>Ga0210377_10005732_pt1 | contig 10162 bp, 10 predicted proteins | sample PLM4_65_b1redo_FD_155480 | JGI IMG/M metagenome (GOLD analysis project Ga0210377, IMG submission 155480) | Groundwater sediment microbial communities from an aquifer in East River, Colorado, USA - PLM4_65_b1 redo | ecosystem: Environmental > Terrestrial > Soil > Riparian zone | place: USA: East...
GTGCCAGCGGAACCCTTGCTCGCGAGCACGACGAGGCTGTTGCAGAGCCGCGTGGCCGGCCATCGCGCGGCAAGCGCGCGGTCGGCGCCGCGCAGGATCCGGTACACCGCCGCCACCCGCCGGCCGAGCCGAGCCCGGTGCAGCACCGTGGACGGCAAGAGGTTGGTGATCGAGTGAATGCCCCAGACGCGAACGGGCTCGAGCCCCTCGGCCCGGAGCAGCCGCGCCAGCTCGGCCACGGTGAAGAGCCGGAGGTTGCCATAGCCGGGATACCGCAGCCGGCACTCACGGCTCCGGGGTGTCGTCGCGGCGCGCCAGACTTCCCCGGGCCCGAGCCCATAGCCCCATGGATCGCCGAGCAGCCCGCTGAGCCACGCCCAGCCCAGGTCCAGGCTCCACCGGCCCTCGCACTCGACGAGCAGCCGGCCGCCCGGCTGCAGCACGCGCGCGATCTCCGCGAGGGCCTGCCGGGCATCGTCGACATAGCTCAGCGTGCTGCCGCAGCAGGTGGCCGTGGCGAAGCTGCCGTCGCGATAGGGCAAGGCCTGCACGTCGCCCTGCGCCAGCGGCATGCGCCCGAGCCTCCCACGCGCCGCGCGCAGGAGCTGCCGCGACAGGTCGAGACCATGGGCCGCGTACCCCATCTCGTCGAGGATGGCCGTCTGGAACCCGGTCCCGCAGCCCGCGTCGAGCGCCCGGGGCCCTCCTAACTCCACGGGGGGCAAGAGCTCGGCCCGGAGCACGGCGTGCAGCGTGGCGTAGAGATGCTCGTACCATGGCTCGAGCGCCTCGTATCCCGCAGCCATCGCGTCGAAAAAAGTCACGGAATGCCGCGGCATGATGCGAGTCTATCCCGGATGGAAGCGCAACCGCACGACTCGGCGGTGCCGCGGTCCTGGCCCGAGCGGCGCGCGGTGGAGCTGGTCGGCGCGTCCGACGGCGACAGGCGCGGCGGATCCGTCTCGCGGCTGCTGGAGCGCATGCGACGCGGGGCCTTCCAGGGGCGGCAGCTCGGGCAGGCATTCGCGACCTGGACGCGGATGATCGACCGCGGCCACATGATCACGCTGGGGCTCGCCGGCTCGCTGGCGAGCGCGGGACTCTCGCCGCTCATCACCTGGCTCGTCCGGCAAGGCTACGTGGACGTCCTCGTGTCCACCTCTGCCAATGCGACGGAGGATCTTCTCGAGCACCGGGGCGCGCGGTTCTACCAGGTCGACCCGGAGCGCGTGGACGACGTCGAGCTACGCCGGCAGGGCTACTACCGCTTCTACGATCACGTGATGGCGGCGGCGGACTACGACGCCATGGAGGATTTCACACGCGGCTTCTTCGAGCACCTGGGCGCCACGTGGGCGGCGCCGACCATCTCAGGGCTCGCCTTCATGCGCGAACTGGGCCGGTGGCTCGAGGCCCAGGGCCTCGGCCTGTCGCTGGCGGCGACCTGCGTCCGCCACGGCGTACCGCTGTTCGTCCCCGCCGCACCCGACGGCCCGCTGGCCGAGGGGTATCGAGCCGCCGCGGCCGGGCGGCCGGTCGTGGACTTTTTCGGCGACTACCCGCTCCTGATCGAGATCATGAACTGCTTCATGCCGCCCGGGCCGGGCACCGCCGCCATCTTCCTGGGCGGTGGAGTGCCCAAGGACTTCATCCAGATTGCGGCGACCAGCGTCTCCACCCTCCGCGGCACGGGCGAGGCAAGCCCGCACCTGGCGGCCATCCAGATCACGACCGACAATGCGGTGTACGGCGGGCTCGGCGGCGCCAGCGTCGCCAGCGAGTGCCTGTCCTGGGGCAAGGAATCCGAGAGCGGCGACAACGTGATGGTGTTCGCCGACGTCACCGTCGCGCTGCCGCTCCTGTGCCAGGGCCTGCTCGAGCACTACGGTCCGGGGCATGTGCGGCCGGCACGGCAGGCCATCGCAGCGGCGCTTCACCCGATCCTGTTCCGGTAGGGTTCGATCACGCAGGGGACCGCGTGCGTGCCCTCGTGCTCGGTGATAGTCTCCTGGCGGTGGACAAGCCGCTCGCGCATCGCCCACATCCCTGGCACGGCCTCGATCCAGGGCCGCGCTTCCCGGAGATCGTGCGCGTCTACATCGAGATGGTGCCGACTGACGGCGTGAAATACGAGATCGACAAGCACTCCGGTTATCTGAAAGTCGATCGACCGCAGCGTCTCTCCAGCTTCTGTCCAACGCTTTACGGTTTCGTGCCGCAGACGTACTGCGGGGCGCAGGTGGCGGCACACGTGATCGTCGGCGGGCCGAGGGTAACACGCGGCGACGGCGACCCGCTCGACATCTGTGTGCTCACCGACCGTCCGATCTCGCGCGGCGAGATCCTCCTCGAAGCGCGGCCGATCGGTGGCCTGCGCATGGTCGAGCGGGGCGAGGCTGACGACAAGATCATCGCGGTGTTGGTGGGTGATCCGGTGTACGGCGATCTGGCCGACGTCTCGCAGCTGCCGCGGGCCGTCGTCGATCGCCTGCGTCACTACTTCCTCACCTACAAGGTCATCCCGGGCGAGACGGCGAACCCGATCACCGTCGATCCCGTGTACAACGCAATGGAAGCGCGCGCGGTCCTCACCGCGGCACGCGACGACTACCGAGCCGAGTTCGGGCACGACGGATCAGCGAATCACAGGTAGCGGCCAGCGACTCTCTTGCACTGGCGCCGCCAGTAGCCGCTCGGCTTCATCGTGACACCGAGGTCGGGCCGGAAAGCTGCGCTCAGCCCTCACCGACCGATGCCGCGCGCTTCTGCGGCCGGTCAAGGAGCTCAAATAGCGAGGGATGATCGCCCTGCGCGTCATCGTGGAGACTGCTATCCGCTGGGCGCTGGACGCCGGCGGGTCGCATGGCACCGCCGATTCAGCGCAGCCCTTTGTTCGGGTTGATCAGATACTTCTCGCCGGTGGCTTGCTTGCCATAGACAGCGATTTCCTCGAGCTGCAGCGCCCCGGCGAGGGAGATTTCCTTCGCGTACGTGCTCGCGAACGTGGTTCTGATCTCGGCCGCGACCCTCTCTCGCAGCTTCTGGGCAGCCTCGAATCCAATTTTCTGCAGGAAGGGGGTGAGCAACCAGCCGCCGATACCCCAAGCCATGCCGAAGGTGCGGTTGAACTGGGTCGGTCCGCGGTCGAGGCCCCCGTAGATGTAGACCTGCTTGTGCGTGGTGGGCCTACCCGAAGCGTCACCGAAAGGGAGGCCGGCCGTGATCTGCTCTCGTAGCGTACGACCATGAAGCGGACCCTGGCACTGATTCGACCCCAAGCTGCTACCAAGTGACCGCCAATCCCCTGGCCATTCGCGCTTCTGGCGCTATTTGCCTCTGGCAAGATGCTCGGTCTTGACCCGATCGCGAAGGGCCTTGGTGACCCCTTGTCGCTCACCCCATTCCCGTTGTCCTTTCGTAGACAAGTTGTCCGCCTGGATCGCATAGTGCGCACTCATTGGAAAATAAGCTGCTCGCCCCATAGACTCCCACTCCCGACTGCTGCAATCTTTCGTCAGGCGACTCGTCAGGTGTTTTGACTCCTGTGATCCTCAGTCGCGAGAGCCAGTACGGGTTGGAGGGGTTGATTGTGTTGGCCAGACAGCCCCGTGGTCGTGTCATGCTTCTCCAGCAGCTTGCCCAGGCTGGCCATTTACCGGCTGGCTTTCTGGCTCGCACTCTCCAAAAGCTCAGGCGGTACAACTTGGTTGCCTCTCACCGTGGGGCTATCCGTGGCTATTCGCTCGCCAGGCCGGCCCACGAAATCACCCTGCGCGAGATTTTCGAGGCCATCGAAGGCCCGACGGTCTTCCGGCGATGCATCTGCTCGTCCCGCCGATCCGGCGAGGCCAATTGCTGCCGTCTCCACGACGACTGGGCCCCGATCGGTGCGAGGCTGCTGACGGTCATGGAGGAGACCACCCTGGCGCAGGTGGCCTCGCGAAATTCGAAACACCGCTGAGCGCTTCGGAGGAGTGGCTGTGCACGAGTTGTCGATTTGCTACGGGATCCTGGAGGTGGCCATGGGGGCGCTCGAGCCCTTGCCGCGCCCTCTCCCGCGCGTCGAGCGTGTCACGATGAGGATCGGCCGGCTGACGGCCGTGGTTCCCGACACCCTGAGTCACTACTTCGACCTGTTGACGCCGGGCACCGATTTCGAAGGCGCCGCCCTGGTCATCGAGGAGGTTCCCATCCGGGGGCGCTGCGACGAGTGCGCGGCGAGCTTCGAGATCGAGACGCTCAGCTTCACGTGCCCGCGGTGCGGCTCCGGGCTCGTCGAGCTCTTGTCCGGCCGCGAGCTCGAGGTCGTCTCCCTCGACACCGCCGAGGAGGAGGTGCCCTGTGCAAGTTAGCGTGCTCCGCAGCGTGCTGGATGCGAACGACCTGATCGCCAAGGAGAACCGCAAGGAGTTCGATGCCCACGGCTGCTTCGTCATCAACCTCATGTCCGCGCCGGGCAGCGGGAAGACCGCCATCCTGGAGCGCACGCTGCGGGCGCTCGAGGGGCAGTTGAGAGTGGCCGTGATCGAGGGGGATGTGCTGGGCACGCTGGACGCCGACCGCCTGGTTCCGCTTGGCGTCCCGGTGGTCCAAATCAACACGGATCCGCTCTTCGGGGGCGAGTGCCACCTGGACGCGCGGATGATCCGCAACGCGCTCCCCGCGCTCCCGCTCGATGGCGTTGCCGTCGTCTTCATCGAGAATGTGGGCAATCTCGTCTGCCCCGCCGAGTTCTCGGTCGGTGAGGACCGCAAGGTGATGGTCCTGAGCGTGGCCGAGGGGGAGGACAAGCCGCTCAAGTACCCGCTCATGTTCCGCGTCTCCGACCTGCTGCTGCTGAACAAGACGGACCTCTTGGAGCACCTGGACTTCGACCTGCTTCAGTTTAGGGCCAATGCGGCCCGCGTGAACCCCGTGCTGCCCATTATCGAGTTCTCGGCGAGAACCGGGCAGGGGTTCGAGACATGGATCGACTGGCTCTTGCGGGAAGTCGCGGTGACCGCGACGAGGAGGGCGTGATGTGGGGGGATCTGAACGGCTCGATCATCCCGAAGACGGCGGCGCCGCGGGGCTGGCAGGGGCGGCCGTCTGCGCGCTGGGCAGAGCGGGGCGTCTCGCGCCGCAGCTTCCTCAAGTTCTGCTCCGCCATGACGGCGGTCCTGGCGCTCCCTGACCGCTACATGCCGCGGGTCGCTGCGGCGCTCGAGACCGTGAAACGGCCGGCCCTGGTGTGGCTGGAGTTCCAGGACTGCGCGGGCTGCACAGAGTCCTTCCTCCGGGCCAGCCGTCCCTCGGTCGGCGACCTCGCCCTGGACATCCTCTCGGTCAACTACCACGAGACCATCATGGCGCCCTCGGGCAAGGCGGCCGAGAAGTCGCTGATGGACACGGTCCGCAATGAGAAGGGCAAGTACCTCGTGGTCGTGGAGGGCTCCATCCCCGTCAAGGACGGGGGGATCTATTGCACCATCGGGGGCCGGACCGCGCTGGACATCGCGCGGGAGGTCTGCGGCAACGCCGCGGCGACCATCACGGTCGGCGCCTGCGCCTTCTACGGGGGCTGGCCCTCGGCCAAGCCCAATCCCACGGGGGCCATCGGGGTCCAGGAGGCCGTTCCCGGCATCACGGTGATCAACCTGCCCGGCTGCCCGCCCAATGCCGTCAACATCACCGCGACCGTGGTCCACTTCCTCACCTTCGGGGCGCTGCCGGCCACGGACCAGCAGGCGCGGCCGCTCTTCGCCTACGGCGCGCGCATCCACGACCAGTGCGAGCGGCGGGCCCACTTCGACGCCGGCCAGTTCGTGGAGGAGTGGGGCGACGATGGGCACCGGAAGGGCTGGTGCCTCTACAAGATGGGCTGCAAGGGCCCGGCGACCTACCACAACTGTCCGGTGGTCCGCTGGAACGACGGGACGAGCTGGCCGGTGGGTGCCGGGCACGGGTGCGTCGGCTGCTCCGAGCGGGATTTCTGGGACACCATGACGCCGTTCTACCGGCGCCTTCCGCCGCTGCCCGGTGCCGGCGTGCAGACCACGGTGGACCGCATCGGCGGCTGGATCGTCGGCGGCACCGCGGCGGCCTTTGCCGCCCACGGCGTCGCTGCCGCCATCCGCGCCAAGACCCGACCGCAGGATCAGGAACCGAAACCGAAAGAGGAGGGCACGTGATGCCGAAGATCGTGATCGACCCCATCACCAGGATCGAGGGGCACCTCCGGATCGAGGCGCAGGTGGAGGGCGGCAAGGTCGCGGAAGCCTGGAGCTCGAGCACCATGTTCCGCGGCATGGAGCTGGTGCTCAAGGGGCGCGACCCGCGCGACGCCTGGCTCTTCGCCCAGCGCATCTGAGGGGTCTGAACGACGGTTCACGCCGCCTGCTCCGTGCGAGCAGTGGAAGACGCTCTCGGCATCAAGATCCCGGACAATGCCCGGATCATCCGCAATCTGATCGCGGGGATCCAGTACGTCCAGGACCACGTGATCCACTTCTATCACCTGCACGCCCTCGACTGGGTGGACATCACGGGCGCGCTCAAGGCCGATCCCGGCGAGACCTCGAAGCTCGCCCAGTCCATCTCGCCCTGGCCCAAGTCGAGCGCGGCCTACTTCAGGACCGTCCAGGATCGCCTGAAGAAGTTCGTGGAGTCGGGGCAGCTGGGTCTCTTCGCCAACGGCTACTGGGGGCACCCCGCCTACAAGCTGCCCCCGGCCGCCAACCTCATGGCGGTGGCGCACTATCTCGAGGCCCTCGACTGGCAGCGGGAGGTCATCAAGGTCCACGCGATTCTCGGGTCCAAGAACCCGCACCCGCAGACCTACCTGGTCGGCGGAATGGCCATCCCGCTCGACCCCAACAGCGCCGCCGCGCTCAACGCCGACAAGCTGGCGCTCCAGCGTCAGCTCCTCGTCACCGCCAAGGAATTCGTGGACCAGGTCTACCTCCCCGACGTCCTGGCCATCGCCCCCTTCTACAAGGAATGGGCCGCGCTCGGCGCCGGCGTCGGCAATTACCTCGCCTACGGTGACTACCCCATCGACACGAGCGGCGACCCGGCGCGGCTCTGGCTGCCGCGGGGAGTGATCCTGAATCGCGATCTCTCCACGGTCCACCCGATGGACCACAAGCAGATCACCGAGTCCGTGACCCACTCCTGGTACGAGTACAGCGACGGCGACGGCAAGGCCAAGCACCCGTGGGACGGGGAGACCAACCCGAAGTACACCGGCCCCAAGCCGCCCTACGAGTTCCTCGAGACCGACAAGAAGTACACCTGGCTCAAGACGCCGCGCTACAACGGCCTGCCCATGGAGGTGGGACCGCTCAGCCGCATGCTGGTGGCCTATGCCTCGGGCCACAAGGCCGTGAAGCCGGCCGTGGACGGCGCCCTCAAGGCCCTCGGCGCGGGCCCCGCTGCGCTCTTCTCCACGCTCGGGCGCATCGCCGCCCGCGCCATCGAGACCCAGGTGATGGCCGCCGAGCTGCTGGCCTGGCACGACCAGCTGGTGGCCAACATCAAGCGGGGTGATCTGAAGATCCACAACGGCGAGCGCTGGGACCCTGCCACGTGGCCGAAGGAGGCGCAGGGCTGGGGCTTCCACGAGGCCCCGCGCGGCGCCCTCGGCCATTGGGTCCGGATCAAGGACGGCGCCATCGTCAACTACCAGTGCGTGGTGCCGAGCACCTGGAACGCCTCGCCGCGAGACGGCAAGGACCAGCGCGGCCCCTACGAGGCCTCCCTGCTCGGCACGCCGGTCGTGGACGCGAACCGGCCCGTCGAGGTCCTCCGGACGGTCCACTCGTTCGACCCGTGTATGGCGTGCGCGGTCCATGTGACCGGCCCGGCCCGCGAGGCCATCATGCGGATCCAGGTCGCGTAGAAGTCGCGCCATGAAGGGCGAGCGCGTCTACGTCTGGGAGGTTCCGGTGCGCCTCACCCACTGGGTGATCGTGCTGGCGATCCTCGTGCTGTCCGCCACGGGCTTCTACATCGGTCACCCGGTGGTTGGCGGGTCAGTCTCGCTCATGGCCTGGGTCCGCGGCATCCATCGCTTGACGGCCTGGGTCTTCGTGGCGAGTCTCTTGCTCCGGACCTACTGGGCCTTCGCGGGCAACCAGTGGGCCTCGTGGCGCGCGCTATTCCCGTACCTGACGGCCGAAGGGCGGCGCGGCATGGCGGGCGTCTTCAGCTACTACACCTTCCTCCGCTGGCGCCCGCCGTCCTTCACCGGCCACAACCCGCTGGCCGGGGCCACGTACTCGCTGGTGGTGCTGCTCATGATCGTCCAGGTCGTCACGGGCTTCGCGCTGCAGTCGCTGGGTGGGGGCGGCTGGCGGCATGCCCTCTTCGGCTGGATCTTCTCGGCAATGAGCCTGCAGGGGGTGCGCCTCACCCACCATCTGATCATGTGGTTGCTGCTGGGCTTCATGGTCCACCACGTCTACAGCGCCGCCCTCATGGATACCGAGGAGAAGAACGGCACGCTGACCAGCATCTTCACCGGCTACAAGTTCGGGGGGCGCCGCGCGTGACAGCCCGCACGCTCGTGCTGGGGCTCGGCAACATCCTCCTCCGGGACGAGGGGATCGGCGTGTGGGTGGCCGAGACGCTCAGCCGCGAGTTCGGCTTCCCACTCGAGGTCGCCATGCTCGAGGGCGGGACCCTGGGGCTCGACCTGCTCCCTCGCCTCGACGGCGTGGAGCGCCTCCTCCTGGTCGACGCGGTGAAGCTCGGCCGCGAGCCGGGCGAGATCGTCCGGCTCGAGGGCGATGCGGTCCCGGTGGCCCTCGACGTCAAGATCTCCCCCCATCAGGTCGGAGTGCAGGATCTGCTGGCCGCGGCGCGGCTCATGGGCCGCGAGCCGCCGCTGGTCGTGCTTTGGGGCATGGAGCCCGAACGTCTCGACCCGGGGACCGGCTTCTCGCCGCGGGTGGCCGAGGCTCTCCCTCAGCTCCGAGATGGGGTGCTCGAGGAGCTCAGGCTCTGGGGCGTGCCGGGCGAGCCGGTCGCGGACGCCGCTCCGCCGCCGGTCTGGTGGGAGGAGCCGGGGGTCGGGAGGCCACGATGAGCGTCGTGACGGCCCGACGCATCGTGGTCGAGGGCGTGGTGCAGGGGGTGGGCTTCCGCCCCTTCGTCTATGCGCTGGCCACCCGCCGTGGGCTGGCGGGGTGGGTGCGCAACACGGCCTCGGGAGTGGAGATCGAGGTGGAGGGGCCGCCCGATGCACTCGAGGCGTTCCTCGGTGATCTGCGCGGCGACCGCCCGCCGCTGGCCCACATCGAGCGCCTCCGTGAGGCCGACGTGCTCCCGCGGGGCCGGGCCGCCTTCGAGATCGAGCAGTCCCTCGACGGGGATGGGTTCCAGCCTGTGTCGCCCGATGCGGCGACCTGCCCCGAGTGTCTCCGCGAGATCATGGACCCCCGGGACCGGCGCTCCGGCTATCCCTTCACCAATTGCACGGACTGTGGCCCCCGTTTCACCATCATCCGCGCCGTCCCCTACGACCGGCCCAACACCACCATGGCCGGCTTCATCATGTGTCCCCGCTGTCGGGCGGAGTACGAGGATCCCCGTGACCGACGGTTCCATGCCCAGCCCAATGCCTGCCCCGATTGCGGGCCGCGCCTGAGTCTGTCGGATGCCGGCGGTGACCCGCTGTCCGGGGACCCGCTGAGCGAAGCCCGCCGACTGCTCGCGGGTGGGCGCATCGTGGCCATCAAGGGCGTCGGCGGTTTTCACCTGGCGTGCGACGCGACCAGCGAGGCGGCGGTGAGCCGACTGAGGGAGCGTAAGGGGCGCGAGGGCAAGCCGCTGGCCCTCATGGTGGCCGATCTGCGGGACGCCGAGCGGCTGTGCGTGATCTCGACCGAGGAGCGGAGGCTGCTCGACTCGACGGCGCGCCCCATCGTGCTCCTTCGGGCGCGCCAGGCCTCCGGGGTCGCGCCCTCGGTGGCCCCGGGCCTGGGGCGGCTCGGCGTGATGCTACCGTACTCCCCGCTGCATCACCTGCTGTTCAACGCTCCAGATGGGACTCTCCCCCCACTGGTCATGACCAGCGGCAACCGGAGCGAGGAGCCGATCGCCACGGACAATGCCGACGCGCTCCGTCGGCTCTCGGACATCGCCGACGCATTCCTGCTTCACGACCGGCCGATCCACGTCC
>Ga0210377_10005733_pt1 | contig 10160 bp, 9 predicted proteins | sample PLM4_65_b1redo_FD_155480 | JGI IMG/M metagenome (GOLD analysis project Ga0210377, IMG submission 155480) | Groundwater sediment microbial communities from an aquifer in East River, Colorado, USA - PLM4_65_b1 redo | ecosystem: Environmental > Terrestrial > Soil > Riparian zone | place: USA: East...
GGCGAAGTGTTCGCGTTCCTGGGCCCGAACGGCGCCGGCAAGACCACGACCGTCGAGATCATCGAGACAATCCGCACGCCCACGTCGGGGAGGGTGCGCCTGCTCGGGATGGACGTGACGACGAGGAAGCGCGACATCGTCCCCCGCATCGGCGTCCTCCCGCAGGGGTTCAGCTCGTTCGACAGGATCACGGTCAGGGAGACCATCCAGTACTACGCACGGCTTTTCGGCCGCAGGAGCATCGATGTCGACGGGCTGATCGAGCTCGCGAACCTCCAGGACAAGAGCACAGAACAGTTCAAGAACCTCTCTGGAGGCTTGAAGCAGCGCCTCGGCATCGCCATCGCGCTCGTGAACGATCCCGAGGTGGTGTTCCTCGACGAGCCGACGACCGGGCTCGACCCGCGCGCACGGCGCGAGGTGTGGGAAGTCCTGCTGAGCCTGAAGAGGAACGGCAAGACGGTCTTTCTCACCACGCACTACATGGAGGAAGCGGAGCTCCTTGCCGACACGGTCGCGATCATCTCGAAGGGAAAGATCATCGCGATGGGCTCTCCCGACGAGCTCACAGAACGCAACGCGAATTACCTCGTCCTCACGTTGAAGACCGTCCATGGCGCCCCCTTTGAAATCATCCAGAGGATGGGCTTCGAGCCGGTCCACGACAACCACAAGAACATCAAGGTCAGGGTGGAGCACACGGACGACATCCAGAAGATACTGAGCGCCATGAAGGACGCCGGGGTGTCATCCCTCAGCCTGGACGTTCGCAAGCCCAACCTCGAAGCGGTCTTCCTGAAGCTCACCGGCGAGGCGCTCCGCGAAGGGTCCGTCGAGGGGGTGCCGGAGTGAGCCGGCGCGTCATCGGCGCCAATCTCGTCGTGAGCATCAAGACGTTTTCCCGCGAGAAGTCCGTGATGTTCTTCACGGTGGCATTCCCGATCATCCTGATCCTCGTGTTCGGTACGATTTTCCTGCATCAGGACAATCTGAGCTTCGATCTCTCCGTGCAGGACCTCGACCAGACGAATTCGTCCGCACGGCTCGTCAAGACCCTCGAGCTCAACGGGAAGTTCAGGATCACCACCGTCGACCCTGCCATCGACGCCACGCAGTACGCCAAGGACAAGAAGGTGAGCCTCGTCCTCGTGATTCCCAGCGGCTACGAGAAGGCGTTCGTGCGGAGGCTGGGGTTGGTCGGTGGTGTACCGAATGCGGCGTTCCGCGACCCGAACGCGTCGGTGACGGTCACGTACATCTACGACGGAGGTGCCAGCTCGACATCGACGAAGATCCAGATCCTCCGGTCCGGGTTCGCGGTGGTGAACCAGGGGATGTCCGGGCAGCCGCCGTTCATCCGGGCGGCCGAGACATCGATGCTCACCACGAAGTATCGGTTCATCGAGTTCTTCGTCCCCGGCATCATCGCGATGTCGGTGATGACGTCGAGCCTGTCCGGCGCGGTAAACATGAACGCGGAGCTCCGGCAGAAGGGCGTCATCAAGAAGCTCTCCACCACGCCCATCACCCGTACCGACTGGATCTTGTCGAACATCCTGTACCAGTTCATACTCGCGGTCATATGCACGCTGGCAATACTCGTGGTGAGCTACGCCGTGTTCAGCGTTCGGCTGCAGATCAACGCTTGGCTCTTCGTGTTCATCGTGCTCGAGGTCTTCGCGTTCGGCGGAATCGGGATGATACTCACCCGCGTCGCGAACGAGGCGGAGAGCGCGACGGCGGCGGCAAACTTCATCATGTTCCCGATGATGTTCCTCTCGGGGAGTTTCTTCCCCCTCGAGATGATGCCGGGCTTCCTGCAGACGATCGCGAGGATATTGCCTCTGTACTACGTGAACGAGGGGCTCCGGGCATCCATGGTCTCGGTCGACCACACGGCTGCGCTACGTTACTCCGCGATGATAGGGGTGTTCGCGATCGTGGTCTTTGTCTTGGGCATCAACACCACCAGATGGGAAGAGGGCAAGTGACGGCAAAGCGCCGAGTGACGCGATTGGCCCGCCTGGGCAGCGCCGCCGTCCTGTAACAGAACGGTGGGAGAGACTCAGGACCCGAACGATGTCGGACGCTCTGGCCGGGAAGATCGCGATGGTCACCGGGGCGTCTCGGGGCATCGGTCGTGCCATCGCGCACAAGCTGGCCGCGGCTGGATGCGACGTGGTCGTCAACTACTACAATAGCCACGACGAGGCCGAGGCCGTCTGCGCGGCGATCCGGGCCCTGGGGCGGCGCGCCTGCGCGATCCAAGGAAACGTCGGCAATCCTGAGAGCGTCGAGGAGCTCTTCGCCGAATTCCGTCAGCACTTCGACCGCCTCGACATCCTCGTGAGCAATGCGGCCACCGGCGTGCTCAAGCCCGTGCTGGAGATGTCGCTCAAGCACTGGCGCTGGTGCCTGGAGACCAACGCCCTGGCGCTGGCCCTGCTGGCTCAGCGTGCCGTCCCGCTCATGCCCGCGGGTGGCCGGATCGTCGCCATGTCCAGCCTCGGCGCCAACCGGGCCATCCCTGGGTATGGTTTCATCGGGTCGTCCAAGGCAGCGCTGGAGTCCCTGGTACGCACCTTGGCTCAGGAGTTGGGACCGCGGGGCATCCGGGTGAACGCCGTGAGCGCGGGGGTCGTGGATACCGATGCCCTGCGTTTCTTCCCCAACCGGGAATCCTTGCTATCCTCGTTCGCGGAGCGCGCGCCGGCCGGGACGGCCCTCACCGCGGAGGATGTCGCGGGGGCGGTCTACCTCCTCTGCCTCCCGGAGGCCGCGATGGTGACCGGACACACACTGGTCGTGGATGGTGGCTTCTGCATCTCAGGCTGAGGCCGGGGTGCTGACGGATTCCGGGCTGGCCGGCAAGGCGATCATCGTCACGGGGGGAAGCCGCGGCATCGGGCGAGCCATCGTCGAGATTCTCTCCGCGGAGGGGGCGGACGTGACCTTTCTCTTCCGCGAGGACACCGCGGCCGCTGCCGAGGTGATCGCGACCGGGCGTGCCGCGGGCCGTCCGATCACCGCCGAGCAGGTGGATGTTCGCGACGCCCAAGGCTGCACCAAGGCTGTGGCGCGGGTTGCGGAGCGGTGCGGGCACATCGACGTGCTGGTCAACAATGCCGGGCTGGTCCGCGACGGCCTCCTGGGGCTCCTCGGCGAGGACGACGTGCGGACGGTGCTCGAGACCAATGTCGGGGGAGTCTTCAACGTGACTCGCGCGGTGGTCACGCACATGATCGCCCGCCGCTCGGGCAAAATCATCAACATCAGTTCAGTGGCCGGCGAAAAGGGGGGGCGCGGTCAAACCAACTATGCCGCCAGCAAGGGGGCGATCAACGCCTTCACCCGCGCCCTGGCGGTCGAGCTGGCGCCGCGCCGGATCACGGTGAACACCGTGGCCCCGGGCGTCATCGCAACCGACATGTCGCAGGCCATCCGCGACCGCGCCGGTGAGGAGATCAAGTCGCGTATTCTGCTGCGGCGGTTCGGCACGGCGGCGGAGGTCGCTTACGCCGTCTGGTTTCTCGCCTCCCGGTTTGCCGACTACATCACCGGTGAAGTCCTCCACGTCGATGGCGGCTTCAAGATGGAGTGAACGGAAATGACGACAGCGGACATCACTCGGGAGGAGATCTTGGCGGTCTATCCGAAGGTCGCCCAGATCATGGCGGACGCGCTGGGCTGTGATGTTGAACAGGTGGAACTCGGCGTGCCCCTCATCGAAGGTCTGAATGCGGAATCGATCGATTTCCTGGACATCGTCTTCGGCCTCGAACGGGCCTTCAAGGTGAAGATCCCCCGCGGTAAGATCGTGGAGGATGCGCGGGGGGACCTCCCGGAGTCGGCGTTCGAGGAGAAGGGCTACCTGACCGATGTCGGCCTGAAGCGCCTGCGAGAGTATCTCAGTGAGGTCCCGGCCGACCGCTTCCGCTCGCCGATGAGGGTGTTGGACATCCCGCTGCTCTTCACCCCGGAGACGTTTTGCAAGATCATCGCGCGCGGGCTTCGGACCGGGCCGAAAGCGGATGACTGACCGTTTCAGTGCCTTCTCTTTTGTGGATCGGATCACGGCGTTGGAAGCGGGAAGGCGGGCCCGGGGACGATTCGCCATCCCCGCAGGACTTCAGGCGTTCTCGACTTGCCTCGTGGCGGAGGCAGTCGGACAGCTGGCCGCCTGGGTCGCCATGGCCCAGGCCGACTTCCGGCGGCGTCCCGTGGCTGCCTTGTCCGGAGATACGCGAATCGTCGGGGAGGCGGCGCCCGGGGAGATCCTTGACCTCGGTGTGGAGATCGAGAGTTGCGATCAGGACGCCGTCGCCTACCGAGGGTGGGCGCGTGTCGCTGACACGCCAGTCCTGGAATTGTGCCGGTGCGTGGGGCCGATGCTACCCCTGGAGGACTTCGATGCCCCAGAGGCGGTGCGGGGAGATTTCGAGACGCTCTGCGGACCGGGCGCACGGCCCAGCCGCTTCCCGGGTATCACGGCGCCGGATCTCTCGCTGATCGACCGCATCCCTGGCCAGCGGCTGCGCGCCGCCCTGCACGTCCCCGTCTCCGCGCCCTTTTTCGGCGACCACTTCCCGCGGCGCCCCGTTTTTCCGGCCTCGCTCCTGCTCGACGCCCAGATCCGGCTGGCGGTGCAGCTCGCGGGGGAGACGCTGCCTGCAGACCAACGGCTCCGGCCCGTCCGCGTGGCCGATGTGAAGATGCGCTCGTTCATTCTCCCCGGTCACACGGTGGAGATCGAAACCGGGATGCGGTCGGCAACGGACGGGGCGGCCGAACTGACCCTCGCCGCGATGGTAGATGGGAAACGGGTCGCCACCGGGCGGATGGAGATTGTCTCGCAGGAGCCAGGATGACGGGGAGCCAGCGCCGGGTCGCCATCACCGGATTGGGCCTCGTGACGCCGCTCGGGAACGACGTCGCCGCCACCTGGCACGCCCTCCTGGCGGGCCGCAGCGGTGTGGCACCGATCACCCATTTCGACGCCAGCGGCTTTCCGGTGCGCATTGCTGCCGAGGTGAAAGCGTTCGACCCCCGCCACGCGATCGCAGACCGCAAGCTCCTCAAGTTCGCCGACCGCTCCCACGTTCTGGCCCTCGCCGCGGCCGAGGAGGCGCTGCGCGATGCCGGGATCCGGCCGGAGGGCAGCGACGCGACGCGCTGGGCTTGCGTGGTGGGGAGCGGGAAGGCGGGCCTGGGGTTCGGCGAGCTCGGGGAGGTGCACCGCCACTGCGCCCCCGACGGCCACTTCCACCCGGACCGACTGCTGACCGACGGATTCGCGATGGATCCTCTGGCCTTCTGGCGCAGCCAAACCTGCGCCGGGCTGGCCCTCTTGCTCCACCAGTTCGGGATCCGCGGCTACGCCACCTCGGTCCACACGGCCTGCGCCTCGGGAAGTCAGGCAGTCGGGACGGCCATGAAACTGATCCGGCGCGGCACGGCCGACTACGTCCTCGCCGGGGGCTTCGACTCCATGATCAACCCGATCGGCCTGGCGAGTTTTTGTCTGCTGGGTGCCCTCTCGCCGGACAACGAGACGCCCGAGCGAGCCAGCCGCCCCTTCGACGCCACGCGCAACGGCTTCGTCCTCGGCGAGGGCGCCGGCTTGCTCGTCCTCGAAGCGTGGGAAGCGGCCCGCCGGCGCGGGGCGCGGATCTATGCCGAACTGGCCGGTGATGGCAACTCGCTCAGCAGCTATCGCATCACCGATTCCCATCCGTCCGGAGATGGGCCGATCCAGGCGATGCGCCAGTCCCTTGCGACGGCCGGCGTCCTGCCGGAAGAGGTGGACTACCTGAACGCTCACGGCACCTCCACCCTCATGAACGACCGGAGTGAGTGCGCCGCCGTCCGGGCGGTCTTCGGCACCCACGCCGGACAGATCGGCGTGAGTTCGACCAAGAGTCTCATGGGGCACCTGATCGCCGGCGCGGGAGCGGTCGAGGCTGCGGTCTGCGCCCTGGCGATTCATCACGGCGTCATGCCGGTGAACGCGAACCTGGCGGCGCCGGACCCGGAGTGCGATCTCGACTTCGTGCGCGGCCAGCCCCGGGTGCAGAGAATCCGGGTCGCCATCTCCAATTCCTTCGGCTTCGGCGGCTCCAACAGCTGCCTCGCCCTGAGGAATCCGGATGATGTCGAAGTATGAGCGACCGGGTGATCGTGGCCGGCAGCGGCGCCATCTGCGCCGCCGGCAAGTCTCCGGAGGAGATCTGGGACGCGGTGTGGACCGGCCGACCCGCGATTCGGCCCATCCAACAGTGGGACGCCTCGGGCTGGCCAACGTCCCTGGCAGGCGAGATCGCCGGATTGGATCCACGCGCCCTGGTGGAGGACCGCAAGGTCCACAGGCTGCTCCAGCGCAGCGACCTCCTCGGGCTGTACGCGGCCGGCCGGGCCCTCGACGATTCAGGATTCGTCGCCTACCGCGAGTCCCTGGAACCCCCGGCCGCGGCGGCGGTCAATGACCGCACCGGCGTCTATGTCGGCGTGGGAGGTGGCGGCTACCAGAACGAGTACGAGTTTTTCCCGCTCCTCACCACAGCGAACGGAGATCTCGGGACCTTCGGCCGTGAACTCGCCGCCACCGTGAACCCCATGTGGCTCTTGCGGTCGATGCCCAACAACGTCCTGTGCCACATCGGTATTCGTTACGGCTTGAAAGGGCCCAATGCCTGTCTGACGAACCACAGCGTGAGCGGGTCCTTGGCGGTCGCCGAGGCTGCCGCGGCGCTGCGCGCCGGAGAGGCCGACCGCGCGCTGGCGGTTGGGCACGATGCGCCCGTCGAGCCCCAGATGGTCCTCTACTACCATCAGCTCGGGCTCCTCAGCGCGGACGGGTTGTGGCCCTTCGACGCCCGGCGCAGTGGCAGCCTGCTGGGCGAAGGGGCTGCGGCGCTGGTCCTCGAGACGGAAACCGCTGCGGCTGCGCGCCACGCCAGGGTCTTCGGCGAGTTTCTCGGCAGCGGCTGCACCACCGAGGCGCAAGGGCTGCTGGCCATCCGCGCCGATGGCGACGGGCTCGCGGGCGCGATCGCCCTGGCACTCGACGACGCTGGGATGCGCCCGGCCGAGGTCGGGATGATTGTGGCGCACGGTAGCGGCACCCGGCAATCGGACGCGTCGGAGGCTGCGGCCATCCGCCGAGTGTTCGGTGCCACGGCCCCGCCCGTCACCGCGTTCAAGTGGGCCTTCGGGCATCCCCTGGCCGCCTCGGGTATCCTGGATAGCGTGCTGGCCCTGGTCGCCCTGCGCCACGGCGTGGTTCCCGGCGTGGCGACCCTGCGCGAGCTGGATTCCGACCTCGGGAACCTACCGGTGTCCGCACGGCCACAGGCGCCCCGCAGTGATGTGGCGCTTGTCCTCAACCGGGGCTTCGGCGGGTCCAACACCGCGCTCGTCCTCCGAGCCGCAGCCAGCGAAGCACCGTGATGGCGGACGGCACCAGTCCCCTCATTCGCTGCGGCATCGACATCCTCGAGATCGCGCGCGTCGAGCGTTTCCTCCTGGGGACCCCCCACAAGGACCTGCTCAGGATCTTTTCGAAAGAGGAGTTGTGCGACGTCGGGGAAGGACCAGGCCGGACTGCCAGCCTCGCCGCCCGGTTTGCAGCCAAGGAGGCTTGCCTCAAGCTGTTCCCGCGCGAGACAGCGCTGGGCAGCCCGAGGGCACTGGAGTTGATCGCCCGGCATCGCCTGAAAGCCATCGCCGTATCGCTTGCTCACGATAAGACGAGCGCGTCAGCCGTGGCGGTGGCCGAGCCCGCCTCTCCATGCAGGATCCCCTCCCCGGTCCGCTCGGCGCCCCCGCGCCGCCGCACCTCTCCGCCCGCTTCTTGACCGCGAGCCCGTGGCGGCGCAGGATGGCTCGGGTCAGAGGGCGATCGCGGTGCTCCCGCTCGCCTTCGCCCCCGTCGTCGGGGCGGTCCATGGCACGACCTCGGGAGCCGGCGTCGGTGGTGACTCCGGGGCGGGGTGCCCGCGCGTAAGCCCCACTCGGACCAGCGTCCGTTGTGTATCGAGCACCGTCGTCTCGACGTGATCGGCTCCGGCCGCGAGCAGGTGCTGGCGATCGGCATCCTTTTCGTCGTGGAGACCCCAGCGACCGACCACGATCTTGAGCTCCGGACATTGCGAACGCAGGCGCTTGCAGAGATGTCGCGCCTGGCTCAAGCCTCCTGGGGCCACCGCCCCGATGCAGAGAAGCGCGGGGCGGTGCAGGGCGACCCAGGCGAGCACTTCGGCCACAAGCATCCCGGTCGTGCTCACCTCCATCCGGTACCGCGCCGGGTCGAGCAGGTGTCGCACCATCTCGAGAGCCAAGACATCCGCCTCGTCTCGAGCGGGACACCCTACGATCCGGACCCGGGTGTCGGTGCCGGGGTGGTCTCCGGGGTCCTTCTCTGAGGGGGCGGGCGCGTCGTGGGCGAGAACGTCGAGGATCTCTCGGGTCGCCTGTCCCACGAACTGAGCGTCACCCTCGCTCAACAGACCGCGATCACGGTCCTGCTTGGCATAGTAGAGCGCGGGGAGGAGCACCGTGTCATAGACCGACTCCCGTCCGTCTGTGTCCACGTAGGCCTCGATGATGTCGCTCGCCTCGTCCTGGTCTCGCGCGAGCAGTCGCTGGTAGTAGCGCGCCTTGGCCTCGATGACCGGCCGGTCACCCATGAGCACGACGATGAACCCCAGAGCGGGCAGGTGCTTGCCGAGAACGATGAGGCAGACCGTCAGGGGCGTCGCCATCAGCAGCCCCGCCGGTCCCCAAAGCCAGGTCCAGAAGGTCAACGCTATCAGGAGCGCGACCTGCGATACCCCGGCACTTTGACCGTACAGCCACGGCTCCATCACCGAGCCGGTGATGAGCTCCAACACGAGGAACAGACCGACGACCAGTGCCGGCTGGAGCCACCCTGGGAACACCGCCAGACTGAGGCCAAGCGGCAAGAGCGCCGCGACGAATGCCCCCAAGTACGGGATGAACCGAAGGGCGGCCGCCAGGGACCCCCAGGTGACGGCGTAGGGAACCCCGATCAGGAATAGGCCGAGTCCCAGGGCCACGCCGAAACTGCCGTTGATGATGGATTGCATGAGCAGGTACCGGCTGATACGCACCCCGGCTTCGTCCAGCGCTCTCGTCGTCGCCGTCATCCGCCGATAGCCAATCAGCAAGATCACCCGATCCCGGAGCTCCCGGCGCTCGAGCAGCATGAAGATCACAAGCACCGTCACGACCCCCGCGCCAGCCAACGCTTGGAGGAGGTTCGGCAGGTGGACGAGGATGGACGGGGGTTCCACGACGACGGCGACCGGCTTTTGACGCGTCACACCCAGCGTGTCTGTCTTCTGAATCTCGCCGACGACGTCCTCCACAGCCTGCTGAACCTTCTCCACGGAGCCGCCCTTGCTGGCCCAGCGAAGGTCCGCGATTCTGTGGTGGATGTTCAGGCTGTACCGCGGCAGCTCGTCCGCGAGCGTCACCAGCTGGCGAGTAAGCGTCCAGCCAATCCCGCCCAGGACCGAGAGCGCGAGGAGGACAGTCACGAGGACCGACGGCACCCGACCCAGCCCTCGCCGCTGGAGGGTGCTCACGACGGGACTCAACAGGAACGTGAGCAGAACGGCCAGCGCCAGCGGAATCAACACCGCCTGCAGCCAATACAAGCCCGCAACGACTAACGCGATGATCCCCCACCCCTTGCTCATGTCAGGTGGTCATCCGGAGAGGCTTTCAGACCGGCCCGGCTATCAAGGCCTGACTATCTGTCTGTGCGCCCCTGCCAGGCGTCGCCTGGCTCACTACCGGGCACCGCGTGGCTGGCTGGGCTCCGGGTGGACGGCCACGGGCTCGGCCGGCTGCTCGGGCCGCCGATCGCGCGACTCAGGCAGGCCAGCAGCGGGACGAGCGTTGGGCCGTTCGGTGCGTGGCGGCGGCGGGGTCTGGCTAACTGGAGCGGTCACAGGCGCGGGTGCCGAACCCTTCGCCTCGGGGGTTGCGATGGCGGGCGACTTCGGTGGTTGTGGCCGCGCGACGGCCTTGTCCCCCTTCACGTCCGGTCGTGCCGGGGCAGCCGTCGGCGGGGCATCACGCTTGGGCTGGGGTGGCGCCACGACGGGCGGCGTCGGCGGCTGTGGCCGCTCGACGGC
>Ga0210377_10005734_pt1 | contig 10159 bp, 8 predicted proteins | sample PLM4_65_b1redo_FD_155480 | JGI IMG/M metagenome (GOLD analysis project Ga0210377, IMG submission 155480) | Groundwater sediment microbial communities from an aquifer in East River, Colorado, USA - PLM4_65_b1 redo | ecosystem: Environmental > Terrestrial > Soil > Riparian zone | place: USA: East...
GACGCGACACGCGGCATGGGCGACTGGATCGACGACCTGACCGCATTACTCGATGTGCTCAAAATTGAAAAGACTCACGTGATCGGCCACTCGATGGGCGGGACGATCGTGTTCGGACTCGTCGGCGCAATAAGCGGACGTGTGCTTAGCGGTACGGTCGCCAATCCCGGTTCAATCTACGGGTTCGGCGGCTCGAAGGGTGTGGAAGGAACGCCTTGCTACGACGACTTCGCCGGCTCCGGCGGTGGCGTGGTCAACCCAGAGTTCCCCAAGTTGATGGCCGCCGGTGATCGCTCCTCCGATAACCCACAGGCTTCGCCGCGTGTAGTGATGAACAGCTTCTATTGGAAGCCGCCCTTTGTTCCGGCACGCGAAGAAGATCTGCTCACATCCTTGATGACTGAAAAAGTTGGCGGCGATAAATATCCCGGTGACTTTGTTCCTTCCGGCAATTGGCCCAATGTTGCCCCCGGAAAGTTTGGTCCCATCAACGCGTTGTCACCCAAGTACGTTGGCGACAGCGTGGAGAAATTTGTCGGTGCGCCAACCAAGCCCTTCATCCTGTGGGTACGCGGCGACTCAGACATGATCGTATCCGATAGTTCGTTCTTCGATTTCGGCACGCTCGGCAAGCTGGGTTATGTCCCCGGTTGGCCCGGTGAGGATGTGTATCCGCCTCAGCCGATGATCGGACAGACGCGCAGCCTGCTTGAGAAATATCAGGCAAATGGTGGTTCGTTCGAGGAAGTTGTCATTACAGATACCGGTCACACTCCGTATGTGGAGAAACCGGAAGAGTTCATGGCTGCGTTTGAGAAAGTGTTGAAATAGAAACAGTGGACTGTGGAAAGTGGGTAGTGGACAGAAAAACACTACCCACTTTCCACTTCCAACTATCCACTATAAGGAGGCTACATGCCTACATCGAAATCTCTGGCGCGCGGTGTTGCAATGGTTGGCGCGGGAATGTCCAAGTTCGGCGCGTTCGCAGAGAAGAATACCCGCGATCTCTTTGTTGAAGCGTTTAAGGAGATGAAGAAGACGGTTGACAAGGGTCTCGACCCTTCCGTCATCGAAGCGTTATATATCGGAAATTTCTCCAGTGACCAGTTCGAACATCAGGCACATATTGCCCCTTTGCTCACTGATGCAATTGGTCTCACACCGCGTCCTGCGACGCGTGTGGAGGATGCCTGCGCATCGGGCGGAGTCGCCATTCGTCAGGGCGTAATGGCAATCGCATCCGGAATGGCGGATGTTGTACTCGTCGGTGGTGCAGAAAAAATGACCGCGCTCAATACCGCAGCAGTGACTGAAGCACTCGCGACTGCCGCGGACATGCCCTTTGAAATTCCTGCCGGGTTCACATTCCCCGGTTTTTATGCTGCGATGGCTTCTGCGTACATGCATCAATATGGCATGAAGTCTGAGCATCTAATGAACGTGGCGATCAAGAATCACGATAACGCCGCGCTCAACCCGAACGCCCAGTTCGGCGTCACGATCCAAAAGTGGATGGAAGGACGCATCGCCGCGGCGGTGAAGAAAGGCAAACCTGCCCCAACCTGGTCCACCATCTGGGATTTTCTCCATGACGAATCCGGCAACCCGACGGTTGCGTGGCCGCTCCGTTTGTTCGATTGCTCACCCGTCTCGGATGGCGCAGCAGCGATCCTGCTTGTGGCGGAAGAACGTGCTCACGAATTCACCGATCACCCGATCCACATCATCGGTTCGGGTCAGGCATCCGATTCGGCTTTGCATGATCGCCCTGATCTGACGACCATCCCCGCTGCGAAGATTGCTTCTGCCAAGGCGTATGAAATGGCTGGCGTGACCGCGAAGGATATTCGCATCGCCGAAGTCCATGACTGCTTCACGATCGCGGAGGTTATCGCCAGTGAGGACCTTGGTTTCTTTGCTCCCGGCGAGGGCTTCAAGGCCGCTGAGGATGGCATGACTGCCCGTAATGGTGCGAAACCCATCAACACCTCGGGTGGACTGAAGGCAAAGGGGCATCCCGTCGGCGCTTCGGGTGTGGCACATGCTGTCGAAGTTTGGAAACAGATGCGGGGTCAGGCGGATGCGAGACAGGTCGAGGGTGACATCTCGTTGGCACTGACTCATAACGTCGGCGCGACCGGGTCTACCTGTGTGGTCCATGTTTATGAGAGACGCAACTAGGAAATGTCACACTGAGCGGAGCGAAGGGTCCCTACCCCTTGGGCGAGATGCTTCACTTCGTTCAGCATGACAAATAGAGAGAATAACCATGAGCGAAGAAACAACTGTTGTCCGTCCATTTTCAGCGGCGGCGTTTGACCAATATATTGCCGAGCATAAATTGACGGCGGCGCGCTGTACCAAGTGCGGCGGTATGTACGTCCCGCCGCGCGCGATCTGCCCGAAATGTCACAGCGAAGCCATGGAATGGGTCGGGACCAGCGGCAAGGGAAAACTTTGCGCTTTCACCGTGATCTTGAGCGGACCCACTTTCATGATCGAACAGGGTTTCGACCGCAAGAATCCCTACATCTCCGGCATTGTCGAACTGGAGGAAGGTGCCCGCATTAGTGCTCGCATCACGGGTTTGGATATGTCCAAGCCTGCTGAGATCAAGATCGGCACGCCCCTAAACGTCGATTTTGTCGAATTTGGAGATGGCGAAGCGAAGAAGACGTATTTGGCGTTCAAGGCGGAGGATACGGTGTAACTCGCAAGTAACCGATGGGTGATAAAAAGACAACACGTGAATGGCGGGCAGGACATCACTGCCAACAATGAACCGACTGCCCGCCTTCACTCTTCTTCCAGGAGAAAACCATGAGAATGAAAGATAAAGTCGTGCTCGTCACAGGCGGCGCGGCGGGGATCGGGAAAGCAACCGCATTGCGATTCGTTGAAGAAGGCGCCAAAGTTGTGATCTGTGATGTAAATGGAGCAGTGGGGCAGGAGATAGTGAAGTTGCTCGGCGAAGGCGCCGCGTTCTATAAGGTCAATGTTGCCAGTCGTGCGGATGTGCAAAAATGGATCGATGAGGTTGTTGCGAAGTATGGTCGCATCGATGTGATCATCAATAATGCTGGTGTTCTACGCGATGGACAGTTGATCAAGTTCAAGGAAGGCAATCTGGTTGGGCAGATGGTGGAAGCCGATTTCGATCTTGTCATCTCGGTTAATTTGAAGGGTGTGTTTAATTGCACACAGGCGGTCGCGTCGGTGATGGCAAAACAAGGTGGCGGTGTAATCCTTAACGCCACATCCATCGTCGGGCTCGATGGCAACTTCGGGCAGACGAATTATGTCGCCACCAAATCGGGCGTGATCGGCATGACCAAGGTCTGGTCACGTGAACTGGGTAAGTTCGGTATCCGCGTCAACGCCGTTGCTCCCGGCTTCACGGCAACAGAGATGGTTACTGCCATGCCGGAGAAGGTTCTTGATGGCATGAAGGCTCATACTCCGTTGGGAAGACTCGGTGATCCGCGCGATATTGCGAATGCCTATCTCTTCCTTGCTTCCGATGAAGCATCCTTTATCACAGGCGAAACACTCCGCGTGGATGGCGGAATTGTTGTAGGAACATAATTAGCCACAGAGACACAGAGAACACACCGTTCGTGACGCGAGCACGCCGGTGCGAGACGGCAGAGTTTTTTCTTTGTGTTCTCTCTTTTTCAATAAGATATGAATGCTGCTGACATCCTGACCAAACGAGCAAATCTGACTCCTGACCGCGAAGCGTTATACGACGTTACGACTGGAGTTCGTTATACCTACGATGAATTGAACCAGCGCGCCAACCGCGCCGCGAATCTTTTGCAGGAAAAATATGGCGTGCAAAAAGGCGACCGCGTGTCCATTCTGGCGCACAACAGCATTGCGTATGTTGACCTATTGTTTGGCATTGGGAAGATCGGCGCGATCTTTGCTACGTTGAATTGGCGACTCACATGGCGTGAATTAACATACATCGTCAACGATTGCGAGCCGAAGGTGTTGATCGTTGGTCCCGAGTTTGTCTCTGTGTATAACGAGATGAAGGATGCGATCAAAGTGGAGCATATCATCTCGCTTGAAGGGGCAAGTGTCTCAGGTGCAGAGTCGTATGAAGGATTGCTGAATCAGGCGTCGGCGTCCGAACCGAATCGTCCGCTTGTCGAAGATGATGATGCTTATTGCATCCTGTACACATCCGGGACCACGGGACGCCCGAAAGGCGCCATCCTCCCTCATCGGCAGGTTTTGTGGAACGCGATCAACACTGTCATTTCGTGGGGCTTGAGTGAGAAGGATGTTTCGCCGATCCTGACGCCGATGTTCCACTCGGGCGGACTGTTCGTTTTTCTTGTACCATTGTTCTATGCAGGCGGACGTCTTTTGATGGCGCGTTCATTTGATCCGGATGCATCCTTGCAGTTGATCGTGGACGAAAAGTGTACGGTTATTCTCGGTGTGCCAACGTTGTTCCAGGTGTGGATGAATTCGCCGAAGTTTGCAGAGACGAGTTTTGAGCATGTGCATTTCTTTATCAGCGGCGGCGCGCCATGCCCGCCTCCGTTGATCGAGGCGTGGAATAAAGCCAAGGGCATCAACGTGCGTCAGGGCTATGGGCTGACCGAAGTTGGTGTGAATTGCTTTTCGATGACCGATGAAGAAGCATTTCGAAAACGCGGTTCTGTCGGCAAGCCAATCTTTCACAGTGAAATGCGACTTGTAGACACAGATGGAAATGATGTGAAAGTTGGTCAAACCGGCGAGTTGCTTATCAAAGGTCCGCACGTGTGTGTTGGGTATTGGAACAACCCGGAAGCTACAGCGCAATCGTTGAAGGATGGCTGGTTCCATACCGGCGACATGGCGCGACAGGATGAAGAAGGCTACTTCTACATCGCCGGTCGCTTCAAGGACATGATCATTAGCGGCGGTGAGAATGTGTATGCCGCCGAAGTGGAGGCTGTTTTCCGTGAACATATTGCGGTCGCCGATGCGGCATTAATTGGGCAACCCGATGAGAAATGGGGCGAGGTCGGATTGATGATCGTGGCGTGCAAGCCCAATCAAAAGGTTAGTGCAGATGAGTTGTTGCAGTTCTGTTCGGGGCGCCTGGCGAAATACAAGATTCCCAAACGAGTTGAGTTCATAGACGCGCTGCCGTATTCACCGTATGGAAAGGTGATCAAAGTGGAGTTGAAAGCGAAGTTTGTTGGCGATAAGTAGAAAGTGGAAAGTAGTGGGTGGATAACCCACTTTCTACTCACCACTTTCGAGAGGAGCAATTGTGCCGAAACTCAAATCCAATAACATCGAACTGTATTACGAAACCTTCGGCGGCGAAGGTAAGCCGCTGGTTTTGATCTCTGGTCTCGGGTATTCGCTCTGGCAGTGGCACAAGATGGTTCCGTTTTTGGCGGAGCATTTCAAAGTCGTCACGTTCGATAATCGCGGTGTGGGTCAGAGCGATAAGCCTGCGGGTCCATACACGGCTCAGATGCTTGCGGCAGATACCGTCGGTCTGTTGGATGCACTCGGCATTGAAAACGCCATAATCGCGGGTCACTCGATGGGTGGGTTCATCGCACAAGCCCTAACGCTCGATTTTCCACAGAGGGTCGAGAAACTCGTTTTGTGTTCGACCAACTTTGGAGGTCCGCACCATGTACCGGTCACGCCGGAAGCGATGAAAGTCCTGACTGATGTCACGAGTGATGCGCTGACCCGCTTCAAGAACGGACTTGTCGTCAGCACTGCTCCAGGTTGGGCAGACGCGAATCCAGAGATGATAGAAGAATGGGTCAAGTGGCGTGTCGCAAATCCCATTGAACCTGCGCCGTATCAGGCACAGCTCGCCATCGGGCTTGGTTTGTTGCCCGAAGCCGCCGCATTCGAAAATAAGTTACCGGGTATTTCCGTACCAACCCTGATCTTGTTTGGGGCGCACGATAAAGTTGTCCCGCCGGCAAATGCCGATTTATTGGCGGAACAATTGGCGGGTAGTGTGATCCGTATCCTTCCAGACGCGGGGCATTTCTTCCCCATAGAAGTCCCGGAAGCTGCGTCGCGTGCAATCATCGAGTTTGCAAAATAAGGAGGTGATGCTCAAGAGTATTCCCATTTCCCATCCGTATAAAAAATCCGAATTAAATTCAAGAGGAGAACCTACAATGAAAGTTTTACGCACGTTAGCTTTTGCACTGGTCACCATGTCGTTGATCCTGACTGCTTGCGCTCCAGCCGCCACCCCCACCGCCGCGCCGACGGAGGCACCTGTTGTTACCGAAGCGCCTGTCGCAACCGAAGCACCGACCGAAGCACCTGCCGCTGGTCTCACCTGCGCTGAACCGGTTAAGGTCGGTTTGATCACCGATGCTTCCGGCGCTCTTGCCATCTACGGCGCTCACATTCTGCGCTCGTTCATGCTGGGCATGGAATACGCCACCGGCGTCGCTGGTTCCGCTGGTGAAAAGTTCGACATCACCCAGACCCAGGAAAACACCTTCAAGATTGATGACTGCGAGATCCAGGTCTTCGTCCGTGATGACGGCAGCAATGCCGAAAATACCGCCACCGTTGCCCGCGAACTGATCGACGTTCAGAAGGTCAACATTTTGGTTGGTACCGTTTCCTCCGGCGCGACTGCCACCCTGCAAGGCATCGCTCTCGAAAGCAAGATCCCGCTGATCGTGGCTCCCGCTGCGGCGAATGACATCACTGGTGTGAACTTCAACGAATATACCTTCCGCACCAGCCGCAACAACTATCAGGACGCCATGAACGAATGTATCGCTTTGACCAAGCAATACAAATCCTTTGTTCAGATCGCTCCCGACTATGCCTTCGGTCGTGGTTCCGCCGCGGCATTCCGCGATGCCTGCTCCCTGAGCGGCGCAACCTTCGTTGTCGATGACATCTTTGCTCCCTTGGACACCACCGACTTCACCCCCTACATGGAACAGATCGCCAACTCCGGTGCGGAAGCCTACATCGTAACCTGGGCCGGTTCCGGCTTCGTCTCCCTGATGCAGGCCGCCACCGATCAAGGCGTAACTGAGAAGATGTCTCTCGGTGCAACCTTCATCGACAATGTGCTCATGCCAACCTTCTTTGCGAACGCCGTTGGCACCACCGCCGGCATCCTGTATCACTACAGCGCCCCGAACAATCCTGCCAATGACTTCCTCAAGGCGCAGGACAAGGCTCGCTACGGTGTGATGCCTGACCTTTTCGACGCCGATGGCATGAATGCCGCCATCATGGTTGTCGAAGTCATCAAAGCCACCAACGGCGATGTCAACGGTGATGTACTCAAGGCAGCCATGGAAGGCATGACCTTCGAAGGCCCGAAGGGCACCGTCTTCATTCGTCCCGAAGATCATGTTGCCATTCAGGATATGTACATCCTCAAGCTCGTCAACGTGACCGATCCAGATGCCAACTTCTATGAGTATGTTGACACCTCCCGCCCCGAGCCTCCCTGTTTGCTCCCTGAAGCTCTCAAGGACCGCTGTGGCTCTTTGCCCTACGGCAACCTGAGCGGACAGTAATTTCGTAATACAATGAGTCCCTGAGGGTTGATGACTCTCAGGGACTCACATCGTATGTCATGCTGAGCGTAGCGAAGCATCTCTACCCTGTGAGGGGAGACCCTTCGCTATGCTCACATCGTCCCGACACTCCCCGGCACTTCGATTTGCTTGACAAATCGCCGGGGCAAGTGTGCACCGAGCGCAAGTACGGTGTGTCCTTCGGGAGGGTGACATATCAATGTTATGGAAGGTGCCATGCCTACCGAAATCATTTTCGAAACCATCAATCTGAGCAAACATTTTGGCGCGTTGATTGCCGTGGATAGCGTCAGCCTGAAAGTGCGCAAGAACTCATTGCATGCCATCATTGGCCCCAATGGAGCGGGGAAAACGACCTTTTTTAATTTATTAAGCGGCAACATCGGGCCTACTCATGGACAGGTCATCTTCAAAGGGCGCGACATCACGCACCAGCCTGTCCACCGCACGATCCATTTCGGCATCGGGCGCTCCTTCCAGATCACGAACATTTTCCCCAATCTGACCGTTTTTGAAAATATCCGTCTTGCCGCGCAGGCATTGGGACAGGATAACTTCAAATTCTGGCAAGCCGCTTCCCATTTCAAGAGATATGAAAAAAGGACCTGGGAAGTGGTCGAGCGCGTTGGCTTGAAAGACCGCGCGCAAACCCCCGCCCGTACCCTGCCACATGGCGACCAGCGCAAACTCGAACTCGGCATGATCCTTGCGCCCGATCCCGAAGTGTTGTTGCTCGATGAACCCACGGCAGGCATGGCATCGGAACAAGTCCCTGAATTGATCGCTCTGATCCAGGAGATTCAAAAAGCCGGGAACAAAACCGTCATGCTCGTCGAACATAACATGAACGTGGTGATGAGTGTTTCAGATGCCATCACGGTCATGCACCAGGGCAAAGTCCTTGCGGAAGGTACGCCCTCCGAGATCGCTGCCAACAAGGAAGTGCAGACTGCCTACCTCGGTGGGCTGTATGAGTTGAATGTATAAAGGGAATCGGAGTCAAACGTCCCCAGACGTTTGATTATCGAAAGTCGGGAGACTTTCGACTCCACAAAATGAGACCTTATGGAAAACATCCTCGAAGTTCAAGACATCCACACCTTCATCGGTCAATACCACATCCTGCAGGGAGTCAATGTGACCGTGCCAAAAGGCTCTATCACGGCATTGCTCGGTCGTAACGGTGCAGGCAAGACCACCACATTAAAATCCATTCTTGGGCTTACGCCGCCACGCCAGGGCAAGGTCACCTTTGCAGGACGCGAGGTGCAGGGCATGCGTTCCTTTGAGATCGCCAGCATGGGCATTGGCTTTGTCCCCGAGCATCGTGCCATCTTCCGCGACCTGACGGTGGAAGAGAATCTCAAGCTCGCTGAACGCAACAGAGGCAATTACCTCCGCAAGAAAGAATTCATCTTCAATTTATTTCCCGACCTGCAACGTCTTATTGCCTTGCCCGGCACGAGTCTCTCAGGCGGGCAGCAGCAAATGCTTGCCATTGCCCGTGCGCTCGTTGCCGACAATCATCTCCTGCTCATTGACGAACCAAGCGAAGGTCTCGCGCCGGTCATTATCGAACACATGATGTCTGCCATTCGTCAACTGTCGAAAGACTCAACCATCATTCTCGTCGAACAGAATTTTCTCGTTGCCAGCCAACTGGCTGAATACTATGTCATTATCGAAGAAGGTCGCTCCGTGCAACATGGCAGCATGAAGGACCTTGTCAACGATAAAGCCGCCATACATCGTTATTTAGGAGCAGCGTAAAGCGGGATATTATCTCGCTTTACAAGAAAACTATGAACACATTCATCCGTAAAAACCTCGTGCTCCTGATCACCCTTGCAGTCATTTTCATTCTCTTCATTGGTGCCGCGCAGGGCATGGACAAACAGGACTTTGTCATCACTCTTCTGCGCGGTCTGGCAGTCGGGTCGATCACGTTCCTTGTCGCTTCCGGTTTCTCACTCATCTTCGGCTTGCTCGACGTGCTCAACCTGGCGCATGGCACACTCTTCATGATTGGCGCCTACATCGGCTGGACGGTCTATGTCCGACCGGATACATTCGTGGATCTGGTGACTCCGTTCGTGTTGATCTTAAGTGGATTCGCTCTTCAGGATGTGTACCCACTTCTTTCGGCACGGATCAGGTCCCGCTTAAGCACGAAGCGGATTCTCCCCTGGGTATTTGTCCTCATCTCGCTTCTGCTCTTCGGCTATATCCTGCCTCGATATCCGATTGCCTTCTGGAACATGGAGAATTATGGGCAGAGTCCCGTCACGTTTGCGTTCATGGCGAACCAGGGGACGCGTCTCCCAGTAACTCCGGCTGTCTTCACAGAAATTTCACCGGCGCTCGCGTTGATCGGATTATTGCTCTCCAGTGTGATCGGCGTGTTCGGCTTGTCCCTGTTCTCGAATGACATCCAACAATTACCGCGCCTCTCGTGGAAAAAATTCATTGGCTTCGTGCTGTTGCTACTGGTCGCGTTGCTCAGTTTCATCTTTAACGATGCGCTTACCAAATTCCTGTTTGGGCTTAATTCAAACTGGCTCTTTCTGCTTTCGGTTCTCACCGCGTTATTCAGT
>Ga0210377_10005735_pt1 | contig 10158 bp, 9 predicted proteins | sample PLM4_65_b1redo_FD_155480 | JGI IMG/M metagenome (GOLD analysis project Ga0210377, IMG submission 155480) | Groundwater sediment microbial communities from an aquifer in East River, Colorado, USA - PLM4_65_b1 redo | ecosystem: Environmental > Terrestrial > Soil > Riparian zone | place: USA: East...
AGATCGTGGCGCACTGGCTGAAGACCCTTGGCTGCGCGGCGAAGGAAGCCGAGGCGGCGCGCGAGGAAGCGCTGCAGTGGTCGCTGCAGCGCGGCTCCAGGAGCGGCCGCGTCGCTTACCAGTTCGCGAGAGACTGGGCCGGCAAGCACGCGAAAAAGAAGTGAATGGCCGTCGAAGTTGCCGCCGCGGTCATCCAGCGCGCCGACGGCGCTTTCCTGCTCGCGCAACGGCCTGCCGGCAAGGTCTACGCGGGCTACTGGGAGTTTCCCGGCGGCAAGGTGGAGGCGGGTGAACCGGCGGACCGTGCCTTGGTGCGCGAACTGCACGAGGAACTCGGCATCGACGCCTGCACCGCGTTTCCCTGGATTACCCGCGTCTACGCCTATCCGCACGCCACCGTACGGCTGAATTTCTTCCGCGTCACCGCTTGGAAGGGGGACCCCCATCCGCGGGAACAGCAGGCGATCGCGTGGCAGCGCTTCGGCACGCCGCTCGCTGCGCCCTTACTGCCGGCGAACGCGCCGGTGCTGGCGGCGCTCGAGTTGCCGCAGGAGTACGCGATCACGGACGCGCAGCACCGGGGCCGCGGACCGATGCTGGCAAGTATCCGTGATCGCCTCGGCGCCGGCCTGAGGCTGATCCAGGTCAGGGACAAGGATCTGCCGTACCGCGAGGAATTCGCGCGCTCCGTATTGCGGCTTGCCCACCGCCATGGCGCGAAGGTTCTCCTCAATGGCGGTCCGGCGATCGGCGACGGCGTCCACTACACCGCGGCGCAGCTGATGGATCTGCGCGAGAGGCCGCAGGGCATCCTCGCCGCGGCCTCCTGTCACAACGCCGCTGAGCTTGAGCGTGCAATGCAGTTGGAGATGGATTTCGCGGTGCTCGGACCGGTGAAACCCACGGCATCGCACGCTGGCGCGCCCACACTGGGCTGGGAAGGCTTCACCCGCCTCGCGCGGGGCACCAGCATCCCGGTGTATGCCATCGGCGGCGTGACGCGCGCCGATCTGGAGACCGCGTGGCGCGCGGGCGCGCACGGCCTGGCGATGATCAGCGGCGCCTGGAGCTAGTCGGGCTCGGCGTCCGGCTTCGCCGGGGCTTCAGGGACACGATAGTTCTCCGCAGCCCAGTTTCCCAGGTCGATCAGCCTGCAGCGCTCGCTGCAGAATGGGCGCCACTTGTTGGCCGCGGTGAACGGCGCGGGCGCCCCGCAGCGCGGGCAGGAAACCGTGGTTACAGGTTGCAAAAGGTGAGTTCGAAGGCGACGTCCCAGTCCGCGGTGCGTGGCTTGGGATCCTCGCCGCTCTGCGTCAGGAACCGGATGTTGAGCACGTACTTGTTGGCGCTGATCTCCGGCACGCAATTCAGCGCCGGGTCGAGGCGCACGCGCATCATCTGCGCGGTCTTGCCACCGAGCATCTGCTGGAACGTGCCTTGCGGCGCCGACACGCGCTGCGGCTTGCCGGATTCGCGCAGAATGCGCAGGATGATCGCCGAGCCGTCGCGCAGCGGGAACAGCGGGCCGGTCCAGGCGGCGAGCTGCCCGATGCGCTCCTCGGCCGGGCGGTGCAGCCAGTAGTGGTAGGACGGAAGGTCGAATTCGCAGGCGCCGCCGGGAATCCCAGTGCGCTGCTTGATCGACATCAGCCAGTCGTTCTCGCGCAGGTACTGGCCGATCTTGCCGGTCATCGAGAAGAGCGCAGCGGCGGCCTGCTCGATATCGCGCAACACGCTGTTGAGCGCCTCCTCGGATATCTCCGGGTTGTTGCGAAAGGACAGCAGCACCTGCTTCTGCCGTTCCAGCTCCTGCAGCAGGTCGGACTTCAGATCCGCGCGGCTCGCCACTTCCAGGATCTCGAACAGGGTAAGCAGCGCGACGTGGTGGTCGAGCGGATCGGTGCGCGCAATGAAGTGGCGCGAGCGCTCAAACAGGTCCTCCAGGCGCAACAGCGTGCGTATGCGCTCGTTGAGCGGGTATTCGTACGTGATCACGTCCGCGCCCGGCTGGCCAAAAGTTGGCGGATTCTGAGTGATTTGCGCGGGGATGACAAATTCAGCCCCGCAGCCGGGACTCTGCCAGGTAGCGCGCATGCAGTGCGCGCACCTGCTTGTGCAGTGCGTCAAGCGTGCCGGAATTGTCGATGACGTCGTCTGCCGCGGCGAGCCTGTCTTCCCTCTTGATTTGGGCGCCGATGATGCGCTTGACCTCGTCCTCGGAGAGGCCGCTGCGTCGCTGCACCCGCTCCATCTGAACGCTCTCCGGGCAGTCGACCACCAGCACGCGCGCCACACGCTGCCGGTATCCCGCGGATTCGACCAGCAGCGGCACGACATGGATCACGTACGGTCCGCTCGCAGCGGCGATGCGACGCTCGGATTCGGCGCGAATCATCGGGTGCAGCAGCTCTTCGAGCTTCTTCCTCGCCGCGGGGTCGCGAAATGCCAGGGCGCGCATCTTGGCGCGATCCATCGCACCGTCGGCATCGACATATTCATCGCCGAACAGGCTGCGCACCTGCCCGGTCGCCGCGCCCCCTGCGCGCGTGAGTTCCAACGCGATGGCGTCGGTGTCCACTACGGTCGCGCCGAGTCGTCCGAACTCCTCGGCTGCGGCACTCTTGCCGCTGCCGATACCGCCGGTCAGGCCGACGACAAACCTCATCAACCGAGGAGCGGGAGCCAGCGGCGGGCGATCTCGTCGCCCCAGAACAGCGCGATCGCCCCTGCAGCGGCAAGGTAGGGGCCGAAAGGAATGGGTTTCTCGCGGCCATGGCGCGCGAACACGATCAGAGCAATGCCGACCACAGCGCCGACCACGGAGGACAGCAGGATCACCGTCGGCAGCTTCTGCCAGCCGAGCCAGGCGCCGATCGCGGCGAGCAGCTTGAAGTCCCCGTAGCCCATGCCTTCCTTGCCGGTCGCCAGCTTGAAGCTCCAGTACACCAGCCACAGCGCCAGATATCCCGCCACTGCTCCGATTACCGCCGAGCGCAGTGGCACGAACGTCCCGCCCAGATTAAGCAGTAGGCCGGCCCACAGCAGGGGCAGCGTGATGTCGTCGGGCAGCAGTTGCGTATCGAGGTCGATGACCGTCAAGGCGAGCATGGCCCAGCAAAAGACCATCGCGCCGAGGGCGGCGAGCGATGGGCCATAGCGCCACGCGGCATACGCGGCGATCGCGCCTGCGGCGGCCTCGACGACCGGGTAGCGCGCAGAGATCTTCATGCCGCAGGCAGAGCACTTGCCGCGCAGGGCAATCCAACTGATGAGCGGGATGTTTTTCAGGGCCGTGATGCGATGGCCGCAGTTCGGGCAGGCTGAACGCGGAACCAGCAGGTTGTAGCGGCCCTGCTCTTTCTTCGCCGGGGGAAGAGGCACGGGGGAACCTGCGGCAGATTCCCCAATCCCCGCCGCCAGTTCGGCGCATTGCTCGCGCCACTCGCGCTCCATCATCTTCGGCAGACGATGGATGACGACGTTGAGGAACGAACCGATGCACAAGCCGAAGGCCAGGGCGACCCACGGCAGAACGGCGGGCTGGGCCAGCCAGCCGAAGACCTCCATCTAGACCACTTGGCCCATCTTGAAGATCGGCAGGTACATGGCGATGACCATGCCGCCGATCAGCGTGCCCAGCACCACCATGATCATCGGTTCCATCAGCGAGGACAGCGCATCGACCGCGTCATCCACCTCTGCTTCGTAGAAATCGGCGACCTTGCTGAGCATCGAATCGAGCGCGCCTGTTTCCTCGCCGATCGAGCACATCTGCAACACCATATTCGGGAACACCCCGGAGTTCTGCATCGCCAACGTGAGCGAGGTGCCGGTGGAGACCTCTTTCTGGATCTGCTTAGTGGCCATGAGGTACACGTAGTTGCCGGAGGCGCCGCCCACGGAATCGAGCGCCTCCACCAGCGGCACGCCGGCGGCAAACATGGTGGCCATGGTGCGCGTCCAGCGCGCGATGGTCGACTTCAGCACCAGGTCGCCGAACACCGGCAGCTTGAGCATCAGCCGGTCCATGAAGATCTGCACCGGCAGGGAGCGCTTCCAGGCCTCGAGGAAGCCGATGACCGAACCGATGATCACCGGGAAGATGATGTACCAGTAATTCACGAACCAGTCCGAGACCGCCATCACGAACAGCGTCGGCGCGGGCAGGTCGGCGCCGAAATTGGTGAACACTTCCTTGAACGCCGGGATGACGAAGATCATGATCACCGCGGTGATGATGAACGCCACCACGATGATGGCGATGGGGTAGAACAGCGCCGCTTTGATCTTCGACTTGATGGCGAGGATCTTCTCCTTGTAGTTCGCCAGGCGGTCGAGCAGCGTCTCCAGAATGCCGGCCTGCTCGCCGGCCGCCACCAGGTTGCAGTACAGGGCGTCGAAGTGCAGCGGATACTTGCGGAACGCCTGGGCCAGCGACGAGCCGGTCTCGACTTCGGTCTTGATCTCGAGCAGCAGTCGCGTCACCGCGGGATTCGACGCACCCTTGCTGACGATGTCGAAGCATTGCAGCAGCGGCACGCCCGCCTTCATCATCGTCGCCAGCTGGCGCGTAAACAGCGCGATGTCCTTATCCCTGACCTTGCCGCCGCTGCCGTACTTCTGCTTCCTGACCTTCTGGACGATGATTCCCTGGCGGCGCAGCGTGGCATTCACTGCCGCTTCGCTCACCGAGCGCAACTCGCCACGGATGACCTTGCCGCCCTTGTCGCGGCCTTCCCAGAGGAAGTTGAATTCCTTGGGCCCGGCGGCCCTTGCCGCTGCTGCCGTTGCCATAGTGCGCTCCCCGGTTCCGTTCCCGTCGCTGCAGGATTGACTGACGATGATGCCCTGAGCAGAGTTTTTTGTAAAGCCTCAGGTTTCCCGCCTAAATCGCTGAAGCGGCTTGGTTTTGATGGGTCAAAGGGAGCCCCAAAAACAGGCTCTCGGGCGGCCGGTTTACGCCAGTTCTTGGGTTTGCTCTTCCGGCTTCGCGGGTCGGAAGATGCGCACCGTTTTCACCGTACGGCCCTGCGCATGCACGATCTCCATCGGCACGTCGCCGATCTTGATCGACACGTCGGCCTCCGGGATGTCGCGCAACTGCTCCAAGATCAGGCCGTTCAGCGTCTTCGGCCCCTCGGTGGGCAGCGCCAGCCCCAACGCGCGGTTTACCTCTCGTACCGGCGTGGCGCCGTCGGCAGTTGCGCTGCCATCCTCGCCCCAGGCCAGCGTCTGCGCCGCCGAGGGCATCGAGGTGGTGAACTTGCCGATGATCTCCTCGATGATGTCTTCCAGCGTCACCAGTCCCATCAGCTCGCCGTACTCGTCCACAACCAACGCGATGCGCTCCTCGTTCTCCTGGAAGTACTGCATCTGCGCAAACACCGGGGTCGACGCAGGCACGAAATAGGGCGCGGTAAGCAGCGATTCGATCTCCGTCTTGTTGAGCGTGCCGGCCTGCAAGGGCGCCAGCACCTTGCGCAGATGGAGTACGCCGACCACCTCGCCGCGCGAGTCCCGGAACACCGGCAGCCGCATGTGGTAGCTGGTGGCGAGATGCCGCGCGATCGCCTCCATGTCGTCGTCAAGCTTGATCGACTCGATGCGCGCGCGCGGCAGCATGATGTCCTGCACCGTGATCGAGCCGAGGTCGAAAAGGTTGAGCAGGATGGAGACGTGCTTCTTCGGCATGAAGTTCGACGACTCGAGCACGATGGTGCGGATCTCCTCTGGCGACAGCGGCTGCGCGCCGGATTCCTGCGGCCGGATGCCGAGCAACCGCAGCAGGGGCCTGAGGATGGCGTCGGTGGAGGCCGACAGCAGGTGCACGAAAGGCGCGGAAACCAGCGCCAGCGTGTGCATCGGCCAGGCCACCAGCCGGGCGATGCCCTCGGCGTTGTGCTGGCCGAGGCGCTTGGGCACCAGCTCGCCGACGACGATGGAGAAATAGGTGATGGAGATCACGACCAGGATCGTCGCCAAGATGGCGCTCGTCTTCTGCTCCATGCCGTGCGACTGCAGCCAAAGCGACAACGGTGCGGCCAGCACCGCTTCGCCGACGATGCCGTTGAGCAGGCCGATCGAAGTGATGCCGATCTGGATCGTGGACAGGAAGCGCGTCGGCTCGGCGCCCAGGCGCACCGCCGCCGCGGCCAGCGCGTCGCCGTTCGCCGCGAGCGTGCTGAGGCGCGCCTTGCGGGCGGTGAGCAGCGCCACTTCGGCCATTGCGAAGCTGCCGTTCAGTAGTATCAGGCAGGCCAGTATCAGGATTTCCATGGTTCCACCTTGCCGGGGAGTTGCAGGGGCCGGGCGCGCGGCTTAGCTGCGGCCGAGGACGACCTCGAGCGCGAACCGGCTGCCGACGTAGGCGAGCAGCAGCAGCACGAAGCCGCTCAGCGTCCAGCGAAGGGCCGTGCGCCCGCGCCAGCCGTAGAAATGCCGTCCCGTCAGCAACAACGCGAACGTCACCCAGGACAGGACTGCGAACAACGTCTTGTGATCGAAGCGCAGCGGACGCCCGAACAGCGATTCGGAGAAGGCGATACCCGTCGCCAGCGTGCAGGTAAGCAGCACGAACGCGGCCGCGATCAGCCGAAACAGCAGCCGCTCCTGTGTCAGTAACGGCGGCAGCGCCCCCAGCGGCCCGGCCAGCATGGCGGCCCCGTCGGCGAGGAAGGCGCCGCCGGCGCCGTGCGCGCGACGCGCCTGGTGCAAGCGGCGCTCGACCAGCGCCATCAGCAGCGCATGCAGGATGGCGATGGTGAACAGGCTATAGGCGAGCATCGCCAGCACCAGGTGCAGCTTGAACTCGATCGATGCGGCGTAGGCGCCACTGGCACGTCCGGGGAATAGCGCTGGCAGCGGCACCGCGAGCGCGGCCAGTGCGAGCGCCGGTGGCAGCATGCCCTCCAGGTTGTAGAACAGGCTCTCGACCCAATAGAAGAGAACCGCCAGCCAGAGCATGGTGGAGAGCGCGTGGGCGAATCCGAACCGCAGCTCGGCCGCCGCAAACAGCTCTGCATACAGCAGCGCGCCGTGCAGCGTGAGCGGCACCAGGATGGCGGCGCGTTCCCAGGGCCGCAGCCCGTGCGACGCATGGGCAGCAGCTGGCGCGCGCCAGCGCGTGTGCCAGAAGTGCCACGCCAGCCCTGCGTAGGCCGCCGCGCCGAGCGCGTGAATTACAATGTCGGGCACCTGTTCAGTTTATCACCCGTGCTCGACAACCTGACCACACGCCTCGCCAAGATCGTGAAGACGATCCGCGGCGAGGCGCGCCTTACCGAGAGCAACATCCAGGACGCGCTGCGCGAAGTGCGGGTTGCTCTGCTCGAGGCGGACGTCGCATTGCCGGTGGTGCGGGATTTCATTGCCGCGGTCAGGGAGAAGGCCCTCGGCACCGAGGTGGTGGGCAGCCTGACGCCGGGCCAGGCGCTGGTCGGCGTGGTGCATCGCGAGCTCGCGCGCCTAATGGGGGAGGCGAACGTCGGGCTCGATCTCGCCGTGCAGCCGCCGGCGGTGATCCTGATGGCAGGCCTGCAGGGCTCGGGCAAGACCACCTCCGCAGCCAAGCTTGCGCGCTTGCTGCTGAGGCAGAAGAAGAAGGTGCTGCTGGCGTCCTGCGACGTCTACCGGCCGGCGGCGATCGAGCAACTGAAAACGGTGGCGGCGCAGGTGGGTGCGGATTTCTTCCCTTCCGCGGCGGGTGAGCGACCGCTGGAGATCGCGCGCCGCGCCCTCGAGCACGCGAAGACGCGCTATTACGACGTGCTGATCGTGGACACGGCGGGGCGGCTCGCCATCGACGAGCCGATGATGCAGGAAATCGCCGCGCTGCACGCGGCGCTCAAGCCGGTCGAAACGCTGTTCGTGGTGGACGCGATGCAGGGTCAGGATGCGGTCAACGTGGCGCGCGCGTTCGGCGAGCGGCTGCCGCTCAGCGGCGTGATCCTCACCAAGCTCGACGGCGACGCGCGCGGCGGCGCGGCGCTATCGGTGCGGCAGGTCACGGGCAAGCCCATCAAATTCGCCGGCGTGGGCGAGAAGCTCGACGCGCTGGAACCCTTCCATCCGGAGCGCATGGCTTCGCGCGTCCTCGGCATGGGCGACATCCTTTCGCTGGTCGAAGAAGCCCACAAGCAGGTGGACCTTGCGCAGGCGCAGCGCGTCGCGGAGAAGATCCGCAAGGGCAAGGGCTTCGACCTCGAGGATTTCAAGCAGCAGATCCAGCAGATGACGAAGATGGGGGGGCTGTCCTCGATGCTCGACAAGCTGCCGACGCAACTGTCCGGCCAGATCAACCCGGCGCAGCTGCAGGATGGCCGCCAGTTCCGCCGCATCGAGGGCATCATCAACGCGATGACGCCGGGCGAGCGCGCCGACCCCGGCCTGATCAAGGCATCGCGCAAGCGGCGTATTGCTGCGGGCGCAGGCGTGCCGGTGCAGGAAGTGAACCGTCTGCTCAACCAGTTCGAGCAGATGCAGAAAATGATGAAGATGATGAAGGGCGGCAATCTGGCGCGCATGATGCGCGGCATGAAAGGTGTCCTGCCGCGGTGAACACGCGGCAGGAACCCGGCAAGAGAAAAGGCCCGCATTCCGGCGGGCCTTCGCTTGACTTACTTTCGCTTCTTCTTCGCAGCCTTGCGTGCTGGCCTGCGCTTCGCGCTAGATTGGACCTTGCGGCCCGGTTTGGCGCTCAGGCGATCTTTTTTGCCTTGGCGAGGCCTTTCACGGTCTCGGTCGCGGCGGCGACGTTGGCTTCGGCGATTTCAGTCGCCTGCTTGGTCACCTTGGTGAAATTGTCGTAGGCCGAGTTGGCTGCCGCGAGCATCGACTTGATGCCGGCGACGGCGACATCGGAACCAGCCGGCGCGTTCTTCACTGCCTTGTCCAGCAGTGTGGTGAAGTTCTCGTTCCACTCGGAGACGCGCTTCTCGGCGGCCTTCGACAGTTCGGCGTTGGTCTCGGTCGCCACTTCGTAGACGCTCTTCGAGTAGGCGATGGCCTTCTCGATCGCCGGCGTGGCGAAGGAGTTCTGCAGGTTGACGAGCTCCTGCACATCTTTCGCGCCGAACAGCGCGCGGGTGTTGTTGAGGCTGTCTTCGAACGCGGTCTTCACGGCGTTGGCGTTCAGTGTGGCGAGCTTCTCGATGGCGGCGAATTGCGTCGCGGCGAGGGAAAGCATCGAGTCTACGTTGGCCTTGCCGGCTGCTTGGATCTGCTCTGGGGTGACGTACATGGTCTGGCTCCTTGTCTAAGTAAACAAATTCGGTTTGGGCTTCGTCAGCGCACTTTGGTGCACTGCAACAATCTGCAGTCTAGGCCTTTCACTTTGAAAGTCAAACATATTTTGCGATGCAGCATAAGTATTTGATACGACGCGGAATCCTACAACGTGCATGTGGCATTGGTGTTTCAAACGCCAACTCAGGTCCAGTCGAAACACCGCGACTGGAGGCAAATGCTGCGACGACAATGGCGCCCCATGAACAAGGAGGCACCAGCCGCCCTCGATCCAGTCCAGCGGGCGGCCTGGGTATTCCCGGGGCTGTTCGTGGTTCTCTGGAGCACCGGCTTCATCGGCGCAAAGTTAGGCCTGCCTTATGCGGAGCCGGCCACGTTCCTGGGCATGCGCTTCCTGGCGGTCTTGGCGGTGCTGCTGCCGCTGTGCTGGGTAATGCGCGCGCCATGGCCGCAAACTCGCGCCGAGTTCTGGCATATGGCGTTGGCCGGGGCGCTGATCCAGGGTGGGTATCTGGGCGGAGTGTTCCTGTCGTTGTCCCGCGGCATGCCGGCGGGCGCGTCCTCCCTCATCACCGCGCTGCAGCCGATCCTGGCCGCGGTGCTCAGCGGCTGGTTGTTGGGCGAGCGCACCAACGCGCGCCAATGGCTTGGCCTCGCGCTCGGCATCGCCGGCGTGGCGCTGGTGGTGCGCGAGAAGTGGGTGTTGGAGGGCGTGGGCCTCGCCGCCACTGCGCTGTCTGTGCTGGCGCTGGTCAGCATCAGCCTCGGCGCCATCTGGCAGAAGCGCCATTGCGCGCGGGTCGACCTGCGCACCGGCGCTGCGATCCAGTTCGCTGCAGGCTTCGCCGTGCTCGCGCCCTATGCCTGGCTGTTCGAAACGCGCCAGGTGACCTGGAGCCTCGAGCTGGTGGTCGC
>Ga0210377_10005736_pt1 | contig 10158 bp, 11 predicted proteins | sample PLM4_65_b1redo_FD_155480 | JGI IMG/M metagenome (GOLD analysis project Ga0210377, IMG submission 155480) | Groundwater sediment microbial communities from an aquifer in East River, Colorado, USA - PLM4_65_b1 redo | ecosystem: Environmental > Terrestrial > Soil > Riparian zone | place: USA: East...
GCGCCGGGACGAGGGCGAGCGCCCGGGCCTGTCGGGAGGCTAGACCGACTCGAGCGTGGCCCGATGTAAGGGATATCACAAGGTGGCGGCTGCCCGGCCGGCGAGGTAGTGCCATGACGGGCGGCCCGAACGGGCCATGCGGCCCCACCAAACGGGCCATTTCCAAGACAACCTCAGGAGCCTATCTTCAAGGTCAAGGCGGTAAGAGGTTCCAAACAACGCCCCGGCGGCTCACGAGACAAGGTTAGATGGTTTGCCCCGAAACTCGGGGAGAAAAGATTCGAAATGAAGCGTAAGTACTTGATGGTGTTCGCAAGCGCGGGATTCGCCGGGTTTCTCTTGGGTCCGTCCCCGGCAGTGGCCCAGGTCTCACTGGGTGCGGCGGAGGACTTCGCCGTCCTGGGTGGCTCGGCGGTGACCGCGACCGACTCCGTAGTCGAAGGAAACGTGGGCGTCGACCTCGGCGGCGCGGTCACTCAGACCACTTCCAGGATCTCGGGGATGGTCCACCTGGGCGACACCGTCGCCCAGCAGGCTCGCCTTGACTTCCTCGCCGCGTACGGCCCGCTCGGGCTCGTGCAGTGCGACTTCGACTTGACTGGTCAGCCTCTGGCTGGAAAGTCGCTCACGCCGGGCGTCTATTGTTTTGACACGGCGGTGACCGAGACGGGCGGCCAGTTGATCCTCGACGGGCCCTCGGACGGGATCTGGATTTTCGAAATCGGGATCTCCGGCGTCGGCGCCCTCACGGGCACCAACTTCTCGGTGGTCATGCCCGGCGGGGAGGTGTGCAACAACAACGTGTTTTGGTGGGCCGCCGACGCCGCGACACTGACGGATTCGGTCTTCCTGGGAAGTATCCTCTCGGGTACAGCCACCACCGTTACCCGTGGGAGCTTGGACGGGCAAGCCTTCGCGAAAGCCGCAGTGACGTTGACTGGCACCTCCGTCTGCGGCGGCCCCCCGGCACTCTGACCTGAGACGGCTCCATACCGGAGGCGCGATCAGTGTCGCGCCTCCGAGTACGTCGGGCCTGGGCTGCGAGCGGAACTCGCAATCGCAGCCATTCTCCTAACGCCAAACGCCCCGGCAACGCCCAAAGCAAAAAGGCCCTCGGAAGCGCTTGCCTCCGAGGGCCGATACCTGCTGATAATGGTGTGGTAGCGGGGGGAGGATTTGAACCTCCGACCTTTGGGTTATGAGCCCAACGAGCTACCTGGCTGCTCTACCCCGCGCCAGAGAACCTGCCTAATGTAACAGCCCGGCTCCGGACTGTCAAACCTGGTCAAACCCTTGAGGGAAAGCGTGATCGGCCTCACGCGCCGCCGAACCTTTCCCCCACCCCCGGCGTCTTGTCCCATGAGCGCGCCGGGAGGGGTGAGCCGACCGGCGAGGGCTCAGGAGGGTTGAGAGATGCATGCGATCGCGGCCGGCGGCGTCCAGGCGCAGTGCCCGCTGTGCGGCGCGTCGATCCTGACGGTGGGCCGTGGCGGCCGGGTCGAGGCGGACGACCTGTACGCCGTGCCCCTTCACCGGCGGGGCCGCTTCGGCGAGGGCTTCACGCTCTGCGACGAATGCGGGATGCTGGCCGACCTTCCTCCGGGCGTGACCGTCAACTGACGCGAAAGCCAGGCCTGGGCGGGCGCCGGCGAGGACGCCCGCCCACTCGCGCCTGCGAGTGGCCCCGGCGTTGCTACAATCCCCCAAATGGCGCTCCTCGGCCTGCGTCACCTCGCCCTGAACGTCAGCGATCCCCAGCAGAGCAAGCGGTTCTACTGCGACTGCTTCGGCATGTCGGTCGTCTGGGAGCCCGATCCCGACAACGTCTATCTCTCCTCCGGGGCGGACAACCTGGCGCTCCACAGGAGCGGGAACCGGGGCGCCGGCGCCCTCGACCACATGGGCTTCATCGTGGACTCCCCGGGCGAGGTGGACCGCCTGGCCGAGAGGTTCCGCGGGCGTGGCGTACGGATCACCGAGGAGCCCCGGGACCACCGGGACGGCAGCCGCTCCTTCTACTGCGTCGACCCCGACGGGCTGCGGATCCAGGTGCTGTTCGAGCCGACGCTGTCGCGCCAGACGATGACTTGACGGCGGCGGCGCACCGGGAGCAAACTCTCGGCCATCGAGTCTCGGTTTCGGCCGGGCCAAAGCGCGCCGGCGCTCCGGCGCGGGACCCGCAGCTGGAGGTAGAAGAGATGGAGGACGAGAAACCCATGGGTTACCCGGAACCCCCGGTTCCGGCCCAGCCCACACCCACCACGCCGCCCCTTTACCCGCCGTTCGTGCCTCCGTCGGCCTCATCGGCCAGGGCGCCCGCGGCCAAGAAGCCCGCGCCCAGGAAGCGCAAGGCGGCCAAGAAGCCCGCCGCAAAGAAGGCCAGGAAGACGGCCCGCCCGAAGCCCAAGGCGAAGAAGAAGGCCGCCAGGAAGGCCGGCCGGAAGGTCGGGAAGAAGACGGCCCGGAAGAGCATGAAGAAGGCCGGCAAGAAGGCCAGGAAGAAGGCCGCCAGGAAGAAGGGCGGGAGGAAGAAGGCCGCCGGGAAGAAGTAGCGGCGCTTCGGGGGAGTGGGCGCACGGCTCGCCGTGCGCCCCTTTCCTCATTTCAGGCCCCGGCGGGAACGATGGCGGTCTTGAGCCCCTGGCGTCCCTCGCCCATCTCTCGCAGGATCTCCGCCAGGCGCTCCAGGGGCGCCTCGCAGGTGACGAAGCGCATCGGGTCCACCTGGCCCTCGGCGATGAGCCGGAGCGCTTCCCTGAAGGTCGCCGGCGTGTGGTGGAACGTCGAGGCGATCCTCACCTCCTCGTAGTGGAGCCGCTGGGCGTCGATGCGGAGGCGGGTGCCGGCCGGGCAGCCGGCGAAGAGGTTGACGGTCCCGCCCTTGCGGACCGCCACCAGGGAGGCCTCGCTGGTGTCGGCCTGGCCCGCCGCCTCGATCACCACCTCGAAGCCGCGGCCGCCGGGGCTCGCCTCCAGGAGCCGCCGGCCGAGATCCTCGGCCCCCCCGTTCGCGATCAGCGAGGCCGCCCCCATCTCCCGCGCCCGTTCCAGGCGTTCCGGGTTGCGCCCCACGGCGGTGACGGCGGCGCCCCGCAGGCGGCAGAGCGCCACGAGCATCTGCCCGATGGGCCCGACCCCGATGACCGCCACCGACTGCCCCCGCGAGACCCGGCTCTCCTCGACACCCCGCACCACGCACGCCAGGGGCTCGGTCATGGCGGCGGCCCGGAAGTCCAGGCCGGCCGGCAGGCGCAGCAGGTTCGTCGCGACGATCCGCGCCGGGATCCGCGCCAGCTCCGCGTAGGCGCCGTTCCAGAACAGCAGGTCGTCGCAGAGGCTCTCGCGCCCGCGACGGCAGAACTCGCACGCGCCGCAGGGGGCCGAGTTGGCCGCCACCACCGGCGTGCCCGGCTCGAGGCCCTCCACGCCCGGGCCCACCTCCTCCACGACGCCCGAGACCTCGTGGCCGAAGACCGCGGGCAGGACGATCATCCTCGCGTGGTATCCCCGGCGGTAGACCTTGGCGTCGGTCCCGCAGGTGAGGGCCGCCTTCGTGCGGAGCAGCACCTCGCCCGGCTCCAGGATCGGGACCTCCACGCTCTCGATGCGCAGGTCCTCCCGCCCGTAGAGCACCGCCGCCTTCATCCGTCGCGGCGCGGCCCTCACGTCCTCGGTCCGCCCATGTCCAGCATTACCTTGAGCACGCCGGGCGCCGGGGACCCTAGCCGCCGACCAGGCTCCGGAGCACGAAGAAGAGGTTCTCCTTGCGCTCGCGGAGCCGGCGGTAGAAGTAGGGGAACCAGTGGGTGCCGTAGGGGACGTAGACGCGCATGTTGTAGCCGGCCCGCACCAGCTCGTCCCAGCGCCGGGGGCGCAGGCCGTAGAGCATCTGGAACTCGAAGCGGCCGGGCGGGATCGACCGCTCGCGGACGTAGCCGAGGGCGTCCTGGATCAGGCGCTCGTCGTGGGTCGCCAGGGCCGGGTAGTTGCCGCCGTCCAGGAGCAGGCGCGCGCACTTGCGGTAGTTGGCCCGGATCTCGTCCATCTTCGCGAAGGCGATGGAGGGCGGCTCCTTGTACGCGCCCTTGCACAGCCGCACGCGGTCGCCGCGTCGCACCGCGTCCTTGACGTCGTCCTCGGTCCGGTGGAGGTACGCCTGGAGCACGATGCCCACGTTGTCGTAGTCCTTCCGCAGACGCTGGCAGACGTCGAGGGTCGTCTGGGTGTGCTTCGAGCCTTCCATGTCCACGCAGACGAAGCCCTTCAGCTCGCGGGCCGTGTCCAGGATCCCCGCGACCAGCTCCAGGCAGAAGTCCTGCGCGATCTCCAGGCCCATCGTGGTGAGCTTGACGGAGACGTTGCGCTCCACCTCGGGGGGGATGAGCCGGAGCAGGGCCTTGTTGGCCTCGGCGCAGCGCCGGGCGGCCTCCCGGTCCAGCACGTCCTCGCCCAGCAGGTCGAAGGTGGCCTTGATCCCGCGGGCCTGGAGGCTGCGCCCCGCCGCCACCGCCGCCTCCGGCGTCTCGCCGGCCACGAAGCGGCGGGCGAAGTACGTGGGGATCTTCATCGCGACCTCTTTCGGGCGCGCCGGGGGCTCTCGTAGCGGGCCAGGACCACCGATGAGATCCCGCCCCGCACGTTGAACGAGCCCTCGACGCTGAGGCTCCGGGGCCGGAGGGCTTCGACCAGGTCGTCGAGGATCCGGTTCGTGACGGCCTCGTAGAAGATCCCCTGGTCGCGGAAGCCGAGCAGGTAGAGCTTGAGGCTCTTGAGCTCGACGCAGGTCCGGTCGGGGACGTAGGTGATGCGCAGGGTGCCGAAGTCCGGCTGGCCGGTCTTCGGGCAGAGGGAGGTGAACTCGGGACAGGTGTGCACGATGGTGTAGTCGCGCCCGGGCTCTGGGTTGGGGAAGGTCTCCAGGCGGGGCATCATCGTCAGCGGCGCGCGGCGGCGAAGGCCTTGCGGGCCGCCTCGACGTCCTCGGCGATCTCCTCGCGCAGCGCGGCCGGGGACACGACGCGCACGTAGGGCAGGAAGCCCTTGATCCAGGACCGGAGCTCCCACCCCGACGCCACGCTCATGCGCAGCACCACGGAGCCGTCGGGCCGGTCCTCGAGGGACTGGCTCTCGTGCCAGACCCGCTCCCGGATATAGCCGGCCATCTCGGCGTCGAAGCTGAGCTCCACGGCGACGGGCTTCCCCCCCGCGATGCCGAAGGCCCCCCGGGCGTACTCCGAGACGTTGAAGTCGACCGGCACGTCGAAGGTCTGGTCCAGCACCTCGATGCGCTGGATGCGCTCCACGGCGAAGGTGCGCACCTCGCCGTGCTCCTCGGCCTTGGCGTACAGGTAGAGGCCGCCGTGGTAGTAGACGATCCGGTACGGATCGAGGGTGTAGGCCTTGCGGCGGCGGCTGGCGAAGGAGAAGTACTCGATCCGCACCTTCCGCTGATGCAGGGTGGCGTCGATGAGCGCTCCGATGACGTCCAGCTTCTTCGAGTAGTCCTTCCAGGGCTCCGGACGGGCCGAGAAGAGGTCCTGGATCCGGGCCAGGTACGGCAGGCTACGCGCCGGAAGCGCCTCACGGATCTTCGTGAAGGCCGACTCCAGGTCCTGGGCGAAAGGCGCGCCCCCCAGGAACGAGAGCAGGTTCCGGCTGAAGTACAGGGCCGAGAGCTCCGCCAGCGTGAAGCTCTGGGCCAGTCGCTGCTTGAACCCCTCCACCAGGCGCCAGACCTTGCGGCCGTCGACCCGGTCGTCGTACAGGGGGAACCCGGCCTCCTGCAGGGCCTCGATGTCCCGGCGGATGGTCCTCTCGGTGACGCCGTGCTCCCGGGCCATCTCGGTGGCCGTGGTATATCGCCCGGCCTCGATGGTCTTCAGGATCTTCCACTGCCGGATGACCTCGGCGTTGCGCACTACGCGGCCCCCGGGTTGAAGAAGAAGCCCTGGCCCAGCTCGATGCCCAGGTCGATCAGGGCCCGCCGCTCCCCGTCCCGCTCCACGCCCTCGGCGATCACCTGGGCGCCGATCTTCTCGGCCAGGGTCCGCAGGGACTGGAGCAGCCCGCGCTTGATGCTGTTGCGGTCGATGTCGCGCACCAGGCTGGAGTCGAACTTCAGGAAGTCGGGCTCGATGGAGGCCAGGGCCTGGAGCGAGGCGTGGCCGGCGCCCATGTCGTCCACGGCCACGCGGTAGCCGCGGTCCTTGAAGGCCCGGAGCGCGTGTTGGAAGTCCTGGCCCCGGACGATGGCCACGCGCTCGGTCACCTCCACCACCACCTGGCGCGGCGACAGTCCGTGCCTCGAGAGCAGGTCGTCCATGGCCCCGCCCACCCATTCGGGGTCCTCCACGGCCTCCACCGAGGCGTTCAGGAACAGCAGGCCCCGCGCGGGGAGCTGGGACCAGGACCGAACCGCGGTGGCGCGGCAGAGGCGCTCGAAGTCCACGAGGAGATCGGTGGACTCGGCGAAGGCGAACATCTCCTCCACGGAGGCGAAGGAGACCCGGCGGGAGGGGCGGGTCAGGGCCTCGTGGCCGAGGATCGCGCCGTCGCTCATGCTGACGATGGGGTCGAACACCGTGTGGATCCCGGCCTCGGACACCAGCAGCGACAGCTCGTCCCTCCGGACGGCCTCCACCCCCTCCCGCTCCGCCAGGCTCATGGCCATCGCGTCCGAGACCGCCTGCTGGATCGCCCGCTCCGTCCGGATCGCGGGGCTCAGGTGGACCTGGGCGTGCCCCGCCGAGAGGCGCAGGCCCCTTAGCGGGCTCGCCGCGCCCATCCCGATGCGGGCCTTCACCGCCGAGAGGAGACGCTCTCGGCGGATGGCGGCGGAGCCCCCGCCCCCGTTGGATCCATCCCCCGACAGGAACACCACGAACCGGTCCGAGCGCACCGTGTGCAGGCAGACGATGTCCCGGCTCCCGAGCTCCCCGCTCTCCCTAAGCGACAGCAAGGACCTCGCGAACTCCCGGACGGCCTCGTCGTAGGCCGCCCAGCCCAGCTTGGCCTCGTGCCAGCCCGACTGTCCGAGGTCCACGTAGACGACGTAGGCCGAGCCGCGGGCCTCCAGGATCCGGCGCACGTCCTCCACGACGGCGGCCAGGGCGGGCAGGCCGGTGAGGCTGTCGAACAGATGGCTCTTGAAGCGAAGCCACTCGGTTCGCAGCCGATAGTAGTCGGAATCGGGCTCGGTCACGGGCGGCCTGGGCGGGGGGGCATCACGCAAGAGGGATTCTATGGAGCGTTCCCCCCCATTTCAACGCTCGGGGCGCGTTATACTTCCGGCCGTCCCCCGGGAGGCTGCGATGCCGGACCGCCCTATCAGGCTCGGCGACGTCATAGACGACTACTGTCCGAAGTGCCGCCTGCTCCTCAATCACGACGTGGCGAGCATCTTCGGAGGGGCCGTGGCGAAGGTCACCTGCCGGACCTGCTTCAACACCCACGACTACAAGCACGCCCAGGTGCCCGCCAAGCGCCGCTCGAAGAAGGAAGACCCCAAGAGCCTCATGGACCAGGTCCTGGCCGGCATGGGGACGCCTCCCGCGTCGGCCCCTCCGGCCCTCGAGCCCCCGCCCCCGGTGAAGAAGCGGCGCGACCTCTGGGCCGAGGTCGAGCGGCTGAAGAAGAAGTAGCCGGATGAGGGCGGTCGACGTCATCCAGAAGAAGAGGGACGGCCAGGAGCTGAGCTCGGAGGAGATCGGCTTCTTCGTGAACGGCTACACCCGGAGCGAGATTCCCGACTACCAGGCCTCCGCGCTGGCCATGGCCGTCTACTTCCGCGGCATGACCCCCCCCGAGACCGTCGCCCTCACCGAAGCCATGATGCGGACCGGGGAGGTGCTGGACCTCTCGGAGCTGCCGGGACCCAAGGCCGACAAGCACTCCACCGGCGGCGTGGGGGACAAGACGAGCCTGATCCTGGCCCCGCTGGCCGCCGCCTGCGGCGCCTACGTGCCGATGATCTCGGGACGGGGCCTGGGCCACACCGGCGGCACCCTGGACAAGCTGGAGTCGATCCCCGGCTTCAACGTCCGCCTGGACCTCGCGGAGTTCAAGAGCGTGCTCCGGAAGGCGAAGCTGGCCCTCATCGGCCAGACCCCGGAGATCGCGCCGGCCGACCGCAAGCTCTACGCCCTGCGGGACGTGACCGCCACCGTGGAGAGCCGCCCCCTGATCGCGGCCTCCATCATGAGCAAGAAGATGGCCGAGGGGATCGACGCCCTGGTCCTCGACGTCAAGACGGGGGACGGCGCCTTCATGGCGGCCTTCGAGGACTCGAAGGCCCTGGCCGAGGCGATGGTCGCGATCGGCCGCGGCATGGGGAAGAAGGTCGCCGCCCTCATCACCGACATGAGCCAGCCCCTCGGCCGGACCGTGGGCAACTCCCTGGAGATCGCCGAGTCCGTCGAGACCCTGAAGGGGCGCGGGCCGAAGGACCTGGAGTCCCTCTCGCTGGAGCTGGCCGCATGGATGCTGTTCCTGGGCGGCGTGGCTCCGGCCCTGGAGCAGGCTCGCGTCAAGGTGCGGGACGCCCTGGCCTCGGGCGCGGGCCTGCGGAAGTTCCAGGAGGTGATCGCGCTCCAGGGCGGCGACCCCCGGGTCTGCGACGATCCGGGGCTCCTGCCCAGGGCGCGCGAGACCGTGGACCTGAAGGCCCCGGCCGACGGCAGGGTCTCGCGCATCGCGTGCCGGGCCGTGGGCCACGCGGCCATGCTCCTGGGGGCGGGCCGGGAGACCGTGGAGAGCCGGGTGGACCCGGCCGTGGGCGTCGTGCTCCACAAGAAGGTGGGCGACCTCGTGATCGCCGGAGAGCCCCTGATGACCCTCCACGTGAACGACCGGCGGCGGCTCGACGAGGCCCTCGCCATCCTGCGCGGCGCCGTCGAGCTGGCCCAGGAGGCCCCCGCGGCCACGCCCCTGATCCGCATGGTCCTCGACTAGGGACCTTCCCGGGAGATCCCACGCATGGAACGCCTCCTTCCCCTCGTCGGCCTGATGACGATCATGGGGATCGCCTACCTCTTCTCCACCGACCGCAAGGCGATCCGGCCCAAGACGATCCTGTGGGGCGTGGGGCTGCAGTTCGCCCTGGCCCTGTTCGTCCTGAAGACCAGCGTCGGCCAGCTGCTGTTCTCCTACGTCGGGGAGAAGATCAAGCAGCTCCTGGAGTTCTCCTACAAGGGCTCCGAGATGGTCTTCGGCGGCCTGGGCGTCAAGGGGGGCGGGTCCTTCGGGTTCATCTTCGCGTTCCAGGTGCTGCCCACGATCATCTTCATCGCGGCGCTGTTCGCGATCCTGTATCACCTGGGCGTGATGCAGCTCGTGGTGAAGGCCTTCGCGAAGGTCATGACCGCCCTGATGGGGGCGAGCGGCGCCGAGAGCCTGAACGTGGCCGCGTCGATCTTCATGGGACAGACCGAGGCGCCCCTCACGATCCGCCCCTTCCTCAACAACATGACGCAGTCCGAGCTGATGTGCGTGATGACCTCGGGGATGGCCCACATCAGCGGCGGGATCATGGCGGCCTACATCGCCTTCGGGATGGACCCCAAGCACCTCCTCGCCGCCGTGATCATGACGGCCCCGGGGACGATCCTGCTCTCGAAGATGTTCGTGCCCGAGACCGGGATCCCCGAGACCGCGGGGACCGTGAAGCTGGACATCCCGAGGACCGACGCCAACATCGTCGGGGCCGCGGCCCGCGGCACCGGCGAGGGGCTGCACCTGGCCCTCAACGTGGCCGCCATGCTGATCTCGTTCCTGGCCCTGGTGGCCCTGGTGAACGCCGTCCTCGGCGGGATCGGGAGCTGGTTCGGGGTGGAGCTGAGCCTCGAGAAGCTCCTGGGCTACGCCTTCCAGCCCCTCGCCATCGTGATGGGGGTGCCGATACAGGACTCGCGGACGATCGGCAGCCTGCTGGGAACGCGCATGGTGTTGAACGAGTTCATCGCGTACTCGCAGCTCGGCCTGTTGAAGGACACGCTGGACCCCAAGTCCTTCACCATCGCCACGTACGCCCTGTGCGGCTTCGCCAACTTCGGCTCCATCGGGATCCAGATCGGCGGCATCGGGGCCCTCGCCCCCGAGCGCAAGGACGACCTGGCCCGCCTGGGCTTCCGCGCCCTGATCGCCGGGACGTTCGCTAATTTC
>Ga0210377_10005737_pt1 | contig 10157 bp, 10 predicted proteins | sample PLM4_65_b1redo_FD_155480 | JGI IMG/M metagenome (GOLD analysis project Ga0210377, IMG submission 155480) | Groundwater sediment microbial communities from an aquifer in East River, Colorado, USA - PLM4_65_b1 redo | ecosystem: Environmental > Terrestrial > Soil > Riparian zone | place: USA: East...
AACGGTCACCGGTCCACGGTCCACGGTCAACGAAAACGTGCGGGAGAAAGCGGAGTGAAAAGCGGCGCTGATCGCGCCCCCACCCAGGCGCGCGCCGGCTGGCAACACGGCTGGTACGTCGTTCCGATGCAGGTCATCTTCCGCGACCTCGACCCGTTCGGCCACGTCAACAACGCGGTCTTCTTCAACTACTTCGAGTGGGCGCACACGTCGATGTGGCTGGACCTCACCGGGAAGCGCGACGTGAGCGGCGTCACATTCATCGTCGCGCGCGCTGAGTGCGATTTCCGCATGCAGCTCGCGCTCGAACCGATCGAAGTCCGCGTCCGTATCGAGAATATGCGGACGACGTCGTTCGATTTCATTTCTGAGGTCAGAAAGTCGAACGGCGAGCTCGCGGCAACGGGTAAAGTGGTGGTCGTACTCTTTGACTGGAACAAACAGGCAAAAGTGCCGATCAGCGATGAATTGCGGACGGCCGTGGCGATGTTTCAGAAGAGGGAGGATTGATGCAGCAGTCGGCGCGTGTGCTCACGCATCCCGCTCTGGCGCGGCAGCGGTTCCGGCAGATCGCCAGCCTGCCCGAGTCGAGTGTCGATCTCGTCGAGGCTTCTCTCGTCATCGCTCTGGAAGAGGAGCCGCACCTCGACATCGACGCGTATCTGGCGCAGGTCGGAACGTGGAGTGACGCCGTGCGCGCGCGGCTCGAGGGCTCGCGCGACATCGAGCGCACCGTCGACTCGATCAACACGCTTCTCTTCGACGAAGAGGGTTTCCACGGCGAGGATGAGGATTACTACGATCCTCGCAGCGCGCTGCTCAACGAGCTGCTCGACCGCCACGCCGGACTGCCGATCACGCTCTCCGTTCTCTACATCGAGATCTCGCGCCGCCTCGGCGTCGAGGCGAGCGGCGTGTCGCTGCCGGGCCGATTTCTCGTGAAGTTCAGCGGCGCGTTCGGCCAGATCGTGATCGATCCCTTCGACGGCGGACGCGTGCTCTCCACGATCGAGCTGCAGAAGATCCTCGACGGCCTGTACGGCGGGGGCGTGAAGCTGCGCGAGCATCACCTCCGGTCGTTTTCACGCCGCGAGATCCTCGCCCGCGAGCTCTCGCACCTGAAGGCCGCATATCTGTCGCGTCACGATCTGCCGCGCGCCGCGGCGTCGGTCGACCGGTTGCTCATTCTCGACGAGCGCGACGCCTACGAGCTGCGCGACCGCGCCAGTCTGGCCATGCAGATGCACGTTTACGATCTCGCGATGGAGTGCCTGGACCGCTATCTCAGCCTCGCGCCGCACGCCGAGGATCAGGCACGCGTTCGCGAGCAGATCGCATATCTGCGCGCGTGGATGGAACAGAACTGACTGTGTGTCATCCCGAGCGTAGCGAGGGATCTGGAGGGCGTGTGGCGCGAAGGTCATGCATCGATCCGTTCCGTCGCCAAGCTCGGAATGACAGCGGGCGTTGTAAACTCTGCGATCGCAAGAGGCTGCGGCGCGCGTGATCACCGGTTTCAACACCGACATCAAGCACAACGACAAGGTCTACCACATTCAGACCGAGGATAAAGGTCTGCAGAATCCGTACATCGAGTCGCTGGTGTACGTCGGCGGGGAGATCCTGGCGTCGAAGAAAACCTCGTACGCGGAACAGGCGAAGACGGGCATCGACGAGAAGTGGATCGGCGGGCTGATGGAACAGCAGCACCGCACGATGATCGCGGCGATCAAGCGCGGCCGCTTCGACGCGCCCGCGGATGCGACGAAGGCCGGTTTGCGCGGTGGCAAGACCACGATCTCGCAGCCGTTGCCGCCCTCCGCCTCACCTGAGATCGACGAAGACCGCACTCTCGATCAGGTGATCATCGATTACCTGGCCTCGGAAGCGGAGGTGGAGCACCTCGAGCTCTCGCTCCTCAACCAGACCGAATTCTTCGCCGGCTCGCCGATCGAGCTCCGCGTCGCGACGAAGAAGAGCCTCTCGCAACAGCCGGTCACCGCCGCATCGATCGAAGTGCGAGTCATCTCCACGATCGAGCCGCCGCGTGTGATCTATCGCGGGAAAACCGCGGCCGACGGCACCGCGATGATCCGCTGCACGATCCCCGCGTTTCGCGAGGGAACCGCCGCGGTGATCATCTCCGCGCAGAGCCCGATCGGGAACGATGAGGTGAAGCAGTTGGTGAAGCGCAGGAAGTAGTTGACGGTTGACGGTGGACAGTTGACGAGGCCCGCAATCGCGATCGGTCTGACTGCGATTCGAAGCAGAGTCTTGAAGCTGGCTGCAGAGGGCCTCGTCCACCGTCAACCGTCAACCGTCAACGCGCGACGGCGACGCCGTCGCGCTTCCGGCGCGCTCGCTGCATAGAGGACCGCCGGAATGCCCCGCTCCCGCTTGCTTCGTGGACTCCTCTGGCTTTTGTGCATGGCCGGGGTGATGTATCTGCTCGTCAGTCTGTTCCTGCCGTCGTCGCGGAGGCTGATCTTCGGCGTCGACAAGCGCACCGGTGAGGTGCGGCAGGTTCAGAGCCGCGTCACGTTCCTGCCGCCGCACCAGTTTTATCGACTGACGTTCGAGAAACGCGAGGGGTATGCGCAGCGCGACGGCCTGGTCCGCATCACCTCGCGCGAAGGCGTGCCGGTGACGATGACGTACCGGCTGCGCTTCTCCGTATCCGGCGAACGCATCCCCGACTCGCGGCGACTGGTCGCGGATGGCTGGAGCGCGTGGATCCGCGCGCGTGTCAGCGAGGCCGTTGCGGCCGTCACGAATCAGGTTCCGATCGAGGAGTTGCTGTCTCCCACTTCGCAGTTCAGCACGCAGCGCGAGCCGCTCCGCCGCACGGTCGCGAATCATCTGGCCCGCAGCGGGCTGAATGTCACCGCATTCGAGATCGCGCGCATCGAGGCCGACCGCGACGCGCTGCTGCGCGTCAAGCGCGCCGAGCTGCGGCGCAGTGCGCGCGGTGTCGCCGGACGAGTCGTGATCTTCGGGATCGATGGTGCGGATTGGGAGCTGCTTTCCGAGCTGTTGGACGACGGGCGCATTCCGAATCTCAAGGCGCTCTGGCGCGGTGGAACGACCGCGTCGCTGCAGACGATTCAGCCCACCGTGTCGCCGCTCGTGTGGACGACGATGGCCACCGGCGTCACGCCCGATCGTCACGGTGTCATCGATTTCATCGATCACGCGCGCAACGCTCCGGTCGACGCGATGACGCGTCACTCGCCCGCTCTGTGGGACATTGGCGAGGCTTTCGGCCGGCACAGCATGGTCGTCAACTGGTGGACGGCCTGGCCGCCGACATCGCCGGAGAGCGTTTACTTCGACGAACCGACGGCGCGCGTCTCGAACGCGATCTGGCCGGCACAGCTCGCAGCGCGCACACGGACGCTCGAGGTGCCGGAGCAGACGGTCCAGTACGAGCAGGTCCGCCGCTTCATGAACATCACGTCGAGCGAGCTCGACAAGTCCGTCCGCTCGACCGACCCGACGGATCCGGTGAAGATCTTCCGCTCGATCCTCGCCAAGACGTGGACCGATCATCGCGTCGCGATCAATCTCTACAAAGAGCAGCAGCCGCTTCTGTTCATGATGTCGTACGACGGAACCGATGCGGTGAATCACCTCTTCTCACCGTTTCATCCGCCGTATCGCGAGGGCGTCAGTCAGGACGGCTATCGGAAGTTCTGGCCGACCATCGCCAGCTACTACTCGGAGATCGATCGCCTGATCGGCGAGTGGATGAATGTGCTGCCGGCCGATACGACGGTGATGATCGTCTCGGCGCACGGGTTCCGATGGGGAAAGACCCGGCCGAAGGCTCCGCCGAACGGCGGCGCGGCGCTGTCGGATCATCGCAATCCCGGCGTGTTCCTCGCGTATGGCAACCACGTCGCGTTGTCGCGCGGGGCGCATCCGATCTCGATCTACGACGTCACGCCGACTGTGCTTGCGATTCTCGGTCTGCCCAAGTCGGGCGAGATGCCGGGCAGCGTCTCGACATGGGCATTCAAGGACATCACGCCCGTGGAGTCGGTTCGCGTCGTGAGCTACAGCGAATTCGTCGGCGAGCGGCCGGTTGCGACGCCGGTGGGATTGAATCCGCAGCAGTACACCGCCGACCTGCGCGCGATCGGACATCTCAACGATCCGTCGCGCAACGCCACACCGGTTCTGATGGACGAGCAGACGCAGGAGGCGAACGCGGCGCCGATTCCGCCCGAGCGTTGGGGTGCATACGCGTACTACAACAACCTGGGCATTGAACTGCGGACGCAGGGCAAGCTGAAGGAATCGGTCGATGCGTTCAGCAAGGCGATCGAGCTGAACCCGAACCGGCCGACGCCGTATCTGAATCTCGCGATGGCGCTTCTGGATCGCCAGCAGTACGCGGCCGCGGACGAAGCGTTCGTGACGGCGGTGACGAAAGGACTGCCGGGCGCCGACCGATGGTTCGTCGACTATGCGGAGCTGTACCGGCAGCGGAACATGACATCGCGTGCGATCGGGATTCTCGCGAAAGGAAAAGAGCTGTTCCCGCAGTCGTCCGCGATTGCGGCGAACCTCGGTGCGGCGCTGGCGCAGGCGGAGCGCTACACGGAGGGGCTGGCGGAGCTGGAGCGGGCGCTCGGGCTGCAGCCCTCATCGACCCTCGCGCTCAACAACCTCGGCATCCTGTACGCGAAGAGGAACGACTACGGCCGGGCGCTGGACTTCTGGAACCGGTCGCTGGCGATCGACCCGCATCAGGCGCAGATCCGGCAGGCGGCCGATGCCGCGCGTACGCGGTTGTGAGGAAAGTCAGGTGTCGGCGGCGCCACACCAGAGAACGTTCCTCGGGCAGATCACGGGGACGCGTGGCGTTCGTCACTTGACCGCCGTTCTTCTGGCGCGCTAGAATTTCATTCGCTACTGAGACTCAGTCGCAACTAGTAACCAAAGCCACAATGCCGACCGGAGACCGCGCCATCGACCGCTTCCAGGGCTTCCTGCAGACCCAGGGGCTCAAGCTCACCAGCGAGCGCACCGCGCTCGTCCGCGAGATCTTCTCCACTCACTATCACTTCGAAGCGGACGAGCTCCTCTTCAAGATGAAGCAGAAGGGCTTGAAGATCTCGCGCGCCACGGTCTACCGCACGCTGGAGCTGCTCGTGAAATCCGGTCTCGTCCGCCGCGTCCATCTCGGCGAGGACCATTACCACTACGAGCACGTCGCGGGAAACTCGCACCACGATCACCTCATCTGCACCACCTGCGGCGGCGTCATCGAGTTCAACGATCCCGCGCTCGAGGCGCGCCAGCGCGAGATCTGCGAGAAGAAGAAATTCACTCCCACATTTCACAACCTGCAGATCCTCGGGGTCTGCGACTCCTGCCGAAAGAAAGGCGAACAGCCTGACGCGCCCGACCGCGTGAAGATGATCCAGGTCGGTGCGCTTCAGCTCCGGAAGTAGCCATGCTCAACGCACTCATCATTGTGTTTCGCGAGGGCTTCGAGGCCTTCCTCACCGTCGCCATCATCATCGCGTATCTCAGAAAGACGGGCCGCGACTGGCTTCGTCCGGCGGTGTACTGGGGAATCTTCGTGTCGGTCGGCGCGAGCTTCGCGCTGGGCTGGGTCCTGCGCACCGTCAACCAGCCGATGTGGGAGGGCATCCTCGGCCTCGTCGCGGCCGTGCTCGTCGCGACGTTCGTGATCCACGTGTGGCGGACCGCGCCGCACATGAAGCAAAACATGGAAACGCGCCTCGAGACTTACTCGTCGACGGGCTCCCGCCTCCTGGCGATCGCCGGCGTGTTCGGCTTCACCGTCCTGATGGTGACGCGCGAGGGGATGGAAACGGCGCTGATGCTCATCCAGGTGCGCGAGCGCAACTTCATCCTCGGCTCGCTGCTCGGGATCGCTGCGGCCGCGGCGATGTCGTGGGCGTGGGCGCATTGGGGTCATCGCATCGACGTGCGCCGATTCTTCCAGGTCACCGGCCTCTTCCTGCTGCTGTTCACGGTCCAGATCGTCTTTTATTCGATCCACGAGTTCTCGGAGGCGGAGATGCTGCCGCACAGCGAGGCGATCCATGCCGCCACCGAGCCGTTCTCGCCGGTGGGTCTGTACGGCAAGTGGTTCTCGGTGCTGATGGTCGGCGTCTGTGCGGCGTGGCTCATCGCGGCATCGATCGTCGATCGCTCGCGCCGCGCGGTCGCGGTGAACGCCAGATAGGAACAACGCCATGAACGTCGTCATCGCGTCGCTCATCGTCGCGGCGGTTGCGGGAGCTGCGTCCGGCGGAACGGTCACGCGGGCGCGCTACCTGATGGGAACGGTGTGCCAGATCACGACAGGCGCGGAATCGGAGTCGCGGATCGAATCGGCGTTCCGCGAAGCCGCGCGGATCGAGAGTTTCCTCAGCACATGGCGCACCGAAAGCGAGCTGTCGCGGATCAACGCGTCGCACGGCGGCGTGGTCTCGCCGGAGTTGTTCGACCTTCTGAAACGCACCGGCGAATGGGCGAATGCAACCGGCGGCGCGTTCAATCCCCTCGTTCGACCCATCATCGAAGCGTGGCGAACGCGAGGTGACGGCGCGGTGCCGCCGAGCGATGTCGTCAAAGCCGCGGTGATGCGTGCGAACCCGGGGAATCTCGACATCGGCGACGGGACGATCCGGCTCGCCAACGGAGCGGAAATCGAAGAAGGCGGCTTCGGCAAGGGCTATGCGATCGAGCGAATGCTGGCGCAGCTCGATTCGCAATCGTCGATCGTGAATTTCGGCGGGCAGCTCGGCGTGCGCGGCACAGCTCGCGTCACCATCGCGGATCCCGAACGTCGCGACGTCGCGGTTGCGGCGCTGACGATCCGCGATGCTTCAATCTCGACCAGCTCCGGCTCGGAGAAGACGTTCGAGATCGATGGCGTGCGCTTCACGCACATCGTCGATCCGCGAACCGGTCAAGCTCTCCCGCCTCGAGGGTCCGTCTCTGTCGTCGCTCGCGATGCCTTCGACGCGGATGTGCTCTCCACGGCTCTCTACGTGATGCATGTGGATGACGGACTCCGCTGGGCCGATGCGCACGGCGTCGCGGCCGTCTTCATCACTCCGCAACGCGAGATCCGCCTCTCCGGTGCAATGCCGCGCGGCGAGATCGAGATCCTCGATCCGAAATTCAGAATGAAGGACTGATCATGTTTCGAACGACAACTCTGATCCTGGCCACTCTCCTGACGACGGCCGTCTTCGCGCAGGAGCCTGACGCGGACGATCTCGAGCGCCGCGTCCGCGATCTCGAGGCGCGCGTGCAGCAACTCCAGAATGCCGCGGAGATTCAGCGCGAGATCGACGTTCTCACGCGCGAGATCGAGGCGCTGAAGACCGGACAGCAAAGGCGCACCGCCGAGGCGAACGTGTCGCAGTACGGCCTCGGCGCCGCGGCTTCGAAGGTCTATCGCGCCGACACAGGCGTCTCGATCGGCGGGTACGGCGAGTTCGTTTATCAGAACTTCGACGCCGCCGGCAGCACCGACGTCGCGGACGTGCTCCGCGGTGTGCTCTACACCGGCTACAAGTTCAACGATCGCGTCCTCTTCAACTCCGAGCTGGAAGTGGAGCACGGGAGCACGGAGCACGGCGGAGCGGTGTCGATGGAGTTCGCGTATCTCGACTACCTGCTCCGGCCCGAGGCGAATGTGCGCGCGGGTCTCGTGCTGGTGCCGGTCGGACTCATCAACGAGCAACACGAGCCGACGGCGTACCTCGGCGCACGCCGTCCCCTGGTCGAGCGCGTCATCATCCCCGCGACGTGGGCGGATCTCGGGGCGGGTTTCTTCGGCGATGCCGGCCGCGTCAGCTATCGCGCATTCGTCGTGACCGGTCTGAACAGCGAGGAATTCGGCCCCGAAGAAGGGATTCGCGAAGGACGGCAGGGCGGCGCTGAGGCCGCGGCGAACGACTTCGCCGTCGTCGGCCGCGCGGACTGGCATCCGTTCGAAGGCACGATGTTCGGCGGGTCGCTCTACAGCGGCAACTCCGGACAGGGTCGCGGCTTCGGTGGTCGCGTGACGCTCGGTGAAGTGCACGCCGATTCGAAGTTCCGCGGCATCTCGCTTCGCGCACTCGTCGCGCGCGGAACGATCGGCGACGCGGCGCGCATCAACGACGCGAACGGGTTCGAGGGCGCCGACTCTGTCGGCAAATCGTTCGGCGGCTGGTACGTCGAGGGCGCGTATGACATCGCACCGCTTCTCGGTCGCAGCAGTCAATCGATCGCACCCTACGCGCGATACGAGCAGTTGGACACGCAGCGCAGTGTGCCGGCCGGCTTCTCCCGCAATCCGGCGAACGATCAGAAGATCCTTACGCTCGGCTTGGCGTGGAAACCGATCTCGCAGACGGTCATCAAGGCGGACTGGCAGAACGTCAAGAACCGCGCCCACACGGCCGGCGATCAATTCAACATCGCACTCGGATACATCTTCTGATGCGTCGCGCGATCTTTCTCATCGCGTTCATCGCCGCGTCGGCTCACGCGCGTGTGCTGATGACCCGGGAGCAGGCGCTGGCGTTCGCGTTTCCCGCCGGCTCCAGAGTCGTCCGGGAGACGTTCTTCCTGTCCGACGCGCAGCTCGATGACGCCCGCAAGGAGAGCGGCGTCCCGTTCAACGATCAACTGATCATCCGCTACGCCGGCTACTCCGGCGACCGGCTCCTCGGCTACGCCTACTTCGACGGCCACCGCGTGCGCACGTTGCCGGAGACGGTGATGGTCGTCGTCGCCGCGGACGGGAGTGTCGATCGCGTCGACATCCTGTCGTTCGACGAGCCGATGGATTACTTTCCAAAACGGCGATGGATCGATCAGCTCCTGCACCGCAAGCTCGACAAGGATCTGTCGCTCACGGGGGCGATCCGTCCGATCTCCGGGGCCAGTCTCACCGGCCGCGCCATCGTGGACGCGACGCGCAAGGTGCTCGCGCTGCACCACGTCGTGGCGGGAGCAACGCCGCGATGATGAGCCGCGCGCAGGTGATCACGCTGCACATCGCCGTCGCGCTCACGACGATCACCGGTGTGGTGTTCGCCGTGATGAAGTACTCGATGAAGAGCGCCGACCCATTCGCGGTCGTCAATCATCCATGGCAGCCGTCCATGCTTTCGGCACACGTCGTCGTGGCGCCGCTGCTGGTGTTCGCGCTCGGTTGGATCTTCGGCAATCACATCGCGCCCGGCCTCACGAACCGGACGACGCCGAAATGGAAGAGCGGCGCGTTCACGATGGCGATCCTCGCGCCGATGATCCTTTCCGGGTACTTCATGCAGATTGCAACCGCCGACGCGACGCGGCAAGCGATGGCTGTTCTGCACTGGGTGACTTCCGCGTTCTTCGTGGTCGCGTACGTCGTCCATTTGCTGACGCGAAAACCTCAGGAAAAGACGTAGGCCGGGCTTCAGCCCGGCTGCCGGGCTAAAGCCCGGCCTACGTTCTAAGCCGGCATGAGCTCTGGCAAACGCTCGATGAAGCGATCCAGGCGTTGCAGCGCTCTGTCTCTCCCGAGGACAGCAGCCACGTCGAAGATCGGCGGCGATGCTCCGCGCCCTGTCAGGGCGAGCCGGAGCGGATGGATGTACTTCGCCGCGCTCACGCCTCGGCGTTCCGCCAGCTCGCGCAACACGCGCTCTGTTGTCGCGACGTCGAACGGTTCCGCCGCCGACAGGACCTCGCGCAGCTCGCGCATCCGCACGGCCACCTCGCTGTCCTTCGCGTGTTTCTTCACGGCATCCGGCTCGTACTCGACCGAGCTCGTCAGGAACGGTTGAAGATTCGCGGCCAGCTCGCGCAGCGTGCGGCCGCGGCCTTTGTTCAGCTCGATCGCGTCGCGGATCGACGCGAGCGGCGGCGCTTGGCCGAGGAACGGAGCGAGATGCGGATAGATCTCTTCCGCAGTCAACCGCATCAGGTACTGGCCGTTCATCCAGAGCAGCTTCTCCGGATCGAACACGGCCGGGGACTTGTTCACATCGCTGAGATCGAAGATCCTCTGGGCTTCCTCGCGCGTGATCAACTCGCGATCGCCGCCCGGTGACCAGCCGAGGAGCATGAGGAAGTTGAAGAGCGCGGCGGGGAGGATCCCCATGTCGCGATACTCCTCGGCCGAGGTT
>Ga0210377_10005738_pt1 | contig 10154 bp, 8 predicted proteins | sample PLM4_65_b1redo_FD_155480 | JGI IMG/M metagenome (GOLD analysis project Ga0210377, IMG submission 155480) | Groundwater sediment microbial communities from an aquifer in East River, Colorado, USA - PLM4_65_b1 redo | ecosystem: Environmental > Terrestrial > Soil > Riparian zone | place: USA: East...
GGCGGTGGCGCAGAATTTCGCGAGGTCGATGACCGGCATCGCTTCGAGATGCTTGCGGACACGGCCGGTCAGCATGGTGCGGGGGAGAGAAGAGGCCGCCTCGACCGCCGGAGCGAGGTCCGGAGGGAGGATCACATCTGCGGCATTGTATCCGCAAAGAAATCCCCGCTCCGGGGTCATGTCGTGGTCGGACAATCTGGGTGGCGCGGGCATCACAGCGAAAGCCTTCCTAAGAATCGGGATTTTTCGCAGAAAACACCCCCAAAACCGGCCTGTAAATCGGGATTCGGGCCGGAGCTGCACGGCGCGTGGGCGCCCACAGGTTATCCACAGCTTGGCAGCGGCGTTTCCGGGTACGTGAGCCGATCGGGCTTGGGCCGACTGTGAGTTTCGCAGGACTGTCACAAAAGGCCCGTAAGGGACTCGCGGGAAGTGGTGGCCGGGCGTTTTATGTACGAACAGATCGCTCAGTCGAAGCTGGCGCTGGCCCTGCTGGCGGCATTGATCGCGGCGGCTTCGGCCGCTTTTTTTATGGGCCGCAGCCGGGCCGTGGCGCTGGCCGGGGCCGATCCGCGCGCGCTGCATTCCCGGCCCAATTATCACGGCTATCTCGTAGCGCTGTGGACGCTGGGGCCGTCGCTGGCGGTGCTGCTGCTTTATGCGCTGGGCGGGCAGGCGCTGGCCGACCGGCTGGCGATGGCGAACGCTCCGGCGCAGATCGCGAGCCTGCCTCCGTTCGAAGCGAGCGTGCAGATCGATGCGGCGCGGGCGCTGGCATCGGGCGGCGGCATGGTTTCCCCCGACAGCCCGCTGGCCGGACCGGTGCGCGAGCTGGCGCACCACATCGCCGAGCGCCGGGGCGAGCTCAAGCTTTATGCGCTGATCGGCTCGGGCGCGCTGGCGGTCATCGGCCTTGCCTTCGGGCTGGCGCGGGTGCGCAAGGACAGGCGCGCGCGCAACCGGGTCGAGACTGTTATCAAAGCGCTGCTGATGGCGTGCTCGGGCGTGGCGATCCTCACCACCATCGGCATTGTGCTGTCGCTGGTGTTCGAGACGGTCCGGTTCTTCGGCGAGGTGTCGCCGATGGAGTTCCTGTTCGGCCTCAAATGGAGCGCGCAGACCAATATCCGACCCGACCAGATCGGCGCATCTGGCGCGTTCGGCGCCGTGCCGCTGATCTACGGATCGCTGATGATCACGTTGATCGCGATGATCGTCGCGGCGCCGGTGGGCCTCTACGCAGCGATCTATCTGTCGGAATACGCAGGACCCCGCACGCGGCGCATCGTGAAGCCTGTGCTCGAAGTGCTCGCGGGCGTGCCGACGGTCGTCTATGGCTTCTTCGCTCTCCTGACGGTGGCGCCGGCGATCCGGGCGTTCGGGGAATGGCTCAACGGCGTGCTGATGGCGCTGATGCCTTGGGTCGAGGGACCGATCATCAGCCCTCAGCCGACCAGCGCCCTGGCGGCGGGCCTCGTCATGGGCGTGATGATCATCCCGTTCGTGTCTTCGCTGTCGGACGACGTCATCAATGCGACGCCGCAAACTCTCAGGGACGGCGCGCTGGCGCTGGGCGCGACGAAATCGGAGACCGTGAAGCAAGTTATCATGCCGGCCGCCCTGCCGGGCGTGGTCGCGGCGCTGCTGCTCGCAGTGTCGCGCGCCATCGGCGAGACCATGATCGTGGTGATGGCGGCGGGCCAGCGCGCGCAGATCACCGCCGACCCGTTCCAGGACGTCACGACCGTGACCGTGCAGATCGTCGACCTGCTGACGGGCGACACCGAATTCGACAGTCCGAAGACCTTGTCGGCCTTTGCGCTGGGCTTCGGCCTTTTCCTGATCACGCTTGTTTTCAACCTGATCGCGCAGCGCGTGGTCAAAGCCTACCGTGAAAAATATGAGTAACGGCGGCATCGCGAACAATCCGGCCGCGCTGAAGCGCCTCAGGCGGCGCTACCGCGAGGAAGGCCGCTTCCGCAGCTATGGTATCGCGGCGATCGTGTTTGCGATCGCATCTCTAGCCGTCCTGCTGGTCTCGATCGTCGGGGAATCGGTTTCGGCGTTCTCCAAGTACGAGCTGGAAATCGAGCTGACGCTCGATCCCGCCGTGGTCGATCCGAGCGGGCGCCGGGATCCGGAGGTGCTGACCAAGAATGTGTCGGCGTTCTCGGACCTCGTCCGCGACGAGCTGAAGCATCGCTTCCCGGAAGCTGCCGGCGACATGGCGCTACGGCGGCAGCTCTCGCGGATCGTCTCGACGCTGGCGGGTTCGGACCTGGCGAAGCGGGCTGCGGCCAATCCGCAGCTGATCGGGCAGAAGACGCGGATCGATGTTCCGGTGTCGGACCTGATCGACCTCTATCTCAAGGGCCTCATCACCGCCGAGCGCGTGATCAAGGGAACGGCGCCGGCGGAGATCTCGCGGGGGGCGGGCGCGACGGTGACCGTGCGGGCGGCGGGCGGGTTCGCCGCCGCCTATGACGATATGGTGGAGCGCCTGACCGCCGAAGCGAAGGGAAAGACCGACGCGGCCGACGCATCGCAAGTATCGATCGATCATGTGAATGCGCGGATTGCGGAGCTCAATGCTCGCAAGGCCGAGCTGGCGGCGGCGGATGCGGCGAAGGTTCGTTTGGAGGCCGAGGCCTATGCGGAGCAGGGCAAGGCTGACGATGTCGCGCTGGTGCGTGAGGCGGGGGTGCTGACCTTCTCGGGCGAGCTCGACAAGATGCGTGCTGCGGTCAAGCAGAGGCTGGAAGCCGCCGCGGTGGTCGCGGACCGTGAGGCCGAGGAGCTTCTGGGCAAGGGGGCCTCCTATGCGCAGAAGGCGGCGGACGCGGAAAAGAATGGCGAGCCGGTCGCGGAGACGCGGCGCATCCAGGCCCAGACGGCCTATCTGGCTGGAGACCGCCGGCGCGTCGACGCAGCGCTGCTGAAAGATCGTGCTCAGGCGACATCGTCGATGGGCAGCGCCGAACTGATAGCAAGCGTCTCGCTGGTGACCGGACGGCCGCTGGCGCCGCTGGCGCAATTGACCGCGATGGACCCGGCCAGCGCCAAGCCCGCCGTCATGGCGGTCAACGCGGCAGAAATTGCGGCGGCCGACGCCGCCGTCAGCGATCAGGAAGCGCGCATCGCACGTCTGGCGCAGGAGGCGGCGTCGCTGAAGATCTCGGCGCCCGGACGTGGCAAGGCTGTGGAGACAACCGCGCTGCCAGCGGCGAAATCGCGGTTGGCGCGGCTGGAGCGGGAGCGTGACGCGCGGCATGACATGGGCGGGCGTCTTACGGGCATAGTGGCGCTTCCGGGCAATACGGCGCCCGCTGCGCCCGGCGTTCCTGCGGACCCGGCGCAGGCGGCAGCGCCGGCCGTGGACGATGCGACTCTGGTTACGACCGAGCGCGCGGCGCAGCTGGGGCTCGATCTAGGGGGCCCTCTGGCGGCTGCGTTTGCGCTGGGCCAGGCCGATGCGAAGGCGCCCACGGCTGATGCAAATCTCAAGGCGCTGATGGTCGCCCACGTCGATCTCGATATCGAAGCGGCGAAGCGCGACATCGAACGGCTGACGCGAAAGCGTGACCGTGACACCGAGGCGGCGAATGCTGTGCTGGCGCAGATCCGGCAGCCGGGCGCCGCGATCGCTCCGGACGAGTTCTCGCCGTCCCTGCTGGTCGAGATCAATGGCGGGGTGGTGAAAGCGGTGCGGGTGACGCCGGATATGGTCGAGGGCGCAGAGCTGATCCCGCTCAAGGGCGATGCGCGCGCGGACGCCTGGCAGGTGCGCGAGCTGAAAGTGGCGGAGGCAGACCGTCTTGTCACCGACCGGCAGGCGGCCTGGGCCAATGCGCTCAAGGCTTCCGGCGAGATCAAGCGCGTCATCAATTTCGACCTGATCACGAAGGCGGATTCGACTTATCCGGAGCTGGCCGGCCTTGCGGCGGCGCTGGCGGGTTCGTTCTGGATCATGCTGGTGACGCTGGCGCTGTCGCTGCCGATAGGCGTCGCGGCGGCGATCTACCTCGAGGAATTCGCGCCTAGAAATGGCGTGACCGATTTCATCGAGGTCAACATCAACAACCTCGCCGCGGTGCCTTCCATCGTGTTCGGCCTTCTCGGGGCAGCGGTGTTCATCAACTTCTTCGACCTGCCGAGATCGGCGCCGCTTGTGGGCGGACTGGTGCTGTCGCTGATCACGCTGCCGACCATCATCATCGCGACGCGCGCGGCGCTAGGGGCCGTGCCGCCGTCGATCCGCGAGGGCGCGCTCGCGGTGGGGGCCAGCCTGCCGCAAACCGTGTTCCACCATGTGCTGCCGCTGGCGTCGCCGGGGATCCTAACCGGGGCGATCATCGGCCTCGCTCGCGCGCTGGGCGAGACTGCGCCGCTTCTGTTGATCGGAATGGTGGCGTTTGTCGCCGATCCGCCCGATGGCCCGTTGGACAGCGCGACGGCGTTGCCGGTTCTGGTGTACAAATGGTCGAGCGCGGCCGAACGCGCCTGGCAGCCGATGACGTCGGCGGCCATTATCGTGCTGCTTGTCTTCATGTTTGCGATGAACGCGATTGCCGTCTATCTGCGTCGGCGGCTGGAGCGGAGATGGTGATGAGCCGCATGGAACCGATTACCCAACTCCGTATGGGGGAAGCCGTAGTGACCGCCGTGAAGCCGCCGCACAACGAACCCAAGGTGCGGGCGAAAGCCGTCTCCGTCTTCTATGGCGACAAGCAGGCGCTGTTCGACGTCTCGCTCGACATGCCGGAAAAAGCGGTCACGGCGCTGATCGGTCCTTCGGGTTGCGGCAAGTCCACCTTCCTGCGCTGCATGAACCGGATGAACGATACGATCGAGGGATGCCGCGTCGTCGGAGAAATCGAGATCGACGGCGAGGACATCAACCAGAAATCGATCGACCCCGTGCTGCTGCGCGCCCGCGTCGGCATGGTGTTCCAGAAACCGAATCCGTTTCCGAAGACGATCTTCGACAACGTCGCCTACGGCGCCCGCATCCATGGTCTCGCCTCCTCCAAGAAGGAGATGGAGGAGATCGTCGAGAAATCACTCGAACGGGCGGGTCTCTGGAACGAAGTGAAGGACCGGCTGCATGCGCCCGGCACCAGCCTCTCCGGCGGCCAGCAGCAGCGTCTCGTCATCGCCCGCGCGATCGCGGTCAGCCCCGAGATCATCCTGATGGACGAACCGTGTTCGGCGCTCGATCCGATCGCGACGGCGAAGATCGAGGAGCTGATCGACGAGCTGCGCTCCAACTACTGCATCGTGATCGTCACCCACTCGATGGCGCAGGCGGCGCGGGTGTCGCAGCACACGGCGTTCTTCCACCTCGGCAAGCTGATCGAGACCGGGCAAACCGAGATGATCTTCACCAATCCGCGCGATCCGCGCACGCAGGATTACATCACCGGACGTTTCGGATAGGGCCGATTCCGGGAATACCTATATTCGGGTAGAGTAAGGGGACGGGCAGGCGAACAGGCATAGGACTAAAGGATGACGGAACACACAGTCAGATCCTTTTCGGCCGATCTGGAAGAGCTGTCGGTCGATCTCGCCCGGATGGGCGGGCTCGCCGAGGATATGCTGTCGGACGCGATCCAGGCGATCGCGACGCGCGATTCGGCGCTGGCCGATACGGTGGTGGCGCGCGATCCGCAGATCGACGCACTGCAAGTAGAAGCCGAGAAGAAGATTCTCCGGCTTCTTGCTCTTCGGCAGCCCCTCGCGCGCGACCTCCGTCAGACGATTTCGGCGCTGAAGATCGCTGCCGAGCTCGAGCGCATCGGCGATCTCGCCAAGAACATCGCCAAGCGGGCGAAAGTGCTCGACACGGTCGAGCCGGTGGGCGCGCTCAAGGGCGTTGCGCGCATGGGCCGCCTGGTCACGGCGCAGCTGAAGCGCGTGCTCGACGCCTATTCGGCGCTCGAGACCGACGCGGCCAACAAGGTGTGGAACCGCGACGAGGAAGTGGACGAGCATTACCAATCGCTGTTCCGCGAACTGCTGACCTACATGATGGAAGACCCGCGCACGATCTCGGGGTGTGCGCACCTGTTGTTTGTTGCGAAGAACCTCGAACGCATCGGCGATCACTGCACCAACATCGCCGAAGAAGTGCACTTCCTGGTGACTGGCGAACAACTCCCCACCGAAAGGCCGAAAGTCGATGCCCTCAACAGCAACTGAACTGGTCCGCCCTCCGGTCCGCGCCGCGGCGACAAAGCCTTATGCCCTCATCGTCGAGGACGAGGCCGCGCTGGTCGAGCTGATCCGCTACAACCTCGAGAAGGAGGGCTACGAGATCGAGATCGCCATGGATGGCGAGGAAGCGATCCTGATGATCGAGGAGCGCCAGCCCGACATCGTGCTGCTCGACTGGATGCTGCCCAAGCTCGCTGGCATCGAAGTGTGCCGCCGCCTGCGCTCGCGGCCGGCGACGCGCAACCTGCCGGTGATCATGCTGACGGCCAAGACCGAGGAGGCCGATCGCGTGCGCGGCCTCGACATGGGCGCGGACGACTACATGACCAAGCCCTTCGCGATGTCGGAGCTGGTGGCGCGCATCCGCGCCGTGATGCGGCGCATCCGCCCGGCGCTGGCCGAAGACAAGGTGCAGGTCGGCGACATCTCGGTCGATCGTTCGGCCCACCGCGTGACTCGCAACGAAGTCGAGGTGCATCTCGGGCCGACCGAGTTCCGCCTGCTCGACTATTTCATCCAGCATCCGGGCCGGGTGTTCTCGCGCGAGCAGCTGCTGGATGCGGTCTGGGGCTCGGACGTCTATGTCGAGACCCGCACCGTCGACGTCCACATCGGGCGGCTGCGCAAGGCCCTCTCCAAGGGCGGTGGAGAAGACCCGATCCGCACGGTGCGCTCGGCGGGCTACGCCCTGAACGCGGGCTGATTCGACGCCAGATGACAGCTTCGGCTGCGTAGCGTAGATCGCGTCCAGAACTGGAGCGCGTTCGATGATCCTACGCTATTCACGCCCGGAAATGACGGCGATCTGGACGCCCGAAACCCGCTACTCGATCTGGCTCGAGATCGAGACGCTGGCCGCCGAGGCGATGGCCGAGCTGGGGATGATCCCGAAGGATGTGCCCAAAGCGGTCCGCGCGCGGGGCGGGTTCGACGTCAAGCGCATCGACGAGATCGAGCGCGAGGTGAAGCACGACGTCATCGCCTTCCTCACCTCGGTTTCCGAGCATGTCGGGCCCGAAGCGCGGTTCCTGCACCTTGGAATGACGTCGTCGGATGTCCTGGACACGTGCCTGGCGGTGCAACTGGCGCGGGCTTCGGACATTCTGATCGCCGGCGTCGACCGGGTGCTGGCGGCTCTCAGGAAGCGCGCCTTCGAGCACAAGCTGACGCCGACCATCGGCCGATCGCACGGCATCCATGCCGAGCCGACAACCTTCGGGATCAAGCTCGCCGGCTTCCATGCCGAGATGGCGCGCAACCGCAGGCGGCTGGTTGCAGCAAAGGAAGAGATCGCGACCTGCGCCATCTCCGGTCCGGTGGGCACGTTCGCCTCTGTCGATCCGCGCATCGAGGCGCACGTCGCGAAAAAGCTTGGCCTTCAGGCCGAGACCGTCTCGACGCAGGTGATCCCGCGCGACCGCCATGCAGCGTTCTTCGCGGCGCTGGCAGTAACAGCGTCGTCGATCGAGCGCATCGCAACGGAGATCCGCCATCTGCAGCGTACCGAAGTGCTGGAGGCGGAGGAGTATTTCTCCGAGGGACAGAAGGGCTCCTCCTCGATGCCCCACAAGCGCAATCCGGTGCTGACCGAGAACCTCACCGGTCTCGCGCGGCTGGTGCGCTCAGCGGTAGTCCCCGCGCTGGAGAACGTCGCGTTGTGGCACGAGCGGGACATCTCGCACTCGTCCGTCGAGCGTGGCATCGCGCCGGACGCCACTATCCATCTCGACTTTGCGCTCAATCGTCTGGGCCAGGTGATCGAGCAGCTTGTGATCTATCCGGACAACATGCTCGCCAACCTCGAAAAGCTCGGCGGCTTGCACAATTCGCAGCGCGTGCTGCTGGCGCTGGTGGAGAAAGGGGCGAGCCGCGAGGACGCGTATGGGCTCGTCCAGCGCAACGCGATGAAAACGTGGAGAGGCGAGGGCGCCTTCCTCGACCATCTCACTGCCGACAAGGATGTAGCGAAGTTGCTGTCGGCCAAGGAACTCGGCGAGATGTTCGACCTAGGCTATCACTTCAAGGCGGTCGACGTGATCTTCGACCGAGTGTTCGGCAAGACCTGACGCCGGAAAAGAAAGAGCCGGACCCGCGGAGGTCCGGCTCAGTCGTGATGGTGGAGCGCCATGACACGCGGGGACGCGTCACTGCTCGAACCGAAATCGCCATGAGCCCGGGGACGATGGGCGGCGCTTGCCCAGGGGGAGAGCAAGGCCAGGAGGCGGATTTCGGTTTTGAGGACCAGACGAGCCCCTCGGGGCCGGCTTCACGAACGAGAGTGCCCGCGACCCCTTAAGAAAGCCGGGCGGGCCATAAACGCCGTTTCATGAGATGCATTCACCTTGAGGCTGCGCCGGCTGGTTCGGGTTGGCACAGAACGGAATTCGCGCAGCGCAATCACGGGGCTTTATCGGCTATCGCCAGCCGCAAATTGGTGAATCGCCCAAGACGAGAGACGCCAGCGCATATGGAAAAACGCAGGCGCGGCGAGGCTATTTCTTCTCGGACTTCACCTGGTCGACGGCGGTGGCCATCAGCTCGGTCATCTGCCGCTGGATCTGGTGGTCGGTGATGGCGACGCCGGCCCTGTCGAAATCTCCCCGCACCTTGCGGAAGACATCTTCATCGCCCGGCGCCTCGAAATCTGCCTTCACCACTTCGGTGGCGTAGGTCGCGGCGGCCTCGCCGGTTTTGCCCAGTTTTTCGGCGGCCCACAGGCCGAGCAGCTTGTTGCGGCGGGCGTTGGCCTTGAAGCGCAGTTCCTGGTCGAGGGCGAACTTGCCTTCTTCGGCCCGTTCCCGCTTGTCGAATCCGCTCAACGTGAGTCTCCCTCAACTTGCTTGCGCAATACGCCCGTCGCCTCGATATAGCCCCGGGCGAGGGTAATTGCATCCCCGACGCAGTCCAGATGCGTCCTTGAATCGCATCAAGATTTGGCGTTTTCAGCGCGCCATCCCCAAACGGTGGCGTGTCCACAGGGAGACGGCCCCGAAGGGATGATATAGGAAGGCCGGTCCGGGCAGGGCTTGCCGGGATGACTTGCCGGAATGACTGGGGCGGGGCCTGACAGCGCCGCCCGCTGGGAGCGACACGATGGCCAAGCGCCGCAAGATCTACGAAGGCAAGGCGAAGATCCTCTACGAGGGTCCCGAACCCGGCACGCTGATCCAGTATTTCAAGGACGACGCGACCGCCTTCAACAACGAGAAGCGCGCGGTGCTCGACGGCAAGGGCGTGCTCAACAACCGCATCAGCGAATTCGTGATGACGCAGCTGAACGCGATCGGCCTGCCGACTCACTTCCTCAAGCGGCTGAACATGCGCGAGCAGCTGATTCGCGAGGTCGAGATCATTCCGCTCGAAGTGATCTGCCGCAATGTGGCGGCGGGTTCGATCGCCAAACGCCTGGGCATCGAGGAAGGCACGCCGCTGCCGCGCTCGATCATCGAATTCTGCTACAAGAAAGACGAGCTGGGCGATCCGCTGGTCTCGGAAGAGCACATTACCGCGTTCAACTGGGCGACGAACCAGGAGATCGACGACATCATCGCGATGACGCTGCGGATCAACGATTTCCTGACCGGGCTGTTCGCGGGCGCGCAGATCAAGCTGGTGGATTTCAAGGTCGAATACGGACGGCTCTACGAGGGCGAAATGGTGCGCACCGTGCTCGCCGACGAGATCAGCCCCGATTCGTGCCGGCTCTGGGACATGGAAACCGGGGAGAAGCTGGACAAGGACCGCTTCCGCCGCGATCTCGGCGGTGTGACCGAAGCCTACGCCGAAGTTGCGCGCCGCCTCGGAATCATCAAGGAGAAGGGTGGAGCTGAAATCCTGTCCTTCAACGGGAAGTAGGTATGCGCGCGAAAGTTCATGTGAGCCTCAAGGCCGGCGTGCTCGATCCGCAGGGCAAGGCGGTAGGTGATGCGCTGGGCCGG
>Ga0210377_10005739_pt1 | contig 10154 bp, 2 predicted proteins | sample PLM4_65_b1redo_FD_155480 | JGI IMG/M metagenome (GOLD analysis project Ga0210377, IMG submission 155480) | Groundwater sediment microbial communities from an aquifer in East River, Colorado, USA - PLM4_65_b1 redo | ecosystem: Environmental > Terrestrial > Soil > Riparian zone | place: USA: East...
GTGGCTTGGCTACGCCGGCAGCTTCGAGCTCTTCGGGCGCCTGCGTGAGCGCATCGCCCACGCCACCGGCTCGCCCGCGCGCTTCACCTGGTGCTTCCGCCTGGATCCCCAGATCGCGGAGGTCTACGGCAGCCCGACTTTCGTGTTCGACCACGCGCCCGAGCGGCTCGACGCCTTCGCGCGCCACGGCGATGCCCTGGGCGTGCACGTGCACCCCTGGCGCTGGCTCGAGGACGCCGGCACGTGGCTCGAAGACTACGCGAACGCCGCCTGGGTGGACCACTGCGTCGACGTCTCGCTGGACGCGTTCCGCAAGGGATCGGGTCGCGACTGCCGCATCTCGCGCTTCGGCGACGCCTGGATGGACACGCGCGCGATGAACCGCCTCGAGGCGCTCGGCATCCGCGTCGAGCTCGGCCTCGAGCCGGGGCTCGACGCCCTGCGCGCGGGCTGGCCGGGCGAGCTGCAGACGGGAAGCCTCGCGGACCTCGGCCAGCTGCCGCGCGAGCCCTATCACCCGAGTGCCGAGGATTTTCGCCGGCCCGACACCCAAGAGAGTCGGACGCTCTGGGCCCTGCCTCTCAGCTCCGCCGTGCTGCACTCGAAGGCCCGCCGGGGCGCTGCGTCCGCCTCGAAGCCGATCCTCGGGCGGCGACCGCTCTCGATGTGGGCCCGCTGGAGCCCGCCGAACCAATTCGGCCAGCTCCTGACGCGCGGGCTCGCGGAGCAGCCGCGTCCCTATCTGGCATTCGCAGTGCGCACGGATCTCGCGGCCCTGCCCGCGGTGGGGGAGGCGTTCGCGACCGCCCTCCAGGCCCTGCTCTCGCATCCCGAGCGACGCCGTTTCGTGTTCTGCGGACCGGAGGAGGCGCTGGCGCGACTGGGCTGCACGCAGCAGGCCGGCTGAGGCCTCACTCCGACCGGGGTTCTCGCCACCACGGTCGCGGGCGGGGTTCCGCTGCGCCGGTCGCCGCCGCCGCCAGCACTGCCCAGGCGATCGCTTCGTCGGAGCTTCCGAGGGACTCCACCTCGATGACGAGGTCGGGGGGATCCGGCGGCTCGACCGGGTAGTCGACGCGTTCGAAGATCCCTGCGCCGAGCAATGCCTTCTGGATCTCGGCGCCGAGGCTACACGGACGTATGCTTCCCGCTTGAGTCGACGATCCGCTCCCTTCTCGGAGCAGGTGGCCCTTCTCCGAGAGCAGGCCCCTTGCGTGGTCATGAGCCGCGGCCGCTCGGGGACCCGGGTGGTGGCCTGGACCTGCAACGAGCTGGGGTTGTCCTTCGGCTCGACGGCCTGGCGAAGACCGTCTGGAGACCCGACCGATGCTCGCTTCACGCAAGCGATCATGCAGGTGGCCCTCGACAGCCGTGGCGTGACCCGCAGCAGCCAGGTCCGTTCCTCCGACCTCGAGCGTCTCCAGCGAGCCGCCTACGCCTTCTATCGCTGGCTTCGGCCGGGGCCACGAGGATGGGGGTGGAAGTTCCCGGAGACCTACCTCATCGGTCCAGTGCTGCTGCGCGCCTTCCCCAAGACCCGCTTCATCCATCTCGTTCGTGATGGGCGCGACGTCGCCTTCAAGGAGCACCTGACCGACGATGTCGCGTGGCCCATCACCCGCCAGCTTCTGGCGGGGACAGATTTCCTGAACCGACCCCGCTATCTCAATGCAGCGGTGTCGTGGGCCCGACAAGTCGAGCAGTTCGAGGCCTTCAAGCCCGAGATTCCTCCGACCCAGCTCCTGGAGTTGCGATTCGAAACGTTGTGCCAGGCCCCGCTCGAATCAGGCGCTCGGATCGCGGACTTCCTTCGACAACCGCTCACGCCCGAGTGTCGGGCGTACCTGGCGAAGGAGGTCGACGCGAGCCGCGTGGGCCAGTTTCTTCGCCAGGATCCTGGGAAGGTCGCCGAGGTCACGGCGCTCTTGAAGCCCACGCTCGAGCGCCTGGGTTACCTGTAGCCACCAGGCGTTCCCGCGCGTGGGCCTTCGCAAGGTGCAAGCGCAGTCCCGCGGCGAGCTGGGTCAGGTGCCGCGAATCGAGCATGGTTTCGTGCGTGCCGGGAACCCGGTGCACCTCCAGCCGATCGGGCACGAGGTGGCGCCAGGCCGACACGAGATCCTTCCGCTCCGCGTCGGCGACGAAGAGCACGGCGGGCCCGGGAAACGGCCCGGGCCGGTAGCGAGCCGCGAGCACGGAGAACGGATCGTTGCCAGCGGCCTTGTGCGGTCGCTGGCCGCGCAACGTGCGCCCCACCGTCTCCAGCCGCCCGCCGAGATAGCGCCACGGGTCGTTCGTCCTGCCCGTCACCAGTTGCCGCGTGTGGTACGCCGTGCGCGCCAGCCAGTGGCGTCCGTTCATCTTGAGGAAGAGGCGCCACGGCAGGTTGCTGGGTGCGCTGTCGAGCAACACCAGGAGGCCAACCGCCTGCCCCGCCGCCAGCAGTTGCCGGGCCACCTCATAGGCGACCAGGCCACCCACGGAGTGCCCCCCAAGGTAGTAGGGCCCGTGCGGATGGTGCGCGCGCAAGTTGGCCACGTGCTGGGTCGCAATCTCTTCCAGGCTGTTGGTGCGGCGCCGTGAGCCATCGTCGGCCACGGCTTGCAGGCCATACGTGGGTTGATCGGGCCCGAGCTCGCGGGCGAGGCTGAGCAACGGCAACACGCCACCGCCCCAGCCGTGCAGGAAGAAGAACGGCGGTTTGCAGCCCTCGGGCTGAATCGCCTCGACCGGCGCGGCGCCGGGTGGCGCATCGTCGGAGGCACCGCCGCCTTGCGCAGCCCTGGCATCGGCGTCCGGCGCCGCGCTGCGGACCAGCGCAGCCAGGTCGCGAATGGTCCGGCAGCGCAAGAACTCCGCGGGCCGGACCCTGACACCGTAGCGTCGCTCGAGCTGCACCAGGATCGTCATCGCCGCGATCGAGTCGCCACCGGCCGCGACGAAGTCGTCATCCAGGCCGACGTCCTTCACGCGCAGCGCCGCACACCACACCGCGAGCAGGTGATCCTCCAGCGTCGTCGATCGCGGCGCCGCAGGCCCCCCCGCAGTGGGGCCATCGTCGCCGGCCATCTCGGCGAGGCGCTGTCGATCGAGCTTGCCGGTGAGTGTGGTCGGAAGTGCGGCTCGCCATCGGAATCCGCTCGGCACCTTCCACGGCGGCAACAACCCTTCCAGCTGCTCGCGTAGGCTGGCGGCGTTCATGGCTTGCCCCGGCGGCGTCACCACGAAAGCGACGAGTCGTCGCTCGTCGCTCGTATCGTGCGGCACCACGGCCGCCTCGCGCACCCCGGCAAGGGACATCAACGCCGCCTCGACCTCGCGGATGTCCACGCGGTAACCGCGAATCTTCACCTGGTGATCGCGCCGTCCCATGAACACGAAGCGGCCGTCGGGCAGCAAGCGCCCACGATCGCCGGTAACGTACACGAGACAGTGTGGGTTGTCTGGGTCGCGCCTGAACACGGCGGCCGTCTCTTCGGGGTGGCGCCAGTATCCGTCGGCGAGGTGGCGGCTCTTGACGACCAGCGCGCCCGTCTCACCGGGCGCCACGGCCACGCCGTCGTCGTCGACCACCGTCAGGGTCTTGCCAGCCACCGCGCGCCCCGCCATCAGGAAGGGTGCTGCGACATCGGTCTGCCGATCGAAGTGAGCCAGCGTGAGCAGGCCGGTCTCGGTGGTCGAGAACCGCTGTGTCATCGCGCACGCGTCCGAGAACCGTCGTTGCCACAGCGCCACATCGGACGGCAGGACCACGTCGCCGGCCAGCGCGACCAATCGCACCGTTGGAAACGAGCCTTCGCCCTCGAGACCGGCCAGAAAACGCCGAAACAGCAGCGCCGGCGGATGCAGGACGGTGATTCGCTCCTCGTCGATCCAGCGCCCGAAGGCCGACAAGCCTTCGGCGGCCAGATCGAAGACGCACAGCGCGGCGCCCGACAGCAGGGCGCCGAACATGTCGACCTCCGAAGCCGCGAAGCTCGCATGCGTGAGCAGGGACTGGCGATCCTCCGCGGCGATGCCGTCGTGCTCGACCGCAAGCGCCACGCGATGGAGGATCATTCGGTGACTCTTGACCACGCCCTTCGGCGCGCCGGTGGTGCCGGACGTGTACACGATGGTCGCGAGCGCGGTGGAGCCTGCGGGCGGCGACGCTGGATTCTGCGGCCGCACCGCGTCCCCATCGCTGACCTTCCGCCTCCCACTCATCTCGTCCAGCACCACGACCCCGCACGACGCGCCGGTGATCGTCCGTGCTCGGGCCGCGCACGACAGAGTGGTCACCATCAACACCGGCGCCGCGTCGCGCACGATGGCCCGCTGCGCGGCTTCCGGCATCTGCGGGTGGATCGCCAGCGACACCTTGCCGGCCTCGAGCACCGCCAGGATGGCGATCACCATCTCGGGAGAGTGCTCGGTCAGGACGGCGACGCAGTCGTTACCAGGGCCCGTCGCCAGCGTGATCGCGTGCGCGGCCTCGAGAACGCGCGCATGCAGCTCGGCGTACGACCAAGCTCGACCATCGCCGGTCAGCGCGAGCCGCTGTGAAAAGCGGCAGGCAATCTCGTCGAAGCGCGCCGAAATCGACGGCTCAGGCGTCATGAGCGTGTGCTTCCACCAAGTCCTGCAGGATGCCGAGGTAGCCCTCAGCGAATCCCTGGATCGTGGAGGGCCGGAACAGATCGGTGTTGAACTCGCACCAACCGCGCAGCTTCCGTCCCTGGGCAGCTACGATCATCGAGAGGTCGTACTTCGAGACGCCACGATCGATCTTCACGGGCGCAATCGCGAGGTGCGGCAGGTTGGCCAGGGTGTCGGGCGCCTGCTGCAGAACGAAGCGAACCTGGAAAAGCGGCGGGCGCGTCTGCCCCGCTGCGCCGAGATCGTGGGCGAGCTGCGAGAACGGATACTCCTGGTGCGCGAAACTACGCGCCACCCCCTCGCGCAGGCGAGCGATCAGCCCGGCCGCGGCCTCACGCTTGTCGACGCGCACACGCAGCGCCACGGTGTTGCCGACCGGGCCGATGAGATTGCGCGTCTCGACTTGCGTGCGGTTGGCGACGGGCGTACCCACCACGATGTCGCTCTGGCCCGACCAGCGCTCGATCGCCAACCCGAACGCCGCCAGCAGCGGAACGAACAACGTGGTGCGGTGGTCGCGACGCAAGCGTTCGAGCTGAGCAGCGAGGGGCCCGGGAATGGCGAACTCGTGGCGGGCGCCCGCCAGCGAGTGTCGCGGACCACGCGGGAAGTCGGTGGGCAGATCGAGGGTGCGGGGCGCGTCGCCGAGCTGGCCCTTCCAGAACGCGGCGTGTTGGGCGAGGTCTCCGCTCTCGAGGCGTGCCTTCTGCCAGCGCGCAAAGTCGCTGAACTCGACCGGCAACGGCGCCAGCGGGAACGGCTGCCGAGCCTCGAGTGCGGCGTAGATCGCCATCAGGTCGGCGAAGAAGATCCCGGGGTACCAGGGCTCGTGTCGGTCCACGATGGCCTGGAACGGCAGCCCCAGCGACCAGCAGTCGGCCGCGATGTGATGGGCCGTCACGATCAGGGTGTGATCCTCGCGGCCGTGTCGCACCAGCGCGGCCCGCAGCGGCAGCCGCTTGCCGAGATCGAAGCGGTGGCGTGCTTCGCGGTCGATGCTGGCGGTCGCGTCCGCCGCATCGACGAGATCGAGATCGAGGTCCTGATCCTCGAGAACATGGACCCGCGCGCCGCGCGGCGAGTCTTCGAACAGCGTGCGCAGGGCCGCCTGATGGCGCACGACCGCGCGCAGCGATGCGTGCAGCGCGTCCAGGTCGAGTCGGCCGGTCAGGCGCACGGCCCTCGGGACGTTGTAGTAATGCCCATCCAGGCCCTCGCGATGGAGCTGCCAGAGGCGACTCTGGTCGAGCGAGAGCTCGCCATTGCTGCCCTGGTTCCGCGTGATCGGCGGTAGCACCGGCGCCAGCGCGTCGGCCCCGGTCTCGGACCCGCCCAACGAGCGCTCGACTGCGCGGGCGAGCGCACCTGCGGTGGGGTGCTCGAACACGCTGCGCAGGGGCAGTGTGCAGTCGAAGCGATCGCAAATCCGGGCAACCAGCCTCGTCGCCAGCAACGAGTGGCCGCCCAGGGCGAAGAAATCGTCAGCGCGGTCGACGCGATCGACACCGAGCACCTCGCGCCAGATCTCCCGCATGGCCGCCTCGATCGCGGGTGCGGCCGGTTGGGGCGCCTGGGCCGGCGGCCTGGCCAGCGCGGCGACAGTCACCTGCGCGCCACCTGTGACGGGCGCCGTCCATTCGATCAGGGGGCGCCCGGGCTCGGCGATGCACTGCTCGATCAAGGCCTGATGGCGTAAGAGCAGGCGCTGCATGCGGGCGCGGTCGAAGAGATCGGCGTTGTAGACGAGGTGAAGGTGGATCTGGTCGCGCCGCTCGCGAACGTAAAGCGTCATGTCGAACTTCGTCTCGGGGTCGACCAGAGATTCGCGACGCATCGACAGCCCTTCGGTGGCCAGCGCAGGCTCATCGAAGTGGAGACAGTTGAACAGGACCTGGAAGATCGGGTGATGGCGCGGATCGCGCGGCGGCGCCACCGCCTCGACCACGCGCTCGAACGGCGCGTCCTGGTGTTCGAAGGCGCCGAGGACCTGAGCGCGGGTCGCCTCGAGCAGACTCTCGAAAGTCGCGCCCTCGGGCACGCGCGTGCGCAACGCAAGCGTGTTGATGAAACATCCAATCACGGCTTCCAGATCGCGCTGGCTGCGGCGCGCCACGGGGGTACCGACCACGATGTCGCGCTCGCCCGACAGCTCGTGCAGCAGCACGTTGAAGGTGGCGAGCAGCTTCATGAAGACCGTGGCGTGTTGCGTGCGAAAGGCCCGGGCGAGCGCGCTGGTCAGCGCAGGGGACAAGCTGAGCGCCGCGCTGGCGCCATGGAAGGTTTGCGCGGCCGGACGCGGCCGGTCGGTGGGCAGGTCGAGGCAGACGGGCGCGCCGTCCAGCTGGGTCTTCCAGTAGGCGAGCTCGCGGCCACCGACCTCGGCGAATCGCTCGCGTTCGTGAACGGTGAAATCCAGATAGTCGAGGGGCAACGGCGCCAGAATCGCGGTGCCGTCGAGGCCCGACGCGTAGAGCTGCGCGAGCTCGCGGTGGAACGCGAAGTTCGACCAGCCATCCGCGATCGTGTGATGCAGGGCGTAGACCAGCACGTGGTCCGCCTCGGCCTCCTTGATGAGGATCAGGCGTGCCAGCGGCGCGGACTCGAGCGAAAAGGGCTGGCCCGTGAACTCGCGCGCCACGCGGCGCACCTCGTCGGTACGCCGATCGGCCGGCACGGCGGACAGGTCCCGGCGTTCCACGACCAGGGCCACCGACTCGCCGATGACCTGCCCGGCGACACCGTCGTGTTCGATGAACGCGGTGCGCAGCGATGGGTGCCGCGCGACCAGCACGTCGACACAGCGTTGCAGCAACGACGGATCGATCGTCCCCTGCAAGCGGATGGCGCCCGGGATGTTGTAGACACCCTGATCGGGCGCGAGCTTGGAAAGGAACCACAGGCGCTGCTGCGCGAACGACAGCGGCAGCGGCCCCCTCCGATCGAGGCTGCGAGCCGTCACGGCCGGGCCCGGCTGCCCCGCGACCGACACCAGGTCGCCGATGCAAGTCGCCAGCCCAGCCAGGGTGGGATGCTCGAAGACGTGCCCGATCTCGAGCGCGACGCCGAAGCCATCACGGACGCGCGCGACCAGTTGCATCGCGAGCAGCGAATGACCCCCGAGGTCGAGGAAGTCGTCGTCCGGCGCCACGGCGTCGGTAGACAGCAGCTCGCACCAGAGCGCCGCGAGCTTGCGTTCGGTCGCGGACAGCGTCGCCGCAGCGGGGCCGGCGGTGATCGAAGGCTTCGCGTCGGGCTGCGGCAGGGCCTTGCGATCGATCTTGCCTGCCGGCGTGAGCGGCAGCGCCGCCAGGTGAACGAAGTGATGGGGAATCAGAGCGGCGGGAAGCCGCGCGACCAGGAAGGCGCGCAGGGCAGCGCTGGGGGCGGCGTGCGCATCGGCCACCACGTACGCGACCAGCGAGACCGGATCAGCGGCCGACGCGGCCACGAAGGCCTGACGCACGTGCGGGTGCCTTGCCAGCGCCGCGGCGACCTCCTGCGGCTCGATGCGTACGCCCATCACCTTGAGCTGGTCGTCCTTGCGGCCCAGAATGTCGAGGGCGCCATCGGGCCTCACGCGACCGAGGTCGCCGGTGTAATAGACGATGTCGTCGGGCGCCGCGCAGGACGAGAACGACGAGAACGGATTGGGCGCAAAGCGTGTGCCGGCCGACGCGTCGGGCCGCAGGTACCCAAGCGTTCGATATGGCGTGCGAATGACGATCTCGCCGGTCTCGCCGTCAGCGCACTGGGCGCCCGCGTCGTTCACGATCAAGACCTGCACGCCGGGCAAGGGATGGCCGATGGGCTGAACACCGGCCTCGACGACGTCGCCCACGCGGAAGCAGCACTTGGCCAGTGTCGTCTCCGTGGGCCCGTAGAGATTCACGATCTCGGCACGGGTGGCGGCGCGCCAGCGCCGCACCAGGCCGTCGTGCAGCGGCTCGCCGGCGAAGAACACGGTCGCGAGCGTCTCGCAGGCCGCACCTGCGGGAGCGTGTTGCAGCCACAGCGAGGCGAGCGACGGCACGGTGTGCAGCCGCGTGATGCGTTCACGGCGCAACCATGGCCATGGGTCGAGCAGGTTCAGCGACGCCGGCGGCAGACACAACGTGGCGCCGCTGGTCAGGGCCAGAAAGATGTCGCGCAGGACGACGTCGAACGACAGGCCGGTGAGTTGCGCCACGCGGTCCTCGGCGCGAACTGCAAACGTGCTCCGTTGCCAGGCAAGGAAGTGCGCAAGGCCAGCGTGCGTGCCGGTGACGCCCTTGGGCCGACCTGTGGAGCCCGAGGTGAAGAACACGTAGGCGGGGTGTTCGGGACCAACGTCGACGGCCTGCGCGCCGCCCGCGTCTCCCAGCGCGTTCAGGTCGACCCGCGCCCCGCCCGTGAACCAGGCCGGTGTCTCGCCCGCAAACAGCAGTGCGGCGGCAGCGGCATCGCCGAGCATCATCGCCTTGCGCGCCGTCGGGAGATCGACGTCGACCGGAACCACGACCTGGCCATTCATCCACGTGCCGAGGAGGGCGGCGATCACCTCGAATGAGCGTGGGCCCGTGATGCCGACCGCTGCGCCCGACGAAAGACGCAGCGCACGCAGTGCGGCCGCCGTGCGATGGGCCTGGGCCTCGAGCTCGCGGTAGCTCCAGCGGCGCCCTTCCTGCGAGATGGCCGTGGCCCCCGGGGTGCGCCGCGCCAGCGCGCGAAAAATCACGGGCACCGGGTCGTGATGCTCACGTGTCATGGGCGCCGTGGGATCGAGTTGCGCGCGGCGCGCGTCGGCCGACCACCCGGGGGCCCGCGGGTTGCTGGCCGATCGCGTCGGATGGGCGACCAAGTGGCTCATCGAGACCAGCAGCTTGCGATGACCGGTAAATCGCTCGCGCCCATGGGCCACCAACGCGTTGTCCAGCATCACCGCATCGCCCGGCTGCCATCTGACGTCGAACGTATGGGCCTCGTAGAGCGCGAAGAGGTCGCGCACGAGCGCGTCGTCGATCGGCTCTCCGGACGACCAGCGCACCTGCCGTGGCAGATCGTCGGACGCGTAGATCGCCTCGAGGCCAGCGCGAGTTGCGGCGTCGAGACAGGCCGGGTGAAACAGAAAGAGCTGATGAAACAGCACCTCCTCGCCTGTGACCGGGTGCTCCACGATCGACGGCAGCGTCACCGACGTCTGCAGCGTGTCGCGCCTTGGCCAGCGGCAGGCGAGGCCGGCCTCGCGACAGCGGCGCTCTACCTCACGCGGATCGTCGGTGTCGTAAAGCACCTGCCAGCTGGTATCCACGTGGGGGTGGTGATTGCGCAGGTATGTGATGGGCTGATCCCGCAGCCGTTGACGCAACCCCGGATCGAGCGCGGACAGCACGCGCCGCGTATTCACCAGGCGCGTCGCACCGCCTTGCACGGGCGCACTCTGATTCAGGAAGAACAAGTAGAGCGGCCACGTGGGCGCGTGAGCGCTCTCGTTGTGGAAATGGATCGCGTGTTGCTCAGGATAGGCGGTGGAGCCATAG
>Ga0210377_10005740_pt1 | contig 10154 bp, 7 predicted proteins | sample PLM4_65_b1redo_FD_155480 | JGI IMG/M metagenome (GOLD analysis project Ga0210377, IMG submission 155480) | Groundwater sediment microbial communities from an aquifer in East River, Colorado, USA - PLM4_65_b1 redo | ecosystem: Environmental > Terrestrial > Soil > Riparian zone | place: USA: East...
TCCCCGTGGCTTGAAGGACAAGACTGCAAAACTCAAGACCTGGATTCGAAGGAGACCCATCCAAGAGGCTGCCCGCCTTTACAGCTATGCCTTTGCGACACTCGCGCCCTACAAAAACCTCCCCCTTCTCCGAAACCCTTGGGTGGGCCGCCACTCCCTTCGGTGTGCCCTTCCGCGCGTTCGCCAGAAATTGCGGAAGATCGGCTTCGATGAACCCGACCTTCTCTGGGTCTCCGACATCGCTCAATACTCCATCCTTGACCTGGTTTCCTGTAGCAGGACCGTCCTTCACATCACTGATGACTATCTTTCCTTTTCAACCACTCCGCGATCCTTCCTGGCCGTCGAATCCTGGGCTGTAAAGCGGGCGACCACTATCGTCGTTCCGAGCCCCAAGCTGGCGAACCTAATCCGTCAGCGCCATGGCATGGAACCGGCGAAGGTCGTCGTACTTCCACACGCAGTAGAAGTTGACCCGGAACGGCTGGCCCCGCTGCCACCGGAGTTTGGATCGATTCCGCACCCGCGGGTGATCTACCTGGGGGCCCTGGAGACCTGGCTGGATTGGGATCTGATCGAGGAGTCCGTCGGACGGCTGCCTTCGATTTCCTTCGCCTTTATCGGTAGCGCTCGGCTGCCGGACCCTGCCACCGCATCGTGCATTGCGAGGCTGAAAAAGCGGCAAAACGTGCACTTCCTCGGCGAAATGACTCATCCGGAGGCGATGGCCTGCGTGGCCGAGGCAGACGCCGCTATCATTCCATTTCAAGCCCCCCGCCCGGTCCGCCAGGGAGTACCCGAGGAGCGGGCCCAGGAGCCAAAGTCTTCGGCGCCAGAATCGTCACTGCGGCTCACGGAGTATGCTCTTCCGATGAAGCTCTTCGAATACGCCGCCCTGGGTGTCCCTATCGTATCAACGAGAGACTTCTGGTCGGACCTTTCCCTGGACATCCGTACGCCGCTTTTCGTGGCTGCGGACCCGGAGGGGTTTTGTCAGTCCCTCGTCGCGGCCCTCGATTCCGGTTCGACGAATCGGGCTCGAAGGCGGCAGGCCGGGATCGCCTTCGCTCGCGCAAACTCCTGGGAAAACCGCTTCGAGAGCCTCTTGGAGCACCTCCGGCTGCCACAGCCTGGCCCGCCGCCGGCCCTCACGTCAGGAGCGAGAAGGGGATGAGTGGCCGAATCCCATGGACACTGGCTCCGCAGGAGCCTCGCTGGCTTCTGCTGACCGGCGCCCTCGCCCTGATCGCCTCAATCCTCCTGCTGCGGGCAGGGACCTTTCTGATCCTGGCCGCCGGCGCCGTTCTCGCCCTGGCGCTCGCCTATGCACGGCCCTTCCTCGCGTTTCTCGCTTACGCTGGAACCCTCAGCCTCTTTCAGGCGGCCCGCCTACGGTTTGGCGAATCGGTCGTGCCGCTCTATTTCGTCGACATCTTCCTCGGCATCGCGCTGCTCGGGCTTTTCCTGCGACCGAAGCCACTCTCCCCGGCACCGTCACGGACACCGCTCGACAAACTTGTCCTCGTGCTGATCGTGTCAGTCCTCCCGGGGTTCTTTCTCTTGTTCTATCGCTTCCCATCGGCCTTTCAAGAAAATCTCTACTTCGTCATTCGCTACTTTCTGCACATGGGGGCCTTTTTCGCCGCGAGCCGCTTGATCACCGAACGGTCGCGATTGCTTGTCTTTTTGAAGCTTCTGTACATCTGTATTATCGTGAACGGAATGTGGGCGATCGTGCAGTCCTTGCCCGTTCTACAGCCTGTCGGGATCCCGATCTCCGACTTCTTATACGGCCTCGTCGGAATACCCTACGAACATGAAAGGCCGGGCCTGGTGATACGGGCAGCCGCCGGCTTCGGTTCACCGAACGGCTTGGGCGGCCTTCTTGCGATGTTTCTTCCCCTGGCACTTTTCCATCCGTTTCCTAGGGCGAGTGCGACAGCACGATTCCTCGTCCCTCTGGTTCTTTTTTTCGGAGGTCTCGGATTTCTACTGACCTTCTCTCGCACGGCGATCGCCGGATTTGCCGCCGGTCTTGCGGTTTCGTCCCTTGCCCTCAAGAACCTCGGCCTGCTCCGGGGCAAGGCCCCGTTGTTCATCGCCGGATTCGCCCTCATCGCCTGGGCCCTGACTTCCGTCATCAGTCCCGTTGGCGATGTGATTGTGAAACGCGCCTCTGGATACGCGGATCCCTTTGAAGACACCGATTTTCAGGCAAGGGTGGTGGGGCACTACAGGTTTCTCGGGGCCGTGGCCGAGGATCCTTCCCTCCTCCTTTTTGGGGAGAGCCTTCGTCTGCTTGAACTTGAGCGACGATCGAACATCCCACCGGACACCTTCAAGGGATTCGTCAGCAATTCCTGGCTCCTTGTGCTGCTGGATTCCGGCTTGGTCGCCTTCGTGGCTTATGTCTTGGTCTATTCTCGAGCCGTGCTTCTCGTCTGGAGGAGAATCGCCTCCGCGTCGCGCCTGGATATCGACACGAGTCTCCTCGTTGGGCTTCTGGTGGCCTTCGTGGCCTTGTTCTTCACTCATCTCGTGGATAATTACATGGCCTTCAGCATCCACATGAAGGGAATCTACTTCGCTATTCTCGGTGTGGCGATGGCTGAGCTGCGTTTAGCCCAGCCTGTGCCTCGATCATCGCAGTCCCCTTAGGTTCTCACACCGGAAACCTCCCATGACTGCTTCCAGGATTCTCAAACAGGGTCGCGGCTGGGCAACGAGGTTACACGGCAAGACGCCCCCTGCTCTCCAGAGGAAGCTTCTGCTTCTTGCCGCGCTCGTTGTCCTATACACAGGGGTCTTCGTTGCTGCCGAGGGACTCCGCTTTCCAATCGGCAGGGACGAGGTTCATTTTTGGCCCACTTCCCAGTCTTTCAGCCATCGTTTTCTTCCCACCCTTCAACAGCTCAGAGAATACAACGAGCTGAATACTCCGTTTCCCTTTCTGGTATTCGGCTGGGTGGAGCGTCTATTTCATGCTGGAATTGTCGGCGGACGCTTCGTGAATTTCTGCCTGTCCTTCATGATTGCATTACTGGTGGGGTTCGGTCGTGGGTCAAAACCAGGCGAGGCGTTGTTGGCCCTATCCGGACTGTTCCTTTTCCCCTATTTCTTCGGCCTGAGCACGCACTTGTATACTGATGTCATTGCTGGTTTTTTTGGCCTTGTCGGTCTTGCATCCTACTTGCGGCGGAGTTTCTCTCTTTCTGCCCTGGCGTTCATTCTAGCCGTGGCTTCCCGCCAGTATATGCTTGCGATCCCCCTGGCCCTGCTGGTGTATGAAATCCTTGAAAGCGGGAGACCGGCCTTCAGGGTTCGACAACTCGCACTCGCCCTCTCATCAGCAACTATCCTGTTCTGGATCTGGTTGTTCCAAGGTCCTGCGCCGCCGCGGGCCCTCGAAGGCCAAGACATTGTTCCTGCTGCCTTTTCCCCGTCGAACGGGCTCTACTTCTTGACATGTCTGGGAGCCTACTATGTCCTCCCAGAGATTCTACTTTTCCGGGAGAAGATTGAAGTGCCCTGGAAGAACGTAAGGGTTCTTGCCCTGGCAACCTCCGTGACTGCGCTGTTCATATTGTGTCCGCCCCTGCGCAATGACAATTTTGCCATTGAAACTATGGGCTACCTGGACAAGGCCGCGAGACTGGTCCTGCGCTTCGATTTCCTGCGACTCATCCTGTTCTATGCTCTGGCCCTTGCGACAGTTGTCCGATTCTCATCTTTCCGTCTGTCGTCTGCCGTTGTCTATGCCAACATGCTGATCCTGATGAAGGCTCACGTCGCCTGGGACAAGTACGCATTCCCTGCACTGCTTGTCCTCTGGTACCTGCGCGCTATAACTCACGAACACGGCTTGTCACCATCGGCCGAACCTGAATCGACTATCCCTTCCCAGGCCGCAACGGATTGAACTTCCCATCTGTTTGCTTGGCCAAGTGAGTCGCCTCGGCCTACCGTGGGCCACGGCCCGTCACTTCCCGACCACCCAATCGAGAAATGCCGAGATTCTCTTCTTGAAAACGGGGACGTCGAATCTCAAGGCGTGTGCCCGGATTGCCTGAGGACTGAATGACATTCCCGAGAACTCTCGGACCGCACGAACAAGCGACCCCGCTGTCGGCTCAGGAAACAGGATACCGGTCTGGCCCGAGACAACAGTCTCCAGTGCGCCACCCTGTCCAAGCGCGATCACCGGCCGACCGGAGGCGTTGGCCTCCAGCGGTGTGAGGCCGAGGTCTTCCTCACCCGGTAGGAGGAGGGCACGACAGCGGCTCATCAGGCTCGCGACATCCTCGTCTGTCCGGTAGCCGAGGAATTCCACGGCCCGGCCAGCTCGTTTTCGAAGCTCCCCCTCATAGGGGCCTCGACCAACGATTTTCAGCGGAAGCTTGAGGTCGTTGAACGCTTCGATGGCAAGCTGAATATTCTTCTGGTGGACGAGGCGGGAGACGATTAGAAAATAGTCGTTGACTTGGTCAGAGATCGCATGGCGCTGGGCATCGATGGGCGGGTAGATCACCTCCGAATCGTGGCCGTAGAACCTCTTGATCTTCAGCTGCGTGTTCTTTGAATTCGCGATGTAGGCCGTCACGGATCGGGATGCCCTGTAGTCCCACGCCTTGATGGGGATCTTCAAGGCCGAGACGATTGCCTTCTCGATTAAATTGAATCCGGAGGTCCCGAAGTACTTGTCGGTTTCCCACACGAACCTCATCGGTGTGTGGCAGTACACGACGTGGGGGATTCCTGTCGGCACGCGAATCCCCTGGGCAAAGGTTGCAGAGCTCGTCAGCACCAGATCGCACGCCTCGACCTTCCAGAGCCCGAACGCCAGAGGATACAGAGGAAGGTACCGACGGTACCGGGTGGAAACACCCTGGAGCCTCTGAATGAAGGAGGTCCGAATGTCCCAGCTTCGCAGTTCCTCCGGCATCGCTTCTGGAATGTAGAAAGAGGTATAGACCGGGGCCTCCGAGAAGAGCTCGTGGAAGTAACCCACGACCCTTTCGGCGCCCCCCGTTTGATTCAGATAGTCGTGAACCAGGACAACTTTCACTGCAGCCGCCAATCGCCACGCACCGGGATGAGGGCGCGAAAGAAAATCATGGGAAAAACCTTACAGACCAGCGCGAATGCTGGAGACTCCACACGATAATAACCGGCCCACCGGCCGGTTTTCGCATGATGATATGTGGTGGTCTCACAACGCCACAACCCGGCGAGTCTGACCAGCGCCGCGCCACACATCACAATCAACCTGGTCCCAGATCCGCCGTCCCTCATGTCGAAGTCTGCTTATGAAACGTGATAGTTATCCCCTGCCGGAGACTGCCCGGCAGGAAACGGCTCACCGCGTTATACAACTTGTGAGATAGCGATCCATTATCAAAATAGTTGGTGCTGATGACGTCCGCCGGCACCAACCCGGCCTCACCGCCCATGGAAATCAGCTCACCGCGGGTGTACTCATGAAAGTGCCCGGGGTTATTCCGCGTCACACGGATTGGCTCATATGGGTTCCGGCCTACCAGCAGCCGGAGGCGTTTATGCAGAGAGCAGGCGTTGGGTGTCTGGACAATCAGCCATCCGTCGCTCTTGAGCCAACTGGCTACACAGCGGAGCACCAGCGTCGGTGCAGTGTACAAGTGCTCGATCACTTCGGCCATCACGATCACATCGTGCGCCTCGAACACCGGCCATTTGTCAGCGAACTGCGCATCATTCAAGTCGAATTCGAAGTGCCGATCCTGAAGACGGGGTTGAAATCTCGTATCCCTGAATCCCAAGGAGTTGATGACCGAAGTCGCGAACACTTGCCGCAGTAGTTCCGTCTGGAAGCCGGGGCCAATATCCAGAATCCTCAACGGTCCCGGGCGCCCGGCAGACTGGACCCTAGCGGCCACCGCATTAACTTTTCGCAATAGGAGCGAGTAGCGCCGGGAATGATAGGCAAGAAACTGCCGGGACTCGTCGTCCAGATTCCATGGCTTGAAGTACTCGAGAACCTCTTCCGCCTGGCACAAGTTGTTCATGACTGCTCTACCCTCACTGCCCAAAAGAGCCCACGGCAACAAGCGCAGCTTGAGCCAGGTCAAGAACACGAGGCGATGCTGGGGCACCAGGGACAGCCTACCACCAAGCGTGACCATGGCGGAAGCGCGCACCCGGCGGACATGCGACAGAACCACTGGAGGAAAGCACACCGGCAAGTCCCTCCGCGGGGCCAGCGCTGCCAAGCCCAGGAAATGGCTGACATTCTGCGCCGGGCCGCCATCCCGCATCTGCAGCGGAACTGGGACTTGACCGGAGTCTCCGCGTTGAATAATACTGCGTCCGGCACGCCAACAACACGATTATTATCCCTCCGGGAGCCACGATGAGACGCGTTGGAATCATACTCTTTCCGCTGCTCTTCTCCGCGGCCGCGGTCGCGCAGGAACTGGTGGACGTCTACAAGATCGATTTTGGCCCGAAGACAACTACTCCTGCCGGGTACATTCATATGGCGGTCAGGACCACCGACGAGCGGTTTCTCTGGAGTGGCGACGACCTCTCTCTCCGCGATCGCGGCGGCGATGACCTGATCACCCGCGACTTCGTCACCGGCGCCCGGGGCGAGTTCACCGTCGGGCTGGACAACGGTCCGTACGAGGTGCGACTGGTCATGGGGGACAGCGCGTTCCCTCACGGACCGCTCGACCTCTTCATCCAGAATCAACGGGTAGCCGAACAGGTTGTCACGGCGGCGGAAGAGTTCCTTACGTTGACCTTCAACGCCGATGTGGACGATGAGCGGTTGCGCGTCCGGTTCGAGCCGGTCAAGGGGGGGTTGAATTTCGTCGTGAATGCCATGATCATTCGAGGGGCTGTGCAGCAAACCTCCCACAGCGTGTTTGGTCCCCGACCCCTACAGGAGAGTCCGACCCTGGGACAACTGGATGCGGAGTCCGCGCCGGATGTACTCCAGGCCCTTCGGGCGTACTGCGACTGGCTCGTGGCTCACCAGCAGCCCAATGGCTTCTTCGATACATTCTCCTCGGAATGGTATCGGGCCGCTTATCCGATCCGGACTTTGATAGCGGGATACCGGATCTTCGAAAGCCCGGAATACCTGCGCGCCGTCACGAAGCTCCTGGACCGGTTCGTAGGGGAACAGCTGCCGAACGGGGCCTGGGCACCGTACGCCGTGGGTCGACCCGTCGCCCAGCGGACGCCGGAGGAAGTGAACCAGGCGATGGCGGGCACGACGCAGCTGGCCGACAGCGGAGCGATTGTGACATGCCTCTCGGTGGCGAGCCGTCTCGTCGATGTCCGGCGTAGGAGAATCTACATCGAATCGCACCGCCGCCACGCCGACCAGTACGCCCTCAGGTTCCAGCTGCCGTCCGGTGGTTTCACAAACGGGTGGTGGGGACGAGAAACGATAACGCCCTACAGCGTTGCCACTGGCACCCAGGGGATGAGCTTCGCAGCGCTTTACGCTGTGACAGGGAAGTCGCGTTACCTGCAGGTGGCCGAACGTGCCGTTCGTTTCCTCTTGCACGACTGGCAGCCGGACGGTCGACCGACGTACCATGACTTTCTGCGGGATTTTTCCTATGTAGAGCGCGTGACTGATTTCGGGAACATCTACTATTACCACGAGGCAATTCTGTGGGTCCTGAATTGGACACAAGATGAAGATCTGAAACAGGCGATCCGAAACGTTTATGACTGGCACATCCGTGGAGAGCAGGGACTTCTCGGCGCGCGCCAGTACGACGTGTGGTGGCCGCCCTCGCCCTCGACCTGGGAGAACTCCAAGGCCGGAGGGATGCCCCTGGTCCTGATCGCCTACGACCGGGAGATGGGCCAGGATGTCGAGGTACACGAGGCAGTCAGGCGTTGCGCGGTGTTCTTGAGCCGTCCCGATTTCGCGGAGCGTATCGGCGTAATGGTCGATCCGGACGCGCCCTGGGGCGACTTCGCGACGCCGGCGACCGGCTTCGCAGGTTTGACGCTAGCTGAGCTGGTCAAGCCCGGCCTGATCTACCTGCGTTATCCCGCGCGAAGATCCATCCTTCCGCGCGGTTGGGCCCCCCGGGGGACAATCCGCCGCAGATAGGAGAAGCTGCGTGCCCGGCCCGCCCCGTCCACCAGGGTCGGGTGAGTGACGGCGATCATGCCTTCCTTTCCTGATACTTCTGCCCGCTGGTCCGAAGGACGCTGACGATACGATCGGAGGCCTTGCCGTCCCAGAGGTGGGGGCGGCGGGGGGCGGGGGGGGGGCCGCCGAGGATCTGCATCGTCCCGGCGACGATGCGATCGGGATCGTTGCCGACGAGGGGGTTCGTGCCCTCGGTGAGAGTGATGGGGCGCTCGGTGTTGTCGCGCAGGGTCAGGCAGGGGACGCCCAGGACGGTGGTCTCCTCCTGGATGCCGCCGGAATCGGTCAGCACGAGACGCGCATGCTTCTCCAGGTGGAGGAAATCGAGGTAGCCGAGAGGCTCCATCAGGCGCAGGCCGGGCAGATTCGTGGAGATCCCGAACTCCTCCAGCATCCGGAGGGTCCGGGGGTGGATCGGGAAGAGGATCGGGATCCGGCGGGCGATCTCCTCCAGGCCGCGGAAGATGCGCCGGAGGGGCTCCGCCTCGTCCACGTTGCCCGGGCGGTGGAGGGTGAGCAGGGCATAGTCGCCCTCAACGCCGAGCTGCCGCCGGATGGGTGAGTCCTCGGCTTTCGCCGAGCAGCGCTCCAGGCTGTCGATCATCACGTTGCCGACGAAGTGGATCTTCTCCGGGGAGACACCTTCGTTGCGGAGGTTCATCTCCGCCTCGGGAGAGGTCGTGAAAAGGAAGGTCGAGAGGGCGTCGGTGACGATGCGGTTGATCTCCTCGGGCATCGTCCGATCGAAGCTCCTCAGGCCCGCCTCCACGTGCGCCACCCTCACCTGCGCCTTCGCCGCCACGACGCTGCAGGCCAGCGTGGAGTTGACATCTCCCACTACCAGGACCAGGTCGGGCCGGTCCTTCCGAACAACCTCCGCGAAGGCCACCATGATCTTCGCGGTCTGGACGGCGTGGCTGCCCGACCCGACACCCAGGTGGAGGTCCGGCTCCGGGATCTCCAGGTCCCGGAAGAAGACGTCCGACATCCCCGCGTCGTAGTGCTGGCCGGTGTGGATCAGGATGGGCCGGAGGTCGGGGTGCCGGCGCATCTCGGCGAGGAGCGGTGCGATCTTCATGAAATTGGGCCGCGCGCCGACGACGTTGAAGATCTTCACCGGGTCTAGTGGGCTCCGCGCGAGAAGAGGACGGCGGGGATCGTCTTGGCCAGGATCTTGAAATCGAGCCCGAGCGACCAGTTGTCGATATAGTGCATGTCGAGCTTCATCCACTCGTCGAAATCGATGTTGTTGCGGCCTTTGATCTGCCAGAGGCAGGTCACGCCGGGTTTCATGCTGAGCCGCCGGCGCTGCCAGCGCGCGTATTGCTTCACTTCGGAAGGGAGGGGCGGGCGTGGCCCCACCAGGCTCATGTCCCCCTTGAGGACATTCCAGAGCTGCGGCAGCTCGTCGAGGCTGGTGCGGCGCAGGACGGTCCCCACCCGGGTGACCCGCGGGTCGTTCCGGATCTTGAAGACGGGACCCTTCATCTCGTTGAGCCCCTCCAAGGCCCGGCGCTGCCGTTCCGCGTCGTGGACCATCGAGCGGAATTTGAGGAAGACGAACCTCCGCCCGTTGAGACCGATCCGGACCTGTCGGAAGAGAACGGGGCCCTGCGAATCGAGCTTGACGAGCGCGGCGATGACCCCCATCAGAGGGGCGGTGAGAATCAGGGCCGCCAACGACACCACCACGTCCACCATCCGCTTGAGCACAATGTCCGCGGCGAAGTGGGGAGTCGAGGCGAGGGTCAGGATGGGGATTCCCGAGACGTCACCCAGGTAGGCACGCGTGAAGATCGAGTGAACGAAGTCGGCGCGAATGTGGATCTTGAGTCCCAGCTCTTCGCATTTGCGAATCGCGCTTTCGCTGCGGGCGATTTCGTCCACGGGCAAAGAGAACACGATCTCGTCCACGATGTGCCGGTCGAGGATCCCGGGGAGGTCGTCGAATGATCCGAGGACCTTGTACGAGTCCGCCTGGGCGTAGTCCTGGCCGAAG
>Ga0210377_10005741_pt1 | contig 10152 bp, 11 predicted proteins | sample PLM4_65_b1redo_FD_155480 | JGI IMG/M metagenome (GOLD analysis project Ga0210377, IMG submission 155480) | Groundwater sediment microbial communities from an aquifer in East River, Colorado, USA - PLM4_65_b1 redo | ecosystem: Environmental > Terrestrial > Soil > Riparian zone | place: USA: East...
TGGCTTGACAGGTTGGGAAGCCTCTCGTATCCTTCCTCGGGGACGCGTCGTTCGGCGGGCAGCTTCAACCAGCGTCCCGCACTGAAGGAGTTCGACCGATGTCCAACACGCTCAAGACGACGGCCTTGCTGGCCGCTCTGACCGTCCTGTTCATCCTGATCGGTGGGACAGTGGGGGGCGAGCAGGGCATGATACTCGCGTTCGTGTTTGCGGGCCTGATGAATTTTGCGTCCTACTGGTGGTCCGACCGGATCGTCCTGTGGATGTACGGCGCCCAGGAGGTCGGCGAGGCCGAGGCCCCGGAGTTCCATTCGCTGGTACGCCGCCTGGCGCAGCGAGCCGGCCTGCCCATGCCCCGGGTCTACATCATTCCGACGGATACGCCCAATGCCTTCGCCACGGGACGGAATCCGGAGCACGCGGCCGTGGCTGCAACCCAGGGCATCCTCCGCATCCTGACCCCCGACGAGCTGGAAGGGGTCATCGGTCACGAGTTGGGCCACGTCCGGCATCGCGATATCCTGATCTCCACCCTCGCGGCAACGCTGGCGGGCGCCATCATGATGCTGTCGCGAATGGCCCAGTGGGCGGCGTTGTTTGGAGGGGGCCGGAGCAGCGAGGATGACGAGGGTGGCGCCGGCGGGGTCATCGGGCTTGTGGTGCTTGCGATCCTGGCGCCCCTGGCGGCGATGTTGATCCAGATGGCCATCTCCAGGAGCCGGGAGTACCTGGCAGACGCAGCCGGGGCCCAGATCAGCCGGAAGCCCTGGGCGCTGGCGGATGCTCTGGAGAAGCTGGAGCGGGGAGCCACGGCCTTGCCCATGGACGCCAACCCGGCCACGGCGCATATGTTCATCGTGAACCCGTTGCGCGGCTCCAGCATCCTCAATCTGTTCTCGACGCATCCCCCAACCGAAGAACGGATCGCGCGCCTCCGGGCCATGCGGATTGCCTGACGTGCTTGGGCGCGCCCAGACGACACGCGAGCGCGGGCGATCTGCCCGTGCGCTCGTTCTTGTGTCGGGCCTGATCTTGACGGGCTGCGCCAGCGCCCCCACGGGCGACGTGGCGCTGCGCCCGAGCGTCCAGCGGCAGGCTACGAACCAGGTGGTGGGCGAGGCGATCATCGCCTCCCTGGGAGGCGTGGCGGTCACGGTCCACTGGCTTGCGGCCTCAGGCGTGGAGCAATTCTACGCCGCGAGGCCGGGGTTGGTGTATCCGTGGCCGCGAGAGGTCTGGCAAGAGGCTCCACCCACCGTGTTTTTCCTCCGGCTCCGCAATCAGACCTCGGAGGAGGTCCAGTTCGATCCCATGTTGGCGACCGTTGTGACCCAGGATGGTCGGCGCGAACGCCCAGTTCCCTATGAGGAGATGTACCTCCGCCTGGGGGAAACCGAGGACTCGGGTCCGCGCCTCCGGACCCTCCAGGCGACCCTCTTCAGCCGGTTCGTGGTCATCCAGCCCGGCGGCGAGCGCGAGGGCCTGCTCGTCCTTCCCAGCCTCGAGCCTGGGACCAAGCACCTGCTCCTGGAGCTTTCCTCCTTCTTTGTCGGGGGCCGCAATGTCCCCGGCTTCTTCGAGTTTCAGGTCCTCAGCAAGAAGACAGAATAGATACCCACAGATTCCGCAGATTGCGCAGAGTGTTTCCGAAGGATTTTCCTCGGGAGAATCTGCGGAATCTGTGCAATCTGCGGTTGAGGGGAACTCTCTGCGTCTACTTCGAGCCCAAATATTTCACCGCCAAGCCCGCAAAGATCGCAAAGAGTCGCCAACTCTCATCAGGCCGGAAAAGCCTTCAGACTGAATTGTTCCGGATTGCTCATCCAGGCATTTCCCCGCTGCCGTCTCGGATACAGAGAGTTCCTTTGCGTGCTCTGCGCGCTTTGCGGTTCAACCGCGTTTTCCGGGTTGAGTGAACGCCGGGGGACTGCAGGCGAGCCATCACGCTCGCGACGTCGGCGTCCCGGATGCGGAGCAGCTTCTGGCGGCTGGTCTCGCCGCGGGCGAGGACGATGCGGGACTGTGGCAGATTGAGCAGGTCAGCCAGGAATGCTCGGCAGGCCGCGTTCGCCGCGCCCTCCACCGGGGGGGCGGTGAGGTGGATCGTGATGCTCTGGGGACCCGGCCCTTCGGGCCGGGCGCCCGGCCCAGAGAGCTGGGTCCCCGCCATGACCAGTTGATTCCGCGAGGATCGGGGTTGCACGCGGACGGCCAGGAGCACATCCGGACCGTCCTGCACGATGGACGCTGAGCCAGCTCTCATCCGGCGGGGGCCCCAGGGGTCCCGGGCTTGGCCGGCTGGGCAGCGGGCACCCCGGGGGTCCCCGGCCTGGTCGTCTGGGTCTCCAGCAATTCGAAATGGGTCTTGAGGAGGCCGCGCAGCTTGGAGGCGAACAGATCCCGCTGCCTCACGAGCTCGGCGATCTCAGCCTGGACTTGCGCAAGCTTGCGGTGCGCGTGCTCCAGCAGCCGCTCGGCATTCAGCTCCCCCTCCCTGACGATCAGCTCCGCCTCGCGCTTGGCGTTGGCCTTGATCTCCTCGGTCATCTTCTGGGCGGTGACCAGCGTGTTGCGCAGTAAATCCTCCCGCTCCTGGTGGGACCGCACCTGCGCCTCCAGACGCTGAATCTGCGCGGCCTGTTCGGTGGTCTCCTGCACGAGCCGGGTCATCTCCTCCGCGATCTGCTCCAGGAAGGTCTGGACCTCCTCCGGGTCCAGCCCGCGGAACTTCCTGGCGAACTCCCGTTGGGTAATTTCGAGCGGAGAGATCTCCATCAGCGCAACCTCCAGGCCAACTCCCTGAGTGAGGCCACCAGGAACTGCTGGACGAAGACCACGGCCAGGATCGCCACCAAGGGCGAGAAGTCAATTCCCCACCGCCCGGTGGGCAGCCAGCGGCGGATGGGAGCCAGGACCGGCTCCGTGACGCGGTGCAGGAACTGGACGATGGGATTCCAGGGGTCCGCGTTCACCCAGGACACGAGGGCACGAACGATGATGATCCAGTAGTAGGCTGTGAGCGCGATGTCCAGCACCCGGGCGATGGCGTCGAGCAAGTTGCCCGCGACGAACATCAGGGGGTCCCCCGCATCCGGCGGGCCTGCCGGGCGAACCTCACCGCTGACCCAGCTCCCGGGAACGGAGCGTGGCTGCCTCCACGGCGTTCATGAGGGTGGTTCGCAGCCCGCCCTGCTCCAGGGTGTGCAGGCCGGCGATGGCGGTGCCGCCGGGCGACGTGACCATATCCTTCAGTTCGCCCGGGTGCTTCTTGGTCTCCAGAACCATGCGGGCGGCCCCCAGGACCGTCTGGGCCGCCAAGAGCTGGGCCACGTCCCGCGAGATGCCGACCTTCACCCCGGCGTCGGAGAGGGCGTCGATGATGAGGAAGATGTAGGCCGGGCCGCTGCCCGAGAGGCCAGTGATCGCGTCCATGAGGGTCTCGTCCACGACCACCACCTTGCCCACAGCGCGGAAGAGGTGCTTGGCGATCTCGAGATCCTGGGGGGTGGCGTGGCTCCCACGGGTGAGGGCGCTGGCCGCCTCCAGGACGAGGGCCGGCGTATTTGGCATGACCCGGATCACCCGCACCGGGCTGGGAAACTTGTCGGCGATGAAGCCGGTGGTGACACCCGCGGCGATGGAAACGACCAGCTTGTCCCCGTTGACGACATCAATCAGACCATCCAGGACTTGCCCCATGATCTGCGGCTTGATGGCCAACAGCATGATCTCTGCCTTGCTGACCACCTCGGCATTGCTGATCGAGGTATGGACACGGTATGTCTCCTGGAGGTACGCGAGCCGATCCTCCCGGACATCCGAGACCAGGAGATCGTCCGGCGCCATGAGCTTGGCCGCCAAAAGGCCCCGGATCATGGCCTCGGCCATGTTGCCGCCGCCGACAAACGCCAGACGCTTTCCGTTGAGCATGCGGACCTCCTTCGGGGCTTTATATCCCTCGGACCTGAGGAAGTCAAGTCTCAGCGGTCGGCTGGGATCCGTACGCGCTCCCGGTGCCGCGAGGGAGGGCTCACCCTCCCGCAGCTGCCGCTGAATCCACATCGGCCTTCGCCCTGCACATCCATCGGACGGATCCAAGTCAAGGCCGGGGCACGAGAACGCTTGCGGCCCCCTGTGGGCTTGGGGTATACATGGATGGTAGAGGCGTCCACCAATTCACAGGAGCGGTCATGAGTGATCGGCGGGAGGTCCGGGTGCGGGTGCCCGCATCCACGGCGAATCTGGGGCCGGGGTTCGATGTGCTGGGAATGGCCCTCGGGCTGTATAACGAAATCGAAGTGGCGCTGGAGGGCGTCGGCCTGAGGCTGGAGGTGGAAGGGGAGGGGGCGGAACGGCTCCAGGTCCTGGGGGATCGGAATCTGGTGGCCCGGAGCGTCAGCGAGACACTGGAGCGGCTGGGCGTCCGGGGAAGCGGCGTCCGCATCCGGATGCTGAACCGCATCCCCTTGAGCCGCGGCTTGGGGAGTAGCTCGGCAGCCTGCCTGGGAGGTGTGGCGGCGGCTGCGGCGCTCGCCGGGGCCTCCTTCGCCTCTGAGGAGCTCCTGGACCTCGCTCTGCCATTCGAGGGTCATCCGGACAACATCACCCCGGCGCTCCTGGGAGGCCTGACCGTCTCGACGCTGGTGGAGGGCAAGGTGCGCTGCGTGAAGCTGCCGGTGCCGGACGGCCTGCGGGCCATTGCCGTGATCCCTGAGTTTTCCCTGTCCACGGCCAAGGCCCGCAAGGCGCTGCCGGCGATGGTCCCCCGGTCGGATGCGGTCTTTAACGTGGGGCGGGTGGCCCTCTTGCTGGCCGCCATGCAGTCGGGACGCCTGGATCTTCTGCGCGAGGCGGCGCAAGATCGGCTGCACCAACCCTATCGCGCGCCGCTGGTGCCTGGCATGCCAGAGGTACTGGTGGAGGGCGAACGGGCTGGGGCGCTGGCGTGCTTCCTGAGCGGGGCGGGGCCGACGCTCCTGGCCCTCACCGCCGGGGATGGGGACGAGATCGGGCGGCGGATGGTCGCTTGCTGGAAAGCCCAGGCCAACGTGACCGCCCGGGCCGAGGACCTGTCGATTGATCGCGATGGCCTGAAGTTTCTCTGAGCCCAAAAATCTCACCGCCAAGACCGCAAAGATCGCAAAGACTCGCCAACTCTCATCAAGCCAGGAGGGCACCCGGACCAAAACCTTTCGGGTCGTTCCCCCGATCTCCTCCGCGCCAGCCCTTTGAATACAGCAGGTTCCTTTGCGGACTTTGCGCACCAACGGCCATGCCGTTGGTACCGGCGGTTGAACTGCTGTATTCGGGCTGAGCACAGCACTGGGAGGGCTGCTATTTCCGCTCCAAGGTCTTCTTCACGCGGGTGTCGATCAGTCCGTCGGGATCCATCCTGGTCGCGTTGAGAATCTGGCCGACGGCTTCGAAGGTGCGCAGCACGCTCATGACAGCCTCCCGCGTGGGGAGACTGTCGGCGGTGAACGTCTCCGTCGAAGCCTTGAAGGACTCGATCCACGTCGCCCGGTCCCCCACCAGCTCTGGCGGCAGGGCAGCGGCCCACTTCTCGACCGGGTTCGTTGCCATCCAGCGATTGGCCTTCACCATGATGATGTGAAGGCAGGCCTGCCTGTCCGCGGGACGCAGGCAGGCGGAAAATACAATTCGTCACTCGTCGTGTCAAACGGAATTCGCGCCGCCCAGGTCTTGAGAGTGCCGGCTGGAGGGGGTTTACGGCTCCGTCGCGGCGTGCATACGAGTTCCGGGCCGGATCACGCGAGCGAGGGGGCAGGTTCTACGAGCTCACCGGGAAGTGGATCGTGAGGGTGGTGCCGAGGCCTACCTGGCTCTGCACGTCGATGCTGCCCTTGTGGTCCTCGATGATGCGGTGGGTGATGGCCATGCCCAGGCCGAGCCCTTTCTCCTTGGTCGTGTAGAAGGGATCGAAGATTCGGGACAGACGATCGGGTGGGATGCCCTGACCCGTGTCAGTGATGATCACCCGGATCCCCGACCCGTTCGGGGCGTCGATCCCTGAGGTTGCCGTCTGGGCATAGGGTAAAACGGCAGCCGGCACCACGGTGGTACGGACGGTGAGATCGCCGCCGTTGGCCATCGCCTGGACGCCATTCGAGATCAGGTTGCTGAAGCAGCGGTGCAGGCGCTTCCGGTCGGCCATGCAGAACGGCAAGTCGGATCCGAGCTCGCGCGCGACTTTGATCCCCTGGGTCGCGGCCTGGCCCTCGTACAATTCCAGCACCTGCATCAAGACCTCGTTGAGGTTCGTCGGCTCGAGGTTCAGGGTGGTGGGCCGCGCCAGCTCCATCATGTCCTCGATGACGGCCTGGACCCGCTCCAGCTCGCGGGGCACGACCCGGTCGAACTTCGCCCGGACATCGGGATCGTCGTGGTGCAGGGACATGAGCTGGGAAAAGATGAGGATGGAGGTGAGGGGGTTGCGGATGTCGTGGGCGATGCCGGCAGCCATGGTTCCGAGAGCCGCCAGCCGGTCTGCGCGGCGCAGGCGCTCCTCGAGTTCGCGCATCCGGGCGAGCTGCGCGGTCATCTCGTTGAAGGCCACAGAGAGTCGCCCCAGCTCATCCCGGGAGGTGATTTCGATCCGCTGGCTGAGATCTCCCTGACCCACGGCGGCAACACCTCGGGTGAGCGCCTGAATCGGCCGGGTCATGCGCCTGGCGAGGAAGGTGGCGGCAGCACTCCCCAGAATCAGCGCCAGGACGCCAAACCCCGCGATCTGCGAGCGGGTCCGGTCGATCTCCCTGTGCATCCCTTTGAGGGAGACGCCCAGCCGGATGGTCCCCCACGGGTCGGGCGATCCCTCGACGCTTACCGGCAGGTTCACGGCATAGACGGTCTCCCGCTCGGTTCCCGGGACCTGAACCTGGTCAACGCTTGGGCCGTTCGGCTTTTGGTCACCGGCTCGCTGGTTCAATATCTTCCTCAATGGGAAATCGCGGAGGAACTGGGCAGCAACATTACCCTCCTTGTCCAGCACCACCACATAGACGAGGTCCGGATCCTTGCTGAACTTGAGCACCGACTGCTCGATCGACACATAGTTGTACGTGACCAGATCGGCTCCTGTGACGCTTTCCAGGGCCTCGGCCATGGCCAGGGAGCGCTTTTCCACCTCCTGAACAATGGCGATCCGCTGCCGGCGTTCCACCAGGACGACCGACCCCGCGATGAGAACGATGATGAGCAGGTTCACCATGAGCGCCAACTTGGTTCGGAAGCTCAGGTGGGCCACCCACTCACCCCAGGGCCACACAAACCGCTTGCTGCCCTTGTCCTCAGTCACTTGGAAAGCCATATCTTGCGCATGGGAATGTAGGGATCCCCGAGGGCACTGACCTCGACGCTGTGCACATACGGCTGGAAGAGCCGTTCGTAGTTCTGGTAGTTGAGTGGAATAACTGGCGCATCCTCCATGATCAGTTTTTCGGCTTGCCGATACAGTTCGATCCGCTTTAGATAGATCTGCTCCCCTCGGGCTTGGTCCAAGAGGCGATCCACGCGGTCGTTACGGTAGCGGGTCAGGTTGTTCCTGCTCTGGGAATAGAAGAGGCGGTAAAGGAAGTTATCCGGCTCCGGCACGTCGGCCACCCAACCATAGCGAAAGATGGGGAACTTCCCTTCATAGACCTGACTGTTGAAACTGGGCCAGTTGGTGTTGTAATCAAGCTCTAGCTGGATGCCTACGTCAGCCAAGTATTTCTTGATGGCCTCGTGCTCGTTCTCGATGTCCGGCGGCCTGACGCTCGACCAGAGTTGAAAGACGGGGAGACCTTTGCCGCCCGGGTACCCGGCCTTTGCTAGGAGGGCTTTAGCCCGTTCGGGATCAAACGGAAACGGGCGAAACCCTGGATTGTACCCATAGGTTCCCGGCGGAAGAAAACCGTAGGCTGCCTTGTATCGGTTCTTGTGGATATCTCGAACCAAGGCTTCGCGATTTATGGCATAGCCGAATGTCTGTCGAACAAGTGGATTGGCTAGGGGCCCCTGACTGGTATTAAAGCCTAAGAACCGAATACCAAGGATGGGCCGCCGGACAAGCTGGTACCGCCGATTATCCTGCACCCGTTCAAGCTCTGCGGCAGGGATCACGGTGTCTTCCAGCCCACCGTTTTCAAAGCTGGCGAAAATCTTATCCCACGGCGCACCGGGAAAAATCTTGTATTCGAGATAATTCAAGAACGGCCGCCCAGCATAGAAGTCCGGGTTCCCCTCGAGGACAATCTCTTCATCTTTCTTCCAGCGGACGAACTTGAATGGTCCAGTGCCAACCGGATGGGTTCCGAAGGCCGACCCCAGTTCTTCGACCGCCTCTCGCGGGACGATCTTGATGTACCCCATGGCCAGGCTGGCGACGAAGGGCGCCGATGCCTCAGCTAGTTCGATTTGAACCGTGTACCGGTCGAGGGCACGGAGCCCCTGGACCGTCTTGGCCCGCCCTTCAACAACGTCCTTTGCTCCTTTCACTTTCAGGAAGACCTCGGCAGCCTTGGAACTTGTTTTCGGATCCAGTATCCTGGTGAACGAGTAGACGACATCGTCCGCCGTTACCTCACGGCCGTTATGGAACTTCACCCCCTTACGCAGGAAGAACGTCCAGCTCAGGCCGTCGCGCGAGCCTTTCCAGGATTGGGCAATGGCGGGAACGATTGTGAGGCTGCCATCATACTGGACCAGGCCATCGAAGATCTGTTGAGCCACCGTAAAGCCGTAGATATCGGCGATGAGGGCGGGATCCAATGTGGATGGATTATTAACGAGAGGGCGCCTGTACGTGCCCCCATACTTTGGGGTCGCTGCCTGCCCTTTGTCCTGGGCCAAGGAAACATGGATCGGCAGGCATTGGACGAAAACGAGGAGAAGCAGAAGGATATGAATCATCTCGGAACGAGTCTCGCTTGCGCTTCAAACCCATCGACCAAATATCATCCAGAAGCTGAGAAGTCAAGCTCTAACGTCTTGAGAAACAAAGAAACAAAGACAGAAAGGGCGCAGGATCTCTCGGACCCTACGCCCCTTCGTTCGACTTCGCCTCTCAGTTCAGCGCCCCCAGCATTCCTTATTTAATCCGGTCCGGGCTAGTCTCCACCGCCACCCTCGGCCATCCCGACACGGCTGAACACTTGGGTCGAGGAGTCGATCTCCATCGCCGGCATAATCGCGAGCAAACCGAGTACCACGACAACCAGGACGATGAGCTTCTTCATGGCGTTTCCTCCCTCGTTCTCTTTAGATTGTTCACTGCCACCTGCAACAATTCTCTGAACAAGTTTCCTTGATTGCAACCTTGACCATTGGTAGTAGCAGGGCTTGTGCCATTGTCAGTCGAAAAGAATCATGAAGCAAAACCACATGATTCGGCAGGAATTGCTGTTACTAGAACAGAATTGATCTGGATTTTAGTTGCCCAATTTTTTGCTCTGAATCTGTCTTTATGTTGGTTGAATTGTGGCATATAATTGCTAAAATTGCCTTGATATACGATAGTTATGTTACATCACAATTAATTGTGCAGTATGCACGAAAAACAGGGCAGTGAGACGATTACGCGGAGATGGCTTGTGGGCGGGAATCGATGCCAAGGCGCTGAAGCTTCCAGAGCAGGGTGTTTCGATGCAGCCCGAGGATCCTGGCCGCCTCGGTTTGGTTCCAACGAACCTTCTCCAAAATGTTCAGTATATACTGCTTCTCAAATTGATTGCGGGCCTCCCGGAGGCTCCATCCATGTTTCTGAAGATCTTCGATCATGTCATGGTCCAAGATGGAGATGTCCAGGGGGAGCTCCCGCAGCGAAATGTTCTCGCCCTGAGCTAGGGCGACCGCGCGCTCGATGACGTTCTCCAACTCGCGAACATTGCCAGGCCATTCGTACTGGTACAGTGCCGCAGTCGCCCCTGCGGAGAATCCCTTGACCTTCCGATTAAACTCGCGGTTATACTTCCCGATGAAATGCTCCACGAGAAGGGGGATGTCGTCCCGCCGTTGACGCAGCGGGGGCAGCGTGATGGGGACCACGTTCAGGCGGTAGTAGAGGTCCTCCCGGAAGGTCCCCTCCTCGACGGCCTTCTTGAGGTCCCGGTTGGTGGCGGCGATGACCCGGACGTCGATCTTGATGGTCCG
>Ga0210377_10005742_pt1 | contig 10152 bp, 12 predicted proteins | sample PLM4_65_b1redo_FD_155480 | JGI IMG/M metagenome (GOLD analysis project Ga0210377, IMG submission 155480) | Groundwater sediment microbial communities from an aquifer in East River, Colorado, USA - PLM4_65_b1 redo | ecosystem: Environmental > Terrestrial > Soil > Riparian zone | place: USA: East...
CGGCTCAAGCGTTCCAAATCGCTGACGTCCACCCGGTTGCCAGAAGTTCACTTCCTCGAGCGGTTGCTCCCGTGCGAGATGACTGAACCACTGCCAGTCGGTGTTGCCGACCCACGCGCGCATCGACATTCAGGCTCGTTCCCACCGAAGCGGATAGCTCCACCCATGCACGTGCAGCGAGACCGTCGGCACCTCGAAGCTCGTGTGCTCGGCCTTCCCGGCCCACACGAGCTGCGGATCGAGGTGGGGATCGAATGCGTAGGTCTTCTTTCCCGCGTCCGGATCGTTCTCCGGCTTCACGAGCCCGACGGGCGGATTGTTGGCGCGCTGCTTGTCCTTGTGCTGGTACTGCTCGATCGGCTTCTTCGCGGACGGCTTGCGCTTGCTCGCGACGGGCTTCTTCGCGCGGGACATCGGGCGCGGGCCTCCTCGGACTGGGGGGCGAACTGACGTGGCGGATTGTACACATCGCGACGCAGACGAGGTGGCCATTCAGGGCGATCGCGGTGGGTTGGGCTACGTTTCTCGGCGTTCGCCCCGCGGTCCCGACGGAGCGCCGACATGGAGAGCGTCATGGGCGTCAAGGACGCCGTCAAAGCCCTGCTCGAACGCCTGCCCGACGACTGCAATCTCGACGACGTGATCGATCGCCTCTACGAGCTGCAGCAGATGGAGGCGGGCGAATCGGATGCGCCTCCCCTGACGCAAGCGCAGCGAGAGGAACTCGATCGGCGCCTCGATCTCCTGATGCAGGGGCAGGGTCGAACCATCCCCTGGAAAGATGTGCGACGCGAGCTCGAGCGCGAGGAGTGAGCCGGCCGATCGTCCTCACCGAGGACGCTCGGGAAGACATCGAAGACGCGCGCGCGTGGTACCGGCGTCAGAGCAACGTGCTCGCGCGCGATTTCTCCCGATCGCTTCGAGCCTGCCTCGAGGGGATCGAACAGTTCCCGGAACGGCACACGAGCGTCCACCGGAACATCCGAAGAGCACTCCTGCAACGATTTCCATACATGATCCTGTACGTGCGTCTCGGAGACGTCACTGCAGTGATCGGGTGCTTCCACATGCACCGGAATCCCCGCGATTGGCAGCTGAGGCGCCGCTAGTAGAGCGCGGCATCGAGCGCGGTCGCGTGAACACAGCTTGGCGCTGACGCGGCGCACCCGGCATTGCCCGGCTATCTTTTCAATCTTTCGAAGGTCCCAAAGAGGCCAGCGCATGCGAGCCAAGGACGCCGTTCGCGAGCTGCTCGACCGCCTTCCCGACGACTGCTCGCTCGAGGACGTGCTCTACCACGTGTACGTCGTACAGCAGGCTGAAGAAGGGCTTCGAGCTGCACTCGAGGGCCGAGTGATTCCGCACGAGCAGGTCATGCGGGGGCTTCGGCGGAAGTGGGTCGGCGGTGCCGGGTAATCTGGTCGGAGCCTTCATCCACGGGGCCCGCGACATCACGCGCCGCTAATCCAGCGCCGCTCCCAGCAGGCGCTCGACCAGCGCGCCGCCCAGCCAGGAGCCGAGGCCGAGGCTCACGTACAAGAAGAAGCGCAGCCAGACGGCGAGATCGAAGGGCCAGGTGTTCGCCGCGTCGAGCAGGCCGCGATAGGCGACGAGGTTCGACAGCCGCGCGCCGGCCGGGGCGACCCCGCCCGCCGCGAGGTTCGCTTCCGCCTCGGCGCGCAGCGCCGCGTCGACGCGCGCGAGCTCCATCTGCTTCGCCTCCACGAGCCGGCGGTGCACGCCCGACACCGGGAGCAGCAGCGCGGCGACACACAGCGCCGGGAAGAGCACGAGCATCGGGATCGCCACGACCCTGCCCCACGGCTCGAGCAGGAAGAGCGAGAAGAGCACGGAGTAGAGCAGGAGCAGGAATACGCTGCGCAGGCCCTTGCGCGCGAAGGGCGCGAGCGGGCGTTGATCGAGCCAGTCGATCTCGACGTCGCGGTGGCCGAGCCGAGCGAAGCCGAACGCGACGGCGAGCTCGATCCCGACCGTGCGAGCGACGAGCCAGCCGAGTACGCTGCTGCGCAGGGCGGCCCACAAAAAGGTCGGATGCTCGACGGCGGGCTTGCCATCCTGCCAGCTCGCGGGCGAGAACAGCAGCACGAGCGCGATCGTGATCCCGGCCACGCCGATCAGCACCAGCGTCCGCCGCGCGAGGAAGTAGACCCGCGCGAGGCCCGCGTCCGTCGTGCTCGCAGCGGCTCTCAACACGGGTCGCAGGTCGTCGAGATCGCGCTCGGCTCCGCGCAGCGCGTAGAGGGTCGCCGCCGGCGTGATGGCGAGGATCGAGATCTGGAGCAGATCGATCTCGGCGAAGGTCAGCCAGAACGGCAGGCTCAGGAGGATGCAGTAGAGCGCCGAGCCGATCGACCACGCGGCGAACGCCAGCAGCGCCCAAACACCGGGCGGGAGCGGCGCCCTGGCGAAGAGCCGCACGCTCCACGGGAAGCTCGCTTGGACCGGCGCCTGCGTCGCGGGCACGGGCACAGCCTATCAAGAACAGGCGGTTGCGTCCGCGAAGCATGCCCTTCACCATTGGCCGCCTGCAACGACGCGGATGGCGACGGCGGAACCGATGGATCGCTCGCGCGCGCGCCGGATCTTCCGGTATTTGTTGGCGGTCTTCTTCGTCGTCGCCGGCGCCAACCATTTCTGGAATCCGGACTTCTACGTCGCGATCATGCCGCCCTACCTGCCGTGGCATCTGCCGCTCGTGTGGATCAGCGGAGTGTTCGAGATCCTCGGGGGGCTCGGCGTGCTGTTCCCTCACCCCTTGCGGCGCTACGCCGCCTGGGGGCTCGTGGCGTTGCTCGTCGCCGTCTTCCCCGCGAACCTGCACGTGGCGCTGAATCACGTCGCGGTCGCCCGTCTCCCCGCGTCGCCACTGATTGCCTGGGTGCGCTTGCCGTTCCAGCTCGTCTTCATCGCGTGGGTGATCTGGTGTACGAGCCCGCCGCCGAGGCGTTGAGCGGGCTCCTGCTCCCGCTACTCGCGGCCAGCGCGGCCGTGGCCTTCGGCGCCATGGTGCAGGGCGCGGTCGGCTTCGGGATGGCGCTGGTGGCGGCGCCGCTGCTCGTGCTGATCCGGCCCGAGCTGGTGCCCGGGCCGCTGCTGGTGAGCGGGCTCGCGCTGACGCTGCTCGTGGCGCGGCGCGAGCGCGACTCGATCGATCTGCTCGGCGTGAAGTGGGGGCTCGTCGGGCGTGTGCCCGGCGTCGCGCTCGGCGCGCTCGCGCTCGCACTCGTCCCCGTAGAGGCGATGTCGCTGCTGGTGGGCATCGCGGTGCTCGCGGGCGTCGGGCTCGGCGCGTCGCGGCTGCGGATCTCGCCGACTCCGCGGATCCTGCTCGTCGCGGGCTTCGTCTCGGGGGTGTTCGGCACGATCGCCTCGATCGGGGGGCCGCCGCTCGCGCTCGTCTACCAACACGAGACCGGGCCGCGACTGCGCGGCACGCTCGCCGGCTACTTCATCGTCGGAAGTCTGATGTCGCTCGCGGCGCTCATCGCAATCGGACGCTACGGGCGGAGCGAATTGATCTGGACGCTGCTGCTGCTGCCGGGAACCGTGCTCGGCTTTGCGTGCTCGCGCTCGCTCACCGCCTGGGTCGATGCGGGCCGCACGCGCCGCGCGGTGCTCGGCATCACGGTGGTGAGCGGGGTCGCCGCGGTGCTGCGCTCGCTCGCGTGAGTTAGCCTCGCCGTTCGATGGATCCGCGGCTCGCCTACTGGACCTTCGCGCTGCTGGACATGTGCGGCGTCGTCGCCTTTGCCGCCGCCGGTGTGAGGGCGTTGCGACGCGGCGACACGGCGCGGCACCGGCGCTGCATGCTCACGGCCGCTGCGTTCGTCGCGCTCTTCTTGATCTCCTACGGGCTCAAGCTCGCCGCGCTCGGGCGCGAGGATCTCGCGAGCTGGGGCGCGCTCTCGGTCTGGGTGCTGCGCCTGCACGAGCTCTGCGTGCTCACGATGGTCGTGGCAGGCGCGGTCGCGGGCTCGCGCTCCCTGCGGCTGCGCGGGTCGCGCAATTTCACGCGCCGGCCCGGCGATCCGCCGGCGCCGGCCGGCGCCGTGCGTTGGCACCGGGGCGCGGGCATCACGGCCGTGTACGCGGCGGCGCTCGGTCTGGCGCTCGCAGCGTGCGTGCTCGCAGGCATGTATCGGCGCGCCGGCTGGTTCTAGGCGGCGCAGCCTACGGGTCGCTGGCGTCGTGCAGCGGCAGCTCCGGGATCTCCCTTCCCTCGCGCCTCGCGCGGCGCACCTCCGCGATCAGCGCGAGGGCGCGCGGAAGGAACGCGACGCCGATCACGACGTGCAGGATCAGGAACACCGTGTTCGTGGCGAGCCCGTACGCGATCAGCGTGTCGCGCGGGGCCTGGTCCGCGAACAACGTCGCCCAGGCGAGCTCGCGGGTGCCGAAGTTCCCGAAGGACGGCGCCGAGATCAGGACGTAGAAGATCGGGATGCGCGCCGCCAGGGCGGCCCAGGCGATCGGCACGCCGAAGGCGCGCGAGGCCAGCCCCTGGATCAGCACATCGAATGCCGCGAGCAGACAGAACCAGCCGAGGAAGGGAAGCAGCGCGCGCATGGAGAGGTTCTTCACGAGCGCACGCACGGGTGTCTTGTTCAAGATGCCGCGCCACCAGCCGAGGCGCAGGGCGAGCGTGCTCACGGCGAGCGCCAGCCAGCCGACGCCCGCGGCGATCACGACGTCGCGGTGCGCGAGGTGGGCGTCCGTGAGCAAGCCCAGCGCGAGCGTCACCTGCACCAGCAGCACCAGGAAGTGACACACAATCGGGACTCCAGCCGCGGCCGCGACGGCCCCGCTGCGCCCGCGCGCCAGCTGCGCCACACCGAACATGAACGCCGCGTCGGCGAGCGCGCCGTTCGCGCCGCGCACGAGCTCCGCGCCGCCTCGGATCGCGATCACCTCGCGAGACGAGACGGGCATCACGAAGCGGCGCACGGCGGCCGCCTGAAGCAGCCCCCACCACACGAAGAAGATCAGCTTGTCGAGCGTCGTGAGCGCGACGAAGAGGGGGAGATTCGCGCCGCGCGTCGCCGCGCGCAGCAGGTGCCAATCGGTCGCGTGACCGAAGACCCAGCCGAGGCACGCGGCCGAGACGGCCCAGGGGAGCAGCCTCTGGAGGATCCGCGTACGCGGCGGGGTCACCGTGCGCAGGATAGCGCCGCGCTCGGCGCGCGAAGGCGGGTTGTGGTATCGAGGAATCCGATGCGCGCGATGAGTCTCACGGCGCCCGGTCCGGTCGAGTCGAGGCCGCTCGCGTGTGTCGCGCGGCCGGTTCCGGAACCGGGACCGGACGAAATCCGGGTCGCCGTCGAAGTCTGCGCCGTCTGCCGCACGGATCTGCACGTGGTCGAAGGCGAGCTCGCGCCGCGGCGCGACGGGATCGTGCCCGGTCACCAGGGGGTCGGGCACGTCAGCGAGCGCGGGGCTTCGGCGCGGCGCTTCCAGATCGGCGACCGGGTTGGCGTCGCCTGGCTGCGACGCGCCTGCGGCACCTGCCGATTCTGCGTCTCGGGGCGCGAGAATCTATGCCTCGGCCCGCAGTTCACGGGCTGGGACGCCGACGGAGGCTACGCCGAGCAGCTCGTGGTTCCCGAAGCCTTCGCCTACGCGCTGCCCGCGGCCCTCGCGCCCGAGCAGGCCGCGCCGCTGCTGTGTGCGGGCATCATCGGCTACCGCTCATTCGTGCGCTCCGGCGTGCCGCAGGGCGGCCGCCTCGGCATTTACGGTTTTGGCGGCTCGGCGCACATCGTGATCCAGATCGCCCGCCACCGCGGCTGCGAGGTCTTCGTCGTGACGCGCGGCGGCGTGCACCGCGAGCTCGCCCGCAGCCTCGGCGCGGCGTGGGTGGGAGAAGCCGGAGAGCCGCCGCCCATGCCGCTCGATGGTGCCATCCTGTTCGCGCCGGTGGGCGAGCTCATCCCCGTGGCGCTCGCCGCGCTCGACCGCGGCGCGACGCTCGCCGTCGCCGGGATTCATCTCTCGCGCATCCCGTCGCTCGACTACCAGGCGCATCTGTTTCAGGAGCGGCGGCTGTGCAGCGTCACCGCCAACACGCGAGCGGACGGGGAGGCGTTGCTCGCGCTGGCGGCGGAGATCCCGATCCGCACGCACACGCAGGCGTATGCCCTCGAGGCGGCGAACGAAGCGCTGATCGATCTGAAGCACGACCGCGTGCGCGGCAGCGCGCTGCTGCGGATCGGGGCTGCGTGAGCTCCGCTCGCTAGCGCCCCTGGAAGACCGGCTTGCGCTTCTCGAGGAAGGCGCGCGGCCCCTCGGCGGCGTCGGCCGACATCATCACGCGCATGCCCTGCTGCTGCTCGAGCTCGAAGGCCTTCTCCTCCGGAAGCGTCTCGGTCGCGCGCAGCACGGCGAGGATGGCGGCCACGGCGAGCGGGCCGTTTTCGGCAATCCGCTGGGCGATCTCGCGCGCCTTCGCGAGCGCCTGCCCGTCGGGCACGACGTGGTTCACGAGCCCGAGCTCGAAGGCGCGCCTCGCGGGCAGGTCCTCGCCCGCGAGCAGCATCTCGGCCGCGATCGCGTAGGGGATCTGCCGGCGCAGCCGCACGGTCGAGCCCGCCATCGGGAACAGGCCCCGCTGCACCTCGGTCACGCCGAACCTGGCGCTCTCGCCGGCCACGCGGATGTCGGTGCCTTGCAGGATCTCGGTGCCCCCGGCGCGCGCGAAGCCCTCGGCCGCCAGGATCACGGGCTTCGTTGGGCGATAGGTCTTGAGCCACGCGCCGTAGATCACCTGCGGCTCCTTGCGGACCCGCTCGATCCACTCGTTGTCGCTGACGCCGCTGCGCAGCTTGCCGATCTCGCCCAGATCCATGCCCGCGCAGAAGGTGTCGCCGCGCCCGGTCAGGATCGCGACGCGCAGCGCCTCGTCGCGGTCGAGCAGGGTCCACGCGTCGTAGAGGCGACACATCACCTCGCAGTTGACGGCATTCTTCTTCTCGGGGCGGTTCAAAGTGACGACCAGGACGTGGTCTTCCCTCTCGACGATCACGGCAGGCGACGACATCGCTCTCCTCTCTCTTCGCTCGGGTTCGGTGGGCGGGCGGGTTGGTTGGCTCCGCTCGCCTGCGGCTCGCTGAGCGCTTCGCGTGATTGGGTGACTCCGCTCGCCTGCGGCTCGCTGCGCGCTTCGCTTGCTTGGACGACTCCGCTCGCCCATGGCTCGCTGCGCGCTTCGCTTGCCCAGGGCCCCAGGCTCCGGGCCGTGGGGCCCCGGCTTCCACGACATGGCCGCATGGTACCCGAAGGCTCCGAGGCGCTCGGAGAGGTTCGGGCTCAAGTTGCGCAGGCGTGTGGTTCGAAAAGGCGCCATGAGCGAGCAGCCGGATTGGGCGAGAAACCGCATCGGGGGCGGAGGCGAGCGCCGCGTGGGTCTTGGCTGGCCCCTCGAATCCGCCTACTCTGCGTAGCGGCATGGAGGATCGGCGCATGGACCTCGGCTTCCGCATGCACGCCGAGCGCACCCCGAACCCGAACAGCATCAAATGGGTGCTGGGTCAGCCCGTCGTCGAGGGCTCCGCCAGCGCGCAGTTCACGGCGCGCCCCGCCGCCGATGTATCGCCCCTCGCGCGCTCCCTGTTCGATGTCGCCGGGGTCGAGAGCGTGTTCCTGGCGTCAAATTTCGTCACGGTGACCAAGCGGCCTGACGTCGATTGGACCGATCTCGCGCAGCCGATCGTCGACGCGATCAAGCTCTGCGTCGGCAGCGGCGCGAAGGCGCTGGGCCCGGCGTTCCGGGTCGAGGAGGGCCGCGCGCCGAGCGAGATCGTCGCCCGCATCCGCCGCGTGCTCGACGAAGAAGTTCGCCCGGCGGTGGCCATGGACGGCGGCGACATCGTCTTCTCCGATTTCAAGGACGGCATCGTCGAGCTCTACATGCACGGCTCGTGCAGCGGCTGCCCGAGCTCGACGGCGACGCTCAAGCAGGGCATCGAGACGCGCTTGCGCGAGCTGATTCCGGAGGTCCAGGGCGTCGTCGCCCTTTAACGAGCTGGCGGACGGGCGCGCCGGGATCGCCCGCAACCAACAGGCTGAGCTGGCGCTGCTTCCTCTCCCCCCCGGGAGGTTCGGCGCAACGGATGAAGAGGTCGCCGAGTGGACGGGGGGAAGCTGGACGTGTTGCGACGCACGGGGGCGCTGCGATCGCCGATCGCGCGCAACGGGTCGGTCGGGGCGATCGGATCGGTCGGAATCGCGGGCCCGGGACGCACCCGCTGGCGGCGCGACCAGCGCCTGCGGCGCAGGCTCACGCAGCGCGGGCGCGCCACACTCGCAGCGCTCGCGGTCGGCGTGCTGGCGGGCCTCAGCAGCGGCCTCTGGCTCGCCTCGAGCGTCGGCGCCCGCAGCCTCGAACGCGCGCCGCTCCCGCAAGTCGCTGCCGCGCCGCCTGAAACACCCGTAGCAGCCGACACGCCTGAAACACCCGAGACGCCCGCAGCGAGCGAGTCGCCCGAGACGACGCTCTCAGGCGAAGCGCCGGCCGCGGTTCGCTTGCGCCTGCCCGTGTCGCGCGCAGCGCTCTCGCTGCCCACCGCCAGCTCGGTCTTGGATGTGGGAGGGCCCGAACGCCTGTTCGAGGTCGTCCAGACCCCCGGCGAAGATGGCCCGCTGCGGGTCGAGTACAGCCTCGACGCCGAGCTCACGCGCCACGTCTTTCGGGTGCTCCAGGACGGCAAGGTCGCGCTCGGCCACGTGATCGTGCTGGATCCTGCGACCGGCCGCGTGCTGGCCTACGCGTCGACCGACATCCAGCAGTTTCCGGCGACGCGTACGTACCCCGCGGCGTCGCTCGTGAAGGTGATCACGGCCGCCGCGGCGCTCGGCACCGACCCCGCCGCCGCACGGCTTCCCTGTCGCTTCACGGGGAGCCCCTACCGACTCACGCCCTCGCGCATCGATCCGCCGCGGGGGGGCAACGTGGTGTCGCTCCAGCAGGCGCTCGCGACCTCGAACAACCAGTGCCTGGCGCAGCTCGCGGTGCACTCGGTCGGCGTCGAGACGCTGCTGCGCACGATCTCGCGCTTCGGCTGGACCCACGAGCCCGCGCCCGGTCACGCCGCCGGGACCGTCGACGATCCGGCCGACGACCGCTTCGGGGTGGGCAAGCTCGGCTGTGGCCTCTCGGGCTGCGCCATCACACCGCTGCATGCCGCGCAGCTCGCGGGCGCGCTCGCGTTCGGAGAGGTGGTCGAGCCGCGCTGGATCGACCGCATCGTCGACGCCTCGGGGCGCGAGCTCGCGCTGCCAGCGGTGGCTCCGCCGCGCCAGGTCCTCTCGCCCGAGCTCGCCGGCGAGCTGCGGCACATGCTGATCGACACCACCACGCGCGGGACGGCCCGGCGCGCCTTCCGCGCCCGCGGCGGCCGGCCGTTGCTCGGACCCGTGCAGGTCGCGGGCAAGACGGGCAGCCTCTCGGGCTCCAATCCGAAGGGCCGCTACGAGTGGTTCATAGGCGTCGCGCCGGCCGAGGCGCCGCGCATCGCCGTCGCGGTCGTCGTGGTGCAGCGCGCGCGCTGGTGGCGCAATGCCTCGCAGGTGGCGAGCGAGGTACTGCGCGGGGTCTTCTGCGACAGCGGCGTGTGTCGAGCCGACGCGGCCGAGCGCCTGATCACCGCGCCGGCGGCCCTCACGCACGCGGTCTCCGCCCGCCCCGCGGTGGCCCCGCTCGAGGCGTCGCTGCTCGACTGATGGGGGACCCCTGCGAGAGCGGGCCGCCAGGTCGCTCTCCTCGCCCCCCTCCGCCCGCTGCCGCTTCAGCGCAGCCCCCGGTCTCCCGAAAAGCGACACCGGAGCACGCCGTTGGACGACACGACTCGGATCCGTCCGGTCTATCTGCTGGGCTCTCACTGTCCGTCCGCCCCGCCCAGCCTGGTCGTGATCTGCGGCCCGGACCTCGGTCGCAGGATCCCGCTCGCGGCGCCCACGCTCACGATCGGGCGCGACGCCGGGTGCGAAGTGGTCGTGCCGATCGACGGCATCTCCCGAAGCCACTGCGAGATCATGCAGCGTGAGGGGCTGCGGCTGCGCGACCTCGGCTCGACCAACGGCACCTGGCTGAACGGGCGTGAGCTCCAGCCGGGCGAGGAGGCCCTGCTGAAAACCGGA
>Ga0210377_10005743_pt1 | contig 10149 bp, 7 predicted proteins | sample PLM4_65_b1redo_FD_155480 | JGI IMG/M metagenome (GOLD analysis project Ga0210377, IMG submission 155480) | Groundwater sediment microbial communities from an aquifer in East River, Colorado, USA - PLM4_65_b1 redo | ecosystem: Environmental > Terrestrial > Soil > Riparian zone | place: USA: East...
CTTTACATATGACATCATCAAAATCGAGTGGGTCAGCTTTATGGAGATCCAGCCATCCTACCGACCGATGGAAGACCCGCTTCCTCCTCCCGAACGCTCGATCCCGATCGAAGGAGCGATTGCCATCCCGAACATGGGCGCGCCTGAGAATCCCATGCCTGCTGATGAGGCCTCAGTCACACGTGGAGCGGAACTTTTCGCCATTCATTGCCAGATGTGCCACGGAGCAACTGGCGAAGGAAGCGGACCGATTGCGCCGTTTCTGGTGAACTTCAAGCCCGCCAACCTGACGACAGATGTGGCGCAGTCCAAGAGTGATGGTTCAATGTTCCTAACCATCACCAATGGTCTCGAAGGTCGCATGCCCGCGCTCAACGAAAACCTGACCGTTTCCGAAAGATGGGATGTGGTCAACTTCCTTCGCACATTGAAAGCATCAAAATAGGGGAGGAGTGGCAAATTATGAATGATGTTCGAAAAATGATCTTTGGTTCGTTTATTGGGCTCTTCATGGTTTTTGGAGTGATGTTCAGTATCGTTTATATTTCCTCCTGCGGGTTTACGCTCACTTGTAATCGAGCCGACCCACTCGTGGTCCGCACTCCCATACCGACTTTGATTCCCGTTTCGCACGCTGAAACCCAGGCAGATACGGGCATTGCTGAGTTCAACAAATGTCAGATATATGCCGTGGAATTGGTCGGCGCGTGGGTCTCCGCGGGTTCTCCTGAAACTGATGCGTTTACATTCGTCGATATGAACGGACAAGCCTGTGCAGGCACTTATGCAAAAGATATCCAACCTCTCTTTGTCGAGAACAATCTGTGGTATTCCAATTCGCTTGGGTGCATCTCCTGTCATAATGCTGATCTGACCGATCGCAGCGGCGGCCTGGACCTGACCACTTATGAGGCTGTATCTTTGGGGTCACGCCGTGTGGCAGGTTCGACTTCGAAAGGCAATGAAATTTTGGGTGGCGGTGATTGGGAAGCATCCCTGCTTTATGAAGTTTTGGTCAATCAGGGTTTGGTCCCTCAAGGTCATTCTGTGAATGCCTCTGCGAGAGTTCCAATTGTATTTGCAGGAGAGAGGGTTGTCTTCGAAGCGGAAGCAACACCAACGCCGTAATTGAAATTGAATTGAAGGGACTGGTTTCGAGCCAGTCCTTTTTATTTAAGGGAAGGGAAGCGTCAACCGGAACTGAACTACCAGCACTCGCAGCCCAAAAACAATGAATGTGCCACCCCCGAACGCGGTTACGAATGCAACTGTTGTTGCACCTACAATATCCATTTCATGTTTGCGCGCTTCCAATTACACCTGAAATGGCAGATGCGGTCATAGCGAATTACCGCTCGTCGCATTGATAAGTTAACTTTTCACACGGATTGCAGGTTGAAATTCAAATACGAAGTTAAGCAAATTATGCGGCACTCTGTAGGTGAGGATTATGATAATGCTTTCAAGGTTGTTCATGGGGTTCTTATTGAATATTTTGATGAAATGATTTTATTTGCGATCCAGGTGGCAAAATTAAGATTGCGAAGCGTTGTCAAGTAAACGGAATCACTGACATTGTCTGATTGGGATTGGACTATAATTTTACAGATTATGTTCTCCAAAAATCTTCCTCATCAACTGACGAGCTTTATCGGGCGCGAGCGCGAGATCGCCGGGATAAAGCGCCTGCTGATAAGCAGTGATTCCACCGCGTCCGGTCATGGTGTGTTGTCTGGCGGGAAATGGGTTGGCGCACGGCTGGTGACGTTGACGGGGACCGGGGGCACAGGCAAAACACGCCTGGCAATGGAAGTCGCGCGAGACTTGCTGAGTCTCCAAATCCCGTCCGAGACATCATTCCCTGATGGCATCTGGTTCATCACGTTAGCCGCGCTTGCCCCCTCCGCGCCCGTGGTGCAGGCGATCATGACAACGCTCGATTTCCGGGAAGTTCCTAGGCAATCCCTGACCGAAACGCTGCTCCGTGGTTTGCGCACGAAAAGAATGCTTTTGCTCGTGGATAACTGTGAACATCTTATTCTGCAGTGCGTACAATTATTTGAAGCTCTTCTGCAAACGTGTCCCGGCGTCACGATTTTGGCGACCAGCCGCGCTGCGCTCAACATGATGGGTGAGGTGATCTATCCCATTCCTCCAATGGAGATTGTGAATCCCAATGAACAAATTCCATTGACCAATCTCGTGCGATGTGAATCCGTCCGCCTGTTCAATGACCGGGCAACCCGCGTTCATCCGCATTTTGCGATAACGGATCAAAATGTGAGTGCGGTGACGCAGATTTGTCAGTTGCTTGACGGGATTCCGCTTGCCATTGAACTGGCTGCGATACGAGTCAAGACTCTTACTCCACAGCAGATTGCCTCCCGGCTGGGCGAGATGTTACAACTTTTGCGTAATACCAGCCCGACCACGCTTCCGCGCCACCGAAACCTGCATGCAGCTTTCGATTGGAGTCATACCTTGCTGACAGAGCCTGAACAGATGCTTTTCCGTCGGCTGGCCGTCTTTTCCGGGGGCTGGACGTTGGAAGCGGCAGAAGACGTGATCGCGGATACGACAATCTCCCCTAGCGAGATTGTGGACTTACATGAACGTCTGCTCGATCAATCGCTCATTGGGCGCGCAGATGACGGTCAGCATGAGCATGCCCGTTACCGGATGTTGGTCCCTGTACAACAATATGCGCTGGAGAAGTTGAAGGATGCGGAAGAGGAAAAACAGGTGCGCGACCGGCATCTGTTGTATTTTGTGACATTGGCAAAGAGCCTCTGGCATGGCATCCTCACCGCGGAGTATCCGCTTTGGATGGAACGCGTAAATGCGGATGTTAACAACATACGATCGGCATTAGCCTGGTCGTTGGGAGAGGGAGACATCGAACCCGGCTTTCAGATGGCAGTGGCATTGTTCCATTATTGGCTCGAAGCAGCCATCACCCAGGAAAGCATAGAAATCTTCCAAAACTTGCTGCACAGTCCAAAAGCGGCAGCGTCGCATTTGATGCGAGCACGAGCCAAAACATTCGCTTTTCTCAGCCTGTCCTATTTGCGGCTGGGAGACCATGATCGGGCAATTGAGACTGCAAATGCTGCCCTGGTTCTCGAAGCTGAGGTCAATGATGTGGAGATCAAGGCCTATGCATTGGCGGGGTTGGGACATGCCTATGGTCTGCAAAAGCGATTTAATGAATCGTTTGCCTGTCTCAATGAAAGCTTGGAATTATTCCGCGCATTGGATCACATTCCTGGTCAGGGTTGGACCTTGTCGCGACTGGGAACCGTTGCCCTGTATTCCGGAGATTACACAAAAGCCGAAGCATGGCTGTCTGAACAGGCGAATCTCATGCGCAAGTCCGGCAATTGGATGTATTTGGATTATGCCTTGAAATATGGAGCCTTCGCGTCGCTTCAGCAGGGAAATATTAAGCCTGCTTTAGAAAAGTTGCTGGAGTTGGATATCTTCAGCAAGCCAGTAGAACTAAATTACAACTCATTACTAGCGGTGGCTGCGGCGGCGATTCAAATGGGACAATTGAAGCGTGCGGCGAAAATAATTGGTTATGCGGCTACCGGGCTTGAGACTTCTCATCGTACCCTGTTGCCCTATCAACACGAACTGTACAACAGGAATGTAAATCAATTACGTGCCAGTCTGGGCGAGCAGACTTTTCAAGCAGGCTGGGAGGAGGGCAAAATGTTGACCGGAGATCAGGTTGTGCAGGAGGCTTGGGCGGTCTGCAATCCACAAGCTGCCTCGCTGGAAAAACTTCCATCGGATCGAACCAGCCTGACAGAACGCGAGATCGAAGTACTGCGACTCGTCGCGCAGGGGTTGAGCAACCAGGAGATCGCCAACCGTCTGGTCATCAGCCGCCGCACCGTCCATGCGCACCTGCGCTCGATTTACGATAAATTGGATGTGACGACGCGCACTGCCGCCGCGCACGCGGCACATCGCCTCCAGCTTCTATAGAATCCTGAATCAGATTTCTGAAAGCTCTGTTTCCACTGACAGGGCTTTTTTGTTATCCAGATCCGCGCGGCAAAATAGGCATACGCAATAGGCATTTGTGCCGATGCAGGGCGGGTGTATTTTGCGCTACTTTTGTTTCATGGTTTTATTCCCTATGACTTCCAGAAACCGAAAGGAGAGAAAATGTTAAACGATACCCAAATTCAAAACTTCAAATCCACCCTGCGCGGCGCATTGATTACTCCTCAGGATGCCAACTATGACGAGGCGCGTAAGGTCTATAACGGCATGATCGACAGGCGCCCCGCTTTGATTGCCCAGTGTGTGGATACAGCCGATGTCATTGCTGCGATCAATTTCGGTCGCGAGAATAATCTCACTCTGGCTATCCGCGGCGGCGGGCATAATGGCGCAGGATTGGGAATCTGTGAGGGCGGCCTGGTGATCGATCTCTCACGGATGCGGAGCATTCGCGTCGACCCTCAACAGCGCACCGTGCGCGTGGAAGGCGGCTGCACCTGGGGTGATGTTGATCATGCGACCCATCCATTCGGACTGGCGGTTCCAACCGGCTTTCTCTCCACGACAGGAGTAGGTGGTCTCACCCTCGGCGGAGGATTGGGTTACCTAACGCGCCGCTACGGTCTCACGATTGATAATTTGTTGTCTGTAGATATGGTGCTGGCTGATGGACACTTCGTTACTGCGGATGCAAATGAAAACGCGGATCTGTTCTGGGCAGTGCGCGGAGGTGGCGGTAACTTCGGTGTCGTTACTTCGTTCCTCTTTCAGGGCTGTCCGGTCAGCACAGTTTATGGTGGTCCCATCTTCTGGCCTCTCGAGCAGGCAAAACATGTGATGCGCTTTTGGCGCGACCTGATCCTGACCGGTCCTGAGGAACTTAATGGCTGGTTCGGTTTCCACACTGTCCCTCCTGTGGGTATGTTCCCCGCTGAACATCATCTCAAAAAAATGGCGGTGATCACATGGTGTTATTCGGGCGATTTGAACAAGGCAGAGGATGTATTCAAGCCGATCCGTGCGGTGGCGCCCCCAGCGATGGACTTCGCGGGACCCATTCCCCTGCCCGCTCTCCAAAGCATGTTCGATGGGCTTTATCCACCTGGACTTCAGTGGTACTGGAATGCTGATTTCTTCAACGAATTAAGTGACCAAGTAATTGACTTGCATATCCAGCACGCCAGCCAGTTGCCGACCGTCCATTCCACGATGCACCTCTACCCGATCAACGGCGCGGCGCATCGCGTGAGCCAGACCGATACAGCCTGGAGTTTCCGTGAGGCAAACTTTGCCCAGGTGATTGTAGGTGTGGATCCCGACCCTGCCAACAATGAGCGCATGATCCAATGGTCAAAGGATTATTGGTCGGCTTTGCACTCTCATTCAGCGGGCGGGGCATACGTGAACATGATCATGGACGAAGGTCAGGACCGGGTCCGTGCGGCGTATCGCGATAATTATCCACGTCTGGTAACTGTCAAACAAAAATATGATCCAGCCAACCTGTTCCACGTCAACCAGAATATCAAGCCCACAGAGTTGGTACCAACTTAAACTCATTCAGTACGTCCGACTTGTTTCGCGAAAGTTGAGTTACGGACTGAAAGTAGGCAATGTTTACAGCAGAGGCAGTAATCCCTAACCCTAATATCGAAGGGCTTTATCATTATCGGATCAAAAAGGAGATAACATGCCACTATACATGGATCGCCACTACATTGAAGGCGCGACGAAAAGCGCAGTAGCTCAGGCGCATAACAAAGACCTCGCCATTCAGGAAAAATATCCCGTCAAGTTTCTGACCTACTGGTTCGATGAACCTCGTTGTACGTCATTTTGTCTGATCGTTTCCCCAGATAAAGAAACCATCCAGAACGCGCATAACGAGGCGCATGGAAATGTCCCCAGTGAAATCATTGAGGTGGATCCCAGTGTAGTTGAGGCTTTTCTAGGCAGGGTAAAAGACCCAACACTGGTTGATATCGCGGGAGATGTTCCAATTGACAGTGCTTTCCGCGCCATCATGTTCACGGACTTGAAGGATTCCACCCTGATGACCACCATGTTTGGGGATACGAGGGCGCTTCATTTGCTCCATATCCACAATGCAATGATCCGCAATGCCCTGCGGGAGTATCGCGGGAATGAAGTCAAGCACACAGGTGATGGAATTATGGCTTCTTTCGGTCGCGTGGATGATGCCGTGGCATGCGCTATTGCCATTCAAAAAGCGTTTGCCGAATACAATCAGCGCGATCCCGATGAACAATTACACATCCGAATTGGTTTGAGCGCAGGCGAACCGGTTGAGGAGGATGGTGATTTGTTCGGAAGCGCCGTGCAGTTGGCGGCAAGGATTTGTGCTCACACGGACCCAGATCATATTTTGGTGGCGCAGATTGTCCGGGATGAATGCCCATCTCACAAATATATTTTTATCGATCTGGGAGATATAACGCCGAAAGGTTTTGACGCCCCAATCACCGTGCATGAAATCAAATGGCTGGAAAGATAGATTCCGGCCAAAATTTTATTCGACTTTTTGTTTTACAGAGTGCCGCATAATTAGCTAAACTTAAAATTTGAATTTTAGCCCACAAAACAATTCGAAAAGTTTACTTATTAATGAGACAAGCGGTAGAGGACTGGAGGCAAACAATGTTTACGGTTGAAAGTAGAAAACCTTTACGCATGATCTCATCTCTCATGTTACTTGTTGTTCTTTTTACGGTAGTCCCGACTGTCCGTTCATCGGCAGCGATAGTGCCTGACAATCCACAGGTGACGATTATTTCTGCCCAACCTGTCGGTTCAGGTTATCTCGAAGTGCAAGCCACCATGAGCGGGATGGTGGTGCGTGAAGATCGAAGTCAGGGGACCTACAAGGTCCCAATCACGCTGCTCTACCCACAAGATGCTTCCATGTGCAACGGATCGGCTCTTGTTGACGTAGTCAACTCGGTCTTCTATGAGACCTACGACTTTGTTGGAACACAGAATGATCCATTCTTTCCAAGTCTCTTTCCCATCGGCCGACTGACATTGGGAGATGCCTTCATTCAGGAGCATGGGTATGTTTACGCTCAAGCCCAGTGGAGCAAGCTCGTACTTGAACGTCAACGGTCAGCAGGTACTCTTTCAGATCCAACGCTCCATATCAACGAAGGTCCAGACGGATATGCCATCCTGCGTGATCTTTCTGCTTTCCTAAGGTCACCTGCTGGTTCAATGAACGGACCAGAATCACTCCCTTGTGCTGCAGACAATGTCATTGCCTTTGGATATTCCCAGACGGGCATGCTGCTGCGGCAGTTCTATTTTGCCGGGCTTAATACGGAAATGGTCAACAGTTCCGTGTTTGATGATGGTCTGGTCTTTGAAGGATCCCTCCATGCAACGCCGGGTGGTCGCTGCCGTGGTTTGACGGATCAAGCTCCCTGGTATTTGTACTCCTACAAGGACTGTACCGGGGCTACGCCCAAATCTCAAGGCAAAGTGATCACATTCAATACAGAGACTGATGTTCAACTCATCAATGGCTGGAAGGCGCGTTCTGAAGACTCGTCGGCGCAGAAATATTACCGCTTGTATGAACTGGCTGGCACTTCCCACATTCCTGCTACGCTGTTCCCTCTCAAGCTGGTGGGTATTCGCCCCACGGAAATGGCGGAACAAAACTATGTGGATACAGGTCCGGTGCTGCGCGCCATGACTGAACATTTGCGGGAATGGATTGAAGGCTCAGGCGAACCTCCCGTGAACGAATATTTGCAAGGCAGGGTTGATCGTTTGGTGACACCATTATTCACCGATCAATCCTGGGGAAACGATAATCAGCAAGTCTACATCTTTCGACTGGGCGTGGACGGGAATGCGCTTGGAGGGATCAGGCTTCCACATTTGAGAACGGTGTTATCAGGCGGAAATGTCGTCGGCGGACCATTGGGTTTCTATCGGGGCGTTGAGTGCAACAATGACCCGACTGAAAGCAGTTTCATCCTGGATTGCCAGATGGGTGGCGACGCGAATATCTACAATATCGTTGGCGGTACTTTCATTCCGTATGCTGAAATAGATCCGGGACAATGCTCTGCATTTTACGATAGTTATGAAACCTACCTGAATGAAGTGACGGATGCGGTTGCTTATGCTGTAGCCCAGGGATGGGTAATTCCCGAAGAAACCGATTCAATCATTGCGTTAGCCGCTCAAAAGTCTCAGGATTTTCCGGGCTGTGTTCCAAATGTATCTCCTGACAATTAACCTTCATCAAGCCAGGATTTGATACATGCCTACAAAAAAGATTCCCGAAATCGAGACTGAAAGACTCGTTTTACGTCAGGTCACTCTAGCCCATTTAGACGATTGGGCTGAACGCGTCTTTGCCGATCCCGAGGTTGTTCGCTTCATGCCCAGGCGGGATATGACACCCCTTCAGCGCGCCGAACGGGCGTTCAATAACTACAATCGCCTCTGGGAAGAGCGCGGCATCGGTGGATGGATCATCACAGACAAGCATGCTGGCAATTTTATTGGAAGCATCGAGATCGAATATCTTGATGACACTGATGAATATGAACTTGGCTATTGTCTGAGCAGGGAATATTGGGGAAAGGGAATCGCAACCAAAGCCGCATGTGCGGCAGTCCGTTTCGGTTTTGAGAACGCCAACCTGGAACGGATCATTGCCGTCGTAGTGCCTGAAAACACCGCATCGTGGAAAGTGCTGGAACATATCGGGCTGGTCTACGAAAAGAACGCGCACTATTACGATCTTGACGTGGTGTATTATGCAATTACACGCGATCAGTACAAGGCAGATAACTCCTTCTATCGCATGCTCGCGCTTGGGTCGTCCTACCGCTTGTCTCATTAATAAGTTAACTTTTCTCATGGATTTGTAGGTTGAAATTCAAATATCAAGTTAAGTAAATTATGCGGCACTCTGTAGTTCTTTGCGCAAGGTGCCGCCTCCGAACGCGGTAACGAAGGGGACAATTGTTGCGCCGAACACATCCTTTTCATGCCTGCGCGCTTCCAAGATTCCCAATATGGCGAAGGCGGCAACGGCGAAATAAGTCAATTCGCTACCGTACATCTGAACCGCGAAGCCCGCTAAGTCCGCTAAGAAAACCTTTACAACTTTGCGTTCTTTGCGCCCTTAGCGGTAAAAAAAACGCCGTGTATGGTAGTGAAAAGTCATAAAATAAAAAAGCCATCAACGTTGTTCATTAGGCACTCCGCACAGTCATTTTATATCCACATCCTGCCGATCATCCCCCTGTTCTCTCTCTCGATTTGGAGCGAGAAAATGTACAGGGGGTGAAACGTTGACATTCCTCTCCTCCATAGTCTCCACAATCCCTGACGCGCTCATCCATAATTCCTCCACAACAAATTGATACATTTGGGGCGTAAACCAAATTAATTACCACCTATGAGGAGATATTTAATATGGTAGCCCGTACCGAAGCACACTCAACTCGCATGACATACGCAAGAGTCGCCGGATTCACCTTCATTTTCTACATCGTAGCCGGCATCACCAGTTTGGCGCTACCCGACGAATCATCCGTGACAGACGCGCTCGTCCTGCTTCTAAATTTATCCGCCCTTGTGCTTGGAGTGACGCTTTACATGATCACCCGCGAACATGGACCCGCCCTCGCATTACTGGCGCTGACCTGTCGCGCCATGGAAGCTGTACATGACGAGAGTGCGATCTTTTTCTCCATAGGCAGTTTGTTCTTCTGCTGGCTTCTCCTGCGTGGACGGCTGATTCCCGTTGCACTGGCTTGGCTGGGCGTGGTTGCATCGGCTCTGCTGGTTGTGATCCTGCCTTTACAACTCGCTGGCATGCTTGCGGACATGAGCTGGTCGGCATCGGTCACCTGGCTTGTGTGGTTGCCAATGTTGGTATTCGAGGTGGTACTCGCGCTGTGGCTGCTCGTCAAGGGAGTCGCTACACCGCGGACTCTCACAACCTACCGCTTGTCTCATTAATAATTAAACTTTTTGAATGGCTTTGTAAGCCAAAATCTAAACTTCAAGTTTACATAATTTTGCGGCACTCTGTAGTCCCATATCAATAAAATCATTGACATTAAGGAGATTGAGCCATGAATCGTAAGAACT
>Ga0210377_10005744_pt1 | contig 10148 bp, 9 predicted proteins | sample PLM4_65_b1redo_FD_155480 | JGI IMG/M metagenome (GOLD analysis project Ga0210377, IMG submission 155480) | Groundwater sediment microbial communities from an aquifer in East River, Colorado, USA - PLM4_65_b1 redo | ecosystem: Environmental > Terrestrial > Soil > Riparian zone | place: USA: East...
CGAAAAAAATGCGACGTCCGAACAGGACGCGAGGGCGACGTGCGCCTTGAAAAAAGACCGGCAGTTATCGTGTTGGAACTACAGAGAAAGCAACTTGTACTTGACAGGGGGATTATAGGATGTCCCCTAATGCCTGCAAATGCCTGCATAAGCCAAAACGAATAAACCAGGAACAGCCAATTACTGTTCCTTAAAAACCGGACATTTCTATTTTGGTAATAATAGGACATTTCTATTTTGGCTTGACATGAGATAGTCTGAGTCTTGCAATTCGCTATAGAAGTTGTTAATATTAAAACAATGTGCGATGACCTTCCTGAAGTTGTACCCGTCCTCGTCATCGATACGAAGTCGGAGACGATCGCAATTGGAGTTACATAATGCGGAACATGAGGAAACACCAGAGATTCAAATTGGATTTAATCGATCTGAGCAGCAAGATGAGCCTCGTTGGTAAAGTAGAAATTGTTGATATAAGCTTGGGCGGAGTTGCGTTAAAGGCGGACAGGAAGCTCAATATAGGGAAAGAGTGTTTGATGATGTTGGAACACGAGGGAAAACATATTAATGTAAAGGGAACAGTGGTTCGTTCCGAATTAAGCGGAATTGAAGAAAGAGCTGATGGGGAAAAAATAACTATTTACTCGGTAGGCATGTTTTTTAAAAATGAATTCACCGGTATGGTCAAGGATTTTCTTGATTCAATTGAAAATAACAAAAAAACACAAGTGCCGGAGCAGACTGACTGGTTCTATCGCGATATCCGGTTTATCATCACAACGACCGGCGGAAAAGTTCTGAATCTGCCAGCGCAGTTCAGCATAAAAGATATCAGCCTGAAGGGTACAATTATTCAAACTGATCTTGAAATGAAGATAGACACCCTGGTCTTCCTGGAGTTGTCACTCGACGCTTGCGATCTTGTAAGCTTTGTGGGAAAAATCGTTTCATGTCGCATGCTGCAGGATAGGGTGCATGCAAGTTTCGACATAGGGGTGGAATTCTCAGGAGTGACGGATCGGGGCAGGCCGTTGCTTATAAGATTCATAGACTGCGTTAAAAATATCGAAGACGCGGGACCGAAAGGGGCCGTAGTGACCGAAGTGGATTAAATGCACTTAACACTTACAGAAAAAGAATAAGTTCATCCCGGTCACTACGTTCCCCAAATGCCTGCATTGCCATTTAGCTTCCTTGCCTCATCTTTTTATTGAGATGACATGAAAGGAGACCCTCAGGGATCCAAAAACTTGAAATTCGAGATAGTATGCTTTGCGGATGCCATGGCCGGAACATTGAGAACAGAACGCCGACAAGAAACTTTGCGGATGTTATTTCACCCGTTGCGTGCAGGAGGATATTATGAATAAAGTGTCGTTATCGGGAAATCGGGTTCTCAAGTCTTGGGTCGCCATCCTTTGCGCAATCCTGCTGGCAGGGTGCGCGGGAGTCAAGCTGATTTCCGACTATGACGAGGTGACCGACAAAAGCCTAACGACCATCCAGGAAAAAACCGATGATTTCATCGAAACGCTGCTCATGCAATCGGGGACGAATAAGGCCGCCTTCAGCAAGCACCAGGCTTTTTATAGCGACATCACCCAGCAGCTGCGCCGCCTCGAGTTTCGCGTGAACGCAATCCCCAAGAATGAAAAAACAATTGATCTCATCAAAAAGGTCCGCCTGGCGATTCTCGGCGAAGGCAAATGCACGGCGGAAGGGAACAGCCTTCGCGACCTCCATTGCATGCCGGCGAACAAAGTCAAGGGGCCGTCCATCACGGCCCTGGCAATCTGTCGTCTCAACGTAAACCAAACCATATCGGCAGCGCTCAGTCTTGAAGTCTCCAAGAAGCAAGGCGCAGGACAGAACTAATACAAATGAAATAATAGAAATAATAATTCTTACATTCCTACGGAATCCCAGGGCCTTTAATGTTTGACTTTGCTTTTTTCTCTGACCAGTAAACAAACCCACCCGTAATTCTCTCGAGGATATCGTAAATCCCCTTATTCTTGTATAGATACCCGGCCGGTTGCGCCGAACGTGGACCTTTTTTCCAGTATATCTATCGCTAATGACGTATAATGATATGTTACGTTAAAGAAAGACGAGTGCGATAGCAGGTAAATTCAACGAACGCGTGGTTTTCGTACGTGAGATACGTACGTCATGGTTTCATGAGTGGGGATCATATGTTAATCCAGGAAGACTATTTCAAGAACATTTTTAACACGACTCGTGAAGCTATTCTCATACTGGATGAAAACATGAGAGTTCTGTCCGCCAATCGTAGTTTCTTCACTACGTTCAAAGTAGATGCCGCAAATACTATCGGCACTCTTTTATACGACCTTGGAAACGGACAATGGGACATCCCGGGACTGCGCGTGCTGCTTGAGGATATTCTTTCTAAGAACGAGACGGTTGATAGCTATGAAATCGAACATAAATTTGAGAGCATCGGACAGAAAACCATGCTCCTTAACGCCGGCAAGATCAGAGAGAAGAAAAACGAACTGTCGATAATCCTTCTCGCCATCGAGGACATTACCGCGCGTAAGGAGATAGAAAAGGGGCTGGAAAAAGCCCGTAAAGAACTGGAAGTAACTAAAATATCCGAGGATGAAGCCCGCGAGTACGCTGAGAGCATTATCAACACCGTGCGTAAACCGCTGATCGTTCTGGACCATGATCTAAGGGTGGTCACGGTCAGCCGCTCCTTCTTTGAAGTCTTTAAGGTAAAACCTGAAGAGACCGTGGGACAACTAATTTATGACCTGGGCAATAAACAGTGGGATATCCCCAAGCTGCGGGAACTGCTTGAAGACATCCTGCCCAAAAAGGCGGCTTTTGACAACTACGAGGTTGAACACGATTTTATCATCATCGGCAGGCGCATCATGCTTTTGAATGCCCGGGAGATTCAAAGAAAGTTGGGAAAACAGCGGATCATCCTCCTTGCCGTCGAAGACATCACCGATCGACGGTTGGCGGAGGAGAATATCAAAAAATTGAATACGGACCTGCAGCATAACCTGGATGAACTTGCCTTTGCCAACAAGGAACTGGAAGCCTTCGGCTATTCCTTGTCTCACGACTTGCGTAATCCTCTGAACAGGATATTGGGGTTCTCCGACGTCCTGCTCGAAGGTTATTCGGACAAACTCGACGACGAAGGGAAAAATTATCTTAACCGGGTCATAAAGAACGCGGCCAGGATGAACCGGATCATTGACGACCTGCTTCACCTTTCGCGGATATCACGGCTTGGCGTGCAAAGACAGGACGTCGACCTGAGCAAAATCGCTGCGTCGGTTGTGGTGGAACTTCGTGAGGCGCAGCCGGACCGCAGTGCCACCGTCGATATTCAAGAAGGCATTACGGCGTTTGCCGATGCCAAGTTGATCGAGGTTGCGCTCTCGAATCTTCTCGGCAATGCATGGAAGTTCACCTCAAAAATACAAAATGCCCGGATCCAATTTGGAACGTTCAAGCAGGACGGGAAGACCGTCTATTATGTGAAGGACAACGGGGCCGGCTTCGATCAAAGCTTATCCGAAAAGCTGTTTTTAGCTTTCCATCGCCTGCATTCGGAGGAGGAGTTCGAAGGGACAGGCATCGGCCTCGCTACGGTGCAGCGTATCATCCACCGCCACGGCGGGAAGATCTGGGCTGATGGCGAACCGGGCAAGGGAGCAATGTTTTACTTTACGTTACAGTAAACTAAGCAGGTTACCTGTTGGCAAGGAGGATGCAATGGCACAGAAAATGATCGCTGTTCTTGTAGGAAGCCTTCGAAAGGAATCACTCAATCGCAAAATGGCAAAGGAGCTGATAAAGCTTTCGCCTGGTTCTCTCAAGCTCGAAATTATCAAGATCGGAGAACTTCCGCTCTACAATCAGGACAGTGAAGACAACCCGCCGGCTGCCTGGACCGAGTTCCGTGAACGCATCAGGAATGTTGACGGTGTCCTGTTCGTCACGCCTGAGTACAACCGTTCCGTTCCCGGAGTGCTCAAGAACGCCATTGATGTGGGTTCCCGTCCCTATGGCAAGAGTGCGTGGGCTGGAAAGCCGGGCGCCGTAGTGAGCGTTTCGCCCGGTGCCATCGGCGGTTTTGGCGCGAATCACCATCTGAGACAATCGATGGTGTTCCTGAATATGCCGGCCATGCAACAGCCGGAGGCTTACATTGGGCAAGCCGCGAACCTCTTCGACGAGCACGGCAGTCTTGTCAATGAATCGACCCGTGAATTTGCCAGGAAGTTTATGCTTGCCTTTGCGACGTGGGTAGAGACCGTCGGAAGCTGTTAGCTGGTGACCCTGATGACGCTTGCTGTGCAACACGTAAAGTTTGAACCTATATCCAGCAGCAAATCCCGATACGATATGAGTGTCAGCATCGTAGCCGGGTCCGTTCCAGCCCATCTTTATAATACTTAAGCTTTACCTGAAAAATACCCTGTCTCTTTCTTGACTTCCTCTTCATATTTTGTCATGCTTTTAATGATTGTCTTTTCGTCGGGTTGTCTTCCATCCATGAAATACATACTTGGTCTCAGGTAAGTAATAGCTGAAGAAATGGATAACAGATAAATATACATACCTTTTTGGTCTATACAGTAATAAAATATTAGAATCACAGTGTGTAATGCTGTCTTTGATGAGAAATTCAATTATGGTAGATGATCAACCCTACCAAAAAGGAGGAAAGCATGAAATATTTTAAGATCGGATTAAAAGGACTTGGGCTCGGAGCTCTGCTTATTGCCACTCTGACAGTCTTGGGATGTTCAACTACAGGACGCATGCTTGGCGCAAATTCCAGCATGGGCAACGGGACCGTGTCGAGCTACGCCGAGTTCGATGCTAACGGGGCGCCCAAGGCAATCGGCATCGTTTTCCCGTTTAGCGTTTTGGAAGGTCTTCCTGCCAATCCTTCCGACGGGCACAACTGCTTTGACCGAAACAAGGATGGGAAGATCGACCCGCAGACAGAGTGTTTCGAGGTCCACGAGCGGGTCATCCCGCTGCCGAGCGAGTTGGCCCGGCGTTCGGATATCCCCTTTAAATGGGTTGGCCTGGACTGGAACCTGCACGGACATGTCCCTCCCGGGGTGTATGACCTCCCGCACTTCGACGTCCACTATTATATCGAGCCGATCGAGAATGTTTTCGCCATCGAACCGGGACCGTGCGGCCCCGAATTTGTCAACTGCGACCAGTTCGCGCTCGCGACCAAACCGCTGCCGGCCAACTACATGCATCCCGACTTTATAAACGTGGGCGCGGTGGCGCCGGCGATGGGCAATCATTTAGTTGACCCGACGAGCCCTGAATTCAACAAAATAATGTTCACGCGAACCTGGATCTATGGCGTCTATGACGGCAAGGTTACCTTCTATGAGGAAATGGTGACGCTCGGCTACTTGATCAGCAAGCCTTCAAAGTGCTTCCCGATCAAATCGCCGGCAGCCGTGGGGCTCAGGGGCTACTATCCCACCCAGTCCTGCATCCGCTACCTCCCCCAGACAAACGAGTACACAGTCTCCATGGAGGGATTCGCGCTGCGTGAGGCCAGTGCTCCGGGTCCGATCCGAGTTGAGGAGAAACATTAGGGAGGAAATAAAAGATACAGACGTTGAAGCCGCAGCTGTTTTCGCGAAGATGAGCCGTGACATTGGGCTTCTCGCATAGATTCCGGATTGAACAAGGAGGATGATCATGGCCGAGACGAAGAAAATCATCGCAGTTGTGGGCGCAACCGGCGCCCAGGGCGGCGGCCTTGTCCGCGCCATCATGGCTGACCGGGGCGGCCCGTTCACGGCGCGAGCGCTTACTCGCGACCCCAATTCAGACAAGGCCAAGGCACTCGCCGCTCTCGGGGCCGAGGTCGTGCGGGCCGACGTGGATGATGCGGCGAGTCTCCGGCATGCCTTCGAAGGAGTTCACGGCGCCTACTGCGTCACCTTCTTCTGGGAACACATGAAGCCTGAGCAGGAGCTCGCAGAGGCGCGGAACGAAGCACAGGCGGCCAAGGAGGCGAAGGTCTCCCACGTGATCTGGTCCACGCTCGAGGACACTCGCAAGTTGGTTCCCTTGAGCGACAACCGGATGCCGACGCTGGGGGGCAAGTACAAGGTCCCGCACTTCGACGCCAAGGGTGAGGCGAACAGTATCTTTGCCGAACTTGGCGTGCCAACGACCTTTCTGCTCGCCTCGTTCTACTGGGACAACCTCATCCGCTTCGGCATGGGGCCGAAGAAGGGGCCGGACGGCAAATTGGCCATCACCTTCCCGATGGGCAGTGCGCGGCTCGCGGGCATCGCTGCCGAGGACATCGGTAAGTGTGCCTACGGCATCTTCAAGAAGGGGCAGGACCTCATCGGCAAGACCATCGGGATCGCCGGCGAGCACCTGACCTGCGCTCAGATGGCCGCGGCGCTCACTAATGCGCTCGGACAGCCGGTGCGTTACAATGAGATAACGCCGGCGGAATATCGCGGCTTCGGCTTCCCGGGCGCGGACGATCTGGGCAACATGTTCCAGGTCTACCGCGATTTCGAGAGAGAAGTGTGCGGCGCGCGCAATCTGGACATGTCCCGCTCGCTCAATCCCGAACTGCAGACGTTCGAGCAGTGGCTTGCCACGAACAAGGGCAAGATCCTGATCGGGTAGCCTGCTGTGGTCCGCCGGCAGTCTTATAAAGGGAGATAAACATGACCAAGATCAAATACAATCTTTTCACCCTGATGATTACGCTGCTTGTCGCCGGTTGCTCATCTCTTGGCGCACCTGGAGAAACCAGCCGGGGATTGGTGGGGGCGTGGATCGTGACAGCCAGTCGCCCGTCTGGTGTGGGAAAGAACCTCCTTACATTTTCGTCGGATGGAACGTTTTTTAGAAGCGGGGATACGCATCCGGTACTTAGTGGCGGGCATGGTGCCTGGAAGCGGGTCGGTGATAGGGAGTTTGATGCCACCTACATTGCGTTTCGATTCGATCAGGACAGAAAGTGGATCGGAAGCACCAAGACTCGAATTCATATCATCCCTGGGCCTGGAGACAATGAATTTTCGGGCGTTGCCAAGGTCAGTACACGCGACTTGAATGACGATGAAACGGGAGTGTCCGATGTGCGTCTTGAGGGAAAACGTATCCAGGTTGAGCCATTCTGACATCTCATACAGGACCGTAAGAAATTTTCGATTACGGATTTCGGATTGCGGAATTGTGCGCTGCTAAAAGACATTTACGGCACGATTTGTTCGAAGGAGAAGCAGCTTTATCTCCCGCAGTCTCAGCATCAGAAACCTCTTGCCCGTTACCATACAGGTATCATATAATGAGGCATTGTATGGTAACCGGTGAGGGCCCGTTTGGCTAATAGATACGTGAGGAGGAATAAGCTATGTCTCTTCCCACAGCAGCGAAAAAACTGGTCGAAAAGAAACTGGACGCCTGATCGTAAGCGGATAATCCTTAATCAGGCAGCTTTCGACTTTTGCTCAATGCCGCGTATCATTTTCATGGTCTCCCGCATGAACGCGGGAAGGTCCGAGGGCTGACGCGAGGTCACGAGATTGCCGTCAACAACCACCTCTTTGTCCTCGTAGATCGCACCGGCTGCCTTCAATTCGTCCACGACGGTCCGGTAACAGGTGGCGTGCCTGGCTTTCAACAAGCCTGCTGTGATCAGCGTCTGTGGTCCGTGACAGATGGCGGCGACAGGCTTTCCCTTCATAAAGAAATCTTTCGCGATCTCCACCGCTTTCTTCTCCTTTCGCACTGCTTCGGGTGCCTTGCCTCCGGGAAGCACCAGAATGTCGTAGTCCTCCGGTTTGATCTCCGCCAGGGTCTTGGTCACCTCGACTTCGTAACCGTGTTTGCCTTTAATCGGCTGTTTCTTCATAGATGCAATGTCCACCTCGAGCCCTTCTTCCAGCAACCGATAGTAGGGAACAAGAAGCTCCGAGTCCTCATATGCGTCAGCGCTTAAGAATAGTGCTTTCATGGGATCACCCCCTTTGTCAGCAGAGAACATCAAGGCCGGAGAAGAAGCCTTTCTCCGGCCTATTACATTGCATATTGCTATGCTGCCTTGCGAGCGGCGGCTACCTTTCGTGTAACCGTCATCTCCATCATCTTCTCTTCCTTGCCTCCCCGGGGAGTAATGAGCATCTCGAACTCCTGGGTATTGTCGTCCTTGATCTTCGTCACACTGCGCCAGACGCTCGGGCCCCTCACCGGGTCGTCATAGCTGCATTCCTGCGTAATGGTCCTGCCGTCCGCGCTTGCAGTACCCACGAAATAGTAGATGGCGGTGTTCATCGAATCGATCCAGACCGACTCATACTTGTTCGTATGGATGTTGTACCCCAGGATGTTGATGCCGGTGAATGGCATTCCCATCATGTCACCGGTATACTCCTGCCGCAGGTAATGACCGTCAAGGATCAGCCTCTGTTCGCTGGTGCCAAGCGATTCCACCGGGGGTTTGTCAGGTGCCTCCCATCCCCTTGTTCTGGTGGTCCAACTGCCCTCCAGCTTTGCAAACAGTTTATGAGGAACACCCGGAGTTCCCACCTTCCGGTAGATCTCCATGATCTCCTTCATGTCCATTTTCTTGTCTTCATGTTTTGCCATGGTAAATCTCCTTTCTTAACACTCTGCAGTTAAGAATCATCTTACAATATAATGAAAGCTCTATTTTATATTAATGTCAAGTAGGAGGGAAGTCTTCCGGATGTACCGATGAAAAGAGTTCATGCAAGGCAGGACTTTTCCGTTGCATTTTTCAACTTCATTGGAAGGGACTGGAGTAGGAGTAAAGGAGAAGTCCTTGCTCCAGAATGTTCCCACTCGATTAACGATGCGGTGCAAGCGTGAGCTCTTCGTTCAGCGATCGATCGTCTCCATGATCCGATCGGCGTAACGTATCATAGCAGGTCTGAACATCGGTAAATCACCACAGCCATTTGATCTTTATTGGACCAACAGATCCACCACGGTCCTTGCCCGTTACCCGGATAGCAGCTCTCTCGAGCGATAAATTCTTCATCCATCCAGCTTATCAAGCTTGTTTATCCTTGACGATTCCGCATATAATCAGTATAATCGGCGATTGAGTTTATCATCGCGGTAAAGGGGATTTTCATGGAAGATCACAACGAGCTGATCCAGCAGCGCTTTAAGAAGCGTGAAGAGATCAGCGCGATGGGCATTCGTCCGTATGCGGGAAGGTTCGACGTGTCTGTTTCCGCACAGGGCCTTATCGACCAGTATGGACAAACGAGCAAGGAAGACCTTGAAAAAACGCGGGTTGATGTCGTTGTTGCCGGACGTATCGTTGCCATGAGGAGCTTCGGCAAGGCGGGTTTCGGCCATCTCCAGGACGGATCGGGAAGGATCCAGTTCTATTTCCAGAAAAACACGCTTGGCGAGGATAAATACGCTTTCTTTAAAAAGCTCGACATCGGCGACTTCATGGGCGTGAAGGGTTTTCTGTTCCGGACCAAGACCAATGAACTTACGATCGATATCGAGGACTTTACGCTCCTCTCAAAATCGCTCCGCCCGTTGCCCGAAAAATGGCACGGCCTGACGGACGTCGAGCTCCGCTACCGACAGCGGTATCTGGACCTGATCGTGAATCCGGATGTCAGAAAAGTTTTTCTGCTCCGCACGAAGATCGTCCAGGCGATCAGGCGCTTTCTGAACGAGCGCGGGTACATCGAAGTCGAGACGCCGATGATGCAGTCCATTCCAGGCGGGGCGACGGCGAAGCCGTTCAAGACCCACCATAACGCCCTTGACATGGACCTTTTCCTGCGCATCGCGCCGGAGCTGTATCTCAAGCGGCTCCTCGTGGGCGGTTTTGAAAAGGTCTACGAGATCAACCGCAACTTTCGGAATGAAGGCATCTCCACGCGCCATAATCCCGAGTTCACCATGCTCGAATTCTATACGGCTTATGCTGATTACCGCGTTCTCATGGACATGACCGAGCTGATGATCAGCAGCATAGCACAGGATGTCCTCGGCAAGACCGAAGTGGAATACGAGGGACACCTGATCAATCTTTCGCCGCCCTGGAAGCGGATAACCTATCTCGACGCTCTTCGCGAAGCAGGCGTATCCGACGA
>Ga0210377_10005745_pt1 | contig 10148 bp, 9 predicted proteins | sample PLM4_65_b1redo_FD_155480 | JGI IMG/M metagenome (GOLD analysis project Ga0210377, IMG submission 155480) | Groundwater sediment microbial communities from an aquifer in East River, Colorado, USA - PLM4_65_b1 redo | ecosystem: Environmental > Terrestrial > Soil > Riparian zone | place: USA: East...
AGGAAGCGATCGGTGCTCTGGGAAAGGGCCTCTTCGGCTTCCAATTCGAGGAAGCGGGAGAGATTGACCAAAGAAAAGAGCAGATCTCCCATCTCTTCTTTTACACGGCCCTCGTCGCCGGATGCTACGGCCGATTTGAGCTCGCTCAGTTCCTCTTCGATCTTGCCCCAGACCGGTCCCGGTTCTGGCCAGTCGAAACCAAAATGGGAAGCCCTCTCGGTGACTCTCTGGGCGCGGGCCAAGGCGGGGACCTTCCGTGAAAATGTGCCCAGAGAAGAGTCGCCTCGGACAGCATCTTGCTGTTTTCTTTTGGTCTTAACCTTTTTCACTTGAGCTTCCCTTTGCCGAGAAAGTGTCATTGATCTTAAGCCATGGGTCAGATCATGTCCAGATCAAGTTTCTTGTGCGCTCAGTGCTTGTAAGCGCCTGTTTGTTGGTGTTAGTTTTACATACTATAGCTCTTCATTATTCCGTGACATCGTGAAACCGAGCGATCCAAATGCGGCCTGAAGTCATTGCCCTCCTGTCGGCGATGGGTTGGGCGGGAGACGCCATTCTGGTGCGCATGGGGGCGCGCACCTCCAATATCTACGCGGCGGCATTCCTGAGCTATTCCGTTTCGGCCCTCTTTCTCTGGTGCTATCTCCTTCTCTTTTACCCTCTTCGTCTCCTTTGGTCGCCGGCTACCATCTACTTTTTACTCAGCGGCTGCCTCCAGCCCCTGCTGGCAAGAATACTCTTCTACATCGGCATCACCCGTCTGGGGGTCTCTCGCGCCGGTCCGCTGCGCGGGACAAGCCCCTTCTTTGCGCTCGTCCTTGCCGTGCTCTTTCTCCACGAACGGCCGACGCTTCCGGTTTATGGCGGCACCGCGCTCATCGTGGCAAGCGTCTGGCTCATTTCCTGGCGCAGCAGCGGAGAAAGTGAGTGGAAGCTTTTTGATATCATTTTCCCGTTAGGGGCCGCGTTCGTCGGCGCCGTGTCGCAAAACCTCCGTAAGGGGGGACTGCTCATCCTCCCGGATCCCTACATCGGCGCGGCGATCGCCACCACCACCTCTCTAACGATCTTTGCGATCTCCTTGCTGGTCATGGGGCGTATCCGGCTGATACAGCCTCGGAGAGAAAGTTTTCCTTTCTTCGGGAGCGCCGCTTTAGTCGCTGCTACCGCGCAGATCCTTAACTTCATGGCTCTCACCAAGGGAGAAGTGTCTGCCATGGCCCCGCTTCTCGATAGTACCCCGCTCTTCACGGTACTGTTCAGCGCAATTTTCCTAAGAGATTTGGAAAAGGTAACTGCCAGGATTGTTCTCGGCGTGCTCCTGATGCTTACCGGAGCCATCATTATTACCAGCCGCTAACCCGTCTGGCGATCAGGCATAGTTGTTGAACTTAACCTCATCCTCTCATTACTTCGGTCCCAGTGACTTTATAATCGAGAAATCAAAAACCCTGTCTCTTGGTATCCTTTTGTCCGTCCCGATCGCCTTAAGCTGAAAATCGAGGACCTTGTCTTGAAAATCTTCCGAGATCACGCCGTTGGAGACAAAGACCGGAATGCCCGTATCGTAAGTCCCTAAAGCCGTCTTGTAGGGTATGTTCATATATTTGACCATGATCCTCGCCGAACCTTCTCTGTTGTCCTTATAAAACCTTAATCCCCTCAATGTGGCCCGGAGGAACCGTACCAAAACATCGCGTCTCTTGGAAAGAAAAGGTTCGCTGGCGGTTACCCCGCCGGTAAGCGCGCCTACCTCGCTCTCGAAGGAGGCAAGTTGTTGGAACCCTGCCTCCTCGGCTACGAGGTTGCCTGGAAGAGTGAGGACCGCGGCCTCAACGGCCCCACTGATGAGGGCTCTGATCCGCACGTCCGAGGTGCCGATATAGATAACTATCAAATCTTTTTTCCAGTCTAACCCATTTTTTTCTAGGACGATTTTGAGGAGCCGGTCGTTGGTGCTACCTGGCGTGGAACTGGCGACCTTAGCGCCCTTAAGATCCGCAAAACTCCGGACGCCCTTCTTTGAATAGAGCCAATAGGAGGGTTTGTCGTTGAAAATCATGACAACCTTTAGCGGCGCCCCCTGGAGAATCGCTGCCAGCGTGGTGGTGCCTACAGTCTGAGTTGCCTCCACGGTTCCGGCGACCAGCATCTGGACGCTAGGCCCGGTTCTTACACCTGCCAGAATCCGGACATCGAGCCCTTCTTCCAAGTAGTAGCCTTGCTCTTGTGCGACCCGGAAAGGCATAGAGTACACAGTATCTGAGCCAGGACTGCTTACTCTGACGATAGGACGGGAATCCTGACCCTCGGCGGAAAGCGCCGTAAGATGAACAGCAAGGATGAACGTGAAAGTTCCGATCCAGATATGAAGTTTGTTGGGCAGCATAGACCTTACCTCCCTACGCTCTCTTAGCAGGAGCTTATTTTTCATACTTAAAGCACTACAAAATCGAATTGTCCAGGGTGGACCTGGCAGAGAAAATCTGATACAAAAAGGACGATTTTTAATTGGTATGAATTCTTGAAAGGAGGCAATCTATGGACATCACGACTTCAACCATTCATCTCAACACTCCTGACGGCAAGATGGAGGCTTATGAGGCGAGGCCCAAGGACGGAGGGGCCCGGCCGGCCATTATCGTCTTGATGGAAGCCTTCGGGGTTAACAGCCACATCAAGGACGTTACCGAGCGGGTCGCGCGCGAAGGCTATGTTGCCGTAGCGCCTGACCTCTACCATCGGGAGACGGAGCGGATCGTCCCTTACAATGATCTGCAAAAGGCGATCGGCATCATGAACCGCCTTCAGGACCCCAAGGTCATGGACGACGTGGGCGCGGTCGTCTCGCACCTGAAATCCCAGAGTTACGTCAAGGCCGGCGCTGTCGGCATCACCGGCTTTTGCATGGGCGGCCGCTTCACTTATCTGGCTGCGGCGCACCACAACAAGGAGATCAAAGCCGCAATGCCCTTTTACGGGGGGGGCATTCCGATGGGCAAGCCCAGTCCTCTGGAGCGTACGGGCGAGATCGGCTGCCCGATTTATCTTTTCTTTGGGGCTAAAGACCAGCTTATTCCCCAGGACCATGTAGCCCAGATCAACAAGGCGCTCACGGATAACAAGAAGAACTTCACGTTGAAAGTCTATCCGGAAGCTGGCCATGGCTTTTTCTGCAATGAACGGGGCAGTTATCACGCGGAATCCGCCAACGATGCCTGGGAAAAGTTCCAGTCCTTCTTTAACCAGCACCTTAAAAAGTAGGCTGGCAGGAGGGTTTGCGAAAAGAGGAAAGGTATCTCCCTTTCCTCTTTTTTTTCTTGCCCGGGAATGTCAAAAAGACAGTTCGTCGGGTTTGTGGTAAATTGCCGAAAAGGGTTATCAAGGTGCCCCGGAAGAAAGCCAAGGAACAGGTTGCCGTCGGGCTTATCCAGATGAGGGCAGGAGAAGATCCTGGGACCAATCTTGCCAAGGCCGTGGCCGGGATCGGCGCGGCCGCTGGGAAAGGGGCCGAGATCGTCTGTCTTCAGGAGCTCTTTCGCTCGCGTTATTTTCCCCAGACTGAAGACGCCGAGAAGTTTAAACTGGCGGAGCCGATTCCCGGTCCAACCACGGAAACCTTGAGTCGGCTGGCGCGGGCAAAAAAACTCGTCATTATCGCCTCGATCTTCGAGAAGCGTTCGGCCGGGATCTACCACAATACCGCGGTAGTCATCGATGCGGACGGATCGATCCTGGGAAAATACCGCAAGATGCACATCCCCGACGATCCCTGCTACTATGAAAAATTCTATTTCACTCCGGGAGACCTCGGGTTTCCCGCCTTCCAAACGCGCTACGCTAAGGTCGGCGTACTTGTCTGTTGGGACCAATGGTTTCCTGAGGCCGCCCGCTTGACCGCTCTTGCCGGCGCCGAGATTCTCTTTTATCCGACGGCGATCGGATGGCTCCCCACGGAGCCGCGCAGCACCGCCCGCGTCCAGCGCAGCGCCTGGGAGTTGATCCAACGGGGACACGCTGTAGCCAACGGGGTATATGTGGCCGTGGTCAATCGGGTGGGACGGGAAGGGAAGCTCAAGTTCTGGGGCGGCTCCTTTGTTGCCGGTCCATTCGGTGAAATCATCGCCCATGCCGGAGGCGAGAAAGAAGGGATCCTGGTAGCGCGCTGTGATCTTAAAAAGATTGATGAGACGCGCCAGAGCTGGCCATTTCTGAGAGACCGGCGCATTGATGCCTACGGACCCCTCACCGCGCGCTTTTTGGATGAAGACTCAAACCTGACATCTGCTCCACTGACCTCCCTTGAAGCCGTCGCAAGCAAAGAGTAATCCAAGCGGAGAACGGGGCTCGCCGCGCCACCTCGGCTATCGCATGCCGGCGGAATGGAAGCCGCACAGGGCCACCTGGCTCGCCTGGCCGCACAATCTCAAAACCTGGCCCGATCAATTGGAGTCCGTCAAGCAGATCTGGCTGCAAATGATCCGGGCAATCTCGCCCGCCGAAGAGGTCTGTCTTTTGGTCGATGATGAACGGGAACACGAGGAAGTCATTAGCCGCATCAAGGATGGCGGGGCGGCAATAGAGCATCTATCCATTTACAAGATTCCTACGGTTGATGTGTGGATCAGGGATTACGGCCCGACCTTCGTTACCAGGGGAGGGGAGGAAGATAAGCTTGCCTTCGACGATTGGATATTCAACGGCTGGGGCCGCAAGTATGAGTCCTACATGCAGGATGATAGCGTTGCCAAAGAGATAGCCGGCCTCCTCCACGTTCCCGTTTTCGAGCAGAGAATCGTCCTCGAAGGAGGCTCCATCGATGTCAACGGAAAGGGCGCCTGTCTCACCACGGAGCAGTGTCTGCTGAACGCAAATCGCAATCCGCACCTGGGCCGGAACGAGATCGAAAAGGTTCTCAGAGAGGGTTTAGGGGTTGATCACTTCATCTGGTTGGGCGAAGGCATTGTCGGCGATGACACGGATGGTCACATTGACGACATCGCTCGTTTTGTCAATCCGACTACCATGGTATGCGCTCTCGAGGAAGATCCCAATGATGAAAACTATACGCTGTTGCGGGAAAATTACGAACGCCTGCTGGGGGCAAGGGATCAGGATGGAAAGAAACTCGACGTTGTGCCGCTTCCTATGCCCGGCCCGGTTATTTACGAAGGGACGAGGCTCCCGGCCAGTTACGCCAATTTTTACATCGCCAACGGAGCGGTTCTTGTCCCTACATACAACCATCCTAACGACCGCCTGGCCTTGGGGATCCTGGGGGATCTTTTTCCCGGCCGTAAGGTCATCGGCATTGCCTGCGAAGCCCTCGTGGCCGGGCTAGGCGCCATCCACTGCGTGACCCAGCAAGAACCCGCCACGGCTCTCTGAAAAGTTTCGAGTCTTTTTCCCCTACCGCCTATTGCTCCTTGCTAAAGCGCCACCGGTCCTATAGGGTCGATTACGGGTCATTCCTTCATCCTAATGGCGCGCGAGAGGTAGAAGGCCGGGCCACGAACTCAACGGTGGCATGGACTTCGGCTCTGGTTTCCCGGCGAATGCATTTCCGGTCCTGACCCCCTCCCTCTTCCGAAATCCAAAGGCTATCAGGGGCCTGAATAAGGAGAGCAATATGAATCCTCTAAAGGAGAAGGCGCATGGCTAAAAACAGAGTGTTCATCAGCTACGATTACGACAAGGACAAGGCCTCCAAGGATCGGCTGCTCGGGTGGGATGCCGACAAGGAATTCGATTTCTCTTCGTACGACCAGTCCATCGACGTTGCGGTAGACAGCGATAACGCGGCGGCCATCAAGCAGGTCCTATCCGCTCGTATAGGCGACTCAAGTCACTTCCTGTGCATCGTCGGCAAAGAGAGCTACCGAAGCGGCTGGGTGGAGTGGGAAACCCGGAAGGCGGTCGAGCTCAAGAAGAAGCTCGTGGCCGTTAGGACCGACTCGATCAACAATCCGCCGATCGCGCTGCAGTGTGCCGGCGCGTCGTGGAGCATGATGTTCAACTTCGACTCCATCAAAAAGGCGCTCGACGACGCCTAGTCGTCTACTCCGGCAGATCGCGTTGAAATACGGGCATTAAGCCAGCCGGCCTAGCGTGCTTGTTGTTTCGAGAATTTCCGAAAGCCGGAAGTTTCCCTCCCCTTGACAAGGCAACTATCCCTCCATAAGCTACATATATATGGGGCAGGTGATTCATTTTAAAGAGCTGCACCAGGCGCGGCGCCGTCGTTCGGAAAAAGTTAGCATGGAGCAATGCGTGGAGCTCTTGGAATGGAATCTCAAAAAAAGCATGGAACAATACTTTGTCTCCCCGCCCGAGGAAAGATCCATGCGGGCAACCCAGATCCGCAAGCTCAGTGAGATTCTGGAATACGCCGTGCGGCTTCTCTAGCTCCACAATTCCAAATCGTGGAAGCGCTCAGTCCTATCCTTCTGGTTCTTCTCCTTGTTGTCGGTTTTGTCGGTCTTGCGTGGTTTTTCCTGCACCGGGTGCAATCCCTCTTGTCAGAGAAAAAAGAAGACCAGTCTCTCCTCTTAATCCAGCAGCAGATCAATCAGCTTCAAGGCCAGTTCACTCAAGTCCTCGACAACAGCACCCAGCTCATCCATCAGCAAATGGGACAGCTCGTTAGTAACGTTAACGAGAGGCTCAAAGAAAGCTCCGAGGTTCTGCAGAAGAGCCAGCAGAGCCTGGGGGAACGGCTCGATAACGCGGCCCGGGTCGTGGGCAACGTGCAGAAGAGTCTGGGAAGTTTGGAGGAGGCGAATCGGAAGATCTATGAGGTCGGCAAGGATATCGCCTCTCTGCAGGAGATTCTTCGCGCCCCCAAGTTGAGAGGTGGGTTGGGGGAATTTTTTCTCGGCGACCTCCTGGGTCAGATCCTTCCCTCGGCTCACTTTACGACCCAATTCAGCTTTAGGAGCGGCGAGAAGGTGGACGCGGTCATCAAGCTCGGAGGCTCTTTGGTGCCGGTGGATTCCAAGTTCCCCCTGGAGAACTTCAAGCGGATGCTGGAAGGGGTCACGGAGGATGACAAGAATAAGGCGCGGAGACAGTTTGTTGCCGATGTGAAAAAACACATCGACGCGATAGCCACCAAATACATCCTGCCTGATGAGGGGACCTATGACTTTGCCCTCATGTATATCCCCGCGGAGAATGTCTACTACGAGACGATCATCAAAGACGATGCTGGAGGAGGTGACAAGAGTATTAGCCAGTATGCGCTGAGTAAAAAGGTCATCCCGGTTTCGCCCAACAGCTTTTACGCCTATCTCCAGGCGATCGTCTTGGGGCTCAAGGGCATGAAGATCGAAGAGCGCGCCAAGGAAATTATCCAGTATCTCGGTCGCCTTGAGGGAGACTTCTCCAGGTTCAAAGAAGAATTCAACCTGGTGGGGAAGCACCTCGGCCACGCCCAGTCGAGTTTTCAGAGCGCCGATAAGCGCCTGGACCAATTCGGACAAAAGCTCCTCGCCGCAGAGGCGGAGAAAAAGGGGCTGCCGGAACCGTAGAAGCCGTATTTTTAGTGCATGGTTCGGTGCCAGTCCTGGCGGCAGAGTTTCTGAAGATAAGGAAATTTTTCCCTCTAAATCTTCTTTGAAGCAATGCCAATTTAAGGCACCTTTGTCAAAAAATTGACATGCTCTGTAAATATTCCTCCGCTGCCTTCTCCATTTTTAGCCGAAAATTTGCGTATTCTTACAAATAAATTTGCCATGGCACGTTAATTGCTCATCTCCGTTATCATACCCTTTTAGCTTTTGCTCCCTGGGGAACCGTTTTGTGAGAATTATGAACAGAAATTCCCAAGGATGAATCCTGGATACTCCCTTTACGTGACAGTGGTCGAAGCTGCCCCGAACGCCATGGTCATGGTGGACCAGGCGGGCAAGATCGTCCTTATGAACTCGCAGGCGGAGAAGTTATTCGGGTATTGCAGAGAGGAGTTAATGGGCCAATCCATTGAGCTCCTGGTCCCAGGGCCGATGCGTGCCAGGCATTCCGACTATCAAAGGGGCTTCTTCGCAAATCCCACAGCGCGGCCCATGGGCGCCGGCCGGGACCTCTATGGTCTTCGTAAAGACGGCGGCACGGTTGCCGTCGAGATTGGCCTTAATGCGCTCACGATAAACGAAGGTACATTTGTTCTCGCCTCCATTATCGACATTACCGAGCGCAAGAGGTCAGAGGAACAGATCCAAAGGGGATTGCAGCGTTTGTTGGCCCTGCACGAAGTCGATCTGGCCATTACCTCAACGCTGGAGCTCCGTGTGATCCTGGAGCTCCTGCTAGAGAAAATCGATCTCTTTCTCCCTTCCGCGGCAGCTACGACTGTCTGTTTATTCGACAGAAAAAGTAGCGTCTTGGAACCTATCGTTTGTCGTAACCTGGATGAAGGGGAGTGGCAGTCGGAAGAATGGAGAACCGGGCATGGGCTTGCCCAGGCAGTGGTGGAAACGAAGGCCTCCTTGCAGGTGGCCGATGTCCAGACCGATCCCCGGACAAAAGACTACGGCTTCTTTCGCAGACATGGGCTGGTTTCCTACCTGGGAGTGCCGCTAATCGCCAAAGGTGAGGTCCTTGGTGTCCTCGGCTTTTATACGAAGGAGGCGCGGCAGTTCACCGAGGAAGAAGTTGAATTTTTGAAGGCCCTTGGAGGCCAGGCCGCCATAGCGATCCACAATGCCCAGCTCTATGAGGAGATCACAAGACAGGCAGCGGAGCTGGAGAAGGCCAGTAAAGTGAAGTCGGAGTTTCTGGGCTTCATCTCGCACGAGCTTAAAACACCTCTCAATGTGGTGATGGGTTATACGGGGATGATCAAGGATAAAATATTAGTGGACCAGGGTCGAGCGCTGGGGAGGATCGCAAAGTCCTCCAACGAGCTGTTGACCATGATCGATAGCATCCTGGATGCTACCAGGATCGAGTCTGGGACGACTTCGGTGCAGAGTGAAGGATTTCATTTGGGAAATTTTCTGATTGAGCTTAAGTCGTTTTATGATTTTTCTTCTGATAAGGAAGTTAGGCTTGTCTGGGACTATCCCTCTGGGTTGCCAACGATAAGAACGGACAGCGTCAAACTCAAGCACGTTCTTCAGAATCTTATCAATAACGCGCTCAAATTCACGGATAAAGGGCACGTGACGATATCAGTCCGGATGAAACAGGCGACGGGCGAGAGGCAACAGGCGGAAGAAGCTCTAATTCCCGCCTCAAGCCTCGCGCCTCGTTCGACTGAGGCTCACGACCGAAGTCGCGCCTTCTTTGAGTTCAAGGTGGCGGATACAGGGATAGGCATCCCTAAAGATGCGCTTCCGTACGTCTTCGAGAAGTTTCATCAAGCAGACATCTCTGCGCAGAGGAGCCAAGGCGGTGTAGGTCTGGGACTCCATATTGTTAAGACGTTTGTCCGGATGCTTGGAGGAGAGGTTGAAGTGGAAAGCGAGCTTGGTAAGGGCTCGACCTTCATAGTCACGATACCCTATTGCTCTTAGGGGAGGGAATAACTAGGATGAGTTCTCTGGAATCCTCGTTTTGGAGAAGCTTAAAGGATGAGGTTGACTCTATTTTCCCGCCTGTTTCTCGGCTATCTGGGGATCTTTATCCTAATCATAGCCGTAAGTGTCTACGCCGTGATCGAGCTGCGGCGCTTCAACAGCATCACCCGATCCGTTCTAGATAGCGACAATCGCGTCTTGGATTACCAGCAGAAACTCAAGGACTCCCTGCTTTCTGAGATTCGCTACGAGAGGAGATTCATCATCACCAGGGACGACGCCCTGTATGATCAGTTTCTTCTGTTTAAGAGCGATTTCGATCAGTATCTTGAAGAGGCGCTTGCCATAGCGGATCCTCGAGCCGGCGGCTTCTTGGGCCAAGTCAGAGACTATCATCAACGCTACCAGGAGATCCTTGATCAAGAAGTGAAATATCTGAAGGCCGGCAGAATCTATCCTCACGATGGCTACAAACAAGGAAAAAAGCGGTTTGTGGACGGGATCATAGCAGAGCTGGAAAAATTGGGAACTTATAGCCAGCAAAATACCTATGGTAAGATACGACAATTGGCTGAGGCTGGGAGCAATGCGCGCCGAATAGCTATGCTGATTATAGGGGCCTCCCTTATT
>Ga0210377_10005746_pt1 | contig 10148 bp, 10 predicted proteins | sample PLM4_65_b1redo_FD_155480 | JGI IMG/M metagenome (GOLD analysis project Ga0210377, IMG submission 155480) | Groundwater sediment microbial communities from an aquifer in East River, Colorado, USA - PLM4_65_b1 redo | ecosystem: Environmental > Terrestrial > Soil > Riparian zone | place: USA: East...
AGACTTGCTGAATTCAGAGCCATCAAATCCCACCAATATCGTGTTATACATGATTAATGAGCACCTCCGCCCTTTCTGAAGATCAGTCCCACCCCGAAACCTGCACCGAGGGCAGCGAGGATAGACAGGATGCCGTAGACAGACGCGTTGTTCTTTGCCATGCCGGCGAGCTGCTTTACGACACCCGCCTGCGCAACCACTATCTTTTGCTCTGCCTTTTCGACGACCTTGTTGTTCTTTACCGCGTAAACCGTGACCGTATAATCGCCGGGGGCAGCCTGATAGGGCCATTCAAAGAGGGTATAATAATTCTGCTTTCCGTCCTTTTGGCTGAAGGTTATGTTTTCCGATGCCGATGAATAGAGCTTTGAATTTTCCTTGTATTTCAGAAATTCGTTGAACCACCGTGACTTTTCAACCTCATCCTTCACCGGCTTCAGTCCGACGTGTTTTTCGAGCGCCTCGTAACCGATCACATACTTTGCCATCTCCTCTTTGCTCAGGATATCATCAACCTTTTTTGAGCTCGTAACAAAATAGAGTGCCGGCACCTGCTCAAAATCTATTGTGCCCACATTCATCCATAACAGCCCTCCTACCTTCCCTTTCTGCCTGAGGGCCTGGTGTCCGTCAGGTGCACTAATCTTGATGATCAGGTCTGCACCAGGGTCTGATACCCCGCGTACGCTCACATTACTTCCGTGGTAGAAAAAGTCTATACTGATATGATCGTGGTTCGCTATTGCCGTCAATTCGGCAGAGGCCGGCGCGCCGGAAATGATTAAGCCTAAGAGTACGAACAGTGCTATTAATAAGCGGCTGCCCGACCTTTCACTTTTCATTTTTAAGTTTTCATTTTTAAGTTTTAATTTTTCATTTGTTTTCATCTTAGTGTCCTCCTCCCAGTCCGAGCAGCAGCGACGGACTCAAGGTAAGATCAAAGACCATCTTCACCGTTACCAGAAGCACAATGCCTGCGAGGATTACTTTGAGCTGATCTGCCTTGAGCTTCCGCCCGAAGACTGTGCCAACCTGGGCGCCTAATGTTGAACCGATCAGAAGGAGCACCGCGAGGATAAAATCCACGCTGTGGTTCGTATATGCCTGAAGAAAGGTGACCTCAATGCAGTTGAAGAGGATCTGAAAAAGACTGGTGCCGACAACAACATGCATCGGCATTCTGAGGATATAGACCATCACCGGGACCATTAAAAAACCGCCGCCGACGCCCATGACAGCTGCCAGGATGCCGACAAAGCCTCCGAATATGACCGGGACGAGTACGGAATGGGTAACTCCTGATTTTTCGAAATGGGTCTGGAGGGGAAGTGATTTGAGAAATTTCGTCATCCAGGATTCCTTGCCCGGCTTCACTTCAACTGCCTCGGCCTTCTTTTTCTTCATGCTCTGAAGGCTCTCGAAAAACATATAGGAGCCGACGATCCCGAGCATCAGCACATAGGTTATCTTGATGACAAAGTCCGCGTTGCCCATCGCCTTGAGGACCTTTATCCCCTGAACGCCTGCGAGACCTCCTGCAAAACCTCCTGCCAGAAGATAAAAGCCCATCTTGAAATCAACATTGCCGATCTTCCAGTGGGCATATGTCCCAGATGTAGATGCTGCTACGATCTGATTTGAGTCTGTTGCAGCTGCCACGGTTGAAGGTATGCCGAGCATTATCAGAAGCGGGGTCATAAGAAAACCCCCTCCAACTCCAAAGAGCCCTGAGAGCAGTCCGACCGCAAGGCCGAGTCCCACAGGGATTAAAACGTTGATACTTGTTAAGGCTACCGGCAGATAAAGATACATCGAATAATTCCTCCTTGTTTTATGAATATCATTTTTCCAGACGTGTAAGTACGCCTCTTTCCCCTAACCTACTGATGCCTGTTTTGCCATCGTAACAACCGGCCTTGAAGCTGTCTTTACAAGCTTATTCAAGACCTTTGCATTCACATTGCCGTCATTCGTAATGCTGGGACTCAGAAGGACCATATCGATCCTCGCATTCTGTCTGAGGATATTTTTTATGGCAGAGACCGCATCCATGGCAGCAGTACTGAAATCAACGACAACACCTGACCTGGTGCATTTTTCCCTGATAATTCCGAGTTTCTTCTCATAGTCCCCATCTTGTTTGTTGTAATCCTCGCCGATCATCTCCCGCGCAGTCTGATACTCACCAGCCTCTGCAAAGGTGATCGCCGTCATCATATCCCCGAACTTATCCAGAACTTTCCTCTTGTAGATCATGAGTATCTCGATGCTGTCGTTCATGGTCTTTGCGAGATCCACCGCATAGGAGAGACCGTCATCAAAGTTCTCGTCGTGATAGGTGACAAACAAAAGCTGATTTCTCTTCATCCTTTCCTCCTTCACTATGCACCGACCACCAGTACAGGACACGGCGCCAGATCAATCACCTTTTCGACAATGTTCTCGCCAAAGACCCTGCTGAACCAGCTTTTTCTCTCGCTCCCCATAATGATCAGATCACATCTTTCATCCTCGGCAACTTCAACGATCTTTTCGCAGACTCTGCCCTCTTCCAGGCGTGTCTTGACCGTCATTCTTTCCTTCTTTGCTATTTCCCCGACCTCGCTCATCTCCTTTGTAGCGCCTCCATTGATCGCGTCCCCGATGTTCCTGATCCCGGTCAGATCGAGGTCGCCATCATTCGGGGGAATAACCTTCACCACCGTTACCCAGCATTTCTCGTCCTGCGCAAGTTTCAATCCCTGGGTAAGGGCGTCTTTCGAACCATTCACTGCTATAAGAATCTTTCTGTACCCTTTCACTTTGGCCTCCGCTTATTGAATTTCATCTTAATAAGAGCAATGACGGTGCCAAACTGTAACTATTTGATATTATTGTGTTTTTGTAGTTTTTTTGGTCAACCTAATGTTTCATATTTGAACAGACATGAACACTTAGCTGAACCAGAGGGAGAGTATCAGCATGAAAAAATCCGGATAAGTCTTTACAGGATACATTCTGAAGGGCTTCCTCAGAGGAGATGAGGAGAGACAAGCTGCAGTTATTGCCTGAAAGTATGTTTCAAATTGGAACTACGCATGGACTGGAGGAGGCACTTAAGAATTAGACGCGATAAGCAAGACACGCAGGTCTTCGCTGGTGATAAAAATGCATTTTTCGAATCTCCTCGGTGGACGGGGGAGAAAGCGTGATTTAGATTACAAAATAATATATAATTTCGTAGTATGATGAATATGCAGGTTAGGTAACAGTCACAAGAGCAGGATAAATGAACTTTAACGTACCGCGAAGAACAAACAACAAGTCACGAGTTGATAATATCAGGATATCCCTGTTATTTTTCGTCTTTCTGGTAACTTGTTACCTGTCGCCTGTCACTGTTGTTTCTGCTGAGGGAATACAATCGCGGGCAGCTGTTGTCATGGATGCGGTAACAGGCAGGGTACTCTTTGCGAAAAATCCCGACCTCAGGCTGATGCCTGCCAGTACCACGAAATTAATGACCGCCCTCGTAGTCATCGAGAGAACAAACCTAAGCGATATTGTCACTGTGAGCAGGAAGGCCTCATCTGCACCCGCCACGAGGATGGGGCTCCGGAAGGGCGATACCGTTACGATAGAGATACTCCTGAACGCCGCCCTTATTAAGTCTGCCAATGATGCCGCGGTCGCACTTGCCGAGGCAGTAGCAGGCTCAGAGGAGGAGTTTGTCAGGCTCATGAACAGAAAAGCGATTGAGCTTGGACTGAATAATACAAGCTACATCAATTCCAACGGTCTTCCCGGAACAGGTCAGTATATTACTGCGCATGACCTGGCAGAGATCATGAGAGAGGCCTTCAAGTATCCTTTGCTGAGAGAGATACTCGCAACACGTGAGGCAGAGATCGAAACCGATAGAGGAAAAATAATACTTCTGAGAAATACGAACAAGCTTCTCTGGTCCGACGCTGAACTCCTGGAAGGCAAGACAGGCTACACAAGGGAGGCGAGACACTGCTTTGCCGGTGCAGGAGAGCGTGAAGGCGGGAAGATCATCGTGGCACTTCTCGGATCGCCAAGCAGGACCGTCCTTTGGAAGGAAACGGAAGATCTGATGGCCCTCGGCACGAGAGTCCTGAACAACCTTGAGGAACCGGTCGTTTATCTCACACAGACTGATTACGATGCCGCCAAGATTACGAAGGCCTCCTACGGGAAGAAGAGCAGGGGGAAAAAGTTCAGGAAAAAGAAGACCCGCATCGCCTTATAGTTGTCTTTGCTTATCAGTCATTCACCGCGTAAATATTCCTCGGAGCGTATCTGCAGGCAGTTCTGCATCACACATGGCTTTGTCATTGAAAAGTATGGGATTATCATAGGGTGATGAAAACACTAGATCATGTGGGAGTTTAACCAAACCCTTAATAAATTCTTACATGGGTTCTGGTTATAAAGAGATGGCAGGACACGATGGAGGGCAACTACTTTGGGAGAGGCCATTCACGGTACTTTTTTTTGACCGGACAGTACTAAACTTTCTAATGACTCTTCAGGTATTCCAGGACAGCGTCCCTGTATCTCTCGAAGTCTTGAAGGTGTTTCGTCAGGATAAGGACCACAATATCGGCGTCCACCTGTTCATACTGATGGACGACCACATTCCTGAACTTGGCCATCTTTTCCATGATCACACATAATTCCTCTGAGATGATATTGTTTTCGGAAAGGACCTCGAACGTATCGGCATAGCTTGAAGGCGTTCTCATGCCTCTGTCAGAGACAAGGTGACTGGCGACATCCGCACAGGTTTCGATCATCATCTGGAGTGTCCTTTCGACAATGCGTTGTATCTTCCAGTCGTTGCGATATCCGTCTGCGCTCAGCGCGGAAAACTCCTGCATCTGTTTCAGGTAGAGTTCAAGCTCGGACACCTTCCGGTAAATAAGCGCCTTATCCACCACCGCTGTATCTCCTTGAAAAAAAGGCGTCCTCTTTTATTCTGAAATCAAAGAACTCCCTTATTGTCACCGACTCGAAACGATGCCGCAAAAACGGCTCTTTATCAACAAGTACCAGTTTGTCCTGCAAGATCCTCCCGGTAATACTGACCGGCGCTGTATTCAGCATAACAAGGTCAAGTTCGCTTGTCCCCAACACATCCGTGATACTGTCAAAGAGCCGGATCTTAGATTCCGCAAGGTTCGTGGTATCCCGCAGATAGACAGCGATATCAACATCTGAAAGAGGCCTGATCTCTTTTTTTGCAAGCCCGCCGAAGAGATAGGCAAAGGCGACGTTGGGGTCCCCGGCAAGGACTCTTTCAACCTCCCGGATCCTCATCAAAATATCAGAAGGCAGTTTTTCAAGCTTTATCATGTTATATCGTCCTTCATTGCATCCGAAACAAAAGGAATAAAAGATTCTCCGGTTTTTCATATTATATGATACTTCGCCGAATACTGGTAACATTTCTTTTCCCAGTATAAAAAGGCTTCTGCCGTGGCTCCTTACTCCACCTTCAGTATTCTGTAGATACTGAGTTCAGAGACACCCAGAATCCGGGCGGCCTTTTTTTTGTCGCCATCGACGAGTTCAAGAATCTTTTCTGCATATTCCCTGGTGAGTTCATCGATCGTCTTGATGCTGTCAGGCTGAAACGTCTCTATCCGGAAGATCCTGATGCTCCGGGGGAGGCTGTCGGGGGTAATAAGAGGACCCTTTTCGAGGATCACCGCCCGTTCGATGATGTTTTCGAGTTCCCTGATATTCCCCGGGTAACTGTAGTTCATGAGGATCTCCATCGACTCCTCTGTAAAACCCGAAATATTCTTGTGCGATGCGGGGAGATGCTTCTTGAGGAAATACGCTGCCAGAGGCTCTATGTCCTCCTTGCGGTCCCGCAGAGGAGGGATGAATATCTCCATCACGTTCAGCCGGTAATAGAGATTCTCATTAAAACTGCCGTCCCGGATACGTTCCTGTATATTCTGATGGGTTGAGGCGATAAATCTGACATTCACCTTTTCCGGCTTTGTTCCGCCTGCCCTGAAGAACTCTGCATTCTCGATTACCCTGAGCAATCTTGTCTGGAGAGCAAGCGGCATCTCGGTGACCCCATCAAGGAAAAGCGTGCCGTTGTCTGCGATCTCGATGAGCCCCCTGGTTGCCGGGATAGCTGCGGTGACAGTCCCCTCTTCACTGCCGAAGAGTTCCCGTGCAAGCAGGTCTTCCGAGAGGGTAGCGCAGTTGATCGAAAGAAAAGGCATGTTCTGTCTCATGCTCGTGAAATGGATGACCCGTGCAAGGAGTGTCTTTCCGACGCCGTTTTCACCGGTCAGAAGCACATGGGAGTCCGAATCCCTCATGCCTTCGATGATCTCCATGATCTTCAGCATGCTCTCGCTGCGGGCGATAATGGAGACGCCCTTGTTCATATCGAAGACCGCCTTTAGGGCCACGTTCTCCCTCTTCAGCATCTTCCGTTCATAGAGGTTCTTCACCTTCAGGACCAGCTCATCAAGATTAAAAGGTTTTGTGATATATTCATAGGCGCCTTTTTTCATCGCCTCGACAGCCGCATCGATGCTGCCGAAACCGGTGATAATAAGCACCTCTATATTTTGGTATCTTTCCCTGGTTTTTTCGAGGAGTTCGATGCCGCTCATCTCCGGCATCTTTACATCCGTAATCAGGACATCGAAATATTCGCGGTCTATCTGTTCAAGGGCTTCACGTCCGTTCCGTGTCCCTACGACCTCGTACCCCTCTCTCTTCAGGGCATAGATGAGGTGCTTTCGTGTGATATCTTCGTCTTCTGCAATCAATATCTTAAAGTGCATTGCCCTCTCCGGCTTCACGCAAAGAATAAACACTTCAGTTGCAAATACATATTATGACAGCAAGAAGGAAGTGAAGAAAAATAGCTTGCCTGCGACACCACTCCCCTTCACTTCCCCCCTTGGTAAGGGGGGAAAGAGGGGGGTAAAGTGGCCGGCCCATACGCAAAGAGGAGTTCCCTGTTTGTGAATTTTACACATAGCCGCAGCATATTCAATCCTGTCGTCATTGCAAGGCATTTTTCTTTGCTTCCTTCCTGTAATTTATGCAACGTTAGGGTAAACCCTATTCTTCCTTCAGTATTCTCCAGAGGCTCGTCCTCGATATGCCGAGAAGCTCAGCAGCCTTGGATTTGTTTCCGCCGACATAATCGAGCACTTTCTCCGCATAGTCCCTGTTCAGTTCATCAAGGGTCCTGACCCTTTCAGGCTCGATCGTCTCGATCTGGAACATCCTCAGCGTCTGGGGCAGGCTCTCGGGGCTGATAAGCGTCCCTTTTTCGAGGATGACCGCCCGCTCGATAATATTTTCGAGTTCCCGCACATTTCCCGGGAAACTATACCCCTTGAGAATGGTAAGAGACTCTTTCTTAAAACCGGTCACCTTCGCCTTCGAACTCAGGAGATGTTTCTTCAGGAAATATTCGCTGAGCGGTCCGATATCTTCCTTGCGGTCCCTCAAAGGAGGGATGAATATCTCCATCACATTCAGCCGGTAGTAAAGGTCTTCCCTGAACCTTCCCTCTGAGATAGCTCTACTCACCTTCTGGTTTGTGGCTGCGATAAACCTTACATCGACCTTTATCGGTCGCGTTCCTCCAACCCTGAAGAACTCCCTGTCTTCGATCACCTTCAGCAGTTTTGCCTGGAGGTTCGGAGACATCTCTGCTATCTCATCGAGAAAGAGTGTCCCGGTGTCAGCTATCTCGACAAGTCCCTGTTTGGCCCTGACAGCGCCGGTGAAGGCCCCTCTTTCATGCCCGAATAGCTCGCTTGCAAGGAGATCTTCGGTGAAGGTCGCGCAATTGATCGAAAGAAACGGCATCTCCTGTCTCTTGCTGGTGTAGTGGATTATCTTGGCCAGAAGGCTCTTGCCCACCCCGGTCTCACCAGTCAGCAGGATGTTACAGTCTGAATCCTGTATCCCTTCGATGAGTCTGAGGATCTCCTTCACGCTCTCACTCTTGGCGATGATCGAGACTTTTTTGTTCATGCCGAAAAAGGCCTTTAATGCCGTATTTTCTTTTTTCAGCTTCTTTTTCTCGCTGATCTTTTTCACCTTGATAAGCAGCTCATCGAGGTTAAAGGGTTTTGTTATATAATCATAGGCCCCCCTTTTCATCGCATCCACTGCAGCGCCGACACTGCCGAACCCCGTGATGATCATCACCTCAATATCCGGCTGCAGTTCTTTCACCTTATCGAGAAGTTCGATACCGCTCAATGCCGGCATCTTCACATCGGTGATAAGGAGATCAAAGTGATCACTGTTTATTGTATCAAAGGCCTCCCTGCCGTCTTTTACGCCAACAACCTCATAGCCTTCCTTCCTGAGGGTAAAGAGGAGGTGCTTGAGGGATATTTCTTCATCTTCAGCAACAAGGATCTTAAACGCCATCTTCTCCCCCCGGGAACAGCATATAGAAAGTCGTCCCTTTGTCTTTTTGGCTGTCGACGAATATCTCGCCTTTGTGCTTCTTTATGATATTGAATACAATCGCAAGGCCGAGACCGGTGCCTTTGTCCTTGGTCGTATAAAACGGCTCAAAGACCTTCTCCATCTCTTCAGGGGTCATCCCCCTCCCGGTATCGGATACCCATATTTTTATCGCATCCCTTTCCTTTGACAGAGTTACGATGATATCGCCCTTCCCTCCCATCGCCTCAACAGCATTCGTAAAGAGGTTGATGAACACCCGCTCCATCTGTTCCTGGTCAGCCTTCAGATAAATCCTCTCCTCATTGCTGTTTAAGACAAGGTTGATCTCGTCCATTTTCTCGGTATTTTTCAGAAGTCTGTTGACATTACTGATAAGTTCATTCAGTTCAATGGTCCTGAAGCTCGGCTCCTTTCCTCTCGCGTATTCCAGAAGATCTCCCACAATGCCCTTCACCCTGATCGACTGCCCGATGATATCATCGAGGGTCTCTTTCATGAAGGGAGAACAGTCCTCCCCGGCCTCTTTCTGAAGGACCTGGGCGGAAAGATAAATGTTGTTGAGGGGGTTATTCAGCTCATGGGCAACGCCGGAGGCGAGGGTCCCGATGGCAGCGAGTTTCTTGCTCATGAGGAGTTCTTTGTTCTTCTTCTCCAGCTCCTCTTCCCTCTCCGCAAGCTCTCCTTCCATATCATTGAATTTCCGGATAAGAACGCCGACCTCGTCCCCGCCCCACTTTTCAGCAGGCATGGCCACCTTCGAAAACTCTCCCTTTCCGGTTTTCTCAACAATCTTGATGACCAGTCCCAGCCGCTTTACGACCGTACTGGTGATGTAATAGAGGGTCCCTATCCCGACAATAAGAAAGAGGGGGAAAAAGACAAGGATGGCGATCTGGGCGAGGGAGATCGTATCTTCAACCTTTTCCCGTGCGATCTTGTCCAGCTCCTTCCCGATGTTGATGATCTCCTCACCGCTTTTCCTGAGGTCTGTTATCTCATCATTCAGTTCATAGAGATTCTTTACTGCAGGGCTTCCCTTCTGAAGAAAGAAGACCCTCTCGAGGAGATCTGCATTAATGACAGGCCGTTCCAGGAAGGTCGCTTCAATGAGAGGGAAAAACTTCGCGTATTGCATATGCGACGGCTTGATCCCGTTGAACTCCCGTTGAAAATCCCAGAATATGTTTTCGACCCGGTTAAGCTTTTTTTCATACTCGATGACTTTATTCTGGAGGGCGAGAAGTCTGCCGGTATGGTCGAAATGGCTGCTCTGTCCGAGGATCTCCTTCAGCTCCCTGACATAACTGTAGGCGTTCGTGAGTTCCTTCAGGTCTCCGTTCAGAAAAAAGTTCTTCTCATGCCTCCTCAACTGCAGGGACTTGCTCCTGACAGTGTCTGTAATCTCGAGGTTTCGTATCTCTTTTCTTATCTCGATAAAGTTGATATATTCAAATGCGGCGAGGAGAGCGATGATAAAGGCGCTGATAAAAAAACTGAGGGCTATTTTTTTCTTGAGTGACATGTTCAGGGTTATTATACCACCTCACACCGGAAGAGAGACACCAGCTCCATCGCCTCTGTTCCTGAAGGGGGCATATTATCCGGTAACGGGGCAAGGCAGGATCAATAAAATTCTTTCAGTGTGGCTTCTATCTTCGAGATGTCGAACG
>Ga0210377_10005748_pt1 | contig 10147 bp, 9 predicted proteins | sample PLM4_65_b1redo_FD_155480 | JGI IMG/M metagenome (GOLD analysis project Ga0210377, IMG submission 155480) | Groundwater sediment microbial communities from an aquifer in East River, Colorado, USA - PLM4_65_b1 redo | ecosystem: Environmental > Terrestrial > Soil > Riparian zone | place: USA: East...
CGAGATGGGCGCCCTGGGTTCTGAGGACCTGCTGCCCGCGATCGAGCAGCACGTGCGCGAGATCCTGCTCGACGTCTTCGTCTGGACCCGTGGCGAGTACGAGCTCGTGATGAACGAGCCGAGCATGGACGACGTCGTCACCCTCAACATATCCATCGAGAACATGATCCTGGAAGGGATCCGCCTCACCCGTGCCTGGAGCCGGATCTTCCGGGGGATCGGCGGCCTCGAGGCCATTCCCGTCCCCACCGGCAACACCGAGGTGCTCTACAAGCTGAGCCTCACCGACGACGAGCAGGAGGTGCTGGCCCACGTCAACGGCCGCAGCACGGTGGAGCAGATCTGCCGGGTGTCCTATCTCACCAACTTCGAGACCTGCCGCATCCTCTGGGCCCTCCAGGTCCTGGGGGTGATCCGGCGAGGCCAGGCGGGGGAGGAGTCGATCGAGGGCGAGGTGCGGGCCCGCGAGGGAGAGATGGACCTGGAGGCGGTGGTCGAGAAGTTCAACCAGATGCTGAACCGCATCTACGTGTTCCTGAAGGGGCGGAACGGCGACGAAGTGGACGACTACATGGCGGCCGCGCTCGAGAAGGTCGCGTCGCGCTACGAGGCGCTCTTCTACGGGGTCGACCTTCGCCAGTATGGCCGAGCCGACTACGACCAGATGCTCGCCAACGTGGCCGACCTCCCCGCGGAAGAGCGCAAGGACCTCATGACGGACGGGCTTCGCGAGCTGGTGGCCGCGATCCAGTCCCTCGTCCGCGAGCACCAGGGAGTAGAAGAGTCGGCGGTCGTGACCGGGATCATCAAGGACGGCTATCGAAGGCTCGGGGTCGGGTGAGACCGTACTAAGACGGAGGGAGACTTGGCTCAGGACGACTACTATTACGAGATCCAGCTCACCAACAAGCAGCTCGTCTTCTACTTCATGGCGGGGGCGACGGGGCTCATCCTGAGCTTCCTGGCCGGGGTGATGGTGGGCCGCGGCGTCGACGCGCAAGCGGGAGACGTCCAGGCCGCGCGCGGCGTCCAGGAGGAGCGCACCATCGCCGAGGAGACGCCCCGCCCGCCGTCGCCGGCGGCGTCCCCGGCGGAGCTGAGCTACGCCCAGAGGCTCGAGTCCGACAAGCTGGACGACTCCTTGGCCAAGCCGCAGCCGGCCGCCGCGGCCACCGCGGTTCCGACGCCCGCCCCGGCCCGCGGCGCCTCGGCCAAGCCGTCCACCTCCCCCGAATCGCCGAAGGGGCCGCCACCGTCGACCGCAGCCAAGGAAGTTGGGGCGGCCCCCCCGCGGCCGAAACCCACGGCGGAGGCCAAGGTGGCCGAGTCGGCGGGCACGCCGACTCCGGCGCCGGTGTCGGCTCGAGCGGCGGCCAAGGAACCGAAAGCCGCGAGCGCGTCCAAGGCGCCGGCCCCGGGGCCATTCACCATCCAGGTGGGGGCCTTCAAGGACCGGGACACCGCCGACACCGTGGTGACGCGGCTCAAGGGCAAGGGTTTCTCCGCCTTCGTGGTGCCGCCCGACGGAAGCGACGGCCTCTTCCTGGTGCGCGTCGGCAGCTTCGCCGCGCGGGTCGATGCCGAGCGCACCGAGGCGAGGTTGCGCGACCAGGAGAAGTTCAAGCCCTACATCGTGAAGAACTAGAAGGGGCGTCGAAAGCGCGTCCATTGACCCTCGACAAAGCGCCCTGGAGGCGCGATGCCCTGGCCGCGCTGTCCGGCGTCCTGCTCGTGCTCTCCTTCCCGAAGTTCGGCCATGGAGCCGTGGCCTGGATTGCACTCGGCCCGCTTCTCCTGGCCCTGCCGGGGGCGCGGGGGTGGCAGGCGTTCCGCCTGGGATATGTGACAGGGGCGGTATCGGCTTTCGGCCTCCTCTACTGGACCGCCCTCGTGGTCGCCCAGTACGGAGGCCTCAGCCTCCCGGTGAGCATCGCGATCATGACCCTCCTCTGCCTGGCATTCGCGTGCTTCCCCGCCCTGTTCGCGTGGCTCCTGGCGGGTTGGCTCTCTTCCTTCGGCCTCCGGGCCCTGTTCCTCGCTCCGGTCGCCTGGGTCGCGACCGAGGTGCTGCGCGCCTACACCTTCTTCCGGTTTCCCTGGTGCCTGCTCGGATACTCCCAGCAGCGGCACCTGCCGTTCATCCAGATCGCGTCCGTGACCGCCGTCTACGGGGTGTCGTTCCTGCTCGCCGAGAGCGGCGCCACCCTGGCCTACCTGGCGCTCGAGCGCGACCGTCGTCGGCGGAGGACGGCGGCCCTGGGCCTCGTCGCGATGATGGCCTCGGTCTTCCTGCTCGGCCTTTGGCTTCTCTACCGGCCGCTCCCGGTCACGGGCGTCGTGCGGGTGGGCCTCGTCCAGGCCAACATCGCGCAGGACGAGAAGTGGGACCCCTCGAGCGCCGAAGAGAACCTGCGCAAGCACGTGGACTTGACGGCCGCCGCCGCCCTGCGCGGGGCGCGGCTCGTGGTGTGGCCCGAGTCGGCGGTCCCCTACCGCTTCGACGAGAATCAGGGCTTGGCCGAGGAGCTCAAGGCCCTGAGCCGGGGCCGGGGTCTCTATCTGCTCTTCGGAAACGACGATCGGCGCTTCGAAGCCGGGCCGGAGGCACGCTACTACGTGGGGGCGAAGATGCTGTCGCCCGAGGGAGACCTCGTCCTGCGGTATCACAAGATCAGGCTGGTGCCCTTCGGCGAATACGTGCCCATGCAGCCGCTCATCACGCTCGGAGGCCGCGTCGCGGCCAAGCTCGTCCAGCAGGTCTCGGACTTCTCCCCCGGTGATGCGCCCCGCACCGGACTCGTGGACGGACGCCGCATCGGGGCCTTCATCTGCTACGAGGCGATCTTCCCCGACCTCGTCCGGCAGTTCACCAGGGAGGGGGCGGACCTCCTGGTGAACGTCACGAACGACGCCTGGTACGGTCGCACCTCCGCCCCGCACCAGCACCTGGCCATGGCCGCCTTCCGCGCCGTGGAGAACGGCAAGTACCTCGTCCGGGCGGCCAACACCGGCATCAGTGCCGTGGTCGATCCCCGTGGCCGTGTGCTCGAGAGGACGCCGCTCTTCGAGCCGGCGGCCCTCGTGCGCGACGTCCCCCTCGTGCCGGGACAGACCTTCTACTCCCGCCACGGCGACGTCTTCGCGTGGGCGTGCTTCGCGGCGGCCCTCGTTCTGACGCTACAATCGCTTCGGAGGCATCATTGAAGGACGACGTCCAACAGCGTTTCGACGACCTGATCGCGAGGGCCGCGGACGTCCGCGGCTATCTTTGACGGCGCGGCCCTCCGGGGCGAGCTCGACAAGCTCGAGGAGAGGATGGCGTCCCCCGAGTTCTGGAAGGACCAGATGGGGGCGCAGAAGGTCCAGAGGCGGCGCAAGAAGATCGAGGCCGACCTCGATCTACTGAAGCGGGTCAAGACCCAGGAGGACGACGCCCGCGTGCTCGCGGAATGGCGCGAGGCGGGAGAGGACGTCCTGAAGGACCTGAAGTCGGGGCTGGACGCGCTCGCGGCCACCGTCGAGGGGGCCGAGTTCCAGAAGATGCTGGGGGGCGAACACGACCGCGCCAGCGCCATCCTCTCCATCAACTCCGGGGCCGGGGGCACCGAAAGCCAGGATTGGGCGGAGATGCTGCTCCGCATGTACCTGCGCTGGTGCGATCGCAAGGGCTTCAAGCGCGACATCACGGACATCCAGGCCGGGGAAGAGGCGGGGATCAAGAGCGCGACCGTGCTGGTGCAGGGCGAGTACGCGTTCGGCTACCTCTCCGCCGAGGCCGGCGTCCACCGGCTGGTGCGGATCAGCCCCTTCGACTCGGCGGCGCGGCGCCACACCTCGTTTGCTTCCGTCTTCGCCTGGCCCCAGATCGAGGAAGACATCGAGATCGACATCCAGGAGAAGGACCTCCGGGTCGACACCTACCGCTCCAGTGGGGCCGGCGGCCAGCACGTCAACGTGACCGACTCCGCCGTCCGCATCACCCACCTGCCGACCGGAATCGTGGTGTCCTGCCAGAACGAGCGCAGCCAGATCCGGAACCGGGAGGTCGCGATGAAGGTGCTGAAGGCGCGCCTCTACGACCTCGAGGCGCAGAAGCAGCAGGCCAAGCTCGACGCGGTCGAAGCGGCGAAGAAGGACATCGCGTTCGGCAGCCAGATCCGCTCCTACGTGATGCACCCCTACCGCATGGTGAAGGACCACAGGACGAAGTACGAGGTCGGCGACGTCGACCGGGTGATGGATGGCGACATCGACGACTTCATCAAGACCACGCTGGTGGCCCGAGCCAAGGGGACGCTCGGGGCCCCGGCCTCGGCGGAAGACTGAGCGAACCGCGGAGGCCGCCCGCGCGCCCGCGCTCCAAGAGGCGAGTCGCCCGGGCCGCCGGTGCCTTCGTCCTCCTGCTGGGAAGCGCCTTCGGCTGTCGCGGCCCGTCCTCGACACCGGCCCGGTCGGGCGCGACCGCTCCGGGCGGTGGTGAGCTCGTCTTCGAGCAGGTCGTGGACGGCAACCAGGACCTCTACGTGATCCCCGCCGGCGGAGGAGTGGCGCGCCGCCTGACGGACGATCCCGCGCTGGACGGCCTGCCGCGATGGGCGCCGGACGGAGCCACCGTCCTCTTCTGCTCGGAGAGGACGGGCCACTACCAGCTCTTCGAAGTGGCGGCCACGGGTGGGCCCGCGCGTCCGGTGCGAGCCAACGCCTTCGTCGAGTATCAGGCGGACATCACCCCGGACGGGCGTCGCCTGGCTTTCCTCTCGAACGCGGAAGGAGCCGAGCATCTCTGGGTGCTGGAGCGCGCCACCGGGGCGGCCCGCGCGATCGTTCGCCACGGGCGAAATAGCATCCTCGGCAACCCGGATTGGGGCCCGGAAGGGCAGCGCATCGTCTACTCGTCCAACTGGCGCTTCGGCCACCAGATCTATGTCTTCGATCTTCCGAGCGGGAAGGAGACCCGGATCTCGCCGATGACGTCGGGCGGGTGTGAGCCGCGGTTCCACCCTGACGGCCGAAGAGTCGTCTACGTGAGCCGCGGGCATCTCGGCTCGACGAGCCGGTTGGTGGAGCACGACCTCGCGAGCGGCGAGGAGCGGGTGCTCGTGGACTGGCCCGCGCTCAACTACGACCCCGCCTATTCCGAAGACGCAAGCGAGATCGCGTTCGCCTCGAACATCACCGGGGAGTACGCGATCTACCGTCAGCGGATCGCCGACGGCCAGTCGTGGAGGATCACGTTCGGCAAGGGCGCTTCCCGCTATCCGGACTATCGCCCTGCGGCAAGCCGATAGCCGGATGCCTGCCGGTCGGGCTCGCGTTGCTCGGCCGCCTCGAGGAACAGGCGGTGGACCGACGGGTCGCCGGTGATCTCCGGATGGAAGGTGGCGGCCAGGATCCCGCCCTGGCGCACCAGCACAGGCGCGCCCTGGTGGCGGGCCAGGACTTCAACGTCAGGGCCCAGGGCGGCGAACCGCGGGGCACGGATGAAGGCGACCCTCACGGGGCCCCCGGGGCCGGGCAGCTCCAGCTCGGTTTCGAACGAATCGACCTGCCGGCCGTAGGCGTTGCGATCGATCGTCGCGTCGAGCAGGCCCAGACTCGCCTGGGCCGGTCCCCTGACCTCTCGGGCCAGCAGGATGGCGCCCGCACAGGTGCCGAAGAGGGCGCCGCCGTCGCGGTGAAACCCCCGAAGGGCGTCGAACCACGGCTCGTCCGCCATCAACCGGAGCAGGGTCGTGCTTTCCCCTCCGGGGATCACCAGGCCTTCGAGGCCACCCAGATCGCGGCAGCGACGGACCTCGCGGGCTTCCCGACCCAGCCTCCGGAGAACCGCCGCATGTGCGGCGTAGTCCCCCTGCAGGCCGAGGACGCCGACGGTCGTGGTCACGGCGCGGCCCCGGCGCGGTAGGCGCGGTCCCGCACTTTTTCCATGTAGCGCTCCGGCGCGCGCAGGGACTCGAAGCCGAACCGCCGATAGAGGTCGTGGGCGTCCCGGGTGGCCAGGGTCCACCGCCGCAAGCCCTGGAGGTCGGGGTGGGCCGTGACGCACTCGACGAGCCAACGGCCCAGGCCACGTGCACGGTGGCTCTCGAGGACGTAGACGTCCGCGAGGTAGGCGAACGTCGCGCGATCCGTGACCACACGGGCGAAGCCGATCTGGCGTCCGTCCTCGAAGAGTCCGAAGCCCAGGGAGCCTTCGATCGAGCGGTTCACCACCTCGGGCGGGATGCCCTCGGCCCAATACGAGCGCGTGAGGAAGGCGTGGATCGCCTCCCGATCGAAGCGCGCAGGGTCGGTGGTCACGACGAAGGTCCCCCGCCGGTACTCCTCGTGCTCAGCTCGGTTCATTGCGGGAGCGTCACCAACCCCGCGTCTCCAGGCGCTCGGCGTTTGGGATTTTCGCCGCTTCGACCCCCCGCATGGCCTCCCCCAGGCCACGCGAGACTTCGGCCACGACCTGCGGATCGTCGTAGTGGGTGGTGGCGCGAACGATGGCGCGGGCGCGCTTCTCCGGCTCCGTGGACTTGAAGATCCCGGAGCCGACGAACACGGCCTCGGCCCCGAGCAGGCGCATGAGGGAGGCGTCGGCGGGAGTGGCGATGCCGCCTGCGGCGAAGTTCGGCACCGGGAGCTTGCCCTCGGCCGCAACCACCCGCACGAGCTCGTAGGGCGCACCCAGCGCCTTGGCCTCGGCCATCAGCTCCTCGGGGCCGAGAGTCGTCAGCCGCCGGATGGCGCCGGTGACGGCCCGCAGGTGGCGGACCGCTTCTACCACGTCTCCGGTCCCGGCCTCACCCTTGGTGCGGAGGAGGGCGGCACCTTCGCCGATGCGCCGGAGCGCCTCGCCGAGGTCGCGGCACCCGCACACGAAGGGCACCTTGAACGCGTGCTTGTCCACGTGGTGCTGCTCGTCGGCAGGGGTCAGGACCTCGCTCTCGTCGATGAAGTCGACGCCCAGCGCCTCCAGCACCCTCGCTTCCGCGAAGTGGCCGATCCGGCACTTGGCCATCACCGGGATGGAGACCGCGTCCATGATGCGCTGGACGATGGCCGGATCGGCCATGCGGGCCACCCCGCCGTCCCGGCGGATGTCGGCGGGGACCCGTTCCAGGGCCATGACCGCCACTGCCCCCGCCTCTTCGGCCATCCGGGCCTGGGTCTCGTCGGTGACGTCCATGATGACCCCGCCCTTCAGCATCTCCGCGAGGCCCGTCTTCAGTCGGAGGGTTCCTACCGTCGTGCTCATGATCTCTTCCTTTCGATGGGGGTCCCGGCCGCGCCGCGGGCGCTCGGGGTGGCCGCTTCGGCCGCCGCGGCCGCGAGGATGGCTCCGGTCGCCTGGTCGGCGTCCGCTTCCGTGGTCGACCAGTTGCAGACCGAGATGCGCATGACCTCCTGGTCCCGCCAGCGTGAGCCGCCGAGCCAGGCCGTGCCGTCGTTCTGGACGCGGGCGATGACCGCGCGGGTGAAGGCATCGGCGTCTCCGCCCGCCGGGGGCTCGAAGCGCACCAGCACCTGGTTCAGAGCGACCTCGTTGAGAACGCGGACGCCCGGTCCGCGCCCCAGCCCGTCGGCCATGCGCCGCGCGAGCCGGCAGCACCGCTCGATCATCTCGGCCAGGCCCCGGCGTCCGAGGCTGCGCAGCGCGGCGTAGACCGTGAACCCCCGCGCCCGGCGTGAGAACTCCGGGACCCACTCGAAGGGGTCGCGTTCCGCCCCTGCGGTCTGGACGAGATACGACGCCCGCGCGTCAGGGCGGCCCGCTGCACGGCCGGATCCGCCACGATGGCGAGCCCGCAGTCGTAAGGCACGTTCAGCCATTTGTGCGCGTCCGTGGCCCACGAGTCCGCCCGCCCCACGCCGGCCACGTGGTGCTGCAGCTCGCCGCTCGCGGCCGCCCAGAGCCCGAAGGCGCCGTCGACGTGCAGCCAGGCTCCATGCGCCCGGACGAGGGGAGCGATCTCGTCCAGGGGATCGAAAGCGCCCGTGTTCACGTTGCCGGCCTGGGCGCAGACCAGGGTGGGGCCAGGGCATTCCCGGAGCACGCGCTCGAGGTCGTCGGGCCGCATCCTCCCCTGGCCGTCCACCGCCACGCGCCGGGCGCGTCGGCTGCCGAGGCCGAGCATCCGCAGGGCCGAGAGAATCGTGACGTGGACCTCTTCCCCGACCACGACCTCGACCGGAGGAGCGCCGTGGAGGCCCTCCTCTTCCACGTTCCATCCCACGCGGTCGAGCACGGCGTGTCGGCCTGCGGACAGCCCCACGAAGTTCGCCATCTGGGCGCCGGTGACGAACCCGACCCCGGCTCCCTTGGGCAGGCCGAGAAGGTCGAGGAGCCAGGCGGCCGCAATCTCCTCGACCACCGCCGCCGCGGGCGAGGTGGCGTAGAGGCCGGCGTTCTGGTCCCAGGCTGACGTGAGCCAGTCCGCAGCCATCGCGGCGGGGTGGCTCCCACCAATCACGAAGCCGAAGTACCGAGGGCCCGCGGAGGCCACGAGCCCGGGCTCGGCGGCCCGGGCCAGCTCCGACAGGACGGCCTCCGGGGTCTGGCCCTGCTCCGGCAACGGAGATCCCAGGCGGGCTCGAAGCTCGGAAAGGGTGGCCGTAGCGCGCACGGGCCGCCGTCCGAGGCTTCCCAGGAACTCGCGGGCGAGGGTGGCCGCGGTGTCGAGGACGCTCGGGGCGAGGGCCGCGTCAGGCTTCGCCGAGCGGGAGCTTTCGAAGAGCATGTCCCAAGATAATGTCTCGATTGTCTGGTGACAAGTGCTATATTGTCACCATGACAATGTGGCAGCCGCAGATCGCGGGCCGCACCGGTCCGCGCTACCGCGCGATCGCCGAGGCCATCGCCGAGGACGCCTCCCGCGGTCGGCTTCGACCCGGGAGCCGGCTGCCCACCCACCGCGATCTCGCGGACCGGCTGGGAGTCACGGTCGGGACGATCACGAGGGCGTACGCGGAAGCGGCGCGAAGGGGGATCGTGACCGGCGAGGTGGGACGGGGGACCTTCGTGAGGGCGGCGTGCGCCGAGCCCATCGTCTTCCGCTTCGCTTCCCAGGCCGAGGCGGGCCTCATCGACATGAGTGTCAACCTGCCCCCGTCTCCGCCCGACCCCGCCGCCCTGGCGCAGGCCCTCAACACCATCTCGGCGCGGCCCGGGCTCGGTTCTCTCCTCGACTACGCTCCGGAAGGAGGATCGCCCGAGCACCGAGCCGCCGGCGCCTCCTGGATCGCCCGTTCCGGGCTCGAGGTCACGCCCGACCGGGTGCTGGTCTCGAGCGGCAGCCAGCACGGGATGACCGCCGTCCTCTCGGCGCTGCTCCGCCCCGGGGATCTCGTGCTCACGGAGTCGCTCACCTACCCGGGAATGAAGGCCCTGGCGGGGCTGCTTCACTTGCGCCTTCAGGCGGTGGCCATCGACGAGCACGGCCTGCGGCCGGACGCCTTTCGGGCCGCCTGCCGCGGCCGATCGGTGAAGGCGCTCTACTGCGTGCCCACGCTCCACAACCCCACGACCGCGGTGATGCCCGAAGGGCGGCGGCGCGAGGTTGTGGCCATCGCGCGGCAGCACGACCTGCTGGTGGTGGAAGACGACGTCCACGGACCGTTGATCGAGGACCATCCGCCTCTTCTCGCCGTCCTGGCGCCCGAGATCACGGTCCACCTCTCCGGGACGGCCAAGACCCTGGCCCCCGGCCTGCGCATCGGCTACATCGTCGCCCCCAAGGCCCTCGTTCCCCGTCTGGCGACCGCCATCCGGGCCACCACCTGGATGGCCGCGCCCCTGTTGGCGGAGGTGGCCTCGGTCTGGATCCACGACGGCACCGCGGACCGGATCCTCGCCGGGAACCGGAAGGAGGCGGCCGCGCGGCATCGGCTGGCCATGTCGGTGCTGGGGCGGTTCCAGCCGCAGGCCCATCCCGCCGCCCACCACCTCTGGCTGCATCTTCCCGAATCGAGGAGGAGCGAGACCTTCACCGAGCAGGCCCGTCGGGCCGGTGTGGCCGTGACTCCGGCCCAGGCCTTCGTGGTGGGAGGCGCCGCCGCGCCGCGTGCGGTCCGCGTCTGCCTCGGGGTAGCTCGTGATCGCGTTGAGCTCGAGAAGGGCCTGCGCATCCTGGCGGGCCTCCTGGACCAGCGCCCCGACGAC
>Ga0210377_10005750_pt1 | contig 10146 bp, 14 predicted proteins | sample PLM4_65_b1redo_FD_155480 | JGI IMG/M metagenome (GOLD analysis project Ga0210377, IMG submission 155480) | Groundwater sediment microbial communities from an aquifer in East River, Colorado, USA - PLM4_65_b1 redo | ecosystem: Environmental > Terrestrial > Soil > Riparian zone | place: USA: East...
CGCCGCGCAGGGGTTCGACGTCGTCGGCAGCGCGCCCGGGGAGTTCCTTGCGTTCGCACGGGCGGAATCCGACAAATGGGCGAAGGTGATCCGCGACTACCAGGTGCGGGTGGAGTAATACAATAGCTGCGCTGCTATAGAGTGAGGAGATCGCCGTGCCCCGAGACGTAAGCTGGGTCCCGCAAGGCGTCATCCCCGCGGTGCTGCTGCCCTTCAACGAGGACCTCTCGATCGACGAGGCGTCGTTCCGCGCGCACTTGCGCGATGTCGCCTCGGTCGAGGGTCTCTCGGCGATCACGATCAACGCGCATTCGACCGAAGTCGCGTCGTGCACGTTCGAAGAGCAGAAGCGCGTACTTGCAATCGCGAGGGACGAGATCGGTGATCGGCTGCCTATCGTCCACGGCGTCTATGCCGATGGCAGCCTCGAAGCCGCGCGCATCGCCGGCATGGCGGCCGAGGGCGGCGCGGCGGCGCTGCTGGTCTTTCCGCCCGGACCCTTTACGATGGGCCAGCGCCCGGAAATGGCGGTCGAGCACTTTCGGCGTATCGCGGGAGCGGCAAGTCTTCCGATCATCGCTTTCCAGTACCCGCTCGCAGGCGGCCAGGGCTATCCGCTCGCGACGCTCTTGAAAATCATCGAGGCGGTGCCGAGGGTAGCGGCCATCAAGGACTGGTGCGCGAGCCCGCAGCTGCACGAGCGCCAGATCCGCACGCTACAGTCGCTCAACCCGCCCGTAAACGTGCTCACCACGCACAGCTCGTGGCTGATGAGCTCGCTCGTCGCGGGCGCGAACGGCCTGCTCTCGGGCAGCGGTTCGGTGATCGCCGATCTTCAGGTGAAACTTTTCCGCGCGGTCCGCGCGAACGACCTCGCCACGGCAAGGAAGATCAACGATCACATCTGGCCGACGGCGGAAGCATTCTACGCCGAGCCGTGGGTGGACATGCACAACCGGATGAAAGAAGCCCTCGTGATGATGGGCAAGCTTCCACGCGCGGTGGTGCGCCCGCCGCTCGTGAAGATCCCGCAAGCCGAGATCGAGCGCATCCGCGCCGCGCTCATCGGCGCGGGTCTTCTGGATCAAGCCGGCCGCTCGCTCCGCGCCGCATGAATGAAGATCGAATGCGTCCTACAGTGCGAAAACCATCTCGGCGAAGGCCCGGTCTGGGACGTCGAGGAACGACGGCTCTACTGGGTTGACGGCACCGGCCGGCGCGTCGGCAAGCCCTCTCTCTGGCGGCTCGACCCGAAGAGCGGCAAGACCGAGAATTGGGCGCTCGACCGCGACGTGGGCGCGCTCGCGCTGCGGCGCAAGGGCGGCGCGGTGCTCGCGCTCGACGACGGCTTCTACTTCTTCGATTTCGGCAGCGGCAGGCTCGAAACGATAGCGCTCGTCGACGCCGAGCAGCCGCGCACGCGCCTGAACGACGGCAAGTGCGACCGGCACGGGCGCTTCTTCGCCGGCGGCATGGACGACAAGGAAGAACTCGCGATCTGCGGCTTGTGGCGCCTCGATCCCGATCTGCGAGTCACCAAGGCGGACCAGGGCATCATCTGCTCGAACGGCCCGTGCTGGAGCCCCGACGACCGCACGTTCTACTTCGCCGATACCTTCCAGGGCGAGATCTGGGCCTACGACTACGACGTCGCGACCGGAACGCTCGCCAACAAGCGGCTCTTCGCTTCGTTCAGGAACGACCCGGGAGTCGCCGACGGCTCTACCGTCGACGCGGAGGGCTGCGTGTGGAACGCGCAGCTGATCTCGGGCGATCTCGTGCGCTACGCGCCCGACGGCAGCGTCGAGCGGCGCATCGGCATGCCGGTGAGGAACATCACCAGCGTGATCTTCGGCGGGGACAGACTCGACGAAATTTACGTCACCTCGATGGCGCGCGTGAAGCACCCCGCGGTGCACGAGCATTTCGCCAAGGAGGTGAAGCCGCAGTTCCTCGCGGGGAGCCTCTTTCGCATCACCGGCTTGGGCATTCGCGGCGTGCCCGAGCCGAGATTCGCGGGGTGATTCTCCAGATCGCAGCGCACAGTTGTTTGTGACTTGCGCAACGAGTGAATTGAAACGAAAATACGCATGAGCAAGCGCCGGGAGAGCGAACCCTAGAAACGGTTCCGGGGAGGGTCGATGCAACAGCCGAGTCCGAAGGGCATGTCATCCGACGAAATCCTGAGCGTGATCGATCTCAGCGACTTTGCACAGCATGCGGTCACGCGGACGTTTCCGAAAAACACCGTCGTCGTCAGCGAGGGCGACCAGACCGATTCGCTCTACATCATCGTCTCCGGCCGGGTGAAGATCTACGTCAGCGACGACAAGGGCAAGGAGATCGTCCTCAACGAATCAGGACCCGGGGAGTACTTCGGCGAAATGGTGCTCGACGAAGGCCCGCGCTCGGCTTCGGTCATGACACTGGAGCCGACGCAGTTCCTGGTGGTCCCGAAAGAGGACTTCAAGGAATTCGTGGCGAAGAGCCCGGAATTCTCGCTGCACCTCATCCGCAAGCTCATCCGGAGGGTGCGCGCGCTCACCAACGACGTGAAGAGCCTCGCGCTCATGGATGTGTACGGCCGCGTGGCGCGAATGCTTCTGGATCTTGCCGTGGAACGCGACGGCGTGCTCGTGATCGAAAGCCGTCCGACGCAGCAGGAGATGGCCAACCGCGTCGGCGCCTCGCGCGAAATGATCAGCCGCATCCTCGGCGACCTCGCCGCCGGCGGCTACATCGAGGTCGAGCGCGACCGGATCAAGATCGCCCGCACACTTCCGCGCGCCTGGTAAAAACTCGAACCATTCATCGAAGGAAAAAAACGGCCAAGCTGGTCGGCTTGGCCGTTTCGCAGGAGAGCGGGTGGGCGCGCCGATAGAGGAGTAGATCGGCCAGTTGGGTGCCGCCCGCCCTGCGAACCCTAATGGGCGCGATGAACCAACAGCCTGCCCAGAAGCCCTTCGGCGGAGCAGAGGTTCTCGGCGGCGCGGCAGATGAGGTCGGCGATGAAGTCCGCGTCGCGCATGTATTCCTTGGCGGTCTGACGGTCACTCTCGCTCACGCGGATGTTGTCGATGCGCTGGTCCATGCTGGAGTACGCGTTCGTGTTGATCATGGCTTCTGCTCCTTGTCCCGTTGCGTTCCCGGTTTACCCGGCCCGTGCAAAACACTCATTTGCACGGTCACCAGCTTAGTTCCGGGGGAAGGCTGGGCGCTGTTAGGCCTTCCACCGGTTTCTTGTGGAGTATTCACACCGGCGGGTGGGGGGCCGAGGTGCAGGAATCCTGCGATCGTCACCGGGACTGTTGCGCCAACAGCCTGCCCAAGAGCTCCCCGGCGAACCGGAGGTTCGTGCCGGCGCGGCAAAGAAGGTCGGCCAGCAACTCCGCGTCGTGCATCTGTTCCTTGGCGTTCTCGCGGTCGCTCTCGCTCGCGCGGACGTCGTCGATGCGTTGCATCATGCTGGGGAGAGCGTTCACGTTCTTGATCATGGTTTCTGCTCCTTGTCCTGTTGCGTTCCCGGTTTACCCGGCCCGTGCAGACCTGCATTTGCACGGTCACCAGCATAGTTTTGGGAGAGGGACAAGCGCTGTTGTGCCTTGCACCACCTGTCTGTGGAATATTCACACCGGGCGGAACGGAGACGGCGGCCGCCGGTTCGGCGGCAGCGCGAGGAGGTGAAAATTCAGCAGACGCGACGCGCCTGCGCGCGTCCGCCGCCGAAGGCGGCGGGGGTTAATCCGCTCTCAGGTTGTTCTTGCTGATGATCTCGCCCCAGCGCGCCGAGTCGCGCCTGACGATCGCGTTGAAGGCGTCGCCGGAGACGCCCGAAGGTTCCACCCCCAGCTCGCGGAAGCGGTTCGCCACCGCGGGGATCTGCAGCACCCGGCGGATGTCGGCTGCGAGCTTGTCGAGGACGGGCTTGGGCGTCCCGCCGGCGGCGAAGATCCCGTGCCAGCCCGGGATGCCGAGCCCGGGGAAAAGCGAATCGAACGGCACCGCACCGGGCAACTGCTCGAGTGGCTTTGCGCCCGTCACCATGAGGGCGCGCAGCTTCCCCGCCTTCACGTGCGGCACCACCGTCACGGTGACATCGAGCATCATGCCGGGCTCGCCGGATAGCACCGCCTGGAGCGCCGGCGCCGCGCCCTTGTAGGGCACGTGGGTGAGTTTCATGTCCGCCGCGTTCTTCAGGAGCTCCACGTACAGGTGCTGCCCGGAGCCGTTTCCGGCGCTCGCATAGTTGAGCCGTCCCGGCGCCTTTTTCGCGCGCTCGATCAGTTCCTGGATCGAGCCGATCCCGGTCGCGGGATTGACGACGAACGCATAGGTGAGGAGCGTGGTCTGCGTCACCCCGACCAAGTCTTTGAGCACGTCGTAGGGCACCTTCTGCAGGTGGGGCAGCGTGACGAGCGGGGTCGAGCTGATGATCATCAGCGTATGGCCGTCCGGCTCGCTCCTCGCCACGTAATGCGGGCCGACGGTGCTGCCCGGCTTGTTCTCGACGATGACCGGATGGCCCCAGCGGTCCTGCAGTTCCTTGCCGATCAGCCGGCCGGCGATGTCGAGCGGCCCGCCGGGCGGGAAGGGGACGACGAGCCTCACCGGCTTAGAAGGAAATTCCTGCGCGAGGGCCGGCGCCGCTGCGCCGGCCGCCAGGGTGAACAGCGCCAGAAGAACCGCGATAGTGCGTTTCATGATTGCGCTTCCCCTCGATCGCATCCGCGAGACTATCAGAGCCTCGCGTACAATGGAAACCCTCCGATTGCCGCAGTGCGAGGAGCTTTCTCACTATGAATCGAGCCGCCGTTACCGCGCACAGCTCGTTCAACGATCCCAACACGTCCGAGGGCGCGCCGCCGTACCAGAGCATCGAGGCGCGCACTTTCGCATTTTTTCGCCGATGGCTGAAACCGCGTTGATCGTCGGCGCGGGCAGCGGCCTCTCGGCCTCGCTCGCGCGCCTGTTCGCCAAAGACGGGATGCGCGTCGCGCTCGCCGCGCGTGACACCTCCAAGCTCGGCGCCCTCACCAGGGAAACCTCGGCATTGCCGGTCGCCTGCGACGCCGCCGATTCTGTCCAGGTCGAAGCGATGTTTGCCGCGGTCGAGGCGAAGTGGGGCGTGCCGGAACTCGTCGTCTACAACGCCGGTTACCGCGTGCGCGGGCCCCTGGTCGGTCTGGATCCGAAGGAAGTCGAGCGCACCATCCGGGTGACGGGTTATGCGGGATTTCTCGTTGCTCAAAGCGCCGCGAAACGCATGCTTGCGCGAGGGTCGGGAGCGATTTTCTTCACCGGGGCATCGGCGAGCGTGAAGGGCTATGCCGAGTCGGCGCCTTTTGCGATGGGCAAATTCGCGCTGCGCGGCCTCGCTCAGAGCATGGCGCGGGAGTTGGCCCCCAAGGGCATCCATGTCGCGCACTTCGTCATCGACGGCGGAATCTCCAGGGGCGCGGGTGATTCCCGCGCGGGCGAGCGCGGCGCGGACGGGATGCTCTTGCCCGACGAGATCGCGAAGAATTACCTGCACGTGTTCCGCCAGCACCGCAGCGCCTGGACTTGGGAAGTGGAGCTGCGGCCCTGGGTCGAGCGGTTCTGAAGTCATGCCGGATACGAACAAGCGCGTCCTCGGTCAGGTTGAGCTGCTCGGTGAAGCAGGCCGCGAGGGTCGCGAGCGGAGCCGCGACGAAGGGGCGGACGATGCGGCGCGCTCGACCGGGATATTGCCCTCGCAGGAGCTCGAGAACCTGGTCAGGCTGTCGAAGGAGATCAGGGCCCGGGAATCGATACAGAGCGATCAGTACCAGCCCGCCAGCCTGGACCTGCGCCTGGGCCCCGTCGCGTATCGAGTTCGAGCGAGCTTCCTTCCCGGCAGGAACGCGAAAGTCGAGGATAGGCTCAGGGACCTCGAAATGCACAAGATGGACATCAGGGAGGGCGCGGTGCTCGAGCGCGGCTGCGTGTACATCGTTCCCCTGCTCGAGGGCCTCGCGCTGAAGAAACGCACCTCGGCGATGGGCAATCCCAAGAGCTCGACCGGCCGGCTCGACGTTTTCACGCGCCTCATCACCGACTACGGCACCGAGTTCGACCGGGTGCGCGAGGGCTACAACGGGCCGCTGTACGCAGAAGTGTCGCCTCGCACCTTCAGCGTGCTGGTGCGCAAGGGCTCGCGGCTGAACCAGATCCGCATCCGGCGCGGCAACCCGCCCGCCGGCGACGAGACCCTGCGGCGGCTCCAGGAAGCGCACCAGCTCGTCGATTCGATCACCGCCGAAGAAATCCGCGACGGCGTACCGGTGTCGATGGATCTGGTGGGCGACCGTTCGGGCGGAGTGATCGGCTACAGGGCAAAGAGCCACACCGGCCTGATCGACGTCGATCGCGTCCGGCACTACGACGCGCACGACTTCTGGGAGCCGGTGCTCGCACCCCGCAAGGGCGGCCTGGTGCTCGACCCAGCGGACTTCTATATCCTCGCCTCGCGCGAGTCGGTGAAGGTGCCGCCGATGCTCGCCGCGGAGATGGTCGCGTACGACACCCTAGTAGGCGAGTTCCGCGTGCACTACGCCGGGTTCTTCGACCCCGGCTTCGGCTATCCGCAGGCGGGCGGGCAGGGCTCGCGCGCGGTGCTGGAGGTGCGCTCGTTCGAGATGCCCTTCGTGATCGAGGACGGTCAGGTCGTTGGGCGCCTGGTATACGAGCGGCTGACCGCGCCGCCGAAGAAGCTCTACGGCAGCGACCTCAACTCCTCATACCAGCGCCAGGGCATTACGCTCAGCAAGCATTTCAAGCCGCTGCCCGCGCCCGGTTCGGATTGATTCCATGCCACTACGGCCCGGATTCGACGTCGACCACTTCAATCGTTTCGGAAGAGATTACCTCCCCGGCCTGATCGGGTTCGTCATCACGGAAGTCTCCGAAGGCCTGGTCAAAGGGGAGCTCGATCTGCGCAAAGCGCTGCTCGCGCCGAACGGCTACCTGCACGCCGGGGCGATTGTCAGCTTCGCCGACACGCTCGCCGGCTACGGCTGCATTTCGCACCTGCCGGCGAACGCGCAGAACTTCACGACCGTCGAGCTGAAGACGAACTTCCTCAATACCGCGCAGGAAGGCACGCTCTACTGCGAGGCGCGCGCCGTGCACCTGGGGCGCACGACCCACGTTTGGGACGCCCTGGTGACCCACGGCGAGGAGCGGCGCAAGCTCGCACTGTTTCGCTGCACCCAGCTGGTTCTTTATCCGAAGTAGAATCGCACCCGGCAATCCAACGCAAAGGAGAGAGTCCCATGCTGCACCGATCCGCATCCTGGTTGCGCACTGTGATACATGCGCTCGCCCTGCTGGCCGTCACCGCGACGCTCGCGCAGGCCGCCACCAAGATCCACTGGTACGGGCAGGCCGCGTTCAGGATCGAGACGCCCTCGGGCGGGGTGATCCTGATCGACCCCTGGCTGAAGGTTCCGACCAATCCCGACAAGGAATCCATCGCCAAGCTCGGGCGGGTGGACTATATCCTGATCACCCACGGCCACTGGGACCACATCGGCGAGGCGATCGAGATCGCCAAGAAGACCGGCGCGGTTCTGGTCGCGCCCTACGGGCTGCAGTTCAACATGAAGTCGGTGCTGGGCTACCCGGAGAAGCAGGCCACGCTCGCCACCGGCGGCAACGTGGGCGGCACGATCGAACTGCCGAAGGCCGGCGCAAAGGTATCGTACGTCAACGCCGTGCACGGCTCGGAGCTGGTGCCGCCCATGGTTCAGCCTTCCGCGCCCGGTCAGGCCGCGGCCATCGCGAGCGGCAATCCGGTGGGCTACGTGCTGCAGATCAACGGCGGCCCGACCATTTACCACACCGGGGATACCGACGTGTTCACCGACATGAAGCTGATCGCCGAGTTCTTCAAGGTCGATGTAATGCTCGCAGGCATCGGCGGCCATTTCGGCATGGATCCGGTGCGCGCCGCGCAGGCCGTCGAATGGGTGCAGCCCAGGCAGGTGATTCCCATGCACTTCGGCACCTACCCGATACTCGCCGGCACGCCAGCGCAGTTCAAGGCGGCGCTCGATAAGCGCGGCTTGGGCGGTCGGATGGTGGAAATGAAGCCGGGGGAGGAACGCACGTACTGACGCGTTCAGGGCTCGGCTTTCCATGTTCTCTGTTCGGAGTAGCATGGTGCTTTCCCTCCCTCGAAAGCAGTCCCCATGGCCACCGCCAACGTGCCAGCTGCCGGACAATCCCTCGACCAGCTTGCGGCGGCGATTTACGTGGAACTGGTCGGCAGGGCGTTTCTTCGAGTCGACAATGCCGCGGTGATCAAGCCCGAAGCCGGGGCGCTCGCGAAGCTGAGCTTTGAGCTCGCCGCGACATTCAAGAAAGTCGAGAAGGTGGTGCAAGCGGCGGCAGGTCCCAAGAATGTCGGCTACGACGTGCAGCTCGGGGACATCGACGGCTGGAAGAAGTAGCCGGGTGCTGCGCGCGGGCCGGAGCCCGTGAAGCTCGTCCTGCCGATCCGAGGCAATCTCATTCCCTTCGCCCCCGAGGCCGACCGGCCGATCGCCTACATGCAGCGCACGCGCGACTGGTATCTCGCGCTCGGCTACGGCAATCCCTACGTTTGGGCGCATTACACCGACGCGCCCTTCCAGCCTTTGAAGAAGCCGCTCGCGCGCTCGCGCCTGGCGCTCGTCACCACCGCGGCGCCCTACCAGCCCGACAAGGGCAACCAGGGCCCGGGCGCGGCCTACAACGCCGCGGCCAAGTTCTACAGCGTGTACTCGGGCGACACCAGCGTGGACCACGATCTGCGCATCGCGCACGTCGCGATCGACCGCAAGCACACGAGCATGGAGGACAGCGGCGCCTGGTTTCCGCTGCCGGCGCTGCGGCGCGCGGCGGCGCAAGGCAGAGTGCAGCTCGCGAAGCGCTTTCACGGCGCGCCGACCAACCGCAGCCAGCAGCACACGGTCGAGGTGGACTGCCCGGAGATCCTCGCGCGCTGCGTGGAAGACGAAGCCGACGCCGCGATCCTCGTGCCCAATTGCCCGGTCTGCCACCAGTGCGTGAGCCTGGTCGCGCGCCATCTCGAGGCGAACGGCATCGCGACCGTCGTGATGGGCTGCGCGAAGGACATCGTCGAGCACTGCGGCGCGCCGCGCTTTTTCTTCAGCGATTTTCCGCTCGGCAACAGCGCGGGTCGGCCGCACGACCCGGAGTCGCAGGCGACGACGCTCGAACTCGCGCTGCGCCTGCTCGAATCGGCCCCCGGTCCTCGCACCACGGTTCAGTCGCCCTTGCGCTGGAGCGAGAACGCGGACTGGAAGCTCGACTACTGCAACCCCGAGCGCCTGAGCCCGGAGGAGATCCGGCGCCGGCGGGAGGAGGCGGAGCGGGCGAGAGAAACCGCGCGGGCATTGCGCGAAGTTCGACTGATCGCGTAGCGTCCGGCTCCGGGGCGAGCCGTTACCATACGAACATGCTTCGCAACACTGCCGATTCGTGGGGCGTCCCGGCCAAGTCTTTTCACTGGATCATGGCGGTCCTGATCCTGGCGCAGATCACGCTCGGCGTGATGGCGGCGACCTGGCGGGTGTCGCCGGCGAAGCTCGAGCTTTTTTTCTGGCACAAGTCGACCGGCATGCTGATCCTCGCGCTGGTGGCGCTGCGGCTCCTGTGGCGGCTCGCCAATCCCCCACCGGCGTTGCCGGCCGGGATGGCTGCCTGGGAGCGCGCCGCCGCGCGCCTGAGCCACCTGCTTCTCTACCTGCTGATGATCGCCCTGCCCGTGAGCGGCTGGATCATCAACTCCGCCGCCAATGTTCCGTTCCGGATTTTCTGGCTGATTCCGCTGCCCGCGATCGTGGCACCGGACAAGTCAACGGCCGACCTGGTCGCGCTCGTGCACGGCGGGCTGTTCGCGGCGCTGGCGCTCGTGCTGGTCGCGCACATCGGCGCGGCGCTGCGGCATCACTTCGTCAAACGCAATGCGGTGCTGATACGAATGCTCCCCGACGCGTGGAGAACGCCGTGAAAGAAATCGTCGTCTTGCTTGGACTCTGCGGCCTGGTGCTGGCCGGCGCGCTGAACCCCGCTCAAGGCGCGGACTGGAAAATGGATGCGGCCGGCAGCAAGCTCGAGTTC
>Ga0210377_10005751_pt1 | contig 10146 bp, 8 predicted proteins | sample PLM4_65_b1redo_FD_155480 | JGI IMG/M metagenome (GOLD analysis project Ga0210377, IMG submission 155480) | Groundwater sediment microbial communities from an aquifer in East River, Colorado, USA - PLM4_65_b1 redo | ecosystem: Environmental > Terrestrial > Soil > Riparian zone | place: USA: East...
GCGGCCAACTCGTCCTTCTGTACGGCTGCGCGCGCCGCCGCCACCTGCGACACGGGATGGGCTTCGGCGAGATCGATGGCCGTGTCGAACAGCGTGGCCCAGGGGAGCTTGCCGAACCGCCGATGCATCATGTCCCAGGCGCGCACGACACCAGGCACGACGGAGACCAACGATCCATGCGCCTTTAGCCCATCGGGAAAGCGCGCCGGTTCCGCCAGGGCCGGCGCGGCGCCGGACGCATTCAACCCATAGGTCCGGCCGCTCGCCGCCTCGTGGTAGATCAGGAAGCAATCGCCGCCGATCCCGGCCGCGTGATGCAGCACGGAAGCGGTCGCGGCCGATGCCGCGATCGTCGCGTCGACGACGTTGCCTCCCGCCTCGAAAATCCGGATCGCGGCGAGACTCGCCAGCGAGTGGCCCGTCACCGCCATGGCGCGCCGCCCGTAAGCCCGCGGCCGGGCTGCGCGCCGCTCCATCACAGGCCCAGCAGCGGCCAGTAGAACGCGACGCTCACCGCGAGCACGACAAAATTCACCACCGTCAGCAACGCGCCTATTTTGATCAGATCGGTATGGCGGAAATAGCCATAAGCATAACCCAGCACCAGAACCGCCGATTCATAGGCGAACAGTTTTCCGCCGGACGAGAACGACCAGATCATGCCGAACCATGCCGGGTCGAGATCGTGCGCCCGCGCAAATTCCATCAGGATCGGCATGGAGGTCACCAGCATGGAAATCTCGCTCGCGGTGACGAAATGGTAGAAGAACCCGCCCCAGTAAAGGGCAATGACCGCGATCGCCTTGTTCGCCAGCAACGGCTCGATGCCGGCGATGAAAGTGTCGGTCAGAATGGTCAGCGCGCCGGAGGTTTTCAGCACCTCGCTCATGCCGAGCGCGGCGGCCACGAAAAAGAACGGCAAGAGATTGATCTTCTTGAAATCGTGCTCGTCCAGCACGTCCACGAAAGGAAGCAGCGCGAACAACCCGACGGCGAAGGCGACGATGGACGGCGACACGTGGTGCAGCCAATCCGTCATCCAAAGCAGGAGCGCGAGCGCGCACAGCAAACCCGCCTTCACGGAGAGCGGCGTCCATGGCGTGGTGGTGCGGAAATGCGCCTTCAATTGTTCGGTTCGCCCGGCAAGGCTTTCCGCTTCCGGTGGGAACAGCTTCAGCGTGACCCACCAGGAAGCGAGAATCGTCGCGACGGCACAGGGCAGAAACGCCGCGAACCACAGGCCCCACGACACCGCGACGCCTCCGGTCGTTTCGATAAGCCCTCGGGAGACGATCGTGGCCGTGCCGGAAATCATCATCTTGTTGAAAATGGATGTCGTGTAGGTGAGGACCACGAACAGCCCGCGCCCGATATTCGATCCCTTCTGTACGCCGAACACGTTCATCACGCCGATGGCGATCGAGGCCATGATGATCACGATCGCAGCGCCGGACGGCACGATGAGGGTCAACAGAAAATCGATGACGATGAGCCCGAGCAGCAGGCGCGAATAGGTCACGCCGATATGGGAGACGACGAAATTGCCGATCCTCTGCGGCAGGCCGGACTTTGTCGCCATCGCGCCGATCAGCATCGCGCCGAGATAGAACCACGAGGCGTCGCTGACGAAACCGCTGAAGATCGCCTCCGGCTCGCCGACGGCAAAGAACCAGAACAGCAGCAGGCCGAGAAGACCGGCGGCGGCATATTCCATCGCCTCGGTCATCCAGGCGACGATCATGAACGCGGAAATCGCCAGCGCCGCCTTCGCGTTCGGCGCGGCCGAAAGCGGCGCGAGCCAGATGCCGAGCGGGATCGCGATGCACGCCAGAACCTTCGCCAGCCGAACATAAAACGCGCGGTTCCGCGCGCCCGCTTCTGCTACTTCCGCGGTTCCTACGGCCACGGCCGGGCTAGGCACGAGGCTCACGATTGTTCGAACTCCAGAGTTTCAGTTGCGTTCAGGCGATCCGCGCCGCCTCGCGCAGGCTCTCGATGAGCGATGAGCGGAGCAGGAATTGGCGCGCGAGCTTCGGATCGGAGGCGGCGCGTCTGAGCTCGTCGTGGTTGCGTTGCCGCACCGCCGGGTCCTTTTCCTGCAGCATCTTCTTGTTGCGGATGGTCTGCGCTTGCGTGTGCTGCACGGCGATCTGGCGGCGCTGCCGCTCGTAATGATCGAGCGCCGTCTCATCCGCTTCGCGGCGCCAGATGCGGCCAAACTTCTCGGCGAGATTGAACGCGTCGTGCACCCCGCTGTTCAGGCCCAAGCCGCCGATCGGGCTGTTCACATGCGCGGAATCGCCCGCGAGAATGGCGCGGCCCGCGCGAAACCTCTCTGCGACGCGCTGGTGCACCGTGTAGAGATTGCAGCCCACGATGTCGTAGGGCTTGCCGGTGGGAAGAAATCTCTGCATCCGCTTCTGCATCGCCTCGGGCGTCGTCAGCGCGTCCGGATCTTCCTCGGGCTTGGTCGCGAAATGCACGCGCCAGCGGTCCGGCGGTCCCTTCCAGTGAAACAGGTTCGACCATTCCTCGGGATCGGAAATGTAATTGCGATGTGTGTAGCCGTGCTGCCGGAAGTCATAGGCCACTTCGATGTTGAGCGTTCGGTCGGGATAGGTAAAGCCTTCGAACTCGATGCCGCACTCTTTCCGCACGATGCTGCGCGCGCCTTCCGCGCTCACGATGTAGCGGCCGCGTAGCGTTTCCGTCTCACTCGCTTCGTTCTCGACAAAGGCCGTGACGCCGTCCGCATCCTGCATGAACCCGGTGAAGGGGGCCGCCATCCGCACGGCGATGAGCGGATTCGCCTTCGCCATTTTAAGCGCCTCTTCCACGATCTTGATGCGCTCGCATTGCAGGGCGAAGGGAAATGGCGTGTCGTCCTTCAGGTACCCGTGATCGAATTCCGCGATCAGCTCGCCCTTCGCGCGATCCCAGTAATGGAACAGCGGCGCGACGATGCCGCGCGGTTCCAGCTTCTCGTAAAGGCCGATGTCGGCGTACATCTCGAGCGTCGCCGGATGATTGGTGCCGGCGCGCGGCACCTGATCGAGAAAATTCTCATCCGCGAGCTGCTCCATGACCGTGCTCGCGACGCCCTCCTTGGCGAGCTTGAGCGCGAGGCAGAGGCCCACGGGGCCTCCGCCGGCGATCAGCACGCGATCATCCGATCGATTCATGAAACGTCCTCGATTGCGTGACGCGCCCGTTCAGGCGGCCACTGTCTCTTTCGCCGGCACGACCTCTTTCACGGCGCCCACCCAGCCATTGTGCGTGATGTCGAAGACGATGCCATCGGGATCGCGGTATTTGCACTCGTAGAAGGAGTCCGGCGACGTCGGACGGCCCGCGAGATAGGATGCGCCGGCCTCGCTTGCGCGTCTCTCCCCTTCCGCCAAATCGTCGACCCACACGCCGAAATGATAGACGCCGGGTTTCTCATTCCCCTCGATTTTCAGCAGCGCGAGGTTCACCGTCCCGTCGGAAAGATAGATTCCGCGGCGCGCCTTGCCGACGAGTTTCAGATCGAAGGCCTGCTGGTAGAATTTCGCGGACGCCTCGGGATCGGAGACGATCAATGCGATGTGACGAAGTTTGGCCATGGGGTCCTCCAATTACGGTCCCCGCATATTAGAGAATCCGAAGGTTCGCGAAAGCCCACCCCGGACAGGCCCTGCCGGATTTGTCGAGCGCCTGGCGCCTTCCTTGTCTGAACGTGCCCCCTGCGGCAGAGTGGCCGCCCTTCGCGATCAACGCCCAGCCTCACAACCCATGACCGAAAAACGATATCGCGCGCTCAAACGGGACGAACTCTCTCCCGAACAACAGATCGTGTTCGACGCGATCGCGAGCCCGCGCGGCGGCGTGGTTCCCACGCCCTTTCACATTTTGCTGGAGAGCCCCGAGCTTGCCTCGCTGACCCAGGCGCTCGGCGCGTTCTGCCGCTATCGCACCCGCCTTGGGCCGAAGCTTTCGGAGCTTCTCGTTCTGATCACCGCCGCGCAATGGGGAGCCGATTACGAATTCGCGGTTCACGCGCGCGAGGGCAAGAAAGCCGGCATCCCCGAATCCGTCATTGCGGCTTTGCGTGACGGCAAGACGCCCGAATTCGAGGATGCGGAGTCGCAGCTCATCTATGAGTTCGCAACCCATTTCTTCCGGACGCGCGACATTCCCGACGCGCTGTTCGAGAAAGCCGTTGCGCAATTCGGCCGGCGGCGCGTGGTCGAGCTTGCCGGCGTGCTCGGCTATTATTCGGGCCTCGCCATCCTCTTACGCATCTTCCGCGTGCCGGCGGAAAGCGCTTAGAGCGCAATCCGGCGAAGTGGAAACCGGTTCGCCGTAAGATTGCGCGGCAAACTAAGGAATCTAGAGCGCGGTCCGATGCAATCCGATCGGACCACGCTCTAGCACGCGGCAGTCATCCGCGCGGAAGCCTCATCAGCCCGGCGGCATTCGCATAATAGATCTTCCGCTCGATCTCGTGAGGTAACTGAAGGTCGGCGATCGAGCGTATGCCTTCGCGGATGAACATGGCGCCCCCTTCGGGATCGAAGGGGCAGTCGCTCGCGAACACCACGCGGTCGGCGCCGAAGAAATCCAGACCGCAGCGCAAGGCCGATGCCGAACCCCCCAGCACGGTGTCGCCATAGAACATGCGGAAATATTCGATCAGGGGCTTCGTCATGCGTTTCAGGATCTGGCTGTAATCCTCATCCGCGGTGCGCGATCCCAGCTGCGCCCACAACGTCTCCGCGCGCCCCGCGAAATAGGGGATCATGCCGCCGCAATGATGCGTGACGATGCGCAATTCCGGCAGTCTATCGAACAGCCCGCAGAACACGATGCGCGCCATGGCCGCGCTCGTCTCGTAAGGCCAGCCGAGCACCTGCCAGATTTCGTAGCGCGATTTCGTCTCGGTGCGGTAATCCGCGAAGCTCTGTTGCCGCAGCGGGTGCATCCAGACGGGCAGGCCGTGATGCTTCGCGATGCGCTCGAAGACGGGAAAGAAATCCGGCTCGTCCAGCGGCCGGCCGAGAATGTTGGTGCCGATCTGAATCCCGCGCGCGCCGAGCGTCTCTATCGCGCGGTCCATCTCTTCCAAAGCCGACGGAACATCGTTCATCGGCAGTGACGCGACGAAGGCCGGGAATTTCTCCGGCCAGCGGCGGCACGCTTCCGCCATGCCGTCATTGGCGGCGCGCGCGGCGATCACCGAAATCTCCGGCCCGCCGAGCCCTTCGGGGTGCGGCAGGCCGAGCGTCAGCACCTGCTTCACTTCAGGCCATTGGCTGAGCAACGCGACGCGCGCTTCGATGTCCCACAGCACGCGGATGCTTGCCATGCGCTTGACGATGCCGCTGTCCTTGGAATGCTGCTTGAGCATTTCGAGATAGGGCGGCGGCAGGTAATGATTGAAGGCGTCGAGCTTGACTTCGCTCTCTGGATTCATGCGGTCCTCTCTCACGCGAGCTGCAAACCGCTCCGACTATGCAGCAAGCTCCGGCACGGCTGAAATAAAAAAGCCCTCATACCGATCCAGGCATGAGGGCTTTTAGAGTCTTGAGCCATCGGCTCGAAGCGGAGTCTCCTAACGCTCCCGCATGCCCTTCCGCACGACGTCATAAATGGGCGCCATGAAATAATCGACGAGCGTCCGCGTGCCGGTGGCGATGGCGACGTCCACGGGCAGGCCCGGCATCAGGCGCACCTCGGTGTAATCCTCGAGCACCTTGCGATCGACCGTCACCACGACGTTGAAATAGGGCATCCCCGTCCGCTGATCGATCAGGCGGTCGGCGGACACATTGCTGACCGTTCCCGTGATCTGCGGCAACCGGCGCTGCTTGTAGGAGCTGAAGCTGACATGGGCAACCATGCCGGGCTGGATCGTGTCCGCGTCATCGGGGCGGACGTGAGTCTCGACATCGAGCTGGTCCTCGGCCGGAACGATTTCCATCACCGTGTCGCCCGGGCGGATGACCGCGCCGTTGGTGTGGATGGCGAGGTTCACCACCTTGCCCGCGACGGGGGCGGGGAGAACGAGCCGGTTCGCCACATCGTTCGCGGCGTTGAGGCGCGCGAGCACATCGAACTTCTTCGTTTGCGCCTCGCGCAGCTCGTTCGCGATACTGGTGAGCTGCTGATTTTGCAGATTTGTCATCTGCAGATTGTTTTCCTGCGAGTTGAGTTCGATCTGCGCGATGCGTTCGACGATCTGGCCGCGCTGGCCGGTAAGATCGGCGGCCTGACGGCGGAGCGCCAGCACGCGCGGCAGAGTCGAAAGCCCCTGTTTGTAGAGGTCCTCGACGCCCGATGCTTCCTGCTGGATCAGCGTGCCCTGCTGTTCCACCGCATTTTGCTGGCTCTCGAGTCCCGCGATCTGACGCTCATTCTCCAAATTGCGCTGGTTCAATATATCCATCTGCTTGTCCAGCGTGTTCTCGCGCGTCAAAAAATTGTTTTCTTCGCCCGCGAGAATTTCGGCCACCTTGGGATCGGTGCGCCGGGCGAGCAGATCCGGCGGAAAATCGATGCGGGACGCTCCGTCGCGCTCGGCGACCAGGCGCGCCTCCTGCGCGGAGAGCGCATCGGCCTGGTCTTGCAGCAAGCTCACGCTGGTCTGCGCCTGGGTTTCCTCAAGCAGCAGCAAAGGCTCTCCGGCGGAGACGGTTTGGCCTTCCTCGACAAGGACCTCCTTGACGATTCCGCCCTCCAGATGCTGGACGGTCTTGCGATGGCTTTCGACAACGATGACGCCCGGCGCCGTCACCGCGCTTTCGAGCTGCGCGAACGACGCCCAGGAGAGGAAGCCCCCGACGAAGACGACCGTGACGACCGCGCCACGCCGGATCAGCCGGCCGGGATTCATGAAACTTGTTTCGGAGTCGGCATCCTCGTCGCCGGTGTATTTCTGCACGGCCCCGCCCATGGGTTTCAGCATCGGCGATTGTGACTTCTCGCCAGCGTCGGCCGGCACAGGCTCGGGCTCAGACGACTCGCGCCGTGCGCGATCGCTGTTCGGGGCCTGGTTCTTATTGTCGGTCGGATCGTTGCTCACGAGCTTGCACTCCCACTCGGTTCGACCGCGCCGCCATGCACGGTCGCCAACGGCACCACATTGGCCCCTTGCGGCCGCGCCGCGGCCGGGACTCTGGAATATTGCGCCAGCACTTCGGCCTTGCTTCCGAACGCTGCCATGCTGCCGTTTGCCTGAAGCACCAGCATCTTATCCATATCGGCAAGAACGCTCGGACGGTGCGCGACGACGATGACCGTCACCCCGATTTGCTTGAGCTCGGATATCGTCTGGATAAGTGCTTCTTCGCCCGGCGCGTCAAGATTGGAGTTCGGTTCGTCCAGCACCACGAGACGCGGATCGCCGTAGAGCGCGCGCGCGATGCCGATGCGCTGGCTTTGGCCGGACGACAGACGATGGCCGTTCTCCCCGATCTCGGTGTCGTAGCCCTTGGGAAGGGAGAGGATCATCTGATGCGCATGGGCGAGTTGCGCCGCGCGTACCACTGCGGCGGGGTCGCCTTCGCCCATGCGCGCGATATTGTCCCTAACCGTTCCGGTGAAGAGCTCTACATCCTGCGGCAGATAGCCGATGAAGCGGGAAAGCTCCCGGCGCGGCCAGTCGTAGATGTTCGCCCCGTCGAGGCGCACCACCCCCGCCGAGGGCGGCCAGGCCCCGACCAAAAGCCTTGTCAGTGTCGACTTGCCCGCGGCCGATGGCCCGATGATTCCCAGCGCCTCCCCCGCCGCCAATTCGAAGGTGATGTTGGACAGAATCGGCTTGCGCGCACCCTGCGGCACGTAATGAAGGCTTGTGACCAGCATGTGCCCGGAGGGCGCCGGGAGCGGCATGCCTTCCTCGCGCTTGGGCGCGTTCAGTAGGAGTTCGGTGAGCCGTCTGCGGGCGAGCCGCACGGCGATGACGTTCTTCCACATGCCCACCGCCTGCTCGATGGGCTGGAGCGCGCGCGAACCGATGATGGTCGCGCCCAACATGATGCCGCCGGTCGCCTGGAAATCCAGGATCAACACCGCGCCTGTCGCCATCAGCGCAACCTGGATGAGGAAGCGCGTCGCCTTGGAGGCGGCCAACAGCCGCGCATCGCGGTCGGACGCTTTGGTGTTGAGGCGCAGAGCCGCGATCCATTGCTTGCGCCAGCGATCGACGAAGGTGGACGACATGCCCATGCCTTCCAGCACGTCGGCGTTTCTCAACCCGTCCTCTGCAAAATTGTGCGCCCGCATCGACAGACCGATGGATTCGCCCGTCATCTTGGAGGTGACGCGGTTGTTGATCATGGCGAGCGACACCAGAATCGCTCCGCCTCCGAGCACGATGTAGAGAAAGAGCGCGTGCAGGAAAAAAAGCACCACGAGCAGAATGAGCGCGAAAGGCATGTCGATAAGAGTGGCGAAGCTCTGGCTCCCAACGAAGTTGCGGACCGAATCGATGTCCCTCAAGCCCGAGCGCACGCTCATGCCGCCGGTCTGGGAATTGGTTGCCACCATGGCCCGGAGCACGCGCGCGGCGAGCGCGTCGCCGATGCGAATTCCGATCCGAATCAGGATGCGCAGCCGCAGGGAATCGAGAATCCCCATGATCACAAGCGCGCCAACCGCGATCAGCGTCAGAAGAATTAAGGTTTCCTGGCTGCGGCTGGTCAGCACGCGGTCGAACACCTCGAGCATGTAGAAGGAGGAGGTAAGCGTCAGAAGGCTCATCGCCCCGCTGAAGGCGAAAACCCACGCCAGCATCCGCCCGTTGGCGACAAAGGCTTCCTTCACGGGGTCGGGTGTTGCAACGGGCCGACCGAGACTGCCAAACCCAGCCAAACTATTACCTCCAATCGCGCGTTCGAAAATTCTTATTATCGCTTGTCGATTTGGTCAACGTGACCAGCGCCGGAACAGTCAAGCTCCGGCCGATCTTGCCGATGCGCGCCGATCGTTTCGCGTTAGCTGTAATGGCCAACATAGGCTATCGCGGCAAATACTTAATCTAAACTTAGGGATAAGCTAAACTGCCCGGATTTCGGGCAGGTCTTGTGGAGGAGCTGGGCTGGGATCTTCTTCTTAACAAATGCAGCTCACGCCCAGCAAGGCTTTAACCACAGCCGGACCGGCGACAAAATTCCCTTGGTGAAGGCGCACCCGACTGTGCCATGTTCGGCTTTCCACCGATCGCGGTTTCCCGCAGATGTTTTACGGCATTTTCCCTAACGGGGCTGAGGACCACGCCTTTCTGAATTCGGCGATCGCCCGATTCCGAAAGATGTTCTCGGCCGTCTTCGCCGACGACAACGTCATCCTTTTTAACCGCTCGCTTGGATTTCGCCGCGATACGAAATTCATGCAGGCCCTGCAGACCAATGCCAAGACAAACCAGGAGCGCTCGCTGGTCCTGCGCCTGAACACCATGATATGGGCGGTCAATCAGGCGCTGGGCATCGAGGGCGATTTCGTCGAGTGTGGCGTCTATCGCGGCTTTTGCGCGGGCGTGGCGACCGATTATCTCGATTTCGCGAAACTCCCGCGGACCTTTTATCTCTACGACACTTTTGAAGGCATCCCCGCGGAGTTCGACAGCGAAAGTCACGATCACCCGGTGTTGCGGGCGGCGGGGCTTTATGAATCGGTGGTGACGCGCTTTGCGAAATATCCGAACGTCCGCATCGTCAAAGGCATTGTGCCCTACAGTTTCGAGACGGCCGCGCCGGAGAAAATCGCGTTTCTCCACATCGACATGAATTCGTCGAAATCCGAAATTGCCGCCCTCGATGCGCTGTTCGACCGGGTAAGCCCCGGCGGCGTCATCCTGTTCGACGATTACGGGTGGGTCGGCTATACGGCGCAGCAGGTTGCCGAAGACGCGTGGATGAAGGAACGCGGCCAGGTCATCCTGGAATTGCCGACCGGGCAGGGCCTGGTGGTCAAGCGCTGACGGCTTTGGCCTCTAATCCCCCAGTCCAAACCAGGCCGAAGAATCTTTCCTGTAATGCGCCAGCGGATCGTAGAGCTGGACGTCGAGCGCAAGCGAACTGGCCGTGAGCTGCCCGGTCGCGGCGAGCAGCTGAAACGCCGCGACGGTCGCATCGCGCTTCGCGTTGGTCAGGCCGATCTCGCCGG
>Ga0210377_10005752_pt1 | contig 10145 bp, 9 predicted proteins | sample PLM4_65_b1redo_FD_155480 | JGI IMG/M metagenome (GOLD analysis project Ga0210377, IMG submission 155480) | Groundwater sediment microbial communities from an aquifer in East River, Colorado, USA - PLM4_65_b1 redo | ecosystem: Environmental > Terrestrial > Soil > Riparian zone | place: USA: East...
ATTGGCTCATTGGACATTGGTCATTCGTTACGTCCCGCCTAGATACCGCGCCAACGCTCCGCCGTCAACGCATATTGGAAGACGCATATTGGAAGACAAGTCTTCTACGTCAGTCACGCCTCGTGATATCAAGACATTATGGGCGAGGTTCACGTCGAGTTCGTTGTGGTGAATCCCCGGACTGGCGCGCGGTCAGGGGAGATTACTGCCCTTGCGGATACCGCTGCCACTCTTACGGTGATTCCGGGAGAGGTGCTCCGCAGGCTCGGGATTCAGACCATCCGTACGGTTTCGCTCGTGCTCGCCGACGGCCGGCGGGCTGAGCGGGACGTCGGTGACGCCGCAGTGGCAGTAAACGGGGAATCGGTTCCCTGTCATGTTGTCTTTGGAGAGTCCGGAGATACCGTCCTGTTGGGCCTCACCGTGCTTGAAAAGGCCGGTTTCGCTGTGGATCCTGTCCAGCGCCGCCTCGTCCCCAGGGAATTTCTCTTGTATTAGCTTATCCTTCCAATTTCGACCACGGACGACCACGTCTCGCGGCGTGGTGTCCGGCCGGTCCTGCCAACCGCCCGGTGCCGTGCCGCCGGTGCAGTTCTGCTTGACACTCCCCCGGGCTCTTGATAGCGTGCCCTCTGCGCGCGCTTTGGCCCTGGGGAACCCCGCTACCCGTGGGGGAACCCCCTTGCCCCAGGTGCCAGGCCCATTCATGGTGTTTTCGCCCACTCCGGGTCGCCGCCCGGGTCTCCAACTTCCTGTTTGCTACGTGTGGCACATTTGACGATCGTGAATTTTCCGGCCCGCGCGGGAGCCGGAATTCCCCTGAATCGGGTTCGTGGAGAGCCTTTCGGCGCCCTTGTTGACCACACAGATGCCCAGCCGGGCGTCTACATGTTCATGGGGAGAATTGGGAGAGGAACATGAGGCGAAGCACAGCCGCGCTCATCGTCACCCTCCTCCTCGCCATGCTTTCCGCGCCCCTCGCCGCCTACGCGCAGCAGGCGGGGAAAGTCGCCCGGATCGGAATTCTATGCGTGGGGATTTGTCCTCTCCTTCCCCTCGACGTCGGACCAAATGACACCGCATTCATGCAAGGTCTGCGCGAGGTAGGCTACATCGACGGTCAGAACCTCGCTGTGGACGTCCGAGGGATAGGGAGCAGCTACGATCAACTCCCCGCCCTAGTGGCCGGGCTGGTCCAACGCAAGGTTGACGTCATCGTTGCTCTCGGAAGTCCGGCATCGGCCCAAGCGGCCAAGAATGCGACCAGCACGATCCCTATCGTCATGGTGGGTGTTGCCGATGCTGTTGAGCTGAGACTCGTCGCCAGTCTCGCACGGCCGGGTGGGAACATCACGGGGTTGACCGTCCCGTTCGCGCAACTGGCCACGAAACAGCTCGAGTTGCTCAAAGAGGCCGATCCGCGCCTCTCGCGCGTTGCGGTTCTCTGGAATCCGGCTGCGCCACCAGGCGGGCCAGGGGTGAAGCAGATCGAGGTTGCCGCCCGGTCATTGGGCGTGCAGGTGCAACCGGTCGAGGTGCGAGGCCTCGGGGACTTCGAGGGAGCATTCTCCGCAATCACCCAGCGACGCGCCAATGGGCTCTTCGTAACGGAGGACTTGATCTTCTCGGTTCGCCGCGGGGAGATTGGGCTGTTCGCGCTAAAGAGCCGGATGCCGACGATTTCCTCGTTCCGAGAATTTGCCCAGGCGGGCGGTCTTATGACGTACGGGCCGAACGGTCCTGACCTGTTCCGTCGCGCGGCGACCTTCGTGGGCAAGATCCTGAACGGGGCCAAGCCAGCCGATCTACCCGTGGAGGAGCCGGTGCGGTACGAGTTGGTCATCAACTTGACGACCGCCAAGGCCCTCGGCCTCACGCTTCCGCAGTCCCTCCTCCTCCGGGCGGACCACGTGATCGAATGACGGCCCGCCGGGGTGGGACCAGCATCTCCGTGGAGGCCACCCGAACTACTCGCGCACAACACAGGGATCTCACGGGCATCGGGGCTACTCTGAAGGGGTCCTCTTGTCTCCCTCTTGAAGAAGTCGCCGACGTCCAGTGGGGAGTGCTGGGCTTGCCTGACCGCCCGGCGGGCCAGCCAGACAGGAGGAGGGCCAAGGATGAAGAAGGCAGGCGCGGAGGAGATCCCGACGGATAAGAAGACTATGGAACGCCGGACCTTCCTGAAGGTGACCGGAATCGCCGCGGCGGCCGTGACCGCGGGTGGGCTGGCGGGGGTCCTGGAGGCCCAGCGGGCCCCCGCGTATGCCCAGGCGAGGAAGTTGCACATCCTGCAGTTTGTGGATTTCGTTCCGGAGGGGGATGGAGAGCTGAGGCGTCAGGTCGCCGAGGCCGGCAAGACGCTGGGCGCCGAGATCACGCTCGAGACGATCAACGCGAACGATCTCCAGGCCCGCATCACCGCCACCATCGAGTCCCGGAGCGGGCCGGATATCATTCACATGCTCCATAACTGGTCTCACCTGTACCAGGGGGGGCTCACAGACGTCAGCGACCTGGCCGAGTGGAAGGCCAAAGACCAGGGGGGCTTCTACGAGGTGTTCCTGGCGAGCGCAAGGGTGGGCGGCAAGTGGCTCTCTCTCCCGTATGGCATCACCGGGCTCCTCATAGCATACCGGAAGTCCTGGTTCGACGAGGTTGGGGCCAAAGAGTTCCCGAGAACCTGGCAGGAGTACCGGGAGGTCGGCAAGAAGCTCAAGGCCATGGGTCGTCCCTTCGGCCAGGCACTCGGGCACACCTGGGGCGATGCACCGGCCTTCGCCTATCCCTACTTATGGAGCTGGGGAGGTAAGGAGGTCGAGAAGGACGGCAAGACCGTGGCCATCAACTCCAAGGAGACTATCGACTCCTTGAAGTTCATGGCGGGCATCTGGAAGGATGCGCACGACGAGGGCGGCCTCGCCTGGGACGACACCAGCAACAACCGGGCCTTCAACTCCGGCCAGATCAGCGCCACGCTGAACGGGGCCAGCATCTACCTTGCAGCCAAGCGGAACCCCGACAAGATCAAAGACGAGAAGGGTCGGCCCCTGTGGCACGACATCCTCCACGCCCCGCTCCCGGCGGGCCCAGCCGGCCAGTTCGCCTACCACGTTGCCTTCGCCCACGGGATCATGAAGTACTCCAAGGAGCAGAAGCTGGCCAAGGAGTTCCTGAAGTGGCTCCACTCCAAGGAGCAATTCGTCAAGTGGTTCGAGGCTGAGGGAGCCTACAGCGTGGGGTCCACCAAGTTCTGGGAGACCCACCCCTTGTGGGAGAAGTTCGACGTGTCCCTCCGGCCCTTCCGGACCGCGGCGCGAGCCGCCCGGATGTTCGGCCACGCCGGCTCTCCGACGGCAAAAGCCAGCGAGGTGTACTCGAAGTACATCATCCTTGACATGTCCGCCAAGGCCGTGCAGGGCATGCCCCCGGCGGACGTGGCGAAGTGGGCCGAGGGTGAGCTGAAGAAGATCTACGGAACCTAAGGGCTTTGATCGAGGCCCCGGCTAGTCGGCGGCGGCGGCCTGACGGAGCCCGATGGGTGGAGTTGATGGTGTATCTCCGGCTCCTGTCGGCCTCACCACTGTCAGTGGGGACTCGGTGGCGGAGCAAATCAATCAGTAAGTGGGGACGTTCCTCCAAAAGTTCGATTTCTTAAGCGCACCAGTCTTCAATCTCCTTCGGCCACGCTCGGACATCCCCCCGCCGGCCGGCGTGCCCGGCCTCTCCAACCATCCGCCCGGTGAAGGTTGGCCAAGGTTGTGTGAAATCCGAAAATCAGATATGATGTCGGCGGGCTCAAGAGGTGAAAGCCATGGGAAAGACCATCTCGGCTACTGAGGCCGCCCGGCACTTCTCGGATTTGCTCAACAAGGTGGGCTTCCGTGGCGAGCGCTACACGATTGCAAGGGGGGGCAAGGCCATCGCCCGCCTCACGCCCGTGACTTCCCCGATCACGCGAAGGCTTGGTGAACTCCCTGACCTGCTCCGGAAACTCCCCTCTCTCGGCAAGGATGCGGTGCCCTTTGCGCGTGAGGTATCCCGAGGAATCCGCAAAGCGCCTGGACTGCCGAGGAAAGCGCCGTGGGCGTGATCCTCGACACAAGCGTGCTCATCGAGTGGGAGCGAAAAGCCGGGTCGCTTGAAGCGTACGCGGCGAGCCATCCAGATGAGGCGGTCGCACTCAGCGTCATCACCGCCGCCGAGCTGCTGCACGGGGTTCATCGAGCCGACACGGCGATTCGGCGCCTGAAGCGTTCTGCGTTCGTGGAACACATCCTTTCGTCATTCCCCCTGTATGATTTCGATCTCAGCGTGGGGCGCGTCTACGCGGAGCTATGGGCGACGCTGGAGCGCAGAGGCACCAAAGTTTCCGCGCACGACCTCATCATCGGTGCCACGGCCGTCTCCAGAGGCGATACGGTCCTCACGCTCAACCGACGCGACTTCGGCAAGATTCCAGGGTTGTCGGTTGAACTCCTATAGGACCCTGTCCTTCCTTCGCCTTCTGTTAAACAACCCGATGCTGTCAGATCCCCCGAACTGCCCACCATCCTGCACTGGCTCCCTCAAGGGGACCTTTCCATGGTGGAAGGCGTGACGAGAACGGTCCCGCCTCCTTGTCAAGGCAGAGGGATTCTGTTACAAGGGACACAGGGGATGCCGCTATGCCCGCCAAGAAGAAGAATCCGGCCGCCCGGGCCGAGGAGCTGCGGGCGCTTCTGCACCACCATGGCTACCGCTATTACATCCTGAACCGGCCCGAGATTTCCGACGCCGAGTACGATCGCCTGTTCAACGAACTCAGAGAGCTGGAGGCGGCGCACCCGGAGCTGGTAACCCCCGACTCTCCCACCCAGCGCGTCGGCGGAGCCGTAGCGGAGGGCTTTGCCTCCGTCGCGCACCGCGTGCCCATGCTCAGCCTGGACAACGCCTACACCGCCGACGAGATCCGGGAGTTCGAGGCACGCCTCCAGCGCGCCCTACCGGGGGAGACCTTTGCCTATGTCTGCGAGCCCAAGGTGGACGGCCTGGGTGTCGCCCTGCTGTACGAGAAGGGCCGGCTCGTCCGGGGGGCCACGCGGGGCGATGGCCGTCTGGGCGAGGACATCACCCAGAACCTGAAAACGGTCCGGACCATCCCGCTCCGCCTGCGGGGTTCGCTCGCCGACCTCGCTGTCCTGGAAATCCGCGGCGAGGTCTTCATGGCCCACGAGGCCTTCGAGCGGTTGAACCGGGCCCTGGAGGCCGAGGGAGAGGAGCCCTTCGCCAACCCCCGCAACGCCGCCGCCGGCTCTGTCCGCCAGAAGGACTCCGGCATCACGGCGAAGCGCTCTCTGGACATCTCTGTCTACGCCGTCAGCCATGCCGACCCCTCTCCCTTCACCACCCACTGGCAGGCCATGCGCGCCCTGGCCAGGGCCGGCTTCAAGACCAATCCCCGCTCAGGACGCTGCCCGGACATCGAGGCCGTCATCGGCATCTGTGCCGAGATGGAGAGGGATCGGGAGCGTTTTGGCTATGACGCCGATGGGGTCGTGGTGAAGGTGGATTCACTGGATCAGCAGCGTCGCCTGGGCTCCACTACGCACCATCCCCGCTGGGCTATCGCCTACAAGTTCCCCGCCCAGCAGGCGACCACGCTGGTCCGGAAGATCGAGGTGAGTGTCGGCCGGACGGGGGCCCTAACGCCAACGGCCCTGCTGGACCCGGTGGAGATCGCCGGGGCCACGATCAGTCGCGCGACACTCCACAACGCTGACGAGATCGAACGGCTGGACGTCCGGGAGGGGGACACCGTGGTGGTGGAACGCGCGGGCGATGTCATCCCGCACATTCTTCGCGTCGTGAAGGAGAAGCGTCCCCCCGAGGCAACGGCGTTCGCCTTCCCGGCCGCGTGCCCGATCTGCGGCTCGACCGCCTTCCGCCCCGAGGGGGAGGTCGTCTCCCGGTGCACCAACTCCGCCTGTCCCGCGAGGCTCAAGGAGGGCCTGCTCCACTACGGTAGCCGCCGGGCCATGGACATCGAGCACCTGGGCGAGGCCGTGGTGGAACAGCTCGTGGACCGGGGTCTGGTCGGGAACTTCGCGGACCTGTACGGGCTCACCGTGGACCAGTTTGCAGAACTCGAGCGGTTGGCGGAGAAGTCGGCGACCAACCTGTACACGGCCATCCAGGCAAGCAGGCCTCGGGGGCTGGCGCCTTTGCTGTTTGCGCTGGGCATCCGCTACGTCGGGGAAAACGTTGCCCGGATCCTGGCGGGAGAGTTTGGCAGCATGGACCGGCTGTCCCGTGCCAGCGAGGAAGAATTGGCCGCCATCCACGGGATCGGCCCGCGCATCGCCGCCAGCGTGGCCCTGTTCTTCCAGCAGGCGGAGAACCGTCACTTCATCACCCTGCTCCGGCAGGCAGGGGTGAAGATGGAGGAGGAATCCTCCACCGGCCCGAAGCCCCTGCTGGGCAAGACGTTCGTCCTGACCGGCGGGCTCACCCACATGACCCGCGACGAGGCCAAGGCTGCCATCCAGCGGCTGGGCGGTCGTGTGGCATCGTCGGTCAGCAAGAAGACGGACTACGTGGTCGTCGGACAGGATCCCGGCTCCAAGTACGAGGAGGCCAAGCACCTGGGGGTCACCACCCTGGATGAGCCGGGGTTCATGGCGCTCCTGGAGCGATCATAAGAACTGGCGATCGGGCAACCCGGCAATTCGGCAATCTGGAAAGCGTTCGGCTGTTCGGCGGGTCGGCTGTCCAGGATTCCCGGGAACTGCCGAACGGCCGAACCGTCGAACCGTTTCGAGATTCCGCACTCCCTTGCCTTGTCCGAAATGCCTGGCTATACTACCCGCATACGGTTTTTGCAGCCCCCAATTGCCTTGCGTCGCAGCAACCCGGGCCGGCGTGAATCCGTGGTTGGGGCGCCGCCCGAGGTTGAGGACGTCTCATGAAGGAACCGACGTGGATGGAAGCCAGGCGGTATGATCCCAGGCCCCATCCTCACATGAACCTGGCCCGCGCGTGCGTGAAGCAGGGCCGGGCGCAGGAGGCGGTCACGGAGCCGAGGCACGTCCTCGAGATCGAACACAGCTACGTGGCTGCCCGCCGGGAGTTCCACCACTTGTTGGCCCTGTTGAACTGATGCGTGGCTGGCCTGCCCGGCGGCGCTGCCAAACGACGGTTCGACGGACATCGAGCCTGGGACCGCTCCTGGCATCTCTGGCAATCATCCTGATGGCTTCTCCCTCCGCTCCCGCCTCCCCGGCGTGGACGGCGTCCACTGCCGGGAACCCGCCTGCCGAGGTCATGACCTACTTCACGCCGGAGGACGTGGCGCGCGGGCACGCCTACATGGGCGGACGGTACTGGCTCGTCGGCGTCGGGACCGCGCTCCGTCTGGCGGTCCTCCTGATCCTCGTCGCGACGTCGGCCTCGGCCATACTCCGCAACCTGGCGGTGCGTCTGGCACCCGCGCACCCTGCCGTGGCCGTGGCCATCTACGTGGGGCTGCTGGTGCTGGTCTTCGAACTCCTCACGCTGCCGCTTGGATATTACGCAGGTTTCGTCCGGGAGCACGCCTTCGGCCTCTCCACCCAGACCTGGTCCGCCTGGCTTCTCGATCGGGCCAAAGGCGGCCTTATCACCTTGGCTCTGGCCGTGCCCCTGGGATCCCTCCTCGCCCTCCTGTGGCGCCGGTATCCGGGGCGCTGGATCCTTCCCGCATGGGGCCTCGGCGCGATCGCCATGATCCTTCTCGTGGCCCTCGCACCGGTCGTCATTGATCCCTTGTTCAACACCATCCGCCCCCTCCGAAACCCCGACCTGCGTCAGCGCGTGATCTCCCTGGCGGGACGGGCCGGAATCCCGGTGGAGCAAGTGTACGAGATGGATGCCAGCCGCCGCACGCGCAAGGAGAATGCGTACTTCACGGGCCTGGGACACACCAAGCGGATCGTCCTGTACGATACGTTGCTCGCATCGAACTCCCCTGACGAGGTGGAGTTGGTCGTGGCCCACGAGATCGGTCACTGGAAGCGGGCGCACATCTGGAAGGGGATTGGCCTGAGTCTTCTCGGGATGGGAATCGCCCTTTGGTGCGCTGCCCGCGTCCTCGAATGGGCGGTCCGCCGGGGCGGCTTTCACCTGGGAGGGCCAGCGGACATCGCCGGGTTGCCCCTGTTTCTGCTCGTGCTCTTCGTCCTGAACCTGGTGCGCCTGCCCCTCCAGAACGGAATCTCTCGCACTTTCGAGCGCCAGGCCGACCAAACGTCGCTGGAGCTCACCGGCAACGCCACGGCCTTCATCCGTTCCGAGGTGCAACTGGCGCGATCCAACCTGGCCGACCTCACGCCGCCCCCGGCCGTGGTGTGGCTCCTCTACACACACCCGCCCGTGGCGGAGCGGATCCGCATGGCCGAGGCCTTCGCTGCCGGGAAGCGGGCCAAGCCCTGAAGGCCGCGGAACCTCTGGCCTCACACATGCGGCTCCTCCTCATCAGCAGCAATCGTCACGAACGATTCGCCGGCAGCCTCCCCATTCGGCCGATTCCCCTGGGGCTGGCCATCCTGCTGGGCGCCCTGCGGGGAACACGCCATGCCGTCCGACTCCTGGACCTCATGTTCACGCGGGCGCCACGCCAGGCCATCCGCCGGGCCATCGCCGAGTCCTCACCCGATCTCATCGGGGTGTCGGTGCGCAACCTGGATGCGGAGGGAGGGCGGCGGGTACCCGCCCAGCGGGTGCGGAGCTTCCTGCCGGAGATCCGAACCTGGATTCGCGTCTGTCGGGAGAAGAGCCGGGCACCGATCGTGCTGGGCGGACCGGCCGTGAGCCTGCTGCCGCTGGACGCGTTCGCAGCCCTGGAGCCGGACTTCATTTTGGCAGGGGACGCCGGCCGGACCTTCCCTGAGATGGTTGACCGGCTAGCGCGGGGGGAACCCTGCGAGGATCTGCCCGGGCTGGTGTTCCGCGCCGGGGCCGATATCCGGATGAATCTGCCCGACTCCTGGAAAGCGCCGGAGGTGCAGCCTTGCTACGACGACCTGGACGTGCCGAGGTACGAGGCGGCGGGATACGGCGTCGCCATCTTGACCAAGACATGGCCATACATTCGGACCCAAGGCTCCGTTCCAATGTCGACCATGCCTGGCCCGATCCTCCGCCCAATTCCTTCGCTGCTCGACGACCTGCGAAAGCTGCGGACACGCTTCGGCATTCGCAAGATCTTTCTCGCCGACTCGGGTTTCAATGTCCCTCTCCCGGCGGCGAAGACCATCTGCCGGGCCATCCGCGACGCAGGGCTTGGCCTTGCTTGGGCCACGGGGCTGCAGCCGGGCCACATGGACGATGAGCTGGCATGTCTGATGCGTGAGGCGGGCTGCCGGATGGCCCTCCTCGCCGGCCCCGGCCCCATCCAGGAGCCTCTAAGCGACCTCGACCGGCATCTGGCGGAGTTGACCACTACTGCGGAGCCGCTCCGTGCCGCGGGCGTTTCCCTGGTGCTCACGATCCTCTTCGGCCGGCCCGGCGAGACCCGGGAAACGGTCGAGCGGACACTCGCGCTCCTCACCCACCTTGACCCGGCGCACGTCCAGCTCTCCGCCGGAGTCCGCGTCCTGCCCTTCACCCCGCTGGCCGAGCGGGCGAAGGCCGAGGGGCTGATCCGCAGGGACGGCGATTGCCTGCACCCCGTGATCTATGTGGATCCTGAGGTGAAGGCCTGGCTCCTCCGCCGACTCCGCGCCGCCGCTCGCCACCATCCTTCCTGGCACGTGGTCTGACCCGAGCCTTCAGCCTTCAGCCGACAACGGACGAAAACGCCGGAGTGCGGCATCCCTTGCCTCAACCCGGATAGTGCAATTCAACCGCAAAGCACGCGAAGGACGCAAAGGAACTCTGCATATTCAGAGAGTTGATCCGGGAGAACTCGAAGACGCAATTCGGAAAATTTCGATCCGGCAGTTCTTCTGACCTGATGAGTGTTGGCGGCTCTTTGCGATCTTGGCGGTCTTGGCGGTGAAATTTTCGGGCTCAATCGAGGCTGGCGAGCGGCGGCGGACTGTGGTATGAGAACAGGTGACTGTCAGCCGATAACAGGAACAGGTCCCACAGCACGGAGGATGTCATGAAGCACCGCTGGATAGTCTATG
>Ga0210377_10005753_pt1 | contig 10142 bp, 7 predicted proteins | sample PLM4_65_b1redo_FD_155480 | JGI IMG/M metagenome (GOLD analysis project Ga0210377, IMG submission 155480) | Groundwater sediment microbial communities from an aquifer in East River, Colorado, USA - PLM4_65_b1 redo | ecosystem: Environmental > Terrestrial > Soil > Riparian zone | place: USA: East...
AGGATTCTCCCTGAGCTGCTCGGACGGTCCGTCCATCACCACCCGACCGCCCTCCAGCACGTAGGCATGCTGCGCAACGGCCAGGGCCAGCTTGGCGTTTTGCTCCACCAGCAGGATAGAAATCTTCTCTTCCTGGTGAAGTCGGGTGATGATCTCAAAGATCTCCTTGATCAGGAGGGGGGCGAGCCCCATGGAAGGCTCATCCAGGAGCAAGAGCTTGGGGCCGGTCATGAGGGCCCGGCCGATAACCGTCATCTGCTGCTCTCCGCCGCTGATGAATCCGGCGACCACGTTCCGGCGCTCCCTGAGACGAGGAAAGTAGCGGTAGACAGCCTCCAAGCCGTCCCTGATCCCGGCCCCGTTACCGCGAAGGTGAGCGCCGACCTTGAGGTTTTGCTCCACTGTGAGATGCTCGAAGACCCGCCGCCCTTCGATCACCTGGACAATCCCCATCCTGGCGATCTCCTCGGCAGCTTTGCGATCGATCCGTTCGCCAAGGAACTCGATGCTGCCCTCGGCCACCTTCCCGTTCTCGTGTCGGAGTAACCCCGAGATCGCCTTCAGCGTCGTGCTCTTCCCGGCGCCGTTGGCCCCGAGGAGCGCAACAACCCCGCCGGAGGGTACCTCCAGCGAGACCCCCTTCAGCGCCAAAATGACCTCGTGATAGAGGACCTCGATGTTGTTGATCTTCAGCATATTCACAACAGATGTCAGATCAGGGGTCTTGGATCTTGGAGGACAGACCCACGATCTAGGACCCAAGATCTAGGATCCAACCTGCTACCAGCCCAGCCACTTTTCCCACTTGTCGGGCCACCGCTTCTTGAGATCCACCGCTTCCAGGGGGGCAAACTTTCCTTTCTGGATTCGATAGACCCGAACGAACGATCCGGGCCGGTGATCGGTCGGAGTAATGGTGATCGGCGGTCGCCCAAGCCCCGGCGTCCAGTCCCGGATGCTTTCGAACGCTTCCTTGATCCCCGGACCATTCAGCTTACCGGCCTTATCGGCCCGCACCAGCACCTCCCGCATCAGCAGGACGTCCACCCAGGATTGAACCGTGCGAATCAAACGATTCTGTTGAGGGACAGCCGGGTTCATCTTCTTGGTGTATTCTACGACCTTGTCCATGAGGGGAACCTTCTCCCCATAGAACGCGTTGACGGCGGGCCCGATCACACCTTCGGCCGCTGGGCCGGCCAGCTTTACAAGGTTTTCGTCGTATCCCCAGTTGTTGACGATGTGATCCGCGCCTAGCCCCAGTGCATGGGCATCCTTCAGAACCGTGGCCACCGACATCACGATGTTGCCGTGCCAGACCAGGTGAGGCTTGAACTCCTTGGCGGCCAGGATCTGGCTCTTCGTGTCTAGCGCAGTCAGCGGCACATCCTGGTCCCCCCCCGTCACATCGAACCCCATTATGGCAGCATGGTCATTCAGGGCCTTGATGGCGGCGCTACAGTACGGACAGGCCTTCATGTAGAAACTGACGAACCGAGGCTTGACACCCTTCTCACGCTCGGCCTTGAACCGGGCATCTTTGAGCCATACCTGGTCATACCATGCGGTCATGGCAGCCCGTGCGTTGCTGGAGTAGTCGGTCCCGTAAATAAAATTATAAGGGGTCTTCTGGGGATCACTAAGAAAGGCGGAGAAGGAGTGGGAGAGGTACGGCATCTTGTCCTTTGCCACCGTCGGCGCCAGGGCCTCCGTATCCCCCGTCCCCCATCCAAAGACGGCCACCACCTTATCGAAGTCTCGGAACCGTTTGTAGGTGGTGATGGCCTCGGGGACTCGATAGCCGTAATCGTATTGCAAGAGCTTGATACGCTTGCCGTTAATTCCCCCCGTGTCGTTGACGTACTGAACCGCCTCTCGGATTCCAAGCCCGGCATCCTTGCCCACGTCGGACGTGGGACCGGTAAAGTCGTTCAGGGAGCCCAGCCGCACCTCGTTCTGGGCCCCTGCCTGCAACGGCAGCAAGGCCGCCACAAGAAAGCTGCAGGCGATCCGAATCAACGTCTTCATTCGCATGGTCCGCCTCCTGTAATGAGAAGTTGGTTCCCTGTGCTACACCGCTGACATCGCCTGACCGTTAGTATTTCTTGCCCCTCCCCTTCGCCCTGCTGGCGATCCCAGGAGAGGGAACGGCGCCGTCTTCACTCCTTTTGAAAGCGGCGAGAATCGTTTCCCTGCTGCGTCCCTTTGCCGCAATTTCCAAGCCCGTAATTCTAGACACGGGACCTCCATCCCGCTAATAGGCGAAGGGCCACAGGTTAAAGTAGTTCTTGAGCTGCTGCCACCGGTAGGCCAAGCCATGTGGCTCGTAGAGTAAAAACAGGACAATCGCCAGCCCGAATACCCCCTCCTTGATATACAGGAACCCAGTAGAAAGCGTCGGGAATGCATCGCTCAATGGAATCACGGCGAACTTCAGCCCCTCGAGGAGAACCGTGACGAAGATCGATCCAAAGATGACCCCGTGGAGGCTCCCTACTCCGCCGATCAGGATAACACCGACCAGCCAGAGAGACCAGGAAAACTGGAAGTGCTCCCCGCTGACCACGTACAGAGAGCTGACCCAGAAGGCGCCGGCAACCCCTCCCAGGACACCGGCGACGAAAAACGCCAAGAGTTTGTACCGCACAACATTGACCCCCATCATCTCGGCGGCGATGTCGTTGTCCGGACTGGCGATCCAGGCGCGCCCGACCCTCGTACGAAGCAGATTGGCCATCCCCACCGTGCACAGAGCCACAAGCCCGATCATGAGATAGTAGACCTTCAACTCTGTGTCGATGACCCATGGCCCAACGGTGATCGTTCCAGGCGGAAGCGACAAGTAATGACCCCGCCCGCCGACCCGACTTACATACTGGGTGATTATGAAATCAACTGTGACAAACTGGGCCGCCATCGTCGTCATGATGAGGTAAAATCCCTTGACCCTCGCCGACGGAAGGCCAAAGAGGACACTCCACAGCCCGGCGAGGATCGCCCCTAACGCCATGCTGACCGGGTAGGGCAGCCCGTACTGGAGCATTCCGATCGCGGTGACGTAGGCCCCCACAGCGATGAAGGCCGCGTGGCCGAGCGTGATCATCCCGCAGTAGCCGATAAGGAGCTGGACCCCAAGGGCCGAGAGGATCGTGTAGCCGATGACATTCGCAATCGAGAGGGGGTAATTGCCGGCCAGTGGCAAGCCGACAAGGAGCAAGAGGACCAGGAGCGCCATCTTGGTTCGGACAAAGCTTGACTGCCACCAGGCGTGATCTGCTAGGTAGGTTTCGTGATAGACCCCGCTTGGCAAATACATGTTATTTCACGCTAACTTGTTGCGCCCCGTGTCGGGCCAAGAAACGAGCATAGCCAGGCGCTGGCCCTGAGGCCGATCGAGACGTACGTTTCCGGGTACGTCGTCCCGGTCCGGGAGCCCGTCCCGGGATCTCGGACAGGGAGGGCCACAGGGCCAGCAACACCGCTGGGCGAAGTGTATTGGCCCGGCACTAGACCCTCTCGATCTTCTCCCATCCCCAGAGACCGTAGGGCCGGAAGAGCATGATGATCACCATGAAGACGAACGGCGCGATCTCCTTCACCCCGCCCGGCGTCCACTGCTCCAGGTAGCCCCCAGATAGATTCTGGAGGATGCCGATCGTTATCCCCCCAACGATCGCGCCGGGAACCGAGTTCAGCCCGCCCAGGACGACGGCGGGGAGGACTAGAATCCCGAGGTAGCCGACAGAGATGTTCAGGCCGTTGATGTTCCCGAGCAAGGTCCCTCCCACGCCTGCCGCCATGAAGGCGATGGCCCAAGCCAGGGCATAGACCCGCTTGGCGCTCACTCCCAAGGAAAGAGCCGCCATCTCGTCATCGGCCGTCGCCTGCATGGAGAGGCCCCAGCGGCTGTACTGGAAGAAGGCGACAAAGATCACGAGGAGCACAAGTGCGGCCACAAAGCTCCAGATGTACACCTGGCCTAACACCATCTTGCCGAAGCGCACCGGTTCCGTGGGGAAGACCTGTGGCGTAAAGACCCTGGTGTCGGTGCCCCAGATGAACCCCACCAGGGCGCGGAAGAAGAAGGAGAGACCGACCGTTATCATGATGACGGCCAGGATGGGCTGACCGATCATCCGGCGAAGGAACAAGCGTTCAGTGAGCAGCCCGAGGACGAAGCCGACGATGAGGGTGGCCAGAAGGGCCACGGGAAAGGGGAATCCCCAGGTGTAGAAGGTCAGGCACACGTAGGCCCCCAGGAGGGTCAACTCTCCCATCGCCAGGTTAAGGACGCCGGAGCACTTATAGATGAGCGTCCACCCCAGGGCTACCAGCGCGTAGATACTTCCCACCAAGATGCCGCTGATGATGAGCTGGAGGAAGGTCTCCACTACCCTGTCTCCCCCGGTACATCCATAACCAGGAGATCCGTCTTGCTATGGGCCACCCGGCCATCCTCGTAGGTGACTGTCGTATCAAAGTGGACCTCCGTCGCTCCCGAGAACAAGGCTTCCACGATCTCGTGGTAGCGCTCCTCCAGGAAGGCGCGACGGAGTTTCCGCGTCCGGGTCAACTCCTCGTCGTCAGCATCGAACTCCTTGTGGAGGTTTATGAACCTCCTGATCCTGGCGGCAATTGGCAAGCCCCGGTTGACATGCTGGATCGCCTCCCCCACAAGACTGCGGACCTCGGTCTTCTGCGAAAGCTCCGCATAGCTGGTATAAGGGATATGGCGCTCCTCGGCCCACCTCCCCACCACGCCGGCATCGATGCAGACAACAGCGGTCACAAAGGGGCGCCGGTCGCCGATCACCCAAACATCCTTGAGGTGCGGGCTGAACTTTAGTCTCGTCTCAAGGTACTGTGGCGAGAACCGGCTCCCGTCGGCAAGTGTCATCACGTCCTTCCGCCGGTCGAACACCACCAAATGACCGTCGGAATCCAGGAAGCCGATATCTCCGGAGTGCAGCCACCCGTCGCTCAGGGTTCTGGCGGTTTCCTCAGGCATCTTGTAGTAGCCCTGGAAGACGCACGGGCTTCGGGAGAGGATCTCGCCGTCTGGGGCGATGCGGACCTCCGTTTCGGGAAGTGGTGTTCCCACCGTGTCGAACCTCACGTCGCCATCCCGGTGCAGGACCGAAATCCCGGCGATCTCGGTCTGGCCGTAGATTTGCTTGAGGTTCACGCCGATGGCATGGAAGAAGCGGAGGTGGTCGGGTCCCAGTGCCGCGCCGCCTGTGTACGCTCGTCTCACCCTGACCAAGCCCAGATGATCGCGGAGTTTCTTATGAACTGCCAGATCAGCGAAGTTTCCCAAGGCCTGAAGCCACCACGGAATCGGTTTCTTGGCCATCCTAAGGTCTGCGATCCTCCCTCCTGTACGCGTCGCCCATTCGTACATTCGTCGTTTTGGGCGGGGGGCATCCAGGTAGCGGACCTGTACCGTTCGAACCATCTGCTCGTAAATTCGCGGGGGCGAAAAGAGGACATGCGGGGCGATCTCTCGGATGTTCTGCTGGACCGTCTCGGGACTCTCAGGAAAATTGATGGTGAATCCAGCCTGGAGCCCGCACGAGATCGACATCATCTGCTCCCCGATCCACGAAAACGGCAAGAAGGAAACGAAATCATCGTCCTCCTTGCACGGATCCACTGCCATCATGTTCTGACCCATCTTAAGCATATTGTGGTGAGTAAGCAGTGCCCCCTTCGGCAAGGCTGTGGTTCCGGAAGTGTAAAAGAGCAAGCAGACATCGTCCCCCCGCCCGTTTCCCACCAGCTCCTCGAAGAGCTTGGGTTCCCGCTCCCCCAGCTCTCGCCCCAGCTTCGCGACTTCATCAAGGCTAATCAAGGTCGGGTCGTCGTAGCCGCGCATCCCCTTCGGGTCATCCCAGATGATCCGCTCGAGCTTGGGGCAGCGGCCCCTGATTGCCAGGGCTTTATCGACCTCCTCTTGCCCCTCGCCGATAAGGAACTTAGTGTCCGAATGGTCCACGATGTACTGAACCTCGTCGATCAGGGAGTCCTGGTAGAGCCAGACAGCCACCCCGCCGACACACAGCGCAGCCATCTCTGCCCACAGCCCCTCTGGCCGGTTGTGACCAATCAAGGCCACCCTATCACCACGACCGAGACCGAGGGAGACAAAACCCAAGGCTATCGCCCTGACACGCTCCAAATATTCCTGCCAGGTGATCGGTCGCCAAATGCCGAACTCCTTTTCCCTCATGGCGACCTTCCGGTTGCCGTATTTCCTGGCGGTTTGGAGCAGGAGCTTGGGGAGGCTCAAGTCCTTGGTGATCTCGATTGGGCCAACGAAACCGCTAGCGGCGCGTCGCATAGAGGTCCTCGACCTCTCCGAGGTACGCCTTAATTACAGCCGGGTCCGCCTGGACCTCTTGCGGGCTCCCCTCCGCGATCTTTTCGCCGAAGTTCAAGACCGCGACCCTGTTGGAGATATCCATGACGACACCCATATCGTGCTCAACCAGGATACACGTGACTCGCCATCGCTCCGCCTCATTGATGTCCAGTATAAACCGGGCCATGTCCTCGGTCTCCTCGAGGTTCAGCCCCGCCATCGGCTCATCCAGCAGAATCAGCGTGGGATTCAAGGCCAGCGCCCGGGCCAGTTCGACCCGCTTCTGGAGACCGTAGGCCAGCATCCCGACCACCTTATCCCGGATGTGCTCGATCTCGAGGAGGTCGATGATCTCCCGTTCGATGAATTCGCGATGCTCGACCTCCTCCCGAGACGTCCTTCCCAAATAGACCGCGCCGCCAAGCAGGCCGGTCTTCATGTGGATATGTCGCCCCAAGCGAATATTGTCCAAAACAGTCATACCGCTAAAGAGCTCAATCTTCTGGAAGGTACGAGAGATCCCGAGGTAGGCTCGCTGATGAGGTTTCAGAGAGCCCATGTCCTTCCCGTTAAAGAGGATGCGGCCCCCCTGCGGCTTATAAAGACCACTAATGCAGTTCAGGAGGACCGTCTTGCCGGCGCCGTTGGGACCGATCAGCGAGAAGATCTCCCCACGCTTGACCTCCAAACTCACCCCAGCCAGCGCGCTGACTCCCCCAAACGCGATCCGGAGATCTTCGATCTGTAGCAGAATGGTCTTCTGAGGCATCTACGCTATCCTTCCACTCTCCTCATTCCTTCCTTCTCTCCATGCGAGGCGAAAGTGAGTTTCCTTCATCCATTCCTTCTCCCCTGATGGGAGAAGGTGAGTTCAAGGGGAGGGAGGGTGGAGAGGATGACAGGTGCCTCCCGACTTACGAAAGGGAGCACTTAGGTCTCGATGGCCTGGAGCGTCGGGGAGAGCCGGACGGGCGTCCCGATGTAGGCTGTCTGGAGCAGGCGCGTGAAAAAAGCCGGCGTCGCCGTAAAGGGAAAGTCGCGACCGTCGGGTGTCCGCGCGATTCCGAAGTAGTCGCGTCCAGCCTTCGTCTCCTGATAGGTGATAAAAGCGACTGTCATCCCGTCAGGGATCTTGGCGCCGTTCATGGCTTTCTGCTCATCGAGGTCGCGTTCAGCCACGAAATTGTAGTGGTCGTGGTCGAACGGCTTCAGGTCGATCTGGAGCTTTGCCACCTCCTGGGTCCCGCCGCCCGCCAGGATGGTATAGCCATCAAACGCGTGATGCCCCCCTACACCACTGATGCCGGCGTAGGCGATGTCGTTTTGCCCCATCTCCAGGGTGGGATAGCCGCCCACACCCAGGAGTTGCTTGGCCGCCTCGAACGTGAGACGGATGGTTGTTGGCGCAATGGCATGCCCCGAAAGCGCCCCCCCGGAGCGGCCAGCCTTGATGAGCCTGCCATTGACCCCGACGTCGTTGCTGAGAAGGGCGTGTGTGACGGTCCCCTGGTATCCCAGGCTCTTCAATATGACTTCCAGCTCGGTCAATGGTACGGCAGGGAACGGGTTGTGGTGCTCAAGGACCTTCAGGCTAGACAGCCCGGGGATGCGCGCCTGTCTCATTGCGGTCGTGACACATTCCTCCATCGCCCTGGAGAAGAGGTGGGTCTCCCGGTCCCGGATACTGGAGGGGTCCACCCCGCATCCGATTCCGGCGAGCCTGACCCCCCGCTCTTTGGCTGGAGGTTGATGAGAAAGGACCACCCCAGAATACCCCAGGCTCTGGGGCGCCACGCCGATCAGTTTCAACGGGTAGTAGATCGTTCGGTCCTGGATCTGATCCGGATGTGTCGTTACGTGCGCGGTGGAGAGCTTCCGGAGAGCCATCTCATGTGTAAAGAGGCGCTGCTCATAGACGAATCTGTCAAGGGCCTTCACCAACTCATAATCGTGTTGGTAGGCCCGGCCCAGCGCGGCCGCTCCCAGTTTCAGCATATTGGCCTTTGCGACCTTTCGGTCAAAGGGGGAGACCAGGCTGGCGAAGATATCCGTCGTTTCCGCAGGAGTGATCCTCGCCCGATTTCGATTCGTCCCTTTGGTATTGCCGCCGGTGACCACCATCGACATCTCTTCACCGCGCTCGACGAGATCCGCCACAGCATCATTGAACGGAACGATGCCGGAGGAAGATGCCGCATGTGTCGGGGTGCAGCGGATCTCCGGGGGGCGCTTAAAGAGTTGGCGGTGGGGGCTGCCGGCCAGGCGGCGGGTGAAATCCTCGGCCACCTCGGCCTCTGTCGTCTGCCCCAGCTCGTGCGTGTAGGAGATGGCCACGTTGATCGTGGTAACCCGAGAGAGATCGACCCCGCTTGCAGCGGCCTCGGCCACGAGCCGCTCGAACCCTGCCCAGAGGAAGGATTCGGCGTAAATCTCCTGAAGCTTTCCTGATTCCCAATATTGCTGCAGCGATTTGCCGCCTCCAGCGCTGGCCTCCTCCCAGATCGGCGGCGGGTTAAAGTTGGCAACTCCAGCAACCAGATAGACCGGCCGCGTCCCTTGGCTCATCAAGCTCTCCTCATCTCCATCAAATGAGTTCTCGATAACTGATGTAATGCGTCACAGAAAGATCTTACAAACGGTCGCCCTGAGACCTTCGAGGTTCCAGCCGGTCATCCTGAGCCCTGAGCTCACCGAAGGGTCGAAGGACAGGAGCGCTCACCTTTCGACTGCCTCAGGGTGAACGTTAATGAAGACCCATCCAAAAATGACCGATTACGCTCGCGTTGTCTTGCCGATGATGGCTCGAGTGGGGTCGATCTCGTGCCGGAGGACGCGGAGCTCCTCAGACGTTGGCGGTTCAAGCTCCTCGACCTTCTCCCCGACGAGTGGCGCGAACTCCATCCCCTTCAGCACCTCGGCCTCGCTGACGCCGCGCAGCACCCCCAGCAGGTTCATCCGCTTGCTCTGTTCATCGAACCCATAGAGGGCTTTGGAGGTCACCACCCGCCACGGCCCCGTCCCCCTCGGTAACCCGGCCCGCTCACGCGCTCCCGGAGTTCCATCAAGATACCCGGGCGACGTTACGAAGTCCACCTTCTTCACGAACCGCCTCCGCTCGTGCATGATAACAATTACCGTCCGCCAGCATTGGGTGAGCACCTCGTTGGCTCCACCGCTCCCCGGAAACCGTTTCTCCGGGTGTTTGTAATCAGAGCCCAACATGGTGGAGTTGATGTTGCCGAACTGATCGATTTGGGTAGCGCCGAGGACACCCAGATCGACCATCCCAAGCTGGGCCTGGGCGAAGATCGTGTTCATGTTGGTCCAGGCGAGCGACTTGTAGCAGTTACGAGGTCCACCCATCGTGAAGCGAACAAAGGGGGTCTCGGGAAGCGGACCCACTGCGCCGAACTCGTACATTTGGACCATTCGAGGGGCGTGAAGGCGCTGGGCCAGGATTGCGGCGATCTGCGGCATCCCATATCCGATGAAAACGATCTTGCCATCCTCCATCAAGCGGGCGCACTGGCAGATCATGAATTCCGACTCGGTAAAATCCCGCCCTATCAATGGTACCCCTCTTTGATCGTCGCCTGTCGCTTGAGGTCCATGAGCTTCGCCACCCCCACGCGCTTCTCCAAAAACTCCTCATGGCACGAGACACTGTGGATATACCTATCGAGATACGCGACCATCTTCTGCTCATCCCCCGAGGCGGCCATGTATTCCAGGAAGTGTTCCGTATCCATCTCGTACACTCCCTGCGCCCCGCCCGGCAGGC
>Ga0210377_10005754_pt1 | contig 10142 bp, 12 predicted proteins | sample PLM4_65_b1redo_FD_155480 | JGI IMG/M metagenome (GOLD analysis project Ga0210377, IMG submission 155480) | Groundwater sediment microbial communities from an aquifer in East River, Colorado, USA - PLM4_65_b1 redo | ecosystem: Environmental > Terrestrial > Soil > Riparian zone | place: USA: East...
CGGTACATGAGAAGATCAAAGACAAGATTGTTGCTAAACAGGCAAAGAAGTAAGAAATTATACGTTTCGTTAGGGGGGGTATATGACTTTTCGACTACTTACCATCATAATCTGCGGTGTCGTTATTCAAGGGTGCAGCGGCTTACAGAATATTCCACTGGTTTGGAAACCCACAAGCGATATTTATGACAGCAATGCAGGAACTGTCACGACCTTCTTTGATCAAAAGTTTAGGGTAATGCCTTTTTCAGACGGGAGGGATAATAAGTCCGAAATAGCAAAGAATGTCGAAGGAAGTAGCCCTAAGCTTGTAACCACGAAGGATGATGTTGCAGTTTGGTGTACCGATAGGTTCAAGGAAATTCTTCGCCAACACGGTCTTACCTTGGTTGATTCGAATGAGACAGTCGTGTTGAAGGGTGAAGTGCTTCAGTTTTATGTGCTCGAAGATACACGTTATAAGGGTATGGTAGGTATCAAGCTGACTGCTGAATCACTTGCTGGGGTTAACCTCTGGCAAGGTGTCTTAACCGGCACAGCTAAACGATTTGGACGCTCATACAGTCAAGATAATTACTATGAGACTCTAAGTGACTCCTTTCTAAATGCTATTCAATCACTAATGAAAAATGAAGATTTTAAAAATGCTCTGATGCGCAAGACTTTATGACGCATCAGGATCTCTAATCACTAAAGTAACGACAAGCCCATTTTCATATGATTCCAACAGGCTCTTCAACGTTTAAAGCGGAGGCAATGCAAGATGCAAGAAAAAGGCGCTGGTGATCCCCGACACAGAAATTATGGATAAAACAAGTTCAATGGGGCTGTGGACCCATGCAAATGAATTCTATTTAGCATCACGTGTGTTGGCTCAACCTGATAACTCACACTTAATGCACCCATCTTACTATCTAATATCACACTCGATTGAACTTGCCTTGAAAGCATTCTTACGAGGCAATGGTCTTAGTTTAGATGAACTGAAAAACTACAAAAAACTAGGCCATGATCTTCAAAAACTCCTTGAAAAAGCAGTTTCTTTGGAACTGGAATTATATTTAACACTTTCGCAAAAGGATGAATTTGCCATATCTACAATTAATGAGTATTACAAAAATAAAGAATTGGAATACATTGTGACAGGCAAGAAATCCTATCCAAAAATTGAGTTCCTTATTTCATTTAATGGAAAGCTGCTTAACGGAATTAGACAATTCTGTTTCGATAGAATGGATCATCATGTACAGAAACCAGACAACCATCCGCTAGAGCCGATTCGCTGACGCTTACGACTAAGCGACGAAAACGTTACACAGCGGACGATCGATTGGGCCTGATGTTGCTTGGCTTCTTCAATCCCCCGGAAATAAAATCACCGTCGTTTAAATCGACGGAATATTTATCCCGGACTGTCTGACTGGTTATCTGGCATAAGATCAGATCGTCTCCGGACAGTTCGGCAAGAACGAGCGCCGGTCGCCTCTTGGACATGGAAAGATCGCTGAACGGAAAAGGGATCACGACCACATCGCCCTTTACAAATCGCCCCATGCCTCGTCCTCCTCGGCGCAGAGCCAATCCTTCTTCAGTGACGATTCACTGGCAATGCAGGTATATATCCCTTCCCGGACTGACTTTGCCTTTACAAACCTGATAAAATCAAACACTTCATCCAGATACGATTCCGGTAAGGTTTCAATTTCATGTATAACCAATGCTTTATTCGGCATGCTTTTCTCCATTACTTGCCCTCCCTTTTGTACACCCGCCCCGCCTCGTTGTCAATCTGCACCAGTAAAAAGCTTTAACGACAGAAACCAATCCGCTTTTTTCTGGCTTGCACATGATGTGTCAAATGAGATACAATTCCTGAAAATCACGGAGGGTAACGACATGCCACGGGCTGCAATGATTCATGCACGGATGGAGCCGGAATTAAAACACGATGTAGAGAGCATCTTCAGGGCGCTGGGTATGACCACTACCGAGGCAGTGACGCTCTTCTACAAACAGGTGAAGATGCGTCACGGATTGCCGTTTGCGGTTGAAGTGCCGGATGAGGAGCTGGACACCTGGCAGCGGTGCGAGATCAATAAAGGTCTGGAGGAGATGAGATCCGGAAAACTGATTGACCATGCCGATGTTGTTAATCGCTGGTCGGCGCGGAAATGAGAATCCGCTGGACTGAAGGTGCGACAGACAATCTCGCCCAGGTGGAGGAGTACATCGCCCTGGATAATCCACCGGCTGCGTTTGACACGGTTCTCAAGATCATCGCCACGGCAGAGATGTTGGTCGACTATCCCGCCCACGGCAAACGTGGACGCGAACGCGGCACACGGGAGCTTGTCGTTGCCGGTCTCCCTTTCATCATCATCTTTGCCGTTCACCGGGAGGAGTTGGTTATTATCCGGGTGCTGCATATGGCCATGAAATACCCGTAACCGGCGCACAGAATCGGGCAGGATCTTGGCAAAGAGGCCAGGGCCGATTGTCTCACCAGCACACCCTTTTGGCGCTTGCGTGTCGGCGGCTAGCGTGCAATCTGTGAAATCATCAACAACCAGCTCATCATCTACGTCCTTAAAATCGGATCGAGAGGAGATGTCTACAAATGAAAGTACAAATTATTGAACACGACGGTACGCCCGAATATGCCGTAATCCCTTTTGCCGAATGGCAATCAATTACCGAGCGTCTCGAAGAGTTGGAAGACATTGCCGACGCTCGCAGCATATCAGCAGCCATTGCCGCCGGTGAAGAAACATTCCCCCATGAATTCAGCAAGCGGCTTGTATCCGGCGAATCGCCGCTCAAAGTCTGGCGCGAATATCGCGGTTTCACCCTGACAGCCCTTGGCAAACTGTGCGGAGTAACCGCTGCCGCCCTGTCCCAGATAGAAACCGGAAAACGCTCCCCCAGCGTTGAACTCCTCGGTAAACTATCCCGCGCACTTGGCTGCGATATGGAAGACCTTCACGCAGTAGAAGAACTTGACAGGGTAGAGGATGACGGGCGTGTCGTTATCACCCCTGTTGATAATGCAGCGTTGACTCTAGTGCAGCGACTTGCCCTGTTTGATCCGGCCAGACATGGTGGTGAAGCAATGGCAGCCGAACCGCTGGGGGCTGAAAAATGGTAGCACCGACAAAACCGGTCATCACAAGCCGGTAATGAGATGCGAGACCTGCATCCATTTCTGGTGCTGTCGCCGCGCACCTTTAACGAGCGCACATCATTGGTTATCGGTCTGCCCATGACCACGGCGGAGTACAATGCCGCTAACCCATTTGCCGTGGCTGTGGGTGGTGCACGGGGCAAGAAGGCAGAAAAGACCAGCTATGTGCTTTGTTACCAACCTAAATCCTTTGATTGGCGTAGCCGCAAAGCATCGCCGCATCCGCTCAAACGCCTGGCAGACAGCCATTTTGCCGAGTGCTGCGCACGTCTGAACCAAATTGTACAGCTTGTGCTGTAGCCCGCCCCATCACACTCCCCAAAAACCTCCCGTCGGAAATCTCAGACCAGAAAATCCCTCTGGGTCTGCCGTTTTGCTTTTACAAAACCAAATTGATGCAAGAGAAAATACCCCGCAGGCAATCAGGGCCGAATGGGGCCGGAAGATTGACACCCTCATTTTTTGCTGCTACCTTGGGCCAAAATTATTCGGGAGACAGGCATGCCTTTTCCAAACTTTGATCCGGTTTTCTTCCGTTTGGGGCCACTTGAGTTTCGCTGGTACGGCCTCATGTATATTATCGGTTTTGTTGCCGCCTCTTTCATAATCAAGGCGGGCGTCAAGCGGAAAAACATCCCGCTCAGCAAGGATGATGTGGCGGACCTCATTTTTACCGTGGCGCTCGGTGTTATTCTCGGCGGTCGGTTCGGCTATATCATTTTTTATAATTTCTCCTATTACCTTGCCCATCCACTCAAGTTCTTTGCCGTCTGGGAAGGGGGGATGTCTTTTCATGGCGGCTTGATCGGAGCCATTCTGGCCGGTTTGCTTTTTATCAGGAAGAAGAAGATTGCTTTTTACTCTCTTGCGGATATCGGCTTTCTTGCCGGACCGGTTGGCCTGGGGCTGGGAAGGATCGGAAATTTCATCAACGGGGAGCTGTATGGCCGGGTTACCGACGTGCCTTGGGGAATGGTCTTTCCCTCTGGCGGCCCTCTGCCGCGTCATCCTTCGCAACTCTACGAGGCTCTTCTCGAGGGGCCACTCATGTTCGGGATCCTCTGGCTGATGGGGCGGAAGGAGCATCCAGCGGGGGGGGTGTTCTGGGCATTTATCAGCCTCTACGGCCTTTTTCGTTTCATTGTCGAGTTTTTCCGCGAGCCGGACAGCCAGGTCGGTTTCATCCTTGGAGGATTTTCCATGGGACAGATGTTGAGTTTACCGATGTTTTTGCTGGGAGGTGGGATGGTCGTGTGGTTGTATTGGAGGGAAAGGTCACATAAGCTTTGAGGATGTAGTTTCAGCCTACTGTAACCGTTTTCTCATTTCCAGGACATTGCCATCGCAGACGTGCCTGTAGCAGACGGAATCCATCAGCGATCTGATCAGGAATATGCCGCGTCCCCGGTCTTCCAGCTCATCAAAATTGGGGGGCGGAATGGTGTTGATATCGAATCCCTGGCCGTTATCATAGACCTTGATGGTTAAATCTTCATCGCAGATGTTTATCACGATATGCACCATGTTGTCGGCTTCACCGGTGTGTGCGTATTTGATGGCGTTTACCATCGCCTCGGTAAGGACCAGGTTCAAATGATAGGCAAGGGTTTCCTTGTCACCCGTATATCTATCCAGTTCCTTGGCGATGTCTTCGCCGATTCTGCCGATCAGGCTTAAATAGCGGGTCTGGTTGGGAACCTTGATGTCAACCTCTAGTTCATTCTTTTCCATCTGAACCTCGCTTGTTAAAGCTCAAAAATTGTCGAGCGCTTCTGAGGTTGAAGCGAAAATCTCAAATACCCTGTGGAGTCTTGTCAGTTCAAACATCGACCTCACCTGGGATTGGAGGGTTGACAGTTTAAGGTTCCCCTGGTTGGAGATGGCGTTCTTAAAGCCGGAAACAAGAGCCCCCAGCCCGGAGCTGTCAATAAAACGGACATCCTTCAGGTCTATCAGCACATTCTTCTTCCCCTCTGCGAAAAGTTTCTGCACTACGATTTTCAACTCGCCGGAATTGTGGGCGTCCAGTCTTTCCTCTTTAACGTAGATAATCACGATGTCGTTCTTGATTTCGGTTTGCAGGTTCATGCCGTGTGCTCCTGTGTCGAATTTCTGTTTATTGGTTCCTTAACATATTGTTTACTTATATAGCAATGCTGCAAGCGGTTCAATAAATAATATCTATTCAATATTATCATACTACTTTCATGACTATTATGGAAATGTCATCCTGCAATGAAGAGGTTAAAGTGTACTGAGCCACTTCCTTGAGTACCCTCTCGATTATGGCCTCCGGTTCATCTTCAAAAACTTCGGTCAGAATACTGCAGAGTCGGCCAACACCGAACAATTGGCCCTCCCCGTTGTCCGCCTCGATAATGCCGTCGGTGTAGATGAACAGCAGGTCTCCTTTCAGCAATTGGATATTTTTTTCTTCAAACATTACTGAACGGTAAACCCCCAGGATGAGCCCTTCTGCATCCAGTTCTGTGCATGACATCACTCCTTTTCGGAGGAGGAGAGGCGGATTGTGCCCTGCGTTGGCGTAGCTGAGGCGGCGGCTCGTTGCATCGTATTTCATATAAAACATGGTAATGAACAATTCCGCTCTGGTCAGATCTTCATAGAGAAGTTCGTTCAGGGTGGCAAGGATAGCGGTGCCGGAGGTGCTTGAATGGACTTGAGCGCGCAGAACGCTTCGTGTCTCGACCATGATCAGCGCAGCTCCCACGCTGTGTCCCGAGACATCGGCCATAACAATATCAACACTGTTTTCTCCGCGTTGGAAAAAGTCATAATAGTCGCCTCCCACATGGGCTGCAGGGATACAACGGCAGGCGAAGCTAACGCCGGGCATCGTCGGGGGGGCATCCGGCAGGAGTGAAAGCTGTATCTGCTTGGCGAGTTCCATATCCCTGAGCACCCTGGCGTTTTCCAACAGGGCAGCTTCTTTCTGCTGGCGCTCCTTTTCCTTGGCTTCCCGTTCGGTGACGATCTTTACTGCTTGGGCCAGTTGCCCGGCGAGGCTGCCTAAGAGCTGCAGAAACGGTTCGGTGAAGAGACCGACGATAGACTTCGAGAACACCGAAAGAATCCCCACCGGCGGATCTCCTTCGCTGGTGATGGGAATATGGGCAAATGACCTTATTCCTTCCCGCTCCATTATCTCTTTTGATTTTGGTCTGGTCAGATAGAGGGTATCATTGACGAATTCCGCCTTGTTGCTGAGGAACGCTTCACCGATGTGGGTGTCTATTTCCGGCAGCCAGTTGATCTGGGTAATCTGCTGGTTTTTCAGGCCGCGGTAACAGCGGACGATCAATACTCCTTCGTCATTGACCAGTCTGATAACAGAGAGGTCGAACTTGAACTCCTTTTGCAGCAGATCAAGAAGGTCTTCCATAATGATCTGCAGGTCAAGGGAGCGGTTCATTATCTCTGAGGCTCTGAGGCGGACGAAAAGCGCCTCCCGGCTCTGGTCCAGGGAGGTGCGGACCGTGCTGAAGATGTCATAGACGGACTCCATTTTGGAGCCGATGTCGGTCAGGTAGCTTTCGACAATGGCGCCGGCAGCCGCTGCTCCAAGGGACCCGGCCAAGGTTTTCTCGATAAATCGCCTGAGATTCGGCAGTTCAAACTCTGGCACGCCGCCACTGCTGTTGATTTCCCTGTCTCCCATATATTCGCTGATAGCGGCATGGGCAGGCACCTCCCCGATAAACTTTGCCATGAGATTGACAAATTGGAGGATAGTGACAGGTTTCGAGAGCCGCTTCGTTTCCCATGGCACCTTGTTCTTTTCCGGTTCAAAAACGTCGATGAATTTTTTTGCTTGCTCCTGTTCCTGTTCGTCCTGACCCAGGATGATGGAGAGCGACAGGTAGCCGCCGACGTTGAGCAGCATGCTCCAGAAAAGGGAGTGGCTCCATATATCAAAGCCGCTCAGGCCGAAAAGCTCCGTCGGTCGTAAAAAGCCCATGCCGAAGAGCCCGTTTGTCAGAATATCGCTCTGCCACCACCCTGAGTTGACAATGGAAGGGATGAGCAAGGTGTAAAACCAGATGATGAATCCGAGTAGCATCCCGGTGACAGCTCCTGCCTTGTTTCCCCTATGCCAGTAGAGTCCGCCGATGAGGGCGGGGCCGAACTGGGCGGCGGCGGCAAAAGATATGAGCCCCATATTGACCAGCATTGAGGTTTCGCCGATGATGGTCTGGTAAAAATAGCCGAGTAGGACGAAGAGAAAGATGCCGAAGCGCTTAAGGTTGATGAGCAGAACTGGGAACCAGCTGCGCGGTTTCAGTTTCACCACGATTGGCATGATCACGTGATTGAGAAACATGGTGGAAACTGCAATGGATTCGACCATTACCATGCCGGCAGCGGCGGAAAAGCCGCCGAGAAAGGCCACCAGTGCCAGCCAGGGATGACCGCTCTGCAAGGGGAGAGTGAGAACGAAGTAATCGGCGTTGGCGCTGCTGCCGGTAAAGAGGATTCCTCCCAGGGCGATGGGCATGACAAAGAAGTTTATCAAGAACATATAGACGGGGAACAACCACATGGCCTTTTTTATATGCTCCTCGTTGGAGTTTTCGATGACCATGATGTGAAACTGACGTGGGAGCAACATGATGGCTCCCATGGAGAGGTAAAGCATGGTGAACCAGTTTGCATATGAGATTTCCCCGACCTCACCGAAGGTTGTCAGGTGGTTGAGGAGTGCCGGATTTGCACTCATCCTGGAGAAAATGTCTTCAAAGCCGTCAAAAAAGACGTAGGTGGTAAAGAATCCGACCAATAAAAATGCCCCGAGTTTTACGATCGATTCCACTGCTATGGCAGCCACGAGCCCTTCGTGCCGCTCCGAAGAAACCAGCCGCCGGGCGCCGAAGATTACGGCAAAGATCCCGAGTATCAGCGCGGCGAAAAAGCTTGTGTGGAATGTCACCGGGGAACTCCCCTGCATCAGCGGTAGCTGGACTGACGGGTGACCGCAGATGATGTCAAAGGTCGTGGCTACCGCCTTGAGTTGCACGGCTATATAGGGTGTTATGCCGAAGATGATGATGATGGTGACCAGTGCCCCGAGCCATTGCGATTTCCCGTAGCGCGAGCTGATAAAATCGGCTATGGAGGTGATGTTGTTTTCCTTGGTGATTCGCACAATCTTGCGCAGCAGGAACCACCAGGAAAAAGCTGTGAGTGTGGGGCCAACATATACGAGAAGAAAATCGAGACCGGTTGTGGCGGCCTTCCCGACGCTGCCGTAATAGGTCCATGTGGTGGCATAAACAGCGATGGAAAGGGAATAGATGTAGGGGTTGGAGATGATGCTTTTCCCCTTCTCCTGCATCTTGTCAGCGTAGTAAGCTATCAGGAAGAGAAAAAAAATGTAAAGGAGGGAGACCCCGATGACCAGTTCGATGCTCAGCATCAGTGTCGCTCCCCCTTTTCGTCTTCTTCTCTTTCTGACACATCAACGGCTTTGGTGAACAGAAAGATGACAAAGATTGAGGCCAGCCAGCCGATCATAAAGTAAAGGTAAAGCAGCGGTAGGTGGAAAACAAAGGCCTTTTTGTTAAAGATGCTGACAAATGGGTAGTTCATCATGATGATTCCTAGTATGAAGAAAATCACCCATGATTCCTTGAGACGGAGACGTTTCAATATGGTCAATTTCAATTTAGGCCACATTACAGTAACTCCAGACGCTTGAGAATTGAATCGACATTATCCAACAACGGAGCGGAAGTATCAACGGTAATTGTCTTAGCTTCATCTTCCGCTACCGCTTCATATTCGCTTTTCTGCCGGTGAAACAACTCCCATCTTCCGTCAGACACTGCCTTCGGATCGTTTATACGGCTGTCAAGCCTCTGTTTAATGGTCTTTTCCGGGCACCACGTCTGGAGAATGATAAAGGGTGAGCCCAGCTTTTCGGCCAGTTCGCGGAAGCGGGTGCGATCGCTCCTGCGGCGGAAAGTGGCATCAATAATGATGCTGTGCCCGGTGCTGAGCGATTTTTCGCTGCGGGCCAGCAATTCAGCATAGGTGGCCTCATTGAACGCCGTCGTGTAGATCCCCTCGCCATAACCGCTCAGGTCGCGGGAGTATGACGGTAGCCCGCTGATTTCCTTTCGCACCGCATCGGCAGTTACCGACTCCAGGCCGAGTTCGAAGGCCAGAGCCGAAGCTGTGGTGCTCTTCCCGCTCCCCATGAGGCCGCTGGTGATAAACAGGCTGGGCGGGAGACGGCGGCGCAGGATATATCCCCGTGCCAGGCGGAAATAGAGCCGGGCCTTTTCTCCGGCCGTATTCCTCTCCTCCTCCGGGATGTGCGGATCGTTGAGCCTGAAACTCTCCACTTTTCCCCGGACAACGGCGCGATAGATTTTGTAAAAATCGAGCACCGCTGAAAGCCCATGGTCACCGGTCGCTGCCAGGTACTCATCCAATAGCGTTGCGGAAAACGAATTTTTTCCGTGGTAGTCAAGGTCCATGAGCAAAAAAGCAATGTCAGCGGCGGTATCGCTGCAACGGAAGCGTTGGTTGAATTCGATACAGTCGAAGATATAGACCCTGTCGGCCAGGCAGATGTTCTCGGAATGGATATCGCCGTCACATTCCCTGATGAACCCCTGTGATACCCTTTCGGCAAAGAGCGCCTGGTTATTGTTGATGAAGCTCTCCACCCATTCCCTGATTATCTCCAGATCGATCCGGCTCAGCGAGATATCGATAAATTCGTCCAGCTGCTGAAAATTCTCCTCCCAGTTGCGCCGTATGTTTTCAACCCTTCCATAGATGTCAATCTCCTCACCCCGTCCCGCGTTATGGTGAAATTCGGCTATGGTGCGGGCAATCCGCCGCATGTCCTCTTCGGTAACCTGTTCTGCAGCCAAAAGCCTGTGGAGCATCCGCTCCTCGGGGAGTCTTTTCATTTTCACCGCATAGTCGACAA
>Ga0210377_10005756_pt1 | contig 10142 bp, 10 predicted proteins | sample PLM4_65_b1redo_FD_155480 | JGI IMG/M metagenome (GOLD analysis project Ga0210377, IMG submission 155480) | Groundwater sediment microbial communities from an aquifer in East River, Colorado, USA - PLM4_65_b1 redo | ecosystem: Environmental > Terrestrial > Soil > Riparian zone | place: USA: East...
AACAGCTTCACGAAGTTGCGGCGCTTGCGTCTCTGGACGTATTCCGCCAGGGCCTCGTTGACCGTATCCCGCTTGGTGCGGCGCCCTCCCACTCGCAGCGCTTCGCTCAGCAACTGATCGTCGATCGCCAGGTTCGTCGGCACGGCGGCCTCCCCACACAAAGGGTTACACATTCCCTCGCCCCCGGCAACCGGCATCGCTCCTCACCGGCGAAGTCGTGACGCTCGGCATTCGATCCGCTATAGAATCCCGTCTCGCTCGCCAATCCGGTGGCCAACCTCCCGTGAGCGAGTCGTCGAGGAGGAAGGAGAGCTCGCGTTGATCGGGAAGACCGTGTCCCACTACCGCGTCCTTCGGAAGCTCGGTGGCGGCGGCATGGGCGTCGTTTACGAGGCCGAGGACACGCGCCTCGGCCGGACCGTCGCCCTCAAATTCCTCCCGGAGAAGCTCGCCCAGGACCCGCAGGCGCTCGAGCGCTTCCGGCGGGAGGCCAAGGCCGCCTCCGCCCTCAACCACCCCGGCATCTGCACCGTCCATGACATCGGGGAAGGCGAGGGCCGGCACTTCATTGCCCTCGAGCGCATGGAGGGATTGACCCTCAAACATCGCGTCAATGGTCGGCCCCTGCCCACAGAGACGCTGCTCGACCTGGCCATCCAGATCGCGGACGCTCTCGAGGCCGCCCACGCCAAGGGCATCGTCCACCGCGACATCAAGCCCGCGAACATCTTCGTGACCGAGCGTGAGCAAGCCAAGCTTCTGGACTTCGGCCTGGCCATGCTGGAACCGGGACAGAAGGCGACGGCGGACAACGAAGTGTCGAGCCTGCCCACGGCCTCGACCCCGCCCGAGCACCTGACGAGCCCGGGGACGGTCGTGGGGACGATGGCGTACATGTCGCCGGAGCAGGCCCGGGGGAAGGCCCTCGATCTGCGGACGGACCTCTTCTCGTTAGGGGCGGTTCTCTACGAGATGGCCACGGGGCGTCTGCCCTTCGACGGCGCAACGGCCGCCGTCCTCTTCGATGCGATCCTGAACCGGGAGCCGATCCCACCGACGCAGGTCAACCCTGCGTTGCCAGCCGAGATGCAGCGGATCATCGGCAAGGCCCTCGAGAAGGACCGGGACGTTCGCTACCAGTCGGCGCGCGACATGCTGGCCGACTTGAAACGTCTCAAGCGGGACTCGGCCTCGGGGCGTGTGTCGCCGGCTTCCGGGGTGGCGGCGGGCGCATCCGGCTCCACGCCGGTCGCGGTCGTCCGAGGGCATGGAGCGCGGTGGATCGTGGGCGGCCTCGCTCTTGCTGCCGCCCTCGGGGGCTGGGCTCTCGTGGCGTGGTGGACCTCGCCCCCGCCCCGCCCGCGGGTCACCGGCTCGACGCAGATCACGAACGATCGTCTCATCAAGGGTCGCCCGGTCACCGACGGCTCCCGGCTCTATTTCTCGGCGCGGCACAGCCTGAGCGACAGCCCGGGGCAGGCTTTCCTTGCGCAGGTGGCCAGCACCAGCGGCGAGACCGTCATCCTGGCCCCCGAAATCGCGCAGATCCTGGACATCTCCCCGAACGGCACGGAGCTGCTCGTCTCGACATTCAAGGCGACAGAGGACGAAGCTGACCTCTGGGCGAGGCCGGTCTTGGGCGGAACGCCCCGCCGTCTGGGCGACCTGCGAACGGGGAACCTGGCGTTCGGCGGCGCGTGGTCGCCCGATGGCGCCAGGATCGCCTATACGCTGGGGTCCGAGCTTCGCCTGGCCCGTAGCGATGGGACCGAGCCCCGCACGCTCGTGACGGCACCCGGCTCTCCTTTCTTGCCGCGCTGGTCGCCCGATGGGAGGAGCTTGCGCTACTCGGTTGGGGACCCCAGGACTTCTACATCGACTCTCTGGCAAGTGAATGCCGACGGGAGCAACCCTCAGGAGCTGCTTCCGGGCTGGACGGGCGCACCGAACGCGTGCTGCGGAGCCTGGACCCCCAACGGGAAGTCCTTCGTCTTCACGGCAAGTGGCAACCTATGGGCTCTGCCTGAGGACACACGGCCTTTTGGGAGGCGCCGAGCCGAGCCTGTGCAGTTGACCTTCGGGCCCGTGGTCTTCGGGGCGCCCGTCCCGAGTCGGGATGGCAAGCGTCTCTTCGCGGTGGGCAACCAGCCAGGCGGGGAGCTGGTCCGCTTCGATGCGCGCTCGGGGCAGTTCGTTCCCTACCTGTCGGGCCTCTCCGCGGAGGGCGTGGCGTTTTCGAAGGATGGCGCCTGGGTCGCCTACGTCGCCTTTCCGGAGGGCACGCTCTGGCGCAGCCGCGTGGACGGGACCGAACGGCTGCAGCTCACGTTCCCACCTCTCGGAGCCGCGCTCCCGCGCTGGTCGCCCGACGGCAAGGAGATCGCGTTCTTCGCCGCGACGGCCAGCGATTCGGTCCGGATCTACCTGGTTTCCGCCGCCGGCGGCAAGCCGCGTCGGCTGATCGAGAGCCCCCAGGTCGACCCGTCCTGGTCGCCCGACGGACGGCGCCTGGCTTTCGGGAGCTTGCCAGGCCTCGAGCCGAGCACGTCGCCGAACGCCGTGATCCGTCTGCTGGATCTCCAGACCCATGAGGTTTCGGCGCTGCCCGGGTCCCAGGGCTTCTTCTCCCCTCGCTTCTCGCCGGACGGCCATCATGTCGCGGCCTTGTCATTTGACTTGCAGAGGCTGGTGCTCTTCGACTTCGCGACCGGCAAGAAGACCGAGCTCTATAAGGGCACCGCGGGATACCCCAACTGGTCAGGGGATGGCCGACATCTCTACTTCGAGACCGGCTCCGAGCTGCGCCGTGTGCGGATCGGGGACCACCACGTGGAGGTGATCGCCAGCCTGAAAGGCTTCCGCCGGGCGTTGAGTAGTCTCGGACAGTGGTTCGGGCTTGCGCCCGACGACACGCCCCTCGTCCTTCGCGACGTGGGCACGAGCGAGATCTACGCCCTCGACTGGGACGCGCCCTAGCGAGACGGCATGAGAACGACCATCGACAAGGCAGGCCGCCTCCGGTCGTCCATAATAGCAGCGTGAGGCTGTACTTGGACGTGTGCTGCCTGAAGCGCCCTTTCGACGATCAGAAGGAGCTACGGATCCGTCTCGAGTCCGAGGCGATCCTCGCCATTCTCGAGGCACCTGCCGACCGCGTCGAATTGGTGAGAGGGCCGGCGCACGATCTCGAGAACGACCGAAACCCGGTTCCCTGGCGCGCGGCAAGGGTGCGAGAATGGCTCGAAGCGCAGCGCCTCATGACCCTCGAAGAAGCCGCCTTGACGATCCGGACCGGCGAGTTGATGCGCCTGGGATTTCGCGGCATCGACGCCCTGCACCTGGCATCCGCGGAGAGCGCGCGGGTCGACGTATTCTGCACCTGTGACGATCGGCTGCTGGCGGCGGCGCAGAAAAATGCCTCGTCTCTGCGGGTGCGGGTTCAAGAACCCCTGACCGCCGCGCGCGAGATCCTGACATGACGCCCGTCATCACCAGTCCCGTGGAGTTGCGAAGGCAGGGCTTCTCAGCCCTGGTCAAGGTCCTAGGTTGGGTCAACGCGGTGAGGTTTCTACAGCAGTACGAGACCGGGCACGGCGACTACACCCGCGAACGCGACGAGATCCTACCCGACTGGGATGCCGAGACGCTGGTGAGGAACGCCCTCAGCAAACCGAAGCCCGACGGAACGAGCTGATGGACAGCGCCGCTACGGGGCGACCCAGTAGCCGCGCCGGACGTGTACGTCGCCCCTCCCCGCCTTCAGTCGGACCTCTAGCCACGGGGAAGGAGAGTGCGCCTTGATCGGAAGACCGTGTCCCACTACCGCGTCCTCCGGAAGCTCGGAGGCGGCGGCATGGGCGTGGTCTACGAGGCTGAGGACACGCGCCTTGGCCGGACCGTCGCCCTGAAGTTCCTCCCGGAGAAGCTCGCCGCGGACCCCCAGGCCCTCGAGCGCATGGAGGGACTGACCCTCAAGCATCGCGTCAATGGCCGGCCCCGTCCACCGCGATTCTTCTCCCCTCGCTTCTCGCCGGACGGCCGTCATGTCGCGACCCTGTCATTCCACCTGCAGAGGCTGGTGCTCTTCGACTTCGCGACCGGCAAATGGACCGAGCTCTATAGGGGCACTGTGGGATACCCGAACTGGTCAGGGGATGGGCGACATCTCTACTTCGACACCGGCTCCGAGCTGCGCCGTGTGAAGATCGAGGACCACCACGTGGAGGTGATCGCCAGCTTGAAAGGCTTCCGCCGAGCGTTGAGTAGTCTTGGGCAGTGGTTCGGGCTTGCGCCCGACGACACCCCCCTGGTCCTTCGCGACGTGGGCACACGCGAGATCTACGCCCTCGAGTGGGAAGCGCCGTGACGGGCCACGCAGGTCGCCCATGGGAGCCACAGCCCCGGGCCATGGCGCCTGGAAACGCGTACGAAGGAGCGTACGATTGGTTCGGGGGTACTGTGGATGACGACCATCAGTGCAAGCGAAGCCCGCGCGCGGCTCTACGGCCTGCTGGACGAAGCAGCGGCGTCCGGTGAAGCCATCCAGATCACCGGCCGGCGGAACAACGCGGTTCTCGTATCAGAGCGCGACTGGCGCGCGATTCAGGAGACGTTGTACCTCCTTTCCATTCCAGGCATGCGGCAATCCATCCGCCAGGGCCTGAAGACTTCGGCCAAGAGGTGCTCTACCGAACCAGGCTGGTGAGGAGGGTCTTCGCGCGCGGGCCGAGTAGCTCGTCGGAACGGGAACGCGACGAGATCCGACTCCAGCCGCGTTCCCGGTTTGCCGGCGTCGAGGTCGACGAGCTCTCAACGCGGCGGACGGTCTCGCAGGAGCTGCAGGTAGGCGCGAAGCGCGTCGCGCACGGTGAAGATGCCGACGAGGCGGGCGTTCTCGAGGACGGGGAGGCCGTCGATCTTGCCGGCCAGGAGTGTCTCCACCGCTTCCGCCGCCAAGTCGTCCTCACCGACAGTGATGACGTCCCTCGTCATGATCCGCGCGAGAGGAGTCGTCTCCAGGAGGGCCTCGTACTCCTCGGGCGCCGCGGCCGAGAGCGGGCTGGGCAACGTGCCCTGGACGTCGCGATCGGTCACGATCCCCACGAGGCGGCCGTTTTCATCCACCACCGGAATGTGCCGGATCCCGCGGATCATGACGATCTCGACCGCCTGGCGAAGAAGATCGTCCTCCCGGAGGGTGACAGGGTCCCTCGTCATGAAGTCCCGGACGCGCTGCTGGGCCATGCTCTATTATCTCGCCGACCCGAGTGAGTGTGTGCCAGGAAGCCGCTGGAATCGGTCAGGGGAAGACATCAGGCGCTCGGCCGGTACTCGGTGCGCTGGACGTCGATCGTTCCCGAGCGTACCTCGAGGAAGGGCTTGCCGGAGCGTACACCTGCCGTGCCGTAGCCGGTCGCGGTGGAGAGGAAGCTCCGGAAGTCACCCCTGAGGCGGGGCTCGACGTAGAGGACGCGCTCGACCGCGTCGTAGCGCACGCCGGTCAGACCCTGGATCAGGCCGTACGAGGACATGGCCCGCGCGTACCAGTGGCCGCACTCGTACTCGTCGAAGGGGTTGCGCGTGCGGCCATCGTAACGGTCGCGACACGTGCGGACGATCTCGAGCCCCTCCTCGACCAGACCCATCGACATCAGGTGCGAGGCGACTTGGTACTCGATCCCGGTCCAGACCTCGTTCGAGTAGACGAAGGGCAGGGCCAGGGCACCGCCTCGCGGCCAGGTGCAGAGCAGAAGCCCGCCTTCCGCGCCAAACGCAAACGTCGGCCGCTGGGGGTTGGCGTGGTCGGTGAGGTCCTTCTTCAGGTTGTGCCGGTGCACCGCGCGCAGGTGGCTCCCGGTCTTCTCGCGGTCGAGCACCTCGCCGACACCGCACACCGCGGCCATCCACTCGCCGAGAACACCGTCGGAGAGACAGCCCTCCCCGTACTGGTACTTGGGACCCTCCTTCTCCAGGAGCGACCGGGCCTCCGCTGAGTACTCACCGACCATGCTCTTCGCGTCCTGGGGACTCCCGGCCCGCAGGTTCCTCCACTGCACCCTCTGGATGAAGTACTCGCCGTTCCAGAGGTCCGTCTCCATCCGGCGCTTGCCCTTCTCGAGAATGTCCTGGTAGATCGGCACCGGATCGCCAACGGCCCGGCCCATGAGTGTCGCCGCCCGGAGCGCACCGAGGTAGAAGCTCGTGCACATCCCGTCCGGGCCCCAGAACTCGATGTCGTAGGTGTTGTGGTGGGGCTCCTCGAGGGCGCCGGTGTGCCGCGGGTCCCACGTCTCGATGCAGTAGTCGAGGCTGGTCTTCACGCTCGACCAGAGGCTGCGGAGCCACGCCGTGTCGCCGCAGATCCGCCACTCGCGATAGACCTTCATGATGCCGCCGAGCTGTCCGTCGGCCGCGGCGTGGAAGTCGTGGGCGGGGGGTCGGATGGGGAGGGCGGCGCGGAAGGTCTGATGGCCGCGCGCGTCCTGCGACACGCGGAACTCCGTCTCGCGCAAGGTCCGCTCCAGCGACGGGAAGAGGTGCGGCACCGCCTGGGCGTAGTTCCAGACGTGCGTGCAGGACCCGTGACAGCAGCCCCGGCTGTCGCCGCAACCCTCCCAGCTCCAGAGGCGTCCGTCCGCTTGGCGCATGACCGTCGGGGACCTCAGGATCGTGAGGTTGGCGGCCACCGCCTCGACGACCTCCGGCGGCAGGGTCTGGTCGTGGAAGCAGTCGGAGAAGCGCGCGGTCTTCCGACGGAGCTCCGCGTAGTGGGCCCGCCAGTGGTCGGCCGTCTCCTCGATCGACGAGAAGCGCTTCGCGTACCAGGGACGGTAGCGGCGCTCTTCCGCAGGCTCGTCTCCTTCGGGGTCGTCGCCGACCCGCAGGTGGCTCGATCCCACGTACCACGAGAGCTGCGCCGCGATCGTCTTCGCGGCGCCGGGCGCGAGGGTGAACGGCACGAAGACCGTGGCCCCGGGCGAAGGCGGTCCCTCGGAGACGGGCGGGCGGTCGTAGCAGGCGCCCTCCTCGACGTCCTTCCAGGCGAAGGTCAGATCATCGAACCAGCCGCCTCGGAACCAGGCATGATTGACCCTGGCCTCCGCCTCGCTGGTCCTCACGCAGAACGATCCCTCCTCCCACGGCTTCTCCTTCGGGCCACCACCCCAGAGAACGAAGCCGCCGGGGATCGGGTGCACGGCCTTCTCGCCCTTTTCCACGGCCATGAAGTTGCGCGCATTGAAGGAGAAGACGCCGGTCAGCAGCCGCGCGGTCGGGTTCAGGAGCCGATACTCGAGTGCCGCGAAAGGTAGGCTCGAGCTGTCGGGATCGGCGGCCTCGAACGGGCTCCAGCCGGTGATCTCGACCTTCAGGGGAGCCTCGTCGTCTTCGAGCGTCACCGTCCCGAACGGGAAGCGGGCCTCGAACCGCGCATGGCCGAAGCGGGGCAGGCCCCAGGTCGCGCCCCCGCCGCCGTTGCCGGAGTCCTTGAGACCGAACCGCTTCCATGCCGGCACCGGCCCCTCGGCGACGCGCGCCAGGTTGGGCTCGCCTTTGATGGACACCGCCGCGAACACGCAAGGCTCGTGGAAGATGTCGGGCTGATGACGCAGCGAGACGTGCGAGAGGGCACCCGTCCCCTCGAGGCAGAGCATCCCCGCCCCGATCCCGCCGAGAGGAAACGCTACGCGGCTCAGGGTCTCGCCCTCGTAGGGGCCGTTGTAGGAGCGCCGGGACGTCCTCTCCGCGCCGGCTTCGCTCTCTCGCCTTCCTTGCGCCTCGATGGAGCCCATGCTCCCGAGCGTGCCCACCGCGGCGACCGACCCGGCGAGAAACGCCCGCCGGCGGGGCGACCCGGGCTTTGGGGCTTTGCGGGCCATTCGTTCCCCCTTCACGCGGGTCGAAGGGCGCCCGCACGCCCTTGCGTACTACTTAGCGGCGAGCGTGTACTCTGCTCCGCACCGGTAAGGCCGTCAAGGCCGTCCCCCGGCCGCCGAGCACGAGGTGACTCGAGTGCCCTTCGGCGGTCACTCGACCCAGAGTGAGAGCGGAAGGCCGAGGAGCGGATAGCTCTCCTTCAAGGCCGTGACGTGGCGCGCGTAGTCTTGGAGCGGGATCTCACCGGCGACCTGCCGCGCCTTGAGGCGGCGCACGTCGGCGAGGTAGAGGTCATTCAGCCGCTCGCGCAGAGACTCGGGCGTCTCGTCGGGACCGGACGCCAGGCCGTGGCGCTCCAGCTCGTCGCGGACCCGCGGGCGCAGTCCGATCACCACCGGTCCATTCTCCTCCGGGTTCGTAAAGCGATTATTGCGGCTCGCACAAGGGGATTCAAGGATGCTCGTGGGGGAAGCTCCCGCCGCGTGTCTGGGATAGACTCCCCGCGGGACGACCCCGACTCCGGAGGAAGACCATGACGATGCGCCCGCCGCAGAGACTGATCTCACTGGCCTTGTTTGCGATCCTGCCGGCCGGCGTGCTGGCGGGGAATCACAAGGCGAAGGAAGCCGGGTGGACCCCGCTGTTCAACGGAAAGGACCTGTCCGGGTGGGACACGTTCCTCAGCTATCAGCCCGAGTCGGGGTCGAAGGAGATCGTCGGGGTCAACAAGGACCCGGGCGGAGTCTTCAGCGTCGTGGACGGCGCGATTCGAATCTCAGGCAAGACATGGGGCGCGCTGACGAGCAAGGGCGAGTACGAGAACTTCCACCTGCGGCTCGAGTTCAAGTGGGGAGAGCAGAAGTGGCCGCCCAAGGACAAGGCGAAGCGGGACAGCGGCATCCTCTACCACGCGGTCGGACCCCACGGCGCTCAGAGCGATCACTGGATGCGAAGCCTCGAGCTGCAGGTGCAGGAGGGGGACTGCGGCGACTTCCACAGCCTGGACGGCGTGATGCTCGACCTGGAGGCGGAGAAGGTGACGGTGGACGGCGGAGAGAACCTGAAGTACACGCCCGGCGCCGCCGTGGTTCGAGGCGTGAAACAGCGCGTGGTGAAGCGCCAGGACTACGAAAAGCCCAACGGCCAATGGAACGTCCTCGAGGTGATCGCCCGGAGCGACAGCGTGACGCACGTCGTAAACGGCGAGACCGTCCTTCGCGCGACGAACGTGAGGCAGGTGGTCGACGGGAAGGAAGTCCCGCTGACCAAGGGCAAGATACAGCTCCAGTCCGAGGGCGCCGAGGTCTTCTACCGCAAGATCGAGGTCCAGCCGCTGAAGTAGCCATGGCGTCAGAAGTAGCGAGCGCCGCCCGCGCCCGGACGCGCTACTTGAGCGGGAGGAAGCCCGAGGTGCGGTCGGCATCGGGCTTGTGGGCCGGACAGAGGTTCGCCAGGAGGTCCTCGTAGGCTAGGACGTCCAGGTGCTGGGACTTCCAGTGGGCGTCCAACCCCTCCCACCCTTTGCCGCGGAACACCAGCGCACACTCCGGACACTGCCGTGGGCCGTCCGCCGAGATTCCCTTCAGGCAGCAGGGGCAGCCCAACGAGTCGCCGGCTCGGTGCCTGCGGCAGAGCGACTTCCAGAAAGCCTCATACGGCATGACGGCCTCGTGCTTGGCCCTCCAGTGGGCGTCGATGCCGTCCCAGCCGGCGCCGCGGAACGTATGGCCGCACACGGGGCACCGCCGCCGGCCCAGCTTGGGCACGCGGCGTTCGCATGCGAGGCAATGCGGCTCGTTCATCGCGAGAGACCAGATTGACTATAGCGCCGTTCTCCTGAGAATCGCCGTCGGAGGGGCCCGTCAATCTAGCGATAGGCCTGCATCCGCGATGCCGTCGATGGCTCTTCTGCTCCCAGAGTCTCTTCGCCCACGCGAACTCTTCGCTTCCGGCACGAGTCGAGAAGGCAGTGCGCCTCGTCTGGGTCACACCGGACATGCACCGTATCCAACGACCGCAGCCTCGACGTGTCCTTCATGCTGAAGCTGCCGCTTCGACGCCAGTCGGAATAAGGTCGCGTACTATCGGCAGCCGTGACGCGGATCAGCTCGTGACGGCGCCGCCGACGCTGCGGGGTAGCTGTGGGCGGCGCCCCCCGATCGTGACGTTCCGGGCGGGACGGCCCGCGGGAGCGGCGGACGCTCCGCGAAGGCGCTGGAGGCTGGCCCGCGCGAAGTCGAGGAAGGGGAAGGGGTCCGCCCAGGAGA
>Ga0210377_10005757_pt1 | contig 10140 bp, 12 predicted proteins | sample PLM4_65_b1redo_FD_155480 | JGI IMG/M metagenome (GOLD analysis project Ga0210377, IMG submission 155480) | Groundwater sediment microbial communities from an aquifer in East River, Colorado, USA - PLM4_65_b1 redo | ecosystem: Environmental > Terrestrial > Soil > Riparian zone | place: USA: East...
TGAATCCGCTTTCGCGTCACTAGGTAGCGTGACTACCTGTACCGCTTCACCTTGCCCTTGCTGAGTGTCTTCGTTGGTCGCCATTGCCGCGTTCTTCGCTTTCGCATCAGACGCAAACTTGCGAATCTCTACTGCTGTATGCTTGTTACTTGCCATGATACTTAATCCCCTTGTGTACATTTCGAGTCGCCTGGCACTAGCGAAATTGCCAGTGCCAGGCGACTCCTATGGACACAAGAGAACAGACTCATTGAGAGAAGATTGACATGCCATGCTTGCTCAGAACAGTTCTGAGGGAAGCGTGACACATATTGAGTATTTGACCATACCGTTCGTTTCGCTCGATTCGTCGTGAGTCGTGCGTGTCCTTAGACACACGCGCACACATACGTGTGCGCGCATCACCTTAGCGCGTGTTGCCAGTGCGAGTCCGTAGACTCGCGCCATGCGCGTCGTGCGTCGTTATCGTTGGTGCTATGGTACATGTTAAGGAGCTACGACTCCGCATCCGGCAAACTCTAGCGACTCGGCGATTCGGTGTTCGCTGATGCGCGTTGGTTGGGCATCAGCGGGCGAGTCTGCCTCACGCCGCTAGGTTGTTGTGTGTGGGTTGGAGTCTGTTAAGGTACGCTGTGTTGTCGGTGGTTCTGGCAACACAACGGCAAGCGTATCACGTATACATAGCGCGTACATGACGCTTGCACGAACATCGTATACTATATACATACAAAGTGATACTCTTGAGAGAACTCATCTTGCTGTAACACTGTTGCTTATATGTGCAACATGCCCTAGTCTGCACATGAATGTTGTAAAGACTTAATAGAACATAGCGTGAATGTTGTTGGCTTAAACATAGAACATGCATATGTGTAGCGCTATGACACGAGGTATGCATAGCTGTACTACTCATGTGCTATGACATAGGTATAGTAGTAGCTGCGTAAGCTAGTGCCTTGAGAGAGCTAATAGCACAGAAGTTCGTAATGGGTTTGCCAAGATTCAAGTTAGACCCTTCGCTACCATGCGCTCCGATTTGATATAACACTCTCACACTGGTCTGCGAGTGATACCGATTTTTCCCCTCACTAACAGAACAGACGTTCGTACAATCGAGGTTTCAGCCCCTAGCAGACTCCTGACTCGCACTTGACAACGCGCATATGTCGCGTATACTACATACATCAGACGAAGAGAGGGTATTCATGGCAAAGTCATTCAACATTGCGGTTAAGGATATAGATCGGCAAATAGCAGAGGCGCTTGGGCGGGAGCTTGATGCAGACATGATACCCGGCATGGTGAAAGGCGATGGTACGGTGAATTTCAGTGCGGTGTTGATGTATTCGTTACGGATGTTGGCGCGGCAGAAGGGAGTCTATAATCCTGTGAATGGAGTTGTGAAAGACAAGGATGGGAAACCGATTTGGTAAATGTTCAGAACGGTTCTGAGAATCAAAAGCGCCCGCGCAATTCTTGGCTGAATGCGCGGGCGCTTTTGAGAAAGAGAATCACCGTGAGCAGGTAGTGTAGCACGAAGAACCAGTTGAGAAACCAACCTTTGGTTGCCCTGCCCTGCTGTATCTTGGATGAGGTGCGATACAATAAAATTGAGTCACTAATGGATTGGGACTCGTCGGCAAAAACTCCTTTCTTTAGAAACGCGGCCAATTACTCCTTGTGGCCGCGTTTCGTTTTCACGATCCGACTACCGTCCCATCAGGCTCCCACACAAATTCATTAACGGGCTTGTGCATCCGGCAGCCCATACAATAAGTGTCGCTATAATAGTTCGGGCTGCGCGCATATGTCTCTGCGATTGCCTGATTCATACTTGTCACAGTTCCGCAGCCCTTCCCGATGCGGTCAAGTTCGGCTTGCGTCCAGTAACGTCCGGTTTCGCTTTCGGGATACTTCTCGAACTTTACGAAGTCGTCCCCGAATCGTTCTTTTTGTTTATCAGTGAGATCGAGCAGCGGATAGTTCGGCATGAGGCCGACGTGCTTGTAGGAATGCCGCACCGGACGAACAAAGCTCTTTGTGCGCTCCTCTTTGGAAAGCACAATGTAAGCTTCCTGTTGTGGGTGCGGCTTGGTATCAGGGCCATGCCCTAATCGCGGGTCATTCGGGTCTGTCGTTATTGGCATTGCATCCTCGCTTCCTAGTCATCAATTGGCAGCGGTACGATGGTCGGCCAAACGTGCTGATCGCCATGATTGTCGGGGCCGACTGCCCACCAGCAGGGTGTAAAGCGCTCGTAGTGAGTCCACATGCGCTGTCCGTTGTCAAACACCTCCACATGCTCGATCACTGCTGACTGAATCGGTAGTTTGCCGAACGTCTCATAGTAGGCCATCTCATACGCGCCGCGTTGCGCAAGAGTCGTATTGGTATAGAGCGCATATAAGAAGGCAATATTAGTTAGATTGATGATGAGCAGCGGTAATGTCATTCTCAGAACCGTTCTGAAAAAACAACAGCCTTGGTCGCAGGAAAATACAAGGCTGTCATCTATGATAGAGGTGAGGGTTCATGTCACCTGCAATCAGTATATCTTTAAATATCTCACTTAAGTTCAGTACAAAACAACATAGGATTGTTTTATTACGGTCTTTTCTTTTATAGGGCTACTACACTGGTGTGGATACTATATTGTATAGCTGATAATTTTGTTATACAATTATCAGAACTAACGTTCGGAGAAATTTACCGTGAAACTTGCAATCCTTCGTAAGCACCCGATTGTATCTGTCAGCACAAAAGCAAATGAGCGTATGTGGCGCGTCTTCAAGAATGATATTGATAAAGTTGTGACGGGATACGTCACGGAGATGCAGAAAGCCGCTTATGATCAGGGTCGCAAAATGAATCCGAGGGTGCGGGAGTCTGCGAAACAGCTTTCTTTCACTATCTTGGGTAATGTAATCAATCAAGCCGGGGATATTTTGCCACTGCTGGTTGTAGTTTCTGTCTTTGAACAGGCCAACGAGAGTCTCAATCTACCGGATTCAGCTAGGATTTATATCCTAGATATTGATGAAGCGAGGAATTTGAAGGGTTCTTCTGAGTTATACGGAGAAGTATTGAATGAAGCTGACCGGCTCATAGCAGCATTTGGGAGTCATAATGGCCTATATCAATAGATCAGATGTGTGTTATGACGTGTATTTCATGGTTGATTGCCGCAATAATCGGTTCAATATCTACTCGATAATGCCCACTTCGCGCCCGCAAAATGCAGATCGGCGTGATATGTTGTGTTGCGGTCTCAAAAGAGGCTTTGTCGATTGGCTCGGCCATCCAACTGATGAACAAATAAATAATATGCTGGTGCATTGTTGCTTTGCGAACATGATGATGGGGCCGCTATTGATGTGTAATGGCTAAGGAAGTGACCGTGATGGGAAGAAAAAGTAAAAGTGTTGATGAATATCGAAAACTGGCTGAAGAAGCTGGACTTACATGGGTCGATAAAACTCCGCCAACCGAAGTGCGAAATTCAACCATCTGGAACTGTTCAATATGTGATCGAACCTTCACTAAGTCGTACAACAATATCAAATATGGCCGCTATCCATGCATTTGTCGATCAAAAAAACACCACCATCGTGATGATTATATAGAACTGGCAAGCCGCTTAAACCTGACTTGGACTGGCAATCGGCTGCCAAAAAATGTCCACGAATCAACAGAATGGTTTAGTAAGAAACAAAATGCTGTTTTCCAATCCCCTTATCATGCCCTAGCTTACGGAAAAATTCCTACAATGTATGCAGATTACATTGTAGAGGGCGTTTGAATCTCCAAGATTTACACCGAAATCACGCTGAATATCTAACGGAATCACAAAAGAATATCCTGCTGTCACAAGCAGGTATTTTGCGTGTGTTTTATATGGACAAAACGCTCTCCCCTCTTATTCAGGATGGATACCTCAAAAAAAGAGGGGTACTTACCTTGAAAGGTAAGCTGGCTGTCGATCAAATCATGAAGGAACGAGTGAATGGAAGAGGAAAAACCAAAGCGCGGGCGCGGGCGGCCAAGAAAAAACCGTCGCAAGGAGGACTTCCCGGACTCCCCTCCCCCACCGCCTAAAAAACATCAGTCCCAAGGACTTAAAAAAAAGATCGCCTTGATAGATGAAACGACAAAGGCATATCAGGTTTTTGATTTTCTTGTTCAGGGATACCCGTTGAGTGAGATTGCAAACATCATGCAGGTATCTAAGAGCGCTGTCATACATACGATGACGAGTGCGCTCTCAGAGGCTTATTCGGAAACTGCTGATCTGCGTAATAACTGGATTACGGTTACTTTTGCGCGACTTGAGAGGGTTATTTTCCGGCTTATGGATCGCATAAATGATGATGTTCTCGATACGCGCTTTGTCGATTCACTTGGACGAATTATTAAATTACAGGGTGAGGTTTTAGGCTTTGGGCAACCCAAGCTACCAACCGGAAATCAGCAGTTAGGCGGGCAGCAATTCAATATCGATAAAGCTCAATTTTTTGTGCCAACCGTGTCTGCGAGTAGCAAATTATACGAGCAAGGTTTGGCCGACGAGCAAAAACAGATAACAGGCAGCACGATGCCGCAATTAGAGGAAGCTACTAGCAATCCACGCATTCGCAGGCTCGATGGAGTCTTGCATGGAACAATTATCCAGCCGGAAGACAGTGATGGAACTGGAAATCCTTGAGGAAGATTTATTCGATTCGGTTCCTGTAGAGGAATATCCGTATCGTTATATAAAAGTCAATACGATTGAAGAGCGCTGGATAGAACGTTCTCGGAGTAATGTTGCTGACTTCATTACCTATCTGACGGATGGTGAGAACATTCCTGCCGATCATCATCTTGATTGGCTGGAAGCGATTTTCGGCAACAATTCTGCTCGTGTCAATATCATCGCATTCCCCGGTTCTGGAAAGACCAGTATTGTCAATTACTCGTTTGCGTGGCTAATCGGCCTGATGCCTTGGCTGACTAATTTGATCTGTTCTGCCTCTACTGACCAAGCCAAAGGCCGCCTCTCCGCCGTGCGTGAGATGATTACTCTGAACCAGCGCTATTTCAATGTCTTTCCTTGGATTGAGATTGATAACAAGCGGCCTAATAATTCGACTCAACTGAATGTTTGGTCGCGGTTGTGGAAAAACAGCAAGGTCGAGATTGATTATTCGTCCTATCGGTCTTTGATTGCGCGCTATGGACAGCCAAAAGATCATACACTTTTGGCTGCTGGTATTACCTCGAAGGTAATCAATGGCGTTCGCATTTCAGGACTTGGCGCAGTTGATGATGCCCACGATATTGAGAACAGTGCCACTCCGCAGGCTCGAAAAAAGGTAATCGACTTTTTCCGCAAGATTTTCTTGACCCGTTTTACGCCAACTCCATATGCGCGAGGGGCTGTGATTGGGACACGGTGGGCCGTAGACGATCTGAGCGGCACACTGGCGGAAGAGAAGCGTCTGGATGGGACTCCAGTGTGGGCGACGATCATCACGCCGATTGAAGATGGCGAAGAGAAACCAACATGGCCGGAGGTGTGGGATAAGGATAAAGTAGCAGAACGCGCCGAGGAAGTAGGCGGAAAAGACGGCCCCGAATGGCAGCTTTCCTATCTGAATAATGCTATTGGCCTTGCAAGTGGCGAATTCACGCCTGATATGCTGCGTATAGACTTGCCAGAAGAGCTTCCAGATTTTAGAGAGGTCTTTATTTCGTGCGACTTTGCTCATACCGAGGCAATGGCATCGGACTGGACGGTATATGCGGCGGTAGCGCGAGACCATGAGAAGAACTTTGGTTACTATATCCTTGATATAGAACGGTTCAAAAAATCTCAGATTAGTGACAAAACCGATAATTTAGCCAAATTCTCTGATCAAATCTATGAAAATTTCGGACGGCTCGATGGAATTCTGTTTGAAGATAAAGATAGTCAGGCAGAAGTTCAATCTTTGGGAGAAAAACGCCCCGATCTTCCTATTAAAGTGGTGAAGACCAAGGGTGATAAAGGAACACGCCTGAATGCAGTCGGCAATAAAGCGCAACAGCAGAAAAAATTCTTTATTAATCAAAAGATGAAATATCGGTCTGCATTGGTATCCGAGTTGCTTGGATTTCCGAAGGCAAAACACGACGATACCTGCGATGCTGTTTCACTTCCATTTCAACTTCCTGAGTGGAGTACACTCAGCTTAAGGGCTGGCACTGTTCGTATTAAGTCACGTCATGCTATTTAGATTTTCAGAACGGTTCTGACGCCTAACCATATTAGATCAGACATCAAACTAGATTCAAATTTGATTTCTGTTACATCAAAGAACATCTGTGCTATGATGTATAAGTCTTAACGATACTATTGTTTCATTTTAGGTGACAAAACAACTTTGTTGGTGTTTGTGCGATAAATCAAAACATGAAAAAGGTCATCAGTCATTTTAGGGCTGTAAAATTAACACAGACATTATATAGCTTGAGAGGAAAAACATGGAAACTGGAATTACACCTGCCGGATGGATGGCTATTATCTCAGCAGTCGTTGGCCTGCTGATTGTGATTGTGATGCTGTCCCGCGAAAACCGCCGACTTTCAGAAGTCGTGCGCGATCTGGCGACCAATCGAGAAGCCGAAGAATATGCCGATAAGCTATACAATGCAGTCCCGGCTGACATTGCTCATCGCTTGTTCGATCAGATTCGGGATGGCGGCGTAACTATTATGGAGCGATTTGAAGGCGCGATTCCTGATGATACAGGTATTGAAGCACTCGATGAATTTGAGGATGCCTTATATAACCTTCGTCAGTTTTTGATGAAGTTCGATGGCATTCCGAATACCGATACTGATGCAATGACTGGCACATCCTCATCTTCCGATAGTAACCGCGCAGGAACATAACCTTGCCAAAGAGCCGCGCACTAACCCATCTTCCACTCGTCGCGCCGGGCTATAATATCCGGCGCGATATTGCGCTGTCCCTTGAAATGGGACGAATGATTCGTGACGATCATCTGTGGCAGTATCCTACTCTGCCCGGTGCTGTCTACACGTATCAGCAAATGGCTTCTGGCCGTGAATGGTCGGTGACAGGTTCGGTACGCGGTTCTTCCCGTGCTGTTGAATATCTCAATGGTGCTTATACTATTCTTGCCGATGGAACTGTCGATTTTGGATTCGAGCAATTTTTACGCAGACGTGCGCTCGACTATCTCTCTCTTGGTCGTGTTCAGTTTTTATGGCGCAAAGGTGAGCTTCGATACTTAGACCCCGTTGACATAACTTTTTATCTGGATCGTCGAAAATGGATAGATCGTTATACAAACGAAGAGTATTTTCCTTCCGAGGTTATGACGACTCATCCAATTCCAATTGGAAACGATGGTTATTTTGTCTCGCCACTCTCTTTTGTTATTCCTACTGCGATTCTGGCATGGTTAATCAGGGAACATGACAAAGCCAGTGCCGATGGTCGAAAAATACGCGACATACTTTTAGTTCACGGCAAGGATTTAGCCGACCAAATTGTAGATGCGGCTGAAGAATCTCTCGCCCTGTGGAGCGGGGAAGTTAAAGCTTCTGAAAATGGTATTCCAGTTGTTCATGCTGATATTCCTCCCGGCATGAAGGCTTCCGATCTGATTTCTCGGCTTGGGATTGCCAATATTCCAGAAGGATTCAGCAGAGCGGATTTTCAATTCGAGTATGTTAACGAGATTGCTGCTGCGATTGGTATTAGCCTACGGCATTTCTGGAACTCTGAGAAAGCGACTAATCGGGCATTGGAGGAAGTTCAGGAAGCGCGGCAAACACAGAAAGGCCCAAGCGCTTTTGTGCGTTCTGAACAGCGACTATTAAATAGCGGCTGCCTCCTTCAGTTTGGGCGTAGTACACGTATGACGTTCAATGAAGAAGTTGATGCGCAGAGTCAGGAAATTCGCGCCAAGGTTCTCAAGATGTATTCTGAGGCGTTGGTTCAGTTTGCAAAAGTGTTTGGCGCTCAAGTAAATGGAGATGCTTTTCTAGCATGGCTTCAATCCGAAGATATTCTTCCTGCTGATCTCGATTTGCTTACAGAAGTTGGCAATATCCAGCGTCCAGATCGAAAGAAAGTACCAGACGGTAAAGACGAGCGTATTGCAAATCCAGATTCCCCTGCCCCATCTAAAACCGAGAAATCGGTATCCCCATTAGATTACGACGAAATCACCATGAATCAGGACGGCATCGTCATTGAGAGACGCTTAAAAGTTATTAGTTTTGAGCGAATCTTAAAAGAAAATCTTGTTAAAAATAAAGCCTTCCGTAAAAAGGTTATAGAGGAAGAGCGAACAGTAAACTTTAGAGATGCTCTTGATGAAGCAAGGGAACGAAATTCTGATAAGTTTTTTGATCTCTTTAGTAAAAAGACATGGAACTCTAAATCTGAGGACTATGAAACTGTCAAGTCTATTGTCGCAGCGCGTGAGTCGCTTACAGATGACAATCATCGAATGATTAAACGTATTTTGGACAAAATATCTTAAAAAAGGGATTCTTATATAGCGAAGTGAGACACGAGTGACGAAACTGACGTGGACTCAACTTCCGCAGGAAGAACAATTTCGAATCGCGGAGGTTTATAGGAATGGTGGGCAGATTAAAGAATTTGCCAGTCATTATGAGATGAAATCACATACCTTGATTAGAAATGTGCAGCATTTCATCTACTACCAAGACTTATTTCAGAAAGAAAAAGTCACTGGCGCAACTTTCCCTCAGTTCTCAGATATTATTTATCGTGATTACGTTGTGTTGGAAGATGAGAACGTAATTGTATCCAGTGATTTTGAAATTCCCGATGCCGATCCCATGATGGTGCTGTTAATCTTTATCGTCGGAATCCGTTTCAACATTAAGCGTCTCATTATTGCTGGTGATTTTATGGCAACTGATCAAGCTGGACTAAATGAATGGGTAGACATCTGGAAAGAGACCGGCGAGACAACATTTGGCAATGCGCTTGGCATGGCAAAACAAACACTAAAAGGATTCCATCGGCAGTTTGACACAATTGATCTAATTGAGGGAAATCATGATGATCGAGTAGCACGGGCAACAAAAGGTGATATTTCGCTAAATCTACTCTTGGATAGCTCAGTAGCAAACTATTCTCGATATGGATATTTGTATATAAACACCCATCGCGGGCCGATTTATATCTGTCATCCAAGGCAGTTCTCGGCAAATAGTGTTGCACTCGGCCAGAAACTCTACAACGTAACAACGACACCCGATGGTAAGAAGTGCCACATTATTCTTGGTCATACGCACCAACCGCAATCAGGTAGAAGCCCCGATGGGTTGCGCGAAATCTATGCGTTAGGGTGTATTCGTGACCCATTGAAAACAAAGTACATCAATAAGAATCCGAACACGCATCATAAATGGGGACAGGGTTTCATGATGATTAGAAATGGGTACTTTCATCCACTGACTCTGTTAGGAACAGATTGGGAGTTTTTATTAGGGGATTTATGCCCTGCTGAGTTGTTAAGGGAGGTAAGCTAAGATGAATTCACCAGTAATCAATTTGAAGCAAAAACTCATTATTTGCCAGATGACTATCGAGAAGTTAAGCGCTGCAACAGTTGAATTTTACTTGCTCACTCATGAGGCTTTTTCCAGAGTCGAGGGAGCATCTTGCGCCGACGTTGCCAAGCTTGCTTTTATGTCTCCGCAGGCGGCAAGCAGACACATTGATCGTCTTGAGCGCAGTGGATATTTGACACGTCTTCGGTATCGTTCTTGGAAGCTGGCTCCTTCTTTACTGCATGATAAAGACCTTATTATGCTGAACAGGACAATGATTCATGCCTGACATTGTTGAGAAAACAACTGGAAATACAGGTGTGATGGTTGCATTTATGCTTCCAGAGTGGGTATCGCACTATCTTTATAGTCGTGTAGCACCCACAATTGCTGCACTTGGAGTCGAACCAGTACGACCAGAGGAATATCATATCACGCTCGTATTTGCCGGAGACTCGATTGAGATTGGTGATAAGAGATTCGTGGTTGTTGAAGCATTAACCGAAATGATTTCAGGTATTCGCGGTGGCGAAATCGGCGGATTGATTAATGGTTTTG
>Ga0210377_10005758_pt1 | contig 10139 bp, 7 predicted proteins | sample PLM4_65_b1redo_FD_155480 | JGI IMG/M metagenome (GOLD analysis project Ga0210377, IMG submission 155480) | Groundwater sediment microbial communities from an aquifer in East River, Colorado, USA - PLM4_65_b1 redo | ecosystem: Environmental > Terrestrial > Soil > Riparian zone | place: USA: East...
GCCGCCGGCCGCCATCGCCGAGGCCGCGATCGCCGGCGCCCACGTCTTTACCGTCGAAGGCTCCATCGCCACCGCCGGCAAGATCGTCGCCGGGGTGGCGCCGGAGCTCGGCTGGTTCGATCTCTCGACACTGAAGGAGCCCTACCGGCTCGAGGGCAAGAAGACGATGGGGCTCGAGCTGGCCGAGCAGCTCGGCTGGACGCTGCCCGACGTCCTGCTCTATCCGACCGGCGGCGGTACCGGCCTGGTCGGCATTCCCAAGGGCTTCGACGAGTTGCGGCAGATGGGATGGGTCAGCGGCCGCACGCGCTTCGTCGCCGTGCAAGCCGACGGCTGCGCGCCCGTGGTCAAGGCGTTCCACTCCGCCGCCGAGACGACGACCGCGTGGGAGAACCCGACGACCCACGCCGCCGGCCTGCGGGTGCCCTCACCGTTCGCCGGGCGCCAGATGCTGCGCATCCTGCGCGAGTCGGGCGGCGACGCCATCGCAGTGAGCGAGCGGGCCATCGTCGAGGCCCAGCACCGGCTGGCGCGGCTGGAGGGGATCTGGACCTCGCCCGAGGGCGCGGCCCTGGTCGCCGCGCTCACCGTCATGAAGGACAAGGGCGACGTGACGGCCGACGCCCGCATCGTCATCATGCTCACGGGCGCGGGCATCAAGTACGCGCCGCCCGAGATGCCGACCCCGATCGATCTGCGCGGCAGCGACGAGGAGATTCGGGCGCACGTGAGGCGCGCGCTCGGGGCTTAACCCGGTCCCCGTTCAGTGGTAGCATGCCCCCCACCGCATCGTCCTTCGAGGAGGTCGGGGCAATGGCACTCGAAACCGGGAAGATCCGCAACGTCGGTGTCGTGGGTCACGGGGGCGTGGGCAAGACCTCGCTGGTGGAGTCCCTGCTCTTCACCGCCGGCGCGGTGACCCGCCTCGGGAAGGTCGACGACGGCAGCACCACCACGGACTTCGATCCCGACGAGGTCAAGCGCAAGATCTCGATCAACACCTCGATCGCCTACTGCGACTTCAAGGGTCATCGCGTCAACCTCGTCGACACCCCCGGCTACGGCGATTTCATCGCCGACGCGCGCGCGGGGCTGCGGGTGGTGGAGGCGGCGGTGGTGGTGGTCGACGCGGTGGCCGGCGTGCAGGTGCAGACCGAGAAGGTCTGGAAGTTCGCCAGCGAGTTCGAGCTGCCGCGCGCCATCGTCGTCAACCGGCTCGACCGCGAGCGCTCGGACTTCTTCCGCACGCTGGAATCACTGACCCGCCGGCTCAAGGGCCGGGTCGTGCCGGTCCACATTCCCGTCGGCGAGGAGAGCGGCTTCCGTGGCTTCGTGGACCTGGTGACCCAGCGGGCGACGCTCTACACTGACGGCAAGCCCACCGACGCCGCGATTCCCGCCGAGGCGGCGGACCGCGTGAAGGAGTGGCGCGAGAAGCTGGTGGAGGCGGCGGCGGAGACCGACGACGACCTGCTGGCCAAGTACCTGGAGGAAGGCTCGCTGGACGAGGCCGAGATGATCAAGGCGCTGCGGGCCGGCATCAGCCAGGGCAAGATCGTGCCGGTCCTGTGCGCGGCGGCCACCAAGGGCATCGGCAGCCAGGCGCTGCTGGACCTCATCGTCCACGAGTTCCCGTCGCCGCTCGACCGCGGCGAGGTTGGCGGCACCGACCTCAAGGCCAAGCAGGCCGGCACGCGCGCCCCCGACGCCAAGGCGCCGGTTGCCGCGCTCGTGTTCAAGACGCTGTCCGACCCGCACATCGGCAAGCTGTCGCTCTTCCGCGTGTACTCGGGCACGGTGCGCGCCGACTCCACGCTGCTCAATCCCACGCGCGGCGCCAAGGAGCGCATGGGGCACGTCTCGTGGCTGCAGGGCAAGACGCAGAAGAACGTCGAGACGCTCGGCCCCGGCGAGATCGGCGTGGCCCAGAAGCTGAAGGAGACGCAGACGGGCGACACGCTGGGCGACGAGGCGCAGCCCTTCGAGCTGCCGCGGATCACGTTCCCGGAGCCGGCCATCAACTTCGCCGTCCAGCCCAAGAGTCGCGGCGACGAGGACAAGATCTCCCTGGCGCTGGCCCGCATCGCCGAGGAGGACCCGACGGTCCACCACCACTTCGATCCGGAGACCAAGCAGCTGTTGATCTCGGGGGTCGGCAGCCTCCACGTCGAGATGACGGTGGAGCGCATGAAGCGCAAGTACAACGTCGACGTCTCGCTGCTGCCCCCGCGCATCCCCTACAAGGAGACGGTCAAGGGGCGCGCCGAGGGGCAGGGCAAGTACAAGAAGCAGACAGGTGGCCGCGGGCAGTACGGCGACACCTGGCTGCGCGTGGAGCCGCTGGCCCGCGGAAGCGGCTTCGAGTTCGTCGACGACATCTTCGGGGGCGCCGTGCCCCGCAACTTCATCCCCTCGGTGGAGAAGGGCGTCCGCGAGTGCATGAGGAAGGGCATCCTGGCGGGCTACCCGATCGTGGACCTCAAGGTCTCGCTCTACGACGGCTCTTACCACGACGTCGACTCTTCCGACATGGCCTTCCAGATCGCCGCGTCGATCGGGCTGCAGAAGGTCTTCATGGACGCCCACCCGATCTTGCTGGAGCCCCTCGTGAACGTGGAGGTCACCACGCCGGCCGAGGTCGCCGGCGACATCATCGGCGACATGAACTCGCGGCGCGGGCGCATCGTCGGGATGGAGCCCAGCGGCGAGACGGCGGTGGTGCGGGCGTCGGTGCCGATGGCCGAGATGCTGACCTACGAGTCGAGCCTGCGCTCCATGACCGGCGGCCGCGGCGGCTACGCGATGGAGTTCTCGCACTACGAAGAGGTGCCGGCCTTCCTGGCCGACAAGATCGTCAAGGAGGTCAAGGCCGAGAAGGAGAAGGCCGAGAAGCACTGAGGCGGCGCCCGGGGGCGGCCGCCGTGGCTCAGGGCCAGATATCGGTCAGTGCGAGACCGGGCACCGGGTCGACGGCGATCAAGCTGTCGCCTGCCTCGGTCGCGACCAGCTCGTACACCTCGCCGGCCAGGCGATACATCTCGATCGTTCGCTCGTCGCCGTCCACGATCCAGTAGTAGGGCACGCTGTGGCGGGCGTAGAGCTCGCGCTTGCGACGGCGGTCGAGGTTCGTGGTCGTCGGCGACAGGACCTCGATGGCCAAGACGATGTCGGGCTGGACAATCGAGCTGTCGCTCAGGATGACGTCCACCGGCGCGAAGTACACCTTCCCCAGCCCGTGCGCCCGGACGTGCGCGTGAAGCGCGGTGCCAAGGTTGGCGACGATCTCCTGGTGTCGGGTTCCGGGCGCCGGCGTCACGCAGAGCTCTCCATCGAGGATCTGGTACCGCCGGCCGTCGGCTGGCAGCGCCGTGTAATCTCGGTAGCTGAGGGCGATCGGGCTCATCACGAAACCTCCGGCTCGATTCTAGCCCTCCGCCCGTCCCACGTCAGCGCCCAGAGATGGATACACCGGAGTGGCCTGGCAGGGCGTCAAGGGGTACGAGCACGCGGAGGGCGAGCGCCGGATTCTCCGGCTCCTCGCACGAGGGCACTCCGGCCGAACCGGCGTAGAATAGGGGCCCGATGATCTTCCAGCAGCTCGTCAACGAGGATTCCGGGTGCCTGTCCTATCTGATCGGGTGCGGCGATGCCGGCCAGGCGATCGTCGTCGACCCCGGGCGCGACCGCGTCAACGAGTATCTGCGGTTCGCGCGCAAGAAGGGGCTGCGCATCGCCCACATCCTCGAGACCCACACGCACGCCGATCACATCTCCGGCAACCGTGACCTGGCCGCCGCCACCCAGGCGCCGATCCTGGTGCACCACTCGGCGGGGGTGACGTTCGACCACCAGGACGTGCGCGACGGCGACAGCATTCGGGTCGGCAACGTCGAGCTGCGGATCGCTCACACGCCCGGCCACACGCCCGACTCGATCTCGGTCTTCGTGATCGACCACTCGCGCGGGCCCGAGCCGTGGTTCGTGCTGACCGGCGACCTGCTGTTCGTCGGCTCGGTCGGGCGCCCCGACCTCGGCGGCGCCACCGCGGCCGAGGACATCTTCGAGAGCCTGCGGCGCGTGCTGCGGCCGCTGGACGACCTCGTCGAGGTCTATCCGGCCCACGGCGCCGGCTCGTCGTGCGGCAAGGCGATGTCGGCCAAGGCGGGCTCGACGATCGGCTTCGAGCGCCGGTTCAACCCGGCCTTCCGCTACGACGACAAGCGCGCGTTCGTGGAGTTCATCATGGCCGGCATCCCGCCCAAGCCGGCGGCGTTCGACCGGATCGTCGCCAAGAACAAGGGGCTCGTCGCCCTGGCGGCGGCCAAGCCGCGCCCGTACTCGGCGCGGGAGGCGCGGGAGGCCATCGCCCAGGGCGCGTTCGTGCTCGACCTGCGCGAGGTCGCCGACTTCGGGGAGGGCCACGTGCCCGGCGCCCTGAACGTGTGGATCGACGGCCCGCAGTTCGCCGAGCGCGTGGCCGGCATGGCGCCGGTGGGCGCGCCGATGCTCCTGATGGGTGCGCCCTCCGACGTCGAGCGTGCGGTCACGACGCTGTCGCGCGTGGGGGTGGACGACATCGTCGGGTTCCTGCAGTGGGGCATGGTCGAGTGGCGGAGCGAGGGGCTGCCGGTCGAGACGGTGCCGCAGATCACCGTCCACGACCTGGCCGCGTGGCTCGAGGAGGGCCGTGACGTCGCCGTGATCGACGTGCGCGAGCTGTCCGAGTGGGACGATGGCCACATCGACGGCGCGATGCACCTGCCGATGTTCGAGGCGGTCACGCGGCGCGCGGAGGTTCCCGACCGCCGGCCCAAGGCCGTGCTGTGCGCGGGAGGCCTTCGCTCGAGCACGGTGATCGGCGCCCTGCAGCGGCACGGCCTGGGCGGGTTTCACAACGTCACCGGCGGCATGTCGGCCTGGGTGAAGGCCGGCTACAGCATCACGCGCCAACGCGAGACGACGCCGTCTCCAGCGCCGAGCGCCGCCTCGTCCGGAACGCGCGTCGTGGTGGACTGCCGCGGGCTGTCCTGTCCGTGGCCGAGCATGAAGGTCGCCAAGGCCATTCCGGAGATCGCGCCAGGGGCGACGCTCGAGGTCCTGGCCACCGACCCCGGCGCGCCGGCCGACCTCGAGGCGTTCGCGCGCCTCTCGGGCCACCGCATCGTCGAGCAGTCGCAGTCGGGCGCGGTGCTCCGCTTCCTCGTCCAGCGCGCCCAGTGACCGGCCGCTGATGGGCCCGGCCCTGTCGGCGCAGTACACGGCCGTCTTCGGGCGTCCGTGGCCCGTGTGGGGCGCCGCCGTGCTCGTCGCGACGATCAACGTGTTCCTCTTCGCGTTCGATCGTCCGTGGACCGCCTCCGACGGCCTGCGTAACTGGGGCGACTGGGTGCTGACCGGCCTCGGCCTCGCCCACCGTCCCGACCTCGTGGCGCCCTGGCTCTACTCCGGCTCGCTGCTCAACCTCGGCGTGCTGCTGGGCGGTTTCCTCGGCGCCTTGCTCAGCCGCGAGTTCGCGATCCGGGTGCCGCCCCGCGGCGAGCTGGTCAAGGGCGCCGGCGGCGGGCTGCTGATGGGCGTGGGCGCGATGCTGGCGTTCGGCTGCAACGTCGGCGGCTTCTTCTCGGCGATGAGCGCGCTCAGTCTCTCCGGCTTCGGCATGATGCTGGGCCTCGGCCTCGGCGCGTTCCTGGGCCTGCGCTACCTGCTGTGGGAGATGGAGCGGCGGCCGTCCTGGTCGAGCGGTACGGCCCGCGTGTGGGGCGCCTCGGCCGACGCCACGCCGAGCCGCCAGCCGCTGGCCGGCCTGCTGCTGGCGGTCGCGCTGCTGGCCCTGCCGTTCCTCTACGCACGGGCCGGCTTTCCCGCGCAGGGCGTGTTTCTGCTGTTCGGCGTCGCCTTCGGCGTGGTCTTCCAGCGCTCGCGCTTCTGCCTGGTGCGCGCGTTCCGCGAGCCGTTCATGACCGGCGACGCCGAGCACACGCGGGCCGCCGCGCTGGCCCTCGCGGTGAGCATGCTCGGCTTCGCGATCCTCAAGTTCACCGACCTCAAGGACAAGGGCGACTGGGTGTTCCCCGGCGCCGGCATCGGCGCGCTCGCCGGCGGCACGCTGTTCGGCGTCGGCATGACGCTGGCCGGCGGCTGTGGCGCCGGCTCGATCTGGCGGGCGGGCGAGGGTCAGGTCAAGCTGTGGGTGGCGCTGGCCGGCTTCGCCCTCGGCGCCTCGCTGACGCGCCTGGCCCTCGTGCAGGCGGGGGCGCTGCAGAAGCTCGGCTGGGCGGTGTTCCTGCCGTCGGTCCTCGGCTGGGGCGGCGCCATCGTCCTCACCCTGGCCGTGCTGGCGGCGTGGGCGCTGCTGGCCACCTGGAACGAGGATGCGCGCGTCGTCAGCGCGTTGGAGTGAGGCGAAACGCGCGGGACTCTGCTATTTTACCGACGGCATCCACGAGGAGGAGCTTGTCGATGACACGAATGACGCGCCGGCAGTTTCTGAAGGCGTCCGCGGCCGGTGGCGGCGTGCTCGCGCTCGCGGGTCTCCCGGGCTGCGCGATGTTCCGGGGCGAGACCGAGGTCCCCAAGGGTCGCCGCGTCGTCGTGGTGGGCGGCGGCTGGGGTGGCGCCACCGCCGCCAAGTACGTCCGCCTGGCCGATCCCACGATCGAGGTGATCCTGCTGGAGCCGAACAGGAAGTTCGTCTCCTGCCCCTTCAGCAACCTGGTGCTCAGCGGTGCCCGCGGTATCGGGAGCCTGACGTTCGGCTACGGCGGGCTGCGCGAGTACGGCGTGAAGGTGCGCCACGAGGCGGCCACCGCGATCGAGCCGGACGCCAAACGGGTGCGCGTCGGTGACGGCGCCCTGGCCTACGACCGGGTGATCGTCGCCCCCGGCGTGGACTTCCAGGTCGAGCAGGTGGAAGGACTGGGCGCCGCGCAGGACACGGTGCTGCACGCGTGGAAGGCCGGGCCGCAGACCGTCGAGCTCGCCAAGCAGCTGCGCGCGATGCCGGATGGCGGGGTCTTCGTGCTCACGGTTCCGCCGGTCGCCTACCGCTGCCCGCCCGGGCCCTACGAGCGCATCTGCCAGGTGGCGTGGTACCTCAAGATGAACAAGCCGAAGTCCAAGCTGATCGTGCTCGACGCCAACCAGAACATCGTCTCCAAGGCCGCGCTGTTCCGGGCGGCCTGGCAGGCCTACCCGAACATCGACTACCGCGCGTCGAACAAGGTGGTGAAGGTCGATCCGGGCGCCCGCGAGGTCACCACCGACCTCGGCGACAAGATCCGCTACGACGTGATCAATCTCATCCCGCCCCAGCGGGCGGGCACCATCGCGGTCCAGGCCGACCTCGTCGGCGCCGACAAGCGGTGGTGCGAGGTCGATCACGTCACCTACGAGTCGGTGAAGCACCGCAACGCGCACGTCGTCGGCGACGCCACCACCGGGCTGCCGGTGCCGAAGTCGGGGACGATCGCCAACGCCATGGGCAAGATCTGCGCGAACGCGGTCGTGTCCCTCATGAACGGGCGGCCGGCGCCCGCGGTGCCGCCCGTCAACACCTGCTACTCGTGGGTGAGCGACCGCGAGGCGATGGCCGTCGTCAACGCTTACAAGATCGACAACGGCAAGGTCGTCCAGGTCGAGCAGAAGCTCACGCCCGGTCACTCCACCCTGTATGCACAGCACGCGGAAGGATGGGCGCGCAGCATCTGGACGGACATCCTTGGCTAGGTGCAGAGCGATGAAAACGGGCCATCTGCGTCGTTGCCTCCTCCCTCCTCCCTGCGGCGTAGGCGGCCTACGCCTCAGTCGTCGCTCGTCGGCGCCTAGCATCTGGCCCGTTTTGATCGCTCTGACAACGGTCGATCGGAGGATCAGCATGGTTCGCATGGTGCTCGTCGCGGCTGTTGCCGTGTTCGTGCTGGGGGTGGTGGGGACGGCGACAGCGGCGGGGCCGCTGGATCAGCCGGGGTATGCCAAGGCGGTGACGTGCAGCGCGTGTCATGGGTTCGGGGGGAACAGTCGGGTGGAGGCGGTGCCGATCCTGGCCGGAGTGAACCCGGCGTACTTCAAGAAGGCGATCGAGGATTACGCGTCGGGCAAGCGGATATCGGCCGAGATGGAGCCGTTCGCCAAGCAGGTGAAGCTGCTCGGCGTGGACGAGATCGCCGCGTTTTTCGCGGCCCAGCGCCGCACGCCCGGCACCGCCAAGCCCGACCGCGCCGCCGTCGAGCGCGGGCGCGCCGTCGCCACGCCGTGCGCGGCGTGCCACGGGCCGGAAGGGCAGGGCGACCCCGCCAAGCTCGTGCCCCAGATCGCCGGCCAGCCGGCGGTCTACCTGCGCAACCAGCTGCTGCTCTTCAAGGCCGACAAGCGCAGCCCGGGCGACGAGGCCGTCACCAAGATGAAGGCGGCGTTGAAGGCGATCCCCGACGAGACGCTGGCCGACGTTGCCGCCTATTACTCGAGCCTGAGGTAGCCCCAAGCGCGTGACTGTCCCCTTCGCGCTGACGCTGACGTTGCTCGGGCTCGTCGGCGCCTTCATCGCCGGAATGCTGGGAGTCGGTGGCGCCATCGTGATGGTGCCGCTGCTTCTCTACGCGCCGCCGCTGCTCGGGCTGGAGCATCTCGACATGAAGTCGGTGGCGGGCATCACGATGGTCCAGGTCCTGGTGGCCGCCGTCTCCGGCGTCGTCGCCCACCAGCGCATGCGGGCCGTGCACGGCGAGCTGGCCTGGCTGGGCGGGCCCACGATGGCGATCGGATCGTTCGCCGGCGCCGTGGCCTCCCGCGATCTGAGCGATCGCACCCTGCTGCTGGTGTTCGCGCTCATGGCCACCGGCGCGCTGGCCGTCCTGGTCGTGCGGGTCGAGACGGCCGGCCAGCCCATCGTCGCCGAGCAGGTGACGATCCCGCGGGGGCGGGCGATCGCCGTGTGCGCGGGCGTCGGCGTGGGCGCGGGACTGGTCGGCGCCGGCGGCGCCTTCCTGCTGGTGCCCCTGCTCATCGCGGTGGTCGGCGTGCCGATCCGGATCACCATCGGCAGCTCGCTGGCGATCACCGCCATGTCCGCCGTCACCGGCTTCGCCGGCAAGCTGATCACCGGCCAGATCCCGTGGGGACCGGCGGTGTTCGTCGCGCTGGGCGCGGTGCCGGGGGCCCAGCTGGGGGCGCTCGTGAGCCGGCGCCTGTCCGGCGAGCGGCTGCGGCTGGCACTCTTCGTCGTCGTCCTCCTCACCGCGGTGCGCGTGTGGTGGGACCTGCTGCGCCATTGACCCCGGGAGGCTGAGCCGGACGTGCGCTACGGCTTCGTGATCGACCACCGGCGGTGCATCGGCTGCCACGCCTGCACCGTGGCGTGCAAGGAAGAGAACCGGGTGCCGCTCGGAAGCTTCCGCACGTGGGTGAAGTACGTCGAGAAGGGGACGTTTCCCGACACGCGGCGCTATTTCTCGGTGCTGCGCTGCAACCACTGCGACGACGCGCCCTGCGTGACCATCTGCCCCACCGTCGCGCTCTACCGCCGTGACGACGGCATCGTCGACTTCGACAACCGTCGATGTATCGGCTGCAAGTCCTGCATGCAGGCCTGCCCCTACGACGCCCTCTACATCGACCCCGACACCAACACCGCCGCCAAGTGCCACTACTGCGCCCATCGGCTCGACGTCGGGCTGGAGCCGGCCTGCGTGATCGTCTGCCCCGTGCGCGCGATCATCGCTGGCGACCTCGACGATCCGCGCACCGAGATCGCGCGGATGGTGGCGCGTGAGCAGGTGGAGGTGCGCAAGCCGGAGCAGGGGACGCGCCCCAAGGTGTTCTACGTCGGCGCCGACTCCTCGGCGCTGACGCCGCAACTGCAGCGGCCGGCGGCGACGTACATGTTCGCCCAGCGCCCGGCCGCCGAGGCCGACCTCGTGCAGATGGTGGCCGCGCTGCAGGCCAAGGAGGCCGGCGGGGACGGCACGCTGAGCCGGCCGGTGTACGATGCGCCGCACGCGGTGCGGCCGTGGGGTTGGCGCGTGTCGGCCTACTTGTGGACGAAATCGATCGCCGCCGGCGCGCTGCTGGTGGCCGCGTTCGGTGGATGGGAGACGCTGTACACGATCGCCGCGCCCGCCCTCAGCCTGCTGTTCCTGGCGCTC
>Ga0210377_10005759_pt1 | contig 10139 bp, 7 predicted proteins | sample PLM4_65_b1redo_FD_155480 | JGI IMG/M metagenome (GOLD analysis project Ga0210377, IMG submission 155480) | Groundwater sediment microbial communities from an aquifer in East River, Colorado, USA - PLM4_65_b1 redo | ecosystem: Environmental > Terrestrial > Soil > Riparian zone | place: USA: East...
CTCGATCGTGTCCGCCTGTCGCGATCCGGAAATCTATTCCAACCCCGAAGCGTTCGACATTTCCCGCACCGATCATCCACGCTGGCATTTCGCCTTCGGCGGCGGCGCCCATCGCTGCCTCGGCGAAGCCCTCGCCCGCGTCGAGATCGAGGAAACCCTCGCCGCGATCGCAAAGCTCGCGCCGAAAACCCGCGTCACCGGCCCTCGCCCCACTGTAAAAGCCGCCCCGATCCGCGCCGTCGACCAGTTGAGAGTGGCGTTCGCCTAGCGTACAGCCCTGTCAGCGGGTCATCCTCGGGCTTGACCCGAGGATCTTTCTTCCGGCTGGCGAGCGAGCTGTCAGCAGATCCCCGCGCCGCTCCAAAAAAAGCCCGAAGATGACAGCGGTGGACGCAGAGGCGATGCATCGCAGGGCTTTTGGCGTTTGCGAAATTGGATCGTAGGACTGCCCCATGATCGTGCCTGTCGCCTCAGCCGCAGACCCGCGCCTTGCGCCCTACATGGGCGTCAAGGAACGCGACCTTCTGCGCCGCGAGGGCCGCTTCATCGTCGAAGGGAAAGTCACGCTCGGCCGGCTGGTCGAGGCCTCTCGCTTCCCGGTGGAATCGCTCTTCCTCGCTGAGAACCGCATCGCTCCGCTGGACGACATGCTGGCGAAACTGGATCCCGCCATTCCCGTCTACACCGCGCCGCAGTCCGTCATGGATCAGGTCACCGGCTTCCATCTCCATCGCGGCGTGCTGGCCGTGGCGCAGCGCGGCCAGCAACAGGCCTGCGAGCAACTGATCGCCTCGTTCGGTGCGCGCAACCCGCTCACGCTCCTCACGCTCGTCACCCTCGCCAACCACGACAATGTCGGCGCCTGTTTCCGGAATGCAGCCGCGCTCGGCGCCGATGCGATGCTGCTCGATGCGGCTTCATGCGATCCGCTCTACCGCAAATCGATCCGCGTCTCGGCGGGCACGGCGCTGTCCCTGCCGTTCGCGCATTCGGGCGACGGCGCCTCGATCCTGCACGCTTTGGAGACCGCCAACATCGAAACCTGGGCGCTGACGCCCTCAGGCGGAGAGCCGCTGCACACCGTCAAACCGCCGCCACGCCTCGCGATCGTCCTTGGCGCCGAAGGACCAGGCCTTCCTGCCGCCCTGATCGACCGCTGCCGCCGCATCTCCATCCCGATGGCGCCGGGCATCGACAGCCTCAACGTCGCGGCGGCCGGGGCGATCGCTCTCGCACACGTCTACGTGTCGCGCGGTTGAGAAGATGGGACAGCCGCTACCAGTCGAGCTTGACGCTGTCGATCACCACGTCAGTCGCCTTGCGCTGCTCATCGTTTATGTAGGATTGCACAAAGCCAACGGCGTACTCGCCATGCTTGGCGGCGTAATAGCTTTGGCTCACCGTGACGCCGTTCGTGGTCATCCGAACGTCCATCTGGTCGAAGTTCTGCCCGCCGATCTTACGGGTTTTGTAATCGCCCACGAACTCGGTAGCTACGTTGGACTGCTCCAGCATCCGCTTCACGTGGAAGAAATAGTCCTTACCTGTCTTCACGCCGGGCACCATGGCCAGGTTCTCAGTCATTCCAATCACCGAGGCATTGAACTCGACCGGCGCGCCCGGCGCGTGCTCAAAGAAGGTGAAGAGATTGCTGCTGTTCTGCATCGAGGCCCGGACGCCCGCCTTGAGGCGCTGGTCGTCCGGCGCGGCGATGTCCGCGCCCATGTCCATCAGCTTTTTCGTCTGGGCGTTGTCCATCACGAACCACCCATCCGGCGCCGTTACGGTCAGTCCGAACGGCTCGTTGCGATAGGTGTTCTCGCTGATCTTTTCGGCAACGCCGCCGCCCTTGGGTTGCGGCCCGCAGCTCGCGGCCGCGAACACTGCCGCGCAAACAACTACGCACTTCAAAATTGATCCGAACATGATGCGTCCCTCCCCGTTTGCGACTCACATATCCCGGCGCGGGCCCAGGCAAAACGGGAATCGCGCTCAAAAAGCGATCTGGCCGTGCTTGACTTCACGCAGGCGCCGAACCCTATCATCGATAGTTGCTGCAATACCTTGGCCGCGCAAGCCCGACGCGTCAAAGTGCTCGCGGAAACAGTCAGGCACGCCCGCTTCAGACGGACGGCCGAGAGGGAGATGAGACCATGCCCTACGCCGGATCGCGCCTTTGCTATGACGCCGACAGCCACATCATGGAGCTGCCGGACTTCTTCAAGGAATTTGCCGATCCGTCCGACCGCGACGCGCTGCCCGATCTCATCGTCTCCTCCGGCGGCCGCTTCGGCGAGGCCGTCGCCAAGTTCGCACAGACCAAACGCCATGAGCCGGAAGACGTCGCCGAGCAGATTGCGCTCGGCGAAAAGCTGATCACCGGACCGAAGGGCTATTTCGCGCTCGGCGCCTTCAACCGCGAAGAGCGTACGCAGGCGCTGGACCAGCTCGGCTTCAAGCGCCAGCTGGTGTTCTCGACCTTCGCCGCCGGCACGATCTTCCGCCGCATGAAAGGCGGCGTCGAACTGCAATATGCCGCGGCCCGCGCCCACAACCGGTGGATGGCGAACTTCTGCTCCGACCCGCGCCTGATGGGCATCGCCGCCCTGCCGCTGGTCTCGATCCCGCATGCGCTCGCCGAGATCGACAATATCGTGAAGCTCGGACTGAAAGCCGCCTGGATCCCGCACCAACCCGCCGGTGACAAGTCGCCCGGCCACCTCGACCTCGATCCGGTGTGGGCCAAGCTCGCGGACAACGGCATCCCGTTCGCTCTCCATGTGGGCGGCGATCCGCTCCAGATGGATCCAGCCTGGATGAACAACGGCCGTCCGATCCCGACCGACTGGCTCGGCGGCGGCGAGAACCTGCGCGGCAAGGACATGACGGTGCTGCACCAGGCGGCCGAGACATTCCTGTCGGTTCTGGTGTTCGACGGCGTGTTCCAGCGGCACCCGAAACTCAAAGGCATCGTCGTCGAACTGGGCTGCGGCTGGGTGCCGGAGCTGCTCGTCCGCCTCGACTGGACTCACAAGGCCTGGTCGCGCTCCGAGCCGCTCCTTGCCGAGCTCAAAACACCGCCCAGCCAGCAAATCATCGAGCACATGGCCGTGACGCCCTATCCGTTCGAGAACGTCGGCGACATCATCCGGCGCTCGGATCCAAGGCTCTATATGTTCGCCTCGGACTATCCGCACACCGAAGGATCGAAAACGCCGATGGAGCGGTTCGACGCCAGCCTCGATGCCTCCGATGCGACGCAGGCGGTGAAGGACAGCTTCTATTTCGGCAACTTCGCCCGCCAGTTCGCGCTCGCGCCGGAGCCGGCAATGCAAGCAGCAGAGTAGAGATCAAGATGGCTGGCCTTGCCCGCTCAGTCCTACTCGCGGGCATCCTTGCGCTCGCCGCCTGCGCGCCGAAAGCTGAGGCCCCGGCGCGTGCCGAGAGCGATCCGATCGTTCCGGAAAATCCGTTCTTCGGCCAGTGGCAGCTCACCCACGCGCAGGTCGCGCCATGGTGGGACGGCAAGGGCGAAACCCCGCTGGCCGATCCCGCCTTCACCGCCGTCACCTTCGCGCCCGACAAGTCGTCGGGCCCGCCGATCGTGACCTGCGACAAGCCGAAATACTCCGTCGCGGTCGTGAAGGCGCCCGGCCTGTTCGAAGGCAGCCTCGCCGATCCCTTCCCTCAAGCGCGCATGCTCGGCTTCATGAAGCAGGATATCACCATGATGAGCTTCAGCTGCGCTTCGGGGACTGCCGATATTTCATTCGATTTTCCGATGCTGGACGAGGACACGATCATGCTCGGCCTCGACAATGTGATCTACACGCTGACACGCACGCGCTCGTAACTGCCAGACGACAATGGGGAGATGAACATGAAGCCTGCACACCTCGATCTGAACCGCCGCTCGATCCTGCTGGGCGGGACGGCGCTCATCGCCCTCGCCGCCTGCGCCAAGGCCGCCGCGCCTGCCGCGGCTGCCGACCCGACGCTGGTGTCGACCACGCTGGGCCAGCTGCGCGGCGTATCGGAGGATGGCGTCGTCGAATTCCGCGGCGTGCGCTACGCCCAGCCGCCGGTCGGCGCGCTGCGCTTCCAGGCGCCGAAGAAGCCAGACGCCTGGCAGAGCGAGATGGCCGCCACCGCCTATGGCCAGGCCGCGGTGCAGATGCGCGCAGGCGCCGGCGCCGCCAGCTATCCACCGCTGGTGCAGGCTGCGATGAGCGAGGCCTTCAAGCCGCCGGAAAACGTCAAGGCCGAGGGCGATGAAGATTGCCTCGTGCTCAATGTCTACGCGCAGAAGACCGGACCCGAGGCCGGCGCGACGCGACCGGTGATGGTCTGGCTGCACGGCGGCGGCTTCAGTTACGGCCAGGCCCCGCTCAACATCTATCGCGGCCACAACCTTGCGAAGAACCACGACGTCGTCTTCGTCGGCGTGAACCATCGCCTGAACATTTTCGGCTTCCTGCCGCTCGATACGGCGGGCATCCCTGGCTTCACCGGTTCGGCCAACGCCGGGATGCTGGACATCGTGATGGCGCTCGAATGGGTGCGCGACAACATCGCCCAGTTCGGCGGAGACCCCAACAACGTCACCATCTTCGGCCAGTCAGGCGGCGGAAGCAAAGTCTCGACGCTCCTCGCAATGCCAGCCGCCAACGGCCTCTTCCACAAGGCGATCATCCAGTCCGGCGCCGGCTTGCGCTCCGGTTCGAAGGACGATGCCAGCTTCACCGGCACGGACTTCCTCACCCGCCTCGGCATCGCGCCCTCGATGGCGTCGCAGCAGCTGGGAACAATTCCGGTGGAAGAGATCCTCCGGATCGCCAGCGAAATGGGCACGAACAAGTTCCGCCCCTCGATCGACGACATCAACATCCCGCGCCACCCCTTCGATCCGGATGCGCCGGCGCAGTCGGCCAATATTCCGGTGATGATCGGTTTCACCAAGGACGAGCAGACGCTCTACAATGTCGGCAATCCAAAATGGGTCGACACCACCGAAGCCGAGGTGCTCAAAGCGGCCGAGGGCGTCGCCAAAGGCAAGGGCAAGGCGCTCCTCGCCGCGTTCAAGGCGCAGTTTCCGGACTACAAGCCCAACTATCTCCTGATGCAGGTGACCGGCACGGTGCGCTCGCTCACCTCGCACCACACTCTGGCTTCCCGAAAATCGGCCCAGCCGGCGGGCGTCTACGCCTATGTGTTCGCCCACGACCTGCCGCCGCAGGATTTCGTGCTGAAGGCGCCGCACACCGCCGAGATCCCCTATGTCATGGACAACGTCGCCAACGCGCCGCTGTTCGCCGGCGCGACGCCCGACGATCTGGCGATGGGCAAGATGATGAGCGCGACCTGGGTCAACTTCGCCAAGACCGGCGATCCCAACGGCGCAGAAGGCCTGCCCGCTTGGCCGAAGTTCAGCGCTGACACGCGGCCTACGATGTTCTTCTCGAAAGAAAGCAAAGTGGTCGAGAACCCCTATCCCGAGGTCTGGAAGATCATCCAGGAAAACCCAGCGCCCAACGCCGGGCCAGGCTGAGGCGTCAATACGCTTTAACCATTCGCTAACCATACCTCACCTACCCGTTAACACTTGCGGGAGGCTGGGGCCTTATGCGCGTCCTCGTCACAGGTGGCTGTGGATTCATCGGCGCGGCGGTTGTCCGCCTCGCGATGGAGCGTGGCGACCAGGTTCTCAACGTCGACCGCCGCCGCAAGGCGAATCCGGTTCCCGCGCTCGGTCCCATCTCCGGCCGGCCGGGTTACGCCAGACTCGAAGCCGACATCTCCGACCGCTCGCTGATGCGCGCGATTTTCCGCGAGTTCAAACCCGGCGCCGTGATCCATCTCGCCTCTGCAGGTGAAGACCAGGACGAAAACCGCCTGTTCGATTCCGAAGTCTCCGGCGCCTTCGCCATCCTTGAGGCAAGCCGCCAGAACATGGCCCAGCTCGACGACACAGCGCGCCAGCGCTTCCGCATCGTGCACGCCCTGCACGCCGATATCGACTCGACCGCCGCGCCGACGCCAGCCGATGCAGCGCGCGCCGCAGCCGCAGCCCTGTTCGAGAGCTGGTCGCAAGCCCACAGCCTGCCTCTCGTTACCTGCGTCGCGGGAGACGTGTTCGGCCCATGGCAATCCGACAGCAGCCTTCTGTTCCGCCTCATCGCATCGTTGCTCTCAGGACGCCGCTTCACATTCGACATGGGCGGAGAGACAGTACGCGACTGGTTGCCGCTCCATGATTTCGCCACCGGACTGCTCCGCGCCGCCGATGTGGCCGCGCCTCTCTCCCGGTTCGAATTCTCCGCCGGCGCCGAACGCCGGGATGTCGATTTCGCCGAGGCGGTCTGCGCCCTGCTCGACGCCCGCTCGCCCATGCCGGGCGGCGCATCCTGGTCGAGTCTCGTTGCGACCGAAGGAAACGGCGCCAAGGCCTCGGCCGGCCCGATGCTGGATCCGACCGAAGCCGAGGATACGTTGGGCTGGCGCTCCAAAGGCTTCCATGCCGGCCTCGACCGGGCGCTCAATTGGGCGCTGACTCGCTATGCCCCGCCTGTCACGCCGGCTATCGCCGCGGAATAGCTTAGGTCATCCGCAGTTTGACCGCTGACGACCGCCCCGACGGCCCTCAATCAAATCCACGTTTAACCCTTGATCGGAACGGTCAACCTTGACTGTATCGCCCCGAGCGAGGGCGTCGAACGAGGGGAAGAGATATGAGCGGCAAGCAAGCAGGCGCCTTCGCGTCGATGATCCTGGCGGCGCTCGCCGGCTCCTGCGCCCAGCCCGCCGGTCCGCCCCCAGCATCGCCACAGCTCGCCGCCAAGCGCACCGTGACGCCGGAAGAGGACGCAGCCCATCCCGGCAAGGCGATTTTCGAGAAATCCTGCGGCGCCTGTCACAACAATCCGGAATCCACGCGTGCGCCCGCGACGGCCAGCCTGCGCATCCTGAGGCGGCCGACGGTCGAATACGCCATTACCGTTGGCTACATGCGGAACCAGGCGAAGGACCTGAAGCCGGAGGAGCGGACGCAGGTTCTCGACTGGCTGTCGCTCGGCCAAGTCGACAACAGCGCATGGTTCGACAACGCCAAGTGCAGGGGCGGGATCGCGAAGATCAGCGCGTCGGCCAAACCCATCGCCTCAACCTTCGGCCTCGATAACCGCAACACACGCATGCAGACGGCTGCCCAGAGCGGCCTCAGGATGTCGGACTTCGCCAATCTCGAACTCGTCTGGTCCGTCGGCTTCCCGCAAACGCCGAGCATGCGCTCGCAGCCCGTCGTTGCGGGAACGACCATTTTCGTCGTCGCGAGCGACGCGGGCCGCATGTATGCGCTCGACACCAACACCGGCTGCGCGAAATGGCAGTACGAGGCGCCGGCGCCGCTGCGTTCTTCGCTCAGCTACGCCGAAATCTCTCCCGGCAAGCCGGTCATCGTCGCGGGCGACACGGTGGGCTTCGTCGTCGCGGTCGATGCGCTGACCGGCAAGCAGGTCTGGCGTTCGGACGCGCGCCTCCACGAGGCGAACCGCATCACCGGCGCACCGGTGATCTACAAGGGGCGCGTCTTCGCACCGCTCTCCGCAACCGAGATCAACCACGCCGTTGACGAGACGTACGAGTGCTGCAAGGCCCAGGGCGCGGTCATCGCGATGGACCTCAAGACCGGAAAGCGGATCTGGGTGGGCCGCACCATGCCGGAGGCGACGAAGACGAAGCTCAGCCGCGTCGGCACGCAGCTCTGGGGACCTTCAGGCGCGCCCATCTGGAACACGCCGGCGATCGATGAGAAGCGGAACCTCCTCTATGTCGGCACGGGCGAGCAGAACTCGCTGCCCTTCGTGGAAACCACCGACGCCATCGTAGCGTTCGACCTGGATACCGGCGAACGGAAATGGGTATTCCAGGCGACGCCACGCGATCTCTGGCACTATGCCTGCCCGCGCGGGGCCAACTGCGACGGCGCGGAAACGGGCGTCACCCTCGACCACGACTTCGGCGGCTCGGTGCTGATCGCCAAGCGGCCGGACGGGCGGGACATCCTGGTCAGCGGCCAGAAATCCGGCGTGATCTGGGCGCTCGATCCAGACAATGGCGGCAAGCTGGTGTGGTCGCGGAAGATCTCGAAGGGCGGCGCCAATGGCGGCGTGCACTGGGGGATCGCCACCGACGGCCAGCGCATCTTCGCGCCGATGAACGACAATGCCCAACCCACGCCCGAGCTGCCGCTGGCCGGCGTAGGTCTGCACGCGCTCGATATCGAGACGGGCAAGGTCTTGTGGTCCAAGAAAGGCGAAGGCGATTGCTCTGGCGACCGCAAGGCCCGCTACGCCGCCTGCGCAACGCGCATCGGCTTCTCGCCGGCGCCGCTCGTAGTCGACGGCGCTGTCCTGCAGGGCTCGGTCGACGGCATCCTGCGTGTGTTCGATTCGGCGACAGGCAATGAGATCTGGCGCTACGACACCATGAGAAAGTTCGACACGGTGAACGGCGTTCCCGGCAATGGCGGCGCGATCGATTCTTCGCCCTACGTCGCCGCCAACGGCATGCTGTTCGTGGTCTCCGGCTATGCCCGCTTCGGCGAAGCGCCTGGCAACGTGTTATTGGCGTTCAAGCCCAGGAAGTAGGGTCACATTCCCGCCACTTCGCCTGTCCGCGCCTTGCAACGGCAGGGCGCGACGGTACGGTCGACGACAAGAAAAAGAAGATGCTCCGGGGAGGAGACCCATGACCATTCGCGCTTTCGCGCTCACCGCCCTGTTGGCCCTTGGCGCCTCCGCCTGTGCGCCGCGGCCCGACGATGGCGCTGCGTCCGCCGAAGCGGCCAAGCTCGCCGCGGTCGACGACGAGAAGCATCCCGGCAAGCAGGTCTATGGCGAATGGTGCGCCTCGTGCCATGACGATGGCGCTCGGTCCGGGGCGCCCAGCCTCGACGCCATCCGCACGCTCAACCGCGCCACGGTCGAATACGCCCTCACCCTCGGCTACATGTCGCAGCAGGCGAAGAACGTGCCGAAGGAAGACCTGGCGCAGCTGGTCGACTGGATCCCGCGCAACGGCGCCAGCAACGACGCCTGGGTGGAAAAGGCAAAATGCTCGATCAAGCTGCGCAAGGTCGTGCTCGACGGGGCGCCGCGCACCGCAGTCAATTTCGGCCTGGGCGATCACAACAACCGCAGCCAGAGCGCAAAAGAGGCCGGCCTCACCAAGGCCGACATGAAGAACCTGGAAGTCGCCTGGACCATCGCCTTCCCGCAAACGCCGACCATGCGCTCCCAACCTGTGATCGTCGGCGACACCATCTTCATCGCCGCGACCGATGCAGGCCGGCTCTACGCCCTCGACACCAATACCGGCTGCACCAAGTGGGTCTACGCCTCCGACATGACATTGCGCTCCTCGCTAGCGTTCGCGGACGCGACCGACAAGAGCAAAGCCATGATCGTGCTAGGCGACGCCGCCGGCAAGGTGCACGCAGTCGATGCGCTCACCGGCGCCAAGGTCTGGGTCACGGACGTCAAGCTCACCAGCCTCAACCGCATTACCGGCGCGCCGATGGTTTCGGGCGGTGTCGTCTATGCGCCGATTTCGGTGATCGAATCGAACTTCCCCCCGGCCGACGAATATGAGTGCTGCAAGGGCCAGGGCGCGGTTGCGGCGCTCGACCTCGCCACGGGCAAGAAGCTGTGGGTCGGGCGCACCATCGACGAGGACGCCAAGCCGACGCGTATCGGCCGCACCGGCACCCAGCAATGGGGGCCGGCAGGCGCCATGATGTGGTCGACGCCCGTGGTCGACACCAAACGCCGGTCGCTCTACGCCGGCACCGGCGAGAGCCTGTCCTGGCCGGCCACCGACACGTCCGACGCCATCATCGCTTACGACATGGACACCGGGAACAAGCGCTGGATCTTTCAGGCCGCGAAGAACGACATCTGGAACTCGGCCTGCGGCCGCCGCGGCGCCAACTGCGACTGGCCCGGCGAATACTGGAGCCCGGATTTCGACTTCGGCGCCACGTCCATGCTGATCACGCGGGCCGACGGATCCGAACTGGTCATCGCCGGCCAGAAGTCCGGCGTCGTCTGGGCGCTCGATCCCGACACCGGCCAACTCGTGTG
>Ga0210377_10005760_pt1 | contig 10137 bp, 9 predicted proteins | sample PLM4_65_b1redo_FD_155480 | JGI IMG/M metagenome (GOLD analysis project Ga0210377, IMG submission 155480) | Groundwater sediment microbial communities from an aquifer in East River, Colorado, USA - PLM4_65_b1 redo | ecosystem: Environmental > Terrestrial > Soil > Riparian zone | place: USA: East...
TCTCTCTTAGGCGGGGGGTGCTGCGCCGCACCCCCCGCAGCCCCCCGCTCGCTGCGCCCGAGTGAATCGGGCTTCGCTCGCAGCTCGTTGCTCGTGGCGGAGTGCTGCGCCGCACCCCCCGCAGCCCCCCGCTCGCTGCGCCCGAGTGAATCGGGCTTCGCTCGCAGCTCGTTGCTCGTGGCGGAGTGCTGCGCCGCTTCGCGACTTGCAGTCGCGGCCTGACGGACTGGCTCAGATGGGGGACGATTCAAGACCTGACCCCGGGAAGGGCTCAGGCGACGACGAGCCCGCCCCCCCGGCGCGCGGCCTCTTGCAGGTGCTCCAGCAGCATCGCCTCGGGGCCGGCCCCCACGAACTCGACGCCATCGTCGCCCACCACCGTCTTCGGCACCGAGGAGACGCGGTACTGCCGCGCGAGTTCCGGATAGCCCGTGACCTCGATCGCGTCCGTCGTCACGTGCGGGCTCTCGATCGCGAACTGGATGGCCAGGCGGACCGCCCGGGGGCAGTACGGTCAGGTGGGGGTGGAGAAGACGCGCACGCGCACGTCCTTGTCGAGCGCCGCGAGGCCCGCGAGCGTTTCGTCGGAGAGGCCGCTCGATCCACGCGAAACGTCCAGGATCGACTCGACCAGGCTCCCGAACTCGTAGCCCGTGGGCAGGCCGTAGAAGCGCACGCCGTAGTCCTGGGTTTCGCCCAGCACCGCGATCGCGGGGATGCGCTCGATCCCGAGCTCGCAGACGCGCTCCCGGTCGATCACGAAGTTGCGCGACTCGGCGCTCAGGCGCCCGTCGAGCGCCGCGAGCTCATCCACCAGACGGCGCACCTCTTCCGAAAGGGGCTCCGCGAGCGCCTGCGAGAACACCGCGAGGCGAACCGGGTTCACGAGCCCGGCGAACGCCTCACGCAGCTCGCCCGTCACCTCGTCGGTGAGCAGCGCCATCCCGGGAGTATGCCACGCGCCCCTTCTAGATCCAGCTCGGGAACCAGGTCCAGATTCCGCCGCCGGTGGGGAAGCGGAAGCCCCAGATCGCGGTCGGCACCGGCATTGCCGTGAGGAACGGCAGGAACAGCAGGAAGAGGGCCGCCACCAGCACCACGTAGCCGCGCGCGAGCACCGCCTGGCCCCGGTCCCAGCGGCGGTCGAGCAGCATCCCGAGCGACAGGCAGGCGTAGGGGATCGCTTCGAAGAGATAGTGCGAGAAGTTGAGCGTGCGCGGCGAGAGCCCCCAGGGCACGTACAGCAGGAAGAAGCCCGCGCCGCAGAAGACGCGCCGCGCGTCGCGCCAGCGGATCCCCGTCACGAGGGCCCAGAGCGAGACCGGCACCGCGGCCCACCACAGCGCCGGGTTGCCGAGCGCGATGATGCCCCGCACGAAGCCCTCGCCCGAGAACCAGAAGTACCAGGCGGGCCGATACAGCCAGGGCCAGGTCCACCAGGGGCTGAAGTAGGTGTGGGTGGCGGTCAGGTTGGCGTGGTAGCCCCAGATGTCACGCTGCGTGCGAAGCACGTCCCACAGGCTGTGTCCCTGGCGCATCCACGGCACGTAGCTCAGCAGGTAGACGACGGCGGGAAGCGCCAGGAAGCCGAGCGCGCCGAGCGCGAGCTCGCGCGGGGCGAACGCCCGCCGGCCCCGCACGGCGAGGAACACGAGGCCGAGGAAGCCCCAGGCCCAGAGACTCGTCCAGCGTGTCGAGAGCGCGAGCCCGAGCGCGAGCCCCGCGAGCGCCATCGCACGCAGCGCCAGCCTCGGCTCGAGCACTGCTCGCAGCAGCAGCAGCGCCGAGAGCAGCTGGAACAGCACTGCGAAGACGTTGGTCATCGCGATCCGGCTCTGCACGAGGTAGACGCCGTCGAGGAGCAACAGCAGGGTCGCGAACAGGGCCGCCCGTTCGGTCGCGAGCACGCGCCGCGCCAGCAGCAGGAACACGGGCGCGAGCAGGATGCCGGCGAGCGCCGGGGCCAGCCGCCAGGCCCACGGCGCGTAGCCAAAGAGGGCGACGCCCCCCGCGATCAGCAGCTTCGCCGTCGGGGGATGCACCCACTCGGTGGGGGCCTCCCCGCGCAGGTACTGCGCCGCCGTCTTCGCGTGGTAGACCTCGTCGAAGTACTCCTCGGTCGGGTAGCCGAGCCCCGGCAGGCGGAAGGCCGCGGCGGCGAGCATCACGATCAGCAGCAGACGCGTCTGCCGGCTCAAGGCGCGCTCCCCGGCGCCGGCCTGTCGGCCGGAGGCTTCGCGGACACGAGCGGCAGCGCCCGGCGCACGGGCACGGCGAAGGAGTTGCCACCGAAGCGCGACAGCACGGCGTAGGCGACGCCGATCACCTGCCCATTGCGGTTGAGCAGCGGCCCGCCGCTGCCGCCCTGGGTAGTCGGGGCGTCGAATACCACGTCCGTCTCGGTGATGTCGGCGATGTGGCCCTGGGTGGTCGACGGCCGCACCAGGCCGCGCGCCGCGAGCGCCTCGCTGATCCGGCCGGTGCTCATGCCGGCGCCCGTCACGATCTCACGCGCCAGGCCCGCGTCGATCTTGGCGAGCATCGCCTCGATGCCGGCCGGAAAGCCCATCAGCACCACCGCCTGGCCGGTCACGGCACCCTTACCGCTGCGGTCGAGCGGCAGCGTCGGCAGTCGCACGCCCGACAAGTCGCAGCGCACGAGCGAGACGTCCGCGTGCTCCGCATGGCTCTCCACACGCAGCTCGAACGGCCGCTTCTCGCGCGGGAAGAAGGCGCGCAGCACGGTCTGTTTTGGGGAGAAGCCGCGCTCGGCGAGCGACTGCGCATGCTCGTCGCTCCACCACGGCTCGGCGATATGGCGGTTCGTCAGCACCAGGCCGCGCCGGTCGACCAGGAAGCCGGTGCCCACGTACTCGACCTCGTGGACCGGGCCCTGGCCCTCGGGGTCGAGCAGCGGGTTGTCGTCGGCGTCCTTCAGCACGTTGCCGTTGTCGTCGAGCTTGTAGCGCAGCGGCCGGCCCTCGGCGTCCTTGAACAGGTAGGCGCCCTGGATCAGGCACACGCCCGGGCCGTAGTCGCGCACGATGCGCTCCCCGACCGCGCGCTCGGTCTCGAGCGTCGCGAGACGCGCGCGCGTGGCCTCGAGCTCGCCCCGCAGCGCCCCGGTTTCGGCCTCGGCGGCCGCCCGGATCTGGGAGTAGAGCGTCTCCTCGCGCTGGCGCAGCTCGTCGAGCCGGGTGGAGAGCGCCGCCCGGTCCGTCTCCGCGCGCTCCCGCTCCTGCGCGATCCTCGCCGCGAAGCCCTCGCGCTCGCGGAGGGACTCCTGCAGCGCCTCGTGCAGGTGCTCGACCTCGCGGCGCAGCTTGCGGTCCTGGAACTGGCTGTAACCGAGCGCCGCGAGCGCGAGCCCGAGGCCGATCAGGAGCAGCCCGCGTGCCGGCGGGCTGATCTGGGCGAAGCTCCTCGAGACGAACGCGCGCGTCGAGGCGAGCGAACCCTCGCGCTCCCAGGGTGCCGCCTCGAGCATCTCCTCGCCGGCGTCGTCGCCGGCCTCGAGCCGCAGTCGCGGGCCGCGCTCGCCGAGCTCGACCACGTCACCTTCGCGCAGCACGGCCTCGCGCACGTCCTCGCCCGACAGGCGCAGCACCAGCCCCGCCTCGACCACCTGCAGCACGATCTCGCCGTCCCGCTCGAACACGCGGGCGTGGTGGGCCGCGGCGCGTCCCACCTTCACGTCGGCCTCGTCCGCGGAGCCGATGAGCGCCGGCAGCCGGACGTCGTCGAAGCGGTCCCGGTCCTGGCCGTCGAGGTGGCGGAAGCGGACGCGGACGCTCATCGCGCTCCGGTCAGGGCGCCGCGAGCGGCAGCACGCCCGGGGCGCCGATGCGCCGCTCGACGCTCGTCTGGGCGAGGAGCGCCCATTCCGAAGCGCCGATGCGCACGAACACCTCGACGCGCGGGTCCTTGAAGGCGGGCGAGCGCAGGATTTCCTCGGGATCCGCGGGCGACTGGTAGCGGCCCGCCGAGCGCACGGTCACGAGCGTGTCCTTGCCGGGGTCGATCGGCCGGCGCCACGTGCTCACCTGCTCCTGGATCGAGCCCCAGGCCTCCTCCTGATCGGCCGCGGGGAACTTTGCGCGCGCCTGGACCGACCGGAGCGGCTCCGCGGACATGTTCTTCAGCCGGAAGCGGACGACGGGTGCGATGTAGTTCTGGCCCTGGCGCGGGCTGTCGACGATCCAGTAGGTCTCGAGTCCGCTGAGCTCGAGCTCGCGCGCGGCGTCGTGGCGGCGGCAGGCAGCCAAGGCGAGCCCGAGGCCGAGCGCGATGGCGACCGAGCCGCGAGCTCCACCCATGCCGAGATTCTAGCGTGGCCGCTCTTCGGCAGCGTCGAGCGGGAGCGATATCCGGAAGCGCGCTCCGCTCGGCTCGCGACTGGCGCCGTCCACGAGCTCGAGGCGTCCGCCGTGGTCCTCCACGAAGCGCCGCGCCACGGCGAGGCCCAGGCCCGTGCCGCGCTTCTTGCCGTGGGTCACGAAAGGATCGAAGAGGCGCTCGCGGATGCCGGGCGCGATGCCGGGTCCGTCGTCGGCGAGCTCGAGCAGCAGCAGCTCGCCCGGCCCGTCGGGGCCCGGCCCGACCCGGGCCGTGAGCACGAGCCTCCCTGAGCCGCCCATCGCCTCGCGGGCGTTGGCCGCGATGTTCGAGACCGCCCGCCGGATCTTGTCGACGTCGACGGGGCCGCGACGGCCCCCGGGCAGGTCGATGTGGCGCTCGACCCGCAGACCCGGCAGCTCCGCTTCGATCCCCGCGGCGAGCTCGGCAACCAGCAACCCGAGCGGCACCGAGCGCAGCACCAGCTTCTCGGCCCCGCGCACGAAGTCGAGCGTTTCGCCGGTCATCCGCTCGAGCCGGTCGACGGCGTCCACGATCGCCTGCGCGCGCGTCTGGACCTCGCCGGGCTCCACCTCCCCGAGCACGAGCGTTTCGGCCCAGCCGCGGATCAGCGTCATCGGCCCACGGAAGTCGTGGACCAGCATGCCGGCCATGGTGCCGAGCGCGGCCAGCCGCTCCGTCTCGATCAGCTCCTTCTGGTAGGCGAGGTTCTCGAACGCGAGCGCCGCGCGCGCGGCGATGAGCGAGACGAGGCGCGCGTCGCCGTCGCTCACCGGCCGCCGCTTTCGCGGCACCGGGCCGAGCACCAGCATGCCGGCGAGACCGCTCCGCGCAAGCAGCGGAACCAGCATCTCGTTCGCGGCGTCGGGCGAGGTCTCGACGAGCTGCCCTTCCGACAGCAGGAAGCGCGTGCGGGGGGAGGCTGGGCTTCCCGCGGGCGGCCGCTGCCGCCGCAGGCGATGGGACTCGTCGAGCTCGAGGCTCTCGAAGCTCTCGAGGCGTCGGTCCCAGAGCAGCAGGCTCGCGCTCTCGGCCGCGAGCGCCTGGCGCAGGTCGACGGTGAGCAGGCGCGTGAGCCCGGTCAGGTCCGGCGCTTCGAGCACGCGCTCGGCGAGCGTCGCGAGCGCGGCCCTGCGCCTCGAGGTCAGCGAGAAGACGGGCACGTGGCGTCCTGGTTTGACACGCGAAAAAAGCCGTCGCTATGATACTGGTGCTGGAGCCGGAGGCCGCGCCTGGGCAACGGGCACGGTTTCCTGCGGCGCGGGCGGCACCGACACGCCCGTGAAGCGCCGCCGGCACCCTGATCGCGTATGGCTGCACCGGGCCGGAGACGCCCCGACCGGCGCGGGAGCCCGCGCGTCCAAGGGACTAAACACGGGAGATACGATCGCATGATCGAGGTCGAAGGCCTCACCAAGAGGTATGGCCGTGCGACGGCGGTGGACGGAATCTCGTTCCGCGTCGAGAAGGGCGAGATCCTCGGCTTCCTGGGCCCGAACGGGGCCGGCAAGACGACCACCATGCGCATCCTCACCTGCTACCTGCCGCCCACCGAGGGCGCCGCTCGGGTGGCGGGCTACGACGTCTTCGCGCAGCCGATGGAGGTCAAGAAACGCGTCGGCTACCTGCCCGAGACGCCCCCGCTCTACCCGGACATGGAGGTCGCCGAGTACCTCGACTTCTGCGCGCGGATCAAGGGCGTCCCCGGGCGTGAGCGGCGCCGGCGCGTGGCCGACGCGATCGAGAAGTGCCGCGTCGGCGACGTGCGGCACAAGCTGATCGCCAAGCTGTCGAAGGGCTACCGCCAGCGCGTCGGCCTCGCCCAGGCGATCCTGCACAACCCGGACGTGCTGATCCTGGACGAGCCCACGGCCGGGCTCGATCCCAAGCAGATCATCGAGACGCGCGAGCTGATCCGGGGCCTGGGCGGCAGCCACACCGTGATCCTCTCGACCCACATCCTGCCCGAGGTCTCGATGACCTGCGGGCGGGTCGTGATCATCAACAAGGGCCGTGTCGTCGCCGAGGACACCCCCGACAACCTGACCCGGCGCCTCAAGGGCGCGGGCACCACGCGGATCGAGGTGCGCGGCGACGAGGCCACGGTGCTCGAAGCCGTGCGCGCGGTCCCGGGTGTGATCGCGGCGCACGCGCGCGGCGGCCACGACGGGACGGCCGTGGTCGACGTGGAGGCCGAAGCCGGCCGCGACGTGCGCGCCGAGCTGGCGTGGGCGATCGTGACCAAGGGCCACGCACTCGTCGGCCTGCAGCAGCTGGGAATGAGCCTGGAGGAGATCTTCCTCCACCTCACCACCGCGGACGCCGAGGAACCGGCGCCTGCCGCCTGAGGAGGAGAACCAGAGTGACCGCGCTACGCAACATCGCCGCCATCTTCGGCAAGGAGTGGCGCCACTACTTCGGCAGCCCGATTGCCTGGGTGGCGCTCTTCGTCTGGACCATGCTGTTCGGGGTGTTCTTCTACTTCTCGTTCAGCTTCTTCCTCGAGCAGTCGATGCGCATCGCCCAGCAGGGGATGGAGATGGGCGGCGGCGGGATGAAGATCTCGCTCAACGAGTACCTGATCCGTCCGCTCTTCCACAACCTCGCGGTGGTGGCCCTCTTCGTCGCCCCGATGCTCACGATGCGCCTCTTCGCCGAGGAGAAGCGCCAGGGCACGATCGAGCTGCTCGCCACGTCGCCGATCACCGACTGGCAGGTCGTGCTCGGCAAGTTCCTGGCCGCGAGCGGGCTCTACGCGCTGATGATCCTGGCCGGGCTCGTCAACGTCGCTCTCATCTGGACCTACGCGACGAGCACGCCCGAGTGGAAGCCGGTCGCGACGGGTGCGCTCGGCCTGTTCCTGCTCGGCGCCTGCTTCCTGGCGATGGGGACGTTCGTCTCGACGCTGACCAAGAACCAGATCGTGGCCGGCATCCTCTCCTTCTGCCTGTTCCTCGGGATGTGGACGCTCGGCTGGGCCGACGACCCGACCTCGGGACCCGTGATGAAGGCGGTCGCCTACCTCGGCGTCACGACGCACCTGGAGGACCTCGTCAAGGGCGTCATCGACCTGAAGGACGTCGTCTTCTACCTGAGTGTCATCACGTTCGGCCTGTTCCTGGCCCACCAGTCGGTGGAGAGCCAGCGCTGGAGGGCGTGACGGCATGAGCTTCCTGAAACGATTCGTCGATGTTCTCGCCCCGCTGGGCTTGGCGCTCGCGGTGGGTGTCATGGCGTGGACGCGCGCCGGGCGCACGCTGCCCGGGGGGCTGCGCCCCTACCTGATCGCAGCGCTGGCGCTCGTGCTCGTCCACCTGGTGCTGCGGTGGCAGGACGTCGTGCGCGGACTCGGGCGGCGCCAGCTCAAGTACGGCGGCAACACGCTGGTGCTGGTCGTGGCGGTGCTCGGCATCCTGGGTGTCCTGAACTACCTCGCCGCGCGCCACTCCAAGCGCCTCGACCTCACCAAGGACCAGCGCTACAGCCTGTCGGACCAGACACACAAGGTGCTGACCGGCCTCAAGGACGACATCAAGATCACCTACTTCCAGCGCTCGCGCGACATGGCGCGCGGCCAGGACCGGCTGCAGGAGTACCAGGCGCTGTCCTCACGGCTCAAGGCCGAGTTCGTCGACCCGGTGCAGAGCCCGGCGAAGGCCCAGGCCTACGACGTGCGCGGGCCGTGGCCGATCCTGGTGGTCGAGCGCGGCGACAAGCGCGAGAAGATCTCGAACGACGGCGAGCAGGACATCACGAACGCGCTCATCAAGATCACGCGCGAGACGAAGAAGACGGTGTGCCTCGTCGAGGGCGAAGGCGAGCGCTCGGGCGAGGACAGCGGCGAGCGCGGCTTTTCCGGGGCCAAGTCGTCGCTCACCAAGGCGCTCTACGAGGTGAAGGGCGTCTTCCTGATGCGCGAGAAGACGGTGCCCAAGGACTGCACCATCCTCGTGGTGGGCGGCCCCGAGAAGGACCTGCTGCCCGACACGACCGCCGCCATCCGCGACTTCGTGAAGCAGGGCGGCAAAGCGCTCGTGATGGTCGAGGCGGAGCTCAAGGAGCCCTATCCGAACCTGGTCGCGCTGCTCAAGGACTGGAACATCGAGGCAGGCTCGGACGTGGTGGTGGACGTCTCGGGCATGGGGCAGCTGTTCGGCTTCTCCGAGCTCGCGCCGCTCGCGATCGAGTACCCGTATCACGCGATCACCAAGGACTTCCGCCTGCCGACGCTCTACGGCGGTGCGCGCAGCGTCGCCGCCGGCACGGCCACCCTCGAGGGCGTGACGGCCCAGGACCTGGTGAAGACGTCGGAGCAATCCTGGGCGGAGTCGGACCTGAAGCTCAAGGGACCGATCAAGTTCGACGAAGGCCCGGACCACAAGGGGCCGGTCTCGCTCGCGGCGGTCGCGACCGTCAAGGGGCCGACCCCGGCGCCCACGCCCACGCCGTCGCCTGTGCCCTCGCCCGCCCCCGAGGAGCCGAAGGCTCCCGAGGGCCGCGTCGTCGCGATCGGCGACGTCGACTTCGCCTCGAACGCCCTGCTCGGCTTCCAGGGCAACCAGGACTTCTTCCTGAACGTCGTCGCCTGGCTGGCGGAGGACGCCGATCTCATCTCGATCCGGCCGAAGGAGCCCGAGAACCAGGCGCTGTTCCTGAGCCGCCAGGCGCAGCAGAACGTCGCCTGGTCGTCGCTCGTGATCCTGCCCGGTCTCTTCGTGATCGCGGGCGTCGTCAGCTGGTGGCGCCGGCGCTAGGAGCGATGATGAAGGAGTTCTGGAAGACGGGCCTCGCCCTCCTGGCGCTCGCCGCGCTCGGCTCGTACATCTGGTTCGTCGAGCGCAAGCAGGAGCCGAAGAAGGAAGGCGAGCACGAGAAGGTCACGCTCATCGCGGTCGACAAGGCCAAGGCGAAGGAGGTCTCCTTCGGGGCGACGGCCGGCGACGGGATCCGGCTCGTGAAGGAGGGCAGCTTTTGGAAGCTCACCGCACCGTTCGCCGCGCCCGCGGATACGTCGGCCGTCGAGTCGATTCTCACGAGCCTCGAGAAGCTCGAGGCGGACGAGGTCGTGGCGGAGCAGGTGACGGACTTTGCCCAGTACGGCCTCGCCACGCCGAGCCGCAAGCTGAGCGCGCTCGTCGAAGGATCGTCGGCGCCGCTCGCCGTCGACTTCGGGGCCAAATCGCCGGACGGCGGCAGCGTGTACGCCAGAAAGCCCGGCGAGGCGAAGGTGTACCTGGTCGCCTCCTGGGTCGAGGGCAGCTTCGACAAAAAGCCCTTCGACCTGCGTGACCGCGACTTGCTTCACGTCAAGCGCGACGACGTGCGCTCGCTCGAGGTCGCGGGTCCCGACGGCGGCTTCGCGCTCGCGCGGACGGAGGCGGGGGAGTGGGCGTTCACGAAGCCGCTGGCGACCCGCGCGGGGCGCTGGTCGGTGGACGGCCTGCTCGGCACCGTCGAGAACCTGCGCATGGACTCGGTGGCGGGCGAGAGTGTCTCCGACGCGAAGGAGGTCGCGCGCTACGGCCTCGCGAAGCCGGCCCGCACGGTCACGCTGGTCACGAAGGACGGCGCCACACGGACGCTCGAGATCGGCGGTCCTGCGCCGGATCCCAACCCGCCCCCCGCCCCCTCGCCCTCCCCGGGACAGAAGCCCGAGAAGCCGAAGCCCACCAAGTACTACGCGCGTCAGGCCGGCACCGGCTTCGTGGCCGTGGTTCCGGCGACGCTCGCCGACGACCTGGCCAAGGGCATGGGGGAGCTCCGCGCCAAGCGCCTGCTCGA
>Ga0210377_10005763_pt1 | contig 10134 bp, 4 predicted proteins | sample PLM4_65_b1redo_FD_155480 | JGI IMG/M metagenome (GOLD analysis project Ga0210377, IMG submission 155480) | Groundwater sediment microbial communities from an aquifer in East River, Colorado, USA - PLM4_65_b1 redo | ecosystem: Environmental > Terrestrial > Soil > Riparian zone | place: USA: East...
TCCAGTCGCCTTCCTTCACGACGACCTTGTCGACGGTCATCGTGCGGTTCTTCTCGTGCACGTGGATCGCGCTGACGCCCGAGACGCACGGCTTGCCCATGCCGCGGGCGACGACGGCCGCGTGGCTGGTCATGCCGCCGGTGGCGGTCAGGATGCCCTGCGCCGCGTCCATGCCGTGGATGTCGTCCGGCGTGGTCTCCTTGCGGACGAGGATGACCTTCTGCTTCGCATGGCCCAGCTCGGCGGCGGTGTCGGCGTCGAACACGGCCTTGCCGACCGCGGCGCCCGGCGAGGCCGAAAGGCCGCGGGCGATCACGTTGACCTTCGCCTTCGGGTCGAGTCGCGGGTGCAGCAGCTGGTCGAGCGACGCCGGCTCGACACGCAGGATGGCCTCTTCCTCGGTGATCAGGCCTTCCTTCACCATCTCGACCGCGATGCGCACCGCGGCCTGCGCGGTGCGCTTGCCATTGCGCGTCTGGAGCAGGAAGAGCTTGCCCTCCTGGATCGTGAACTCGAAGTCCTGGATGTCGCGATAGTGCTTCTCGAGGCGCGTCGTAATCTCGCGCAGCTGCGCGTAGACCGCCGGCATCTCCTTCTCGAGGTCCGCGATCGGGTGCGGCGTGCGCACACCGGCGACGACGTCCTCACCCTGCGCGTTGGTGAGGTACTCGCCGTAGAAGTGGTGCTCGCCGGTGGACGGGTTGCGCGTGAAGCCCACGCCCGTGCCCGACGTGTCGCCCATGTTGCCGAACACCATGGCCTGCACGTTCACGGCGGTGCCAAGGTCGTCGGGGATGCCGTTCTGCTTGCGGTAGTAGATGGCGCGGTCGGTGTTCCACGAGCGGAACACGGCATCGCGGGCCATGGCGAGCTGCTCGCGCGCGTCCTGCGGGAAGTCGCGGTTGGTCCGCTTGCGCACGTAGCGCTTGAACTCGAGCGTCAGGGCCTGCAGGTCCTCGGAGGTCAGCTGGGTGTCGAGCTTGACGCGCTTCTTGTGCTTGAAGCCGTCGATGAGGTGCTCGAACTCCTTCTTCTCGAGGTCCATCACGACCGACGCGAACATCTGGATGAAGCGGCGGTAGCAGTCCCACGCGAAGCGCGTGTTGCCCGTCTTGCGCGCGAGGCCCTCGACCGAGCGGTCGTTCAGGCCGAGGTTCAGGATCGTGTCCATCATGCCGGGCATCGAGAACTTGGCGCCCGAGCGGACGGAGACGAGGAGCGGATCGCCCGCGTCGCCGAGCTTGCGGCCGAGCGTCTGCTCGAGGCGCGCGAGCGCGGTGTCCTGCTGGCCCTGGAACACGGGCGGCAGCTTCTTGCCGTGCGCGTAGTACCAGCGGCAGACCGCGGTCGTGATCGTGAAACCCGGCGGCACCGGTACGCCGGCGTTCGTCATCTCGGCGAGGCCCGCGCCCTTGCCGCCGAGGACGTCCTTCATGGAACCGTTGCCTTCGGCCGCTCCGTCGCCGAAGAAGTAGACGAATTGCTCGTTCGTGTTCTGTTCAAGGCCGTTGGAAACGGCCGATTCGTTCTCGATCGTGCTCATGGGGTGATGCCTCCGTGTCAGAGGGAACAATCGCGGCGAGAATAGCGAGCGGCCGGTGGCCTCACAAGCCACCGGCCGCTCGTGTTTCGCGGGCGTTTCATGCGCGCCGTTTCAACGGGGCGGAATCACCATCCCGCCCACGACGGTCGGCCTGCGGAACAGGTTCTCGTCGAGCTTCGGATTGACCGTGATCAGGCGGGAGCGCAGGTAGTTCACCCGCTGGCCGTCCACGTAGCGCTCTTCGAACGCCGGCAAGACGAGGCCCAGCACCGTCTTCCACTCGGAGAACAGCCGCCGTTCGTGCCACACGACCCCGGCCCCGAGCCCGCCGTCCACGGCCACGACCTTCCGGGTCGCGCGATTGATGACGAACCGGAGCCGCTGCCCGCCGTACCCGGTGAAGTCCAGCAGGTCGCACTCCACCCCGGCGACCGTTTCCCGGCCTCGCAGCGCCGCCCCGGCCCCGGCCGCCGAGGCCGCCCGAAGCAGGTGCAGGAAGTCGCTGTGGAACGCGGCCCGCATCGAACGAACCTCGCCCGAATCGGCCGGCGAGAGCGAGGCGCTGTCGCCGAGCGAGAGCGTCCAGCCTTCGTCGCCGTCGAGCACCTGGCGCACTTCGAACAGGAGCACCTTCGTGGACTGCGAGAAGCGCATCGGCTCGACGCGCACCACGCTGTACTGGCCCTCGACCTTCTGGCCGCGCGACTCGATGCCCATCTCCCCTTCCTGCACGACCGCCTTCGCCGCGGCGAGCCGCGCCGCGCCACCGTGCGCCGCGACGACGGCCGCGATGGCGGCCTGGCCCGCGCGCAATTCGTCCTCGGTCGGGGCTGCGAGCGAATCCGGGCGGCTGGAGCGCCGAACGCTGATCGGCACGTCCTCGATCCTGCCGAGCGACGCGAGCAGCGGGCGCAGCTTCTCGCCCGGCCCTGCGGCGAACACGGTCGGCGAAGCGGCGAACGCGCGTGCCACCGCCGCCACGTCGAGCGACGGCGAGGCGAGCGACTCGAGCAGGCGCGGCACCGCGTCCGCCCGCTGGCCCGAGAAGTCGTCGGCCTGCCAGCGGCTGAGCCGCGCGCCGATCGTCTCGAGCGAAAGCGGCAGCGATTGCGCGACCCGGCGCCGAGCCGCGGCCGCCGCCTCGCCCGTCGGCGGCGCCGCCGCGAGCGCGCGCAGGGCGCCGAGCAGGCGGATCGCGACCGCGCGCGCGGAGTCCGCCGGCGCGCTCTCGGAGAGCACGAGCAGGCTGGCGTCGCGCAGCGGGCTGAACGAAACGGCAGCGCCCGTGCCGGCGATGCGGTCCTCGAGCGCGGCCGCGGCGGCCATCCAGGCCGGCAGCTCGGGCGTCGCGCGACCGGGGCCGCGGACGGCGACGCGCACTTCGGCGCGCGGGCTGCCGGCCAGGTCCAGCAGCTGCACGCCGGCCCCGGTGGCGGGCGCCGGCCGGGACCGGTCGGTCGCGACGCGGCCCGCCCAGCGGCCGAACACGTCTTCGGCCGCCGCGAACGCCCGATCCGGCGTGATGTCTCCGGCGATCGCCAGGACCGAGCGGTCCGGCCGCCAGCGATCTCGCACGAACGCACGCACGTGGTCGAGCTGTGCGGCCGTCAGGCCCTCGAAGTCGCCCGTCTCCGGGTGCGCGTACGGGTGCGGGCCGAACGCCGCGCTCCACACGCGGTCGTCGGCGATCCGCGCCTCGCTCTGGCCCCGCGAGCGGATCTGCTGGAGCAGCCCGCGGCGCGCGTTCTCGAACGACTCCTCGCCCACGCGGGGGCTCACGACGACGTCGGCCATGATCTCGAGCGCCGCCCCGAAGGCGGACGAGCGGCTGCCACAGGCGGCCAGCGCGTAGTCGCGCTGCACGCCGACGCCGAATGTCGCGCCGATGGTCGCGAGGTCGGAGGCCAGCTGTTCGGCGCTGCGCGAGGAGGAGCCGGACTGGATGATGCGCGCGACCAGCGCGGCGAGCCCGGGCAGCGAGTCGGGCTCCTCGGCAGAGCCCGCCGGCACGAGCAGCTGCGCCTGCACGATCGGCGCGGAAGAGGCTGGGAAGACGACCACGCGCAGGCCGTTCGCCAGGGTGCGGGAAACCGGCTCCGGCAGCCGCAGCGGCGGCACGGCGGGGGCCGGCGCCAGCGCGGCGGGAGCGGCGACCGCGTGCAGCGAGAGCAGCAGCGCGAGCGGAAGGACGAGCGGGTGACGCATGTCAGCGGCCCTCCCCGGCCGGCACGAACCACGAGACGTTCCGGGCGGACTCGACGAGGACGCGCTGCGCGACGCGCTGCACGTCGGCCGGCGTGAGGCGCTCGAGCGTCTCGACCCGGCGGGCCGCGAGAGCGGGATCCCCGTGCTGGAACGCCGCCTCGCCGAACGCGGCGGCGCGGGCGCGAACGGTCTGCGCGCCGAACAGCGCGTCGAGCACGACTCGCGAGCGGACGCGATTGAACGCGTCGTCCGCGAGCGGCTCGCGGGCGAGCCGGCCCACCTCCTCCAGCGCCACGCGCTCAGCCGCGCTCGAATCGGCGTCGGCGCCGAGCGCTGCCACGGCCCACAGCAGCGACGCGTCGCGGTGCATCTGCAGCCCGGCCTGGGTCGCCACCGCCAGCTTCCAGTCGGACGTGAGCGCCGTTTCGAAGCCCGAGCCCTCGGTCGCGAGGATCGCGGCGAGCAGCTCGATCGCCGGCGCGTCGGGGTCGGCGGAACCCGGGCCGCGCCAGCCCACGAACGCGAGGCGGAGCGGCGTCTGGCCGCGCGCCCAGCCGCGGCGCTCGCCCGCGGGGATCGCGGGCAGCGTCGCGAACGCCGGCGCGGCGCCGCGCGGGATGGCCTCGAAGAGCGAGCGGACGTAGGCGAGCGTGCCCGCCGGCTCGAAGCGGCCGACGATCGTGACGAGGGCGCCGCCGGGCGCGAAGCGCGCGCGTCTCCACGCCTCGACGTCGCGCGCGGTCATGCGCGCGAGCGCGGCGTCGTCGCCGTAGGGCGAGCGCCCGTACGCGCCGCCCGCGAACGCCGTGGCCGCGAGGCGGCCGAGCCCGCGAGCGATCGGCGTCGCTTCGGCGCGCGCGCGGCGGTCGGCGCGGGCGTCGGCGCGCGCGGCCGCGAAGGCCGCCGGCGCCGTCGCGAGCCCGGTCATGCGGTCGGCCTCGAGCCGCAGCGCCAGCGGCAGTGCTTCTGCGGGCAGCGTCTGCCAGTAGCACGAGCCGTCGGAGTTGTTCGTGGTGTTGATCGTCGCGCCCTCGGCGAGCAGCCGGCGCACGTGCGCGCCGTCGGGATACTGCTTCGAGCCTCGGAACATGAGACGCGAGACGAGGTGCGAGACGCCGGCCATGGCGGGCGTCTCCCAGCGCGTTCCCGCCGGGTACCAGACGGCGAGGTCCACGGCGGTCGCCGCCGAGTCGGGAGCGAGCAGCACGCGCAGCCCGTTGCGCAATGTCACCAGGGTCGGCGCGGGCGCCGCGAGGGCGCCGGCAGCGGGGAGCGAGAGCAGTGCCGCGCAGGCGAGCGCGGCGAGACGCAGGCGGGTCATGCCTGTCCGTGTCCTTTCTTCCGTTGTCGTCGGGATCAGCGCAAGGCGACGATCCGCCGCGTGATGCGGCGGTCACCGGCCTCGAACGCGAGGAAATAGAGTCCCGGGCCGAGCCGGCCCCGCCCGGTGTCGCCGTCCCAGGCGACCGTGACCGCGTTGCCCGGCACGATCGCGCCGGACCACGGCGTGGCCACGACCCTTCCCTGCATGTCGTACACGCGCACCCGCGCGTTCCGCGCGGCCGTGTCGGACGCGAGCGCGAAGCGCATCGCGATCGGCCAGTCGTCGGCGCCGACCGGGTTCGCGCCCGTCCACGAGAACGCCATCGGCAGCCGCTCGCCCGGGACGTTCACGGTGTCGGGCACCCACAGCAGCGCCGCGGCGCCGCTGGGGATTCCGTAGCCGAGCAGCGTGTCGGGGCTGCTCCACTTCGAGGCGGTCTCGCGCAGCGCGCGGATGATCATCGGCGCGGGCCAGCCCGGCCGCGCCTGGATCATGCAGGCCGCGAGCCCCGCGACCAGCGGGCAGGAGAACGACGTGCCGCTGAGCCGCGTGTACCTGTCCAGGAAGCCGGGGCCGGCGGCGCTCGCCAGCAGCACCGACGAGCCCTGGGCGGCGAGGTCGGGCTTGATGCGCCCGTCGTACGACGGGCCCTGCGACGAGAAGCCGGAACGGTTGCCGAGCGAATCCACCGAGCCGATGCACAGCACGCTGTCGCCGTTGGCGTCACTCGGCGCGCTGAGCTTGGCGCTCCACCCGGAGGCGCCGCCGTCGTTGCCCGCCGAGTTCACCACCAGAATGCCCTTGGCGGCGGCGATCTCGGCCGCGCGCGTGACCAGCGAGGTGTGCCCGTCGCGCATCGGGTAGGTGATGCCGTAGATGCCGCCGGCGCTGTCGGGGAACGACGTGTAGCCGAGCGACGAGCTGATGACGTCCGCGCCGAGGCTGTCGGCCCACTCGGCGCCCATCGCCCAGTTGACCATCTCGATCGGCTTCTCGTTGCGCGAGTCCTCGGTGCGGGCGAGCGCGAACTTCGCGCCGAACGCGGGGCCGACGTACGTCCCGGGCTTGTTGCCGCCCGCGGCGCTGAGCGTCCACTGGCCGTGCGAGTGCGGCGCCCCGGTCAGGCCGAGCGTGTCCTGCACGGACACGTCGCCGTCCACGAAGTCACGGGTGCGATCGCCGACGTCGATGTCCCGCGTCGCCTCGTGCCGGGTGTACCAGTTGTAGCCCTCGTCGAGCATGCAGACCATGACGCCCGCGCCCGCATAGCCCGAGTCGTGCAGCGCCGGCACGTTGAGCCGCGCGAGCTGCGTGCCCGTCTGCCCGTAGGCCACCAGCGCGCTTCCGGCCGACAGCGCGCCGTCGCGCGACGGCCCGCCGAACGGCTCGTCCGCCGGCTGCGGCAGCGGCGCGCGCGGCGCGGCCAGCTCGCCGGGCGCGATCGTGCGCACGAACGGCAGAGTGGCGAGCCGCGCGAGCGCATCGCCCGAGACGCGCACGGCGCAGCCGTTGAACCAGCGGGACTGCCCGTAGGGCGCGAAGCCCCCGGCCCGCAGCTCGGCGACATAGCGCGCCTCGAGGGGCACGTCCAGCCAGTCCACCAGGGGCTTCAGGCCCGCGCGCTCGCGGCGGCGGCGCGCCTCCGGCGTGAGGTTCGCCTCGGCTGCCACGAGCTTCGCGGCGATGTCCGCGGGGCCCGACTCGCCCTTGTCGGTGAACTCCACCCAGACGGGAGCGGGTTCCGCCCCCGCGACGAGCAGCGGCGCGAGGCGCGGGTCGAGCTTCGATTCGGGAGTCGCGCCGAAGGCGCTGGCGACGCTCGCGAGGAGCGCGGCAAGGAGGAGGACGGCGAACGGCGGACGGGCACCGCGGAATGGGCTCATGCCAGTGCGACCTCGCGAAGGGATGTCTCGAGCGAGCCGACGACGGCGCCGACGGCGTTGCGGACGGGCGGGCGGCGCAGGGCCTCGAGCGCCGCAAGTTCGGCGGCCGGCAGCGCGCCCAGGTGCTCGAGCACCGCGATCGCGGCGGGCGCGATCGCGCGCGAGGCGCCGTCCTCGCACTTGATCGCGAAGCCCAGCCCACGGTCGGTCAGCGCGACGAGCAGCAGGCCTTCGGCGCCGCCCTTGGCGACCACGCGGCCGCCGGTCGCGGCCATGAGCTGCGTGGCCGTGCGGCCATCGCCCTCGACCGCGCGCGGGTGCTCGCCCATCGCCCGCGCGATGCGCGCGAGCGCGCGCGTGCGCGCGTCGGCGGCGCCCGGCCGCGCCGAGGCGAGCAACGCGTAGCCGCGGGCCATCGCCGCGAGCGGCATGCCGAACACCGGCAGGTTGCAGCCGTCCACGCCGGCCTCGAGCGAAGCAGCGGGAACTCCGCAGCAGTCGGCGATCACCTGCCGGAAGAGCTGCTGCATCGGGTGCTCGGGGCGGTGGTAGCCCTCGATCGGCCAGCCCTCGGCGAGCGCCAGCGCGAGCATCCCCGCGTGTTTGCCGGAACAGTTGTTGTAGAGCGCCGTGCGCGGGGCCCCGGCGCGCAGCACGTCGTCGCGCGAGGCGGGGTCTTCGGGCTCGTGGTAGCCGCAGGCCAGGTTCTCCGGCCCGGGACCGACGCGCGCGAGGACGCCGGCGACCAGCTCGAGGTGGTAGCGGCTGCCGGTGTGCGAGGAAGTCATCACGGCGAGCTGCTCGTCGGAGAAGCCGATCCGGTCGGCGTGCCCGCGCTCGACGAGCGGCAGCAACTGGAAGGGCTTCGCCGACGAACGGAACATGGTCACGAGGCCGGCGCGTGCCGTCCCACCGACGAGCGTTCCCTGCGCGTCGGCGATGGCGCATTGCAGTCGGTGGCGCGACTCCACGACGGCGCCCCGCCGGACATCGACTTCGAGATCGAATCGCATGTCACTCCGGCCCGAGGATCGGTTCGGGCCCGGGACGCTGGTCCCGGCCCCCGCGAACGCGGGTCCCCGCGGGCGGCATCCGCCGGCCGGCTGCGCCGGCGCGCTCCGCGCGGACCCGGCCGCGCCGGGGAGAGGAACCTCCCCCCGGCGCGGTGGTGTCGCGCGACATTGTGACACAGGCCGGGGCCCGAAAGCGCGTCGCGAATCGCGCGCCGCCCCCGCCGGCGTGCAAGAAACGGCAAAGTCGGCGAACGCGCCGCGGGGCTGGGCCGTGTGCCGCGGCGGGACCGCCGCTTCAGCGCCGCGCCGCGCCCGCCCTGCCCCGCGGCAGGTCCGAGCCGGCCGCGCGCGGGGCCCCCGGGGCGCCCGTCGCGCGGCGCGCCGCGCTCCGATTCACCGCGGCCGAAGGGACGCTCCGGCTCATGCCCCAGATGTCCTGCAGGACGAAGTCCACGAGCCCAGCGACGTCCGCGCGGGACCACGACCACAGATCGAAACCGGTGAACAGGAAGCGCGGCGCCTGAACGCCGTGGTAGTACGTCATCGCGACCGGGCGCCGGCCCGTGTAATAGGTCGCCAGCAGGCCGCCCTGGAGCTCGTAGAGCGTGTCGAGCGCGGCGCGCGGGTCTTCGACGAGCGGGCTCGGGTCGAAATCCTCGGTGATCCGGTTGTCGTCGGTCAGGTACTCCACCGAGGGCCAGATGGACGTCGAGTAGAAGGCCGTCCCGTCCGGGCGCGTCGGCGGCACCGAATCTCCCAGCGCCAGCGAACGGCGGCGCAGGAGCGCCGGCAGCCGGGAGTAGTCCGGGGCCGTGATCGTGCCGACGCCCCTCCAGCCGGGGTTGGACCAGCCGCCCACCGCCGCGCTCGAACGCTTCGGCAGCGTGTTGGGCTTGCTCGTAGCCATCTCGCTGCGCCAGTGCGCGAGGTCGTACAGGATGCGGCCGGGCACGAGCTCGCCCGCGCTGGCGGAGAAGATCGGCGAATGCCCGGGGCCGTACTTGCTGTCGTTGCTGCGCGAGCCGGTCGCGTTGAACCCGGCCTGCATGCAGGACGCGGCCGTTCCCCCGGCCACCCAGGCCTCGCCGCCCGCGTGCAGGTAGGTGGCGAGCGTGTTCATGCGACCTGGCGCGCTCATCCAGCGCAGCGTCGAGATCGGGTCGATGAGCGAGAGCGGCCCGTAGGGGGTGATCGCCCCGGTCACGTCGGTGTACCAGATCAGGTGGCGGTAGCGGCCGAGCAGGCTCAGCGGCACGCCGGCGCTCGCGAGCTCGTAGCCCTTGCGCGTGCCGAGCGTGTCGTAGGAATAGCCTTCGAAGATGCCGGGCTTCGAGAGCGGCAGGTTCCCGGAGGACCCCTGGGGCCCGCGCCACGGAAAACCGCCCCGCGCGAAGAAGAACGTGTCCAGCTCCGCCGCCGCCGGCCATGGGTTGTTGCCATAGGGCAGCACCCCGCCGCTGTACCTGCGGTCGGGGAGCAGCCGGGTGTCGTCGACGACGAGCAGCACCTTGTCGAACGACGGCTGGATGGTCCGCAGGTGGACGACCGCGAGGCTGGTCAGGCCGTTGTTGTCGTGCGCCTCGATGTAGAGAAAGCGGTCCTGGGCGCCGGGGAACGGACCGATCGTGCACGTCTGCGCGAGGTTGCTCTTGCGGCACCAGTGATACCAGTCCGTGTCCTCGTTCGAGCGCTGCGTCTCGTCGCTGAGGTCGCCGTCGAGCCGCCAGCGATACCACTCGATGGTCCCGCCCTCGGGCGGGTTGGCGAACCAGTTGAACGTGAGCGGCTGGCCCGCGGGCACGTCGAGGTTGATCCACGCCAGCGGGTCGGTCGAGTAGCCGCCGGAGAGGTACGTGAAGGTGATGAACTCGTTGAAGACCGTGAATGTCGGCCCGAGCGTGTTCGCGAAGCCGGGTGTGAACCGCAGCATGTTCGATTCGAGCGAGAAGTCGGGCGAGTACGCCCCCGCCTCGTCGATGCCGATCACCACGAACACGTAGGACGAGCCCGGCGTGAGCTGGCTGTACTGGACGAACGTCGTGTCCCCGCCCAGCGAGTCCCAGCCCGCGAAGTTCCGAGCGGCGTAGAAGATCCGCAGCGAATCCGGGTAGAGCTGGGCCTTCTGGAAGTCGAACTCGGCGTCGCTCTGGTTGAACAGGCGGTAGC
>Ga0210377_10005764_pt1 | contig 10132 bp, 11 predicted proteins | sample PLM4_65_b1redo_FD_155480 | JGI IMG/M metagenome (GOLD analysis project Ga0210377, IMG submission 155480) | Groundwater sediment microbial communities from an aquifer in East River, Colorado, USA - PLM4_65_b1 redo | ecosystem: Environmental > Terrestrial > Soil > Riparian zone | place: USA: East...
TGGGGCTTTTGGCTCGTGGCCGCGTTGTCGAAGTAGACTAGAGGTTTTCCATGGACCTGTTGTTTCAAGATCGGGAAGTCTTCTCTGATGCGCGCGACATCCAGCACGGTTCGGCCTCTCTGCAAACCTTGCGGGGCGATTACTCCCTGGGCAGGTTTCATATCCCTTCCTTCGTCTAGGAATCCTTTTGAAATTTCGCCACCAACAACTTGTCGAGCTGCGCGCGGACAGAGTCGATTCGGATCCGGCCAATGACGTCGCTTGCGAATGCATAGGTCAAAAGCCTACGCGCCGACTCCACGCCGATGCCGCGCGAGCGCAGATAGAAGATCGCATCCTGGTCAAGCTGACCGATCGTCGAACCATGGGTGCACTTTACGTCGTTATTGTAGATCTCCAGTTGGGGCTTTGTGTCTATCACCGCGTCCAGAGAAAGCAGCAGGTTGTTATTGGTCTGCCTGGCATCGGTTTTCTCGGCCCCCTTGTGCACGTAAATCTTTCCGTTGAAAACCCCTCTCGACTTGCCGTCCAATACCCCTTTGTAAAGCTGACGGCTGGTGCCATGGGGTTTTACGTGGTCGATGCGCGTATGGTTATCCACATGCTGCTCTCCGCTCACCATGTAGAAGCCGTTTAATGTGCACTCGCCGCCCTCTCCGTCCAGGACAACGTTGACGTCGTTGCGCACCAGGGCGCCTCCCAAACTAATGGAATGGGACGAGACATTGCTGCTTCGCCCCAGGCACACCTGCAGGGTCGCGACGTGGAAGGCCTCGTCGCTCTCCCGTTGAAGCTTATAGTGGTCCAATACGGCGTTTTCCCCCACCGCGATCTCCGTGACTGCGTTGGTGAAATAATTCCCCTTCTCCAGACCGGCGTAGTTCTCGACGATCGTAACCTGGCTGCCCTTGCCGATGATAATCAGGTTCCGGGGATGCGAGACCGAAGCCTTCTTCCCGCCGGTGGAGATGAAAAGCAGATGAATTGGCTCCTGGACGATCCTGCCAGGCGGGACATATACAGATGCCCCATCCTGCATCAGGGCCGTGTTAAGGGCGACAAAGGCATGGTCCCGGTAACTGGCGTAACGGGCCAGGTGCGATTCGATCCATTCGGCGCCCTCGTTCAGAGCGGCTGCCAGCCCCTCCACCTTCACGTCTTGATGAAGGCCCCGGAGAGAAGAAAGTTCTGCCGAGTAGTAACCGTTTACAAACACCGCCTGGCTGGTCTCCAACAGTCCGAGGCTGGCGCGCCCAACAGCATCAGGCGCCAGCCCCTCGATATCATATCGAGCACGCTCGAAAGGAATCGTTGCGATCGGCTTGACGTTGGTGTATCGCCACTCCTCATCGCGATTCGAGGGAAAGCCCAGTTCGGCAAAACGGGCTATCGCCGCCTCGCGGATCTCATGGACCCACGCCTCGCCGTGACCGGTCAACTCCCCCTTCAACCGGGAGTAATCCGTCCGGTAAAGGTTTTTTGCTTCCGTGCTATTCATGATCGCGGCGAGCATACCTCTATAAGTTCACCGGTTGATTTTTCTGAACCTGCTCTTCAATCCAGGAATAGCCCTTCTCCTCAAGCTCCAGGGCCAATTGCCTGTCGCCTGATTTGACGATGCGGCCGTCAAAGAGCACGTGGACGTAGTCGGGCACGATGTAGTTCAGCAGGCGCTGGTAGTGGGTAATGACGATCATCGCCCGCTCCTTGCTATGGAGCGTATTGACCCCGTTAGCCACGATCCTCAAGGCATCGATGTCTAAGCCGGAGTCGGTCTCGTCCAGGATGGCAAGCTTTGGGTCCAAAACTGCCATTTGAAAGATCTCGTTGCGCTTCTTCTCGCCGCCGGAGAACCCCTCGTTGATCGGGCGGTTCAAGAGGCCCTGATCCATCTCAACAATCTTCATCTTCTCCTTGACCAGGGCCAAGAAGTCCATCGCATCGAGCTCTTTAAGACCGCGATGCTTCCGAACCGCATTGAGCGCCGCCTTCAAGAAATAGGTCGTGTTTACGCCGGGGATTTCGACCGGATATTGAAAGGCCAGGAAGATCCCTTCACGCGCCCGCTCCTCCACAGTCATTGCCAAAAGATTCTTTCCCTCGTAGAGCACCTCACCCGCCGTTACCTCGTAGTTCTCTCGCCCCGACAGGACATGGGCTAAAGTGCTTTTGCCCGAGCCGTTCGGGCCCATGACCGCATGGACCTCACCGGCGTTGATCGTGAGGTTGATCCCTCTTAGAATTTCGTTGTCGGCTGCTTTCGCATGTAAGTTTTTGATTTCCAGCATCGCTTTGTCCCTTCAAGATTAAAACATCAGCCGTTAATGGCTGCCAGCCTCTTCTCTCTGAGGCCATACTGGGCCGCTATATCGCGGATCGAAACGCGCTCAAGGTAGTTCGCCAGGAGGCTCTGGGCCTTATTCCAGATCGACCTCTGGGTGCACACCGCACAATAGGAGCAGTAATTCTGCCGCTTTTCAAGGCATTCCATGAGAACAAAAGGACGCTCCACAGTTTCATAAACTTCCTTGATGCTGATGGCCTCAGCAGGGCGCGCCAGACTAAATCCTCCTTTGGAACCCATGTGGGAGCGAACCAGACCGCCGGCAACAAGATCCTTCATGATCTTGGAAAGATAATAGGTCGGAATGTCCTGCTTCTTCTCAATTTCAACTCGACTTATAATCTTGCCCCCCGGCTGTCCGGCGAGGTATGAAAGGGCGCGCATGGCATAATCGACCCGCCGACCCACGTTCATGAGAGAACTCCGCTCTAATTTCTTCTTCATGGCACCACCAAATAAAATATAGACTTTTTAAGTCTACGACTCAACCCTTAAGCCGGCATCGCTGAAAAAGTTTCCGTCCGTTCTTCGAGCTTGCGTCTCACTCAGCAAAGATTTCTTAGATCTCCACCTCGATTTGGACTCCATCGACTCGGACATTATAGCGGGCAACCCCTTTAGGCGCAGGGGGCCCCAATACCTCACCGCTCCTTATATCAAACACGGCGCCGTGCCATGGGCAGGTAACCTTTTCCCCTTCAATCATCCCTTGTGAAAGCGACCCGCCGCGATGGCTACAAGTATCATCGATAGCATAGAAGGAACCTGCCACATTGAAAATGGCAATCTTCTTGCCGTTCACTTCAAGCATCTTACTCTGCCCGAGGGCAATCCCATCGGTCCTGGCTGCTTTGACAAACTCTGCCATAACTCACCTCCTGTTAAATTCTTGATGGAACTCGCAAAACTTCTCTGGCCTAGCCGCTCAACATCCTCTCCGCGCAGCGAACCCGAATGGTTTCATTACCATACCGAATCCTTTGACGACTTCCGGTCGATTTCGATCCGGGAAGCATTCCCGCCCTGCATGTCTCAAATGAGATTCTTCCCAAGCCCGGAGGCCCCGACGGAGATAGTCGGGATCGATCTCCAAGAAGTCACAGATATTCTCAAAGGAAAAAATCCAATGGCGGTTCTCTTCCGTGATCCACTGTTCCGCGTCGTAGAATAGGGATTTCCCCTTGGCGTCCCGTGACACGACGTACCTTTGGAAACAACCAACGGCATCTTCCAGAATCGCCAATATGAGCCTCTTTTCCGGCTCTAAGTTGGCCTTGCTTCGAAAGATCTCGAAATACTGAGCACTAACCAGCGTGTCTGGCTGAAACAGAGAGCCAAGCTGTTCTTCCACACTTGCATATGCCATAAAATCACCCCCGTATTCCAGGTGTTGGCGTCCGCACTATGTTTCACATCTTAAATCCAGGTAAATGATAGATCTAATAGGTCTATGTTGTCAAGCAGGACAGGCTGTATTTTACGCCTTCGTTTTTTTAAATTTGTCGCTCTTCCTATGGATTTTAAGCTATGCTAAGGAAAATCCATGTCCATACTCAAAGTAGCGAGGCTGGGAAACCCCATCCTTCGCCGGGGCGCCGACGGCATACCCCTTGACCAATTAACCTCCCCGCAGATCCAAAAATTGATCGACGACATGGTCGAAACCATGAAAGAGTACGATGGCGTGGGCCTCGCAGCCGTGCAGGTCCATGAATCCAGAAAGATAGCCGTGCTGGAGGTAGCCGACAACCCGCGCTATCCTCAAAAGCCGGCGGTTCCACTAACGGTGCTGGTCAATCCGGAAGTCACGCCGCTCTCTCAAGAGACAGAGGAGGACTGGGAGGGTTGCCTGAGTATTCCCGAGCTGAGAGGTAGAGTGGTGCGCTACAAAAGTATCCGGGTGCAGGCGCGAGACCGAAGCGGTAAGGAGCTGGATTTCGTCGCATCCGGTTTTCACGCCCGGGTCGTCCAACACGAATGGGATCACCTGAACGGCAAGGTCTTCCTGGATCGCATGCGTGATTTTTCCACCCTCACCTATCTCCAAGAGCTTGCCCGCTACTGGGCGGGAAAATAGAAAAGCGACCCGCAATGGCATGATTGTGTTTCGCTCCATGAACGGATAAAGTCACGCTATGTCGATTTCTTATCTGCAGAAATCTCTCGACGCGCTGCTGTCTGACGTAACGACCGCCACCGGACGCATTCTCGACCGGGCCTTGGGGGGACTGGATATTGCCGTCGACGAAGCCGCTCGTCTCTTCGATGCCTCCGGCACCGACTTGACCGTCATGACCGCGGCAGCGGACTATTTGCGCAAGAAGACGGTCGGCGACGTAGTCACGTACGTGATCAATCGCAACATCAACTTCACCAACGTCTGCGTCAAGGCTTGCGGCTTCTGCGCCTTCAGCCGGGGCCATTTGGGAGAAGAGGGTTATTTTCTGCCAACTGAGGAAGTAATCCGGCGCGCGCGCGAGGCGCGCGATTTGGGAGCCACCGAGGTTTGCATCCAGGCCGGGCTCGCCCCCGGGATGGACGGATGGCATTATGTGAAACTCTGCCAGGCGCTCAAAGAGTCCTTGCCGGAGCTTCACATCCACGGATTTTCTCCCGAGGAAGTGCTTCACGGCTCGAATCTCACCGGAGTCACGATCCGGGATTACCTATCGGCCCTGAAAGATGCCGGCGTGGGCAGCCTGCCGGGAACCTCCGCCGAAATCCTGGTGGACGAAGTGCGCGGCAAGATCTCGCCGGGCCGCATTACTACTGCAAAATGGGTGGAGCTGATCCAGACCGCCCACGATCTGGGGATTCCTACGACTTCCACCATCATGTACGGCCACGTCGAAAATTCCCATCACAAGGCCGTCCATCTGGAAATCTTACGGGACATACAAAAACGGACCGGAGGAATCACCGAGTTCGTGCCGCTGAGCTTCGTCTTCGAGGAAGCCCCTATCTCCCACCGGAAAAGAATTCCGGAACTGCGCACGGGCGCCAGCGGGGCCGAGATAATAAAGATGTACGCGGTGTCGCGATTGATGCTGAACAACTGGATTCCAAACTTACAGGTCTCCTGGGTCAAGGAGGGTCCCAAGCTCTCCCAGATCGGCCTCATGGCAGGCGCCAATGACTTCGGTGGGACGCTCATCAACGAGAGCATCTCGACTGCAGCCGGGGCCGGATACGGCCAGCTGATGAAGCCGTCGCAGTTTCGCAACATGATTCGCGAAATGGGGCGCATTCCGGGCGAGCGCTCCACCACCTATAAGAAAATCAAGATCTTTGAGAGTGAGGAAGAGACGGTTGATCTCCTCGATGAGGTGGATAATCCCGAGGAGCGCTTCGGCTCTTACCAGCACCTCATCCGTCTGAAAGATTATCGCTTTAAAGATTTCTATCACGCCCGGAAAGGCCCGTAAGCCCAGTCGCAGTAGGCAGGCGGCAGTAAACCCTGGCTGACGCTGCTTCCTGCATACTGCTTTCTGCTTTCTGCACACTGACCTCATGGAGGGAAACCCGGCTGAATTTGAAGCTATCGGGAACCGACTCGGGTTCCAGATTGATACAGAGGACAAGGAGGGAATCCGCCTGTCCTGGCGCGGAGCGCGCTTCCCTGCCCTGCTCTGTTTGGGTATCGCAATAGCCCTGCTGTTCATATCACTCCCGATCCTCGAGGCGATCCGCCAAAGAGGCCTCCAGGGACCGGCAGCCTCTCTCTGGTATTTCCCGTTGATGAACCTGATCCTGCTGGGAATATCCTTCTTTCTTCTTTCCCTGAAGAGGACCATCCTCTTCGACCAGATGCAGCGGCTGGTCGTGCTGCGCAAGCGCCATATCTTCCGCAGTCACAGGCTGGATCTCCTGTACGATGAAGTGGCGGTAGTGAAGCTCGGCATCGATCAGGTCTACGGCGGTTTTGCCGTCGCCGGCTCCTCTGCCGCCCAGAGCTATCCGGTTCCTTCGTTGCGCTTGATCCTTAAGAACGGAGAGACGGTGCTCCTCGATCGCGGAAGTGTCAGGAGACTGGAGGCTTTAGGAAAAAGGTTGAGCGGTCTGCTGGAAAAACCGCTGCAAACGGCAGAGGCACTAATGAGCTAGGAAAAAGGGGCCGGATGCTCCCACTTCAGGGCATCTCGCTGACGAGCTTCCAGATACCGTAACCGAAAACGCTAAAAATCGCTACTCCAATGATGATGGCCAAGAGATCAAGCAGCTTGAATCTCCCTAAACCTTTTGAGAAGTCCGCCAATTTGGCTGTTTAGCCTCCGTAATATTTCTAGATATAGGCCCAGCAAGACCGCTCCAATAACCCATTACATCTCAGCTCTGACTCTCCGCCCTCGCTCTGTTTCGAAAGGCCTCCACTTCCAGCAACACCTGCTCAATTGACGGATGGGAGTTTGCCTGAACGCGATCTCCTTCATGCTTGTGATCAGGGTGAGTGGAAATCTCTGGGTGATGGGGAGCGTTATCATACCGGAAGACCAGGCCTGCAGATGGATCTTGATAGTGATAGCGGTAACTGAGCCAGTGTGGCTCTCCAGCGGTGAGAACAATGGCTTCGCTGATTTCTAATAGAGCTTCGTCAGAAAAGCGTAACCGGATGCGGAGGCTACCTCTGGTCACTGAGAGGATCTGTTCCTCGTACCGTTCGGGGAAAGACTCAGGGAGGCCCTGAATCAGTTGGCGAATGTGGATGAAGTATTCCTCAATGGTCTTCATCCCACTGCTACCAGCTTCTGCTCCAGTTCCTCCTTTAGTTCCAGATAGTGATGGTAGTCCCCAGCCCACTCAACAAACTCTGCCTTATCCTCCATCTCTCCCTTCCGATAGCGACCATAGAAGTCAGCTGAGGACATCTGGTACCGCCGCTCGTAAGCGACCAACGAGCGAATCAGAGCATCTAGGGCCTCCACCGGTGAGGCATACACGGTTCTCTGGATCGCCATAGGGTTTCCTCCTTTAATCCCTAGTGTCCTCTGACACCATTATATCATTGAGCCACGTCTCTGTAAGGTAACGCTCCTCGGAAATGCGTCCTCCTATTGACCCCCTCCGGCTTCAGTCCATGGCGAAAAATAGTTTAGCGCACGAGACGCGGAAAAACAACGGAAAGTCAGCAAGGATATCCGGTCCCTTCCCTACGCTTGATCCTTAAGAACGGAGAGACGGTGCTTCTCGATCGCGGCAGTATCCGGAGATTGGAGAGCTTAGGAAACCGCCTGAGCAGCTTTCTAGGAAAACCGCTGCAGACGGAGGACGGAATCGCCGCAGCCTTCTTGACTAAACCCGAGGACTACCTTGAATAGCGGCTAGTTTGAATGCTCGTACTTCGAAATGAGCGCTTTAAGCCAGAAACGTAATAACGCAAGCCGCTCATCGCCCCATCCTGCGCACGCCTCGCTGCACGACGTGATGCGGGAAATCCGGCACGACCACTCGAGCAATTCTTGCCATGCCGGCAGATTCTGCCTTTGTCCATATCACCTGTCAATTGCTGTATACTGTCCCCGTAATTCCAGTTAGGCAGCGCAAGCGGCCACAACGAAGTAATGCCGTGTTAGAGACAACTGCTGCACCTCAGTACCTAGAACCTAGGTCGACACCATAGGCTTGAATAACCTTTTTGAATGCCTCATTGAAACCGCTGGCCATCGAATAGAAGCCACCTATCTCCGAAAATGTATAACCACACTTTGTTGGGATCCTTTCCGTCCCAGCACATTTTTCAGAACATACGATGGGATAATGACAGTCTGGCTCTCGTTATAGATGATGAAGTCTGAGTGACCGATGGCATTCCGTAGATCGAAATCGAGGAAACGAGACCAGAGACTGACGACAGCAAATTCTTGTCCAGAATAAGATTTGATGCGCTCGTTTCTTCGTCTGATATCATCGAAGCGCTTGCGGGCTGAAAAGACATTGTCATAGAGTTCACCACCTACTCGTCCACCCCCCAGGTGTCCAAGGAGATTCCCAACAACCTTGTAAACATACTTTACCTCTATGCATTGGACATAGCCGAGGAGCTTTAGGAGAATGCTGAGATGTCCCGTTTGGTGGGTACCCTGGTGTTCCAGATAGCGTATATAGGCGGAGAGATTGGTCGGATTATGCAAGCAATTTGGGAGCAAATAGAAATGCAGTTTTTGCAGCGTGGTCCCATCAGCCCTTATTTCCGGCAGCTCGACTAGGTGACGAAGACACGATTGGATCGTCTCATCGCCCTTGGTATGAGAGACCGCTTGAAATAACTCAAGCAAGCCCGAGTAACTTTCCTCGTTGAACTTTTCGCAAACCATCTTTTCAGCCAGCGACTTCGTGTAATGGGCTTTTCGCCGGAAGCTGTCTAATGCAAAGCTCAGCCGGCGCTATTAGCGATCGGTCTGAAGCGCAATGTTGGACCGAAAAATCAGGACGCCCTTTCTTCTTGCGTCAACGGAGGGCAGTGTCCTAGTTTGAATTTTTGCCAGTTGCCGCTTTTTTTCCCGCTCTCCATCGCAACCAATCACCCATAATCTGAAAAATTCCACGAATAATCCACAGTAGGGAAATTAGAAAGAAAATAACAAAGAAATTGGGCGATCTACTAAATTGCCAAGAACCAAAAAGCCCTGCAATTATGAAAAAGGCCGACAAGAAAATGGTGATAGCGTAGCGTTTAAAGAATAGTGCGTGTTGTTTAAAGAAAAAGCCTGAAAGATCAGTGAAGCTATCCGTGATTTTACAGATAGCTTCGCTTAAAGCGGGATGCTTTTCCAGAAAAATCGCAATACCGGCTAGTAATGTGAGGACCGCGATGCCGCCCACAAGCCATATAAAATCCCTTGGAGATAACCAATAAATGAAAACAAAAACCAGTACCACGAGCCCAATGGTCGATATAATTTCAAAACCCGAAGTCAACCACTGTCTTATTTTCTCCATCATGTTTTTTTATTACCGTTAAATTAAGTCGTTGGGCTCCACAATCTATCTATTTCCTCTGCGGCCATAGCGGGGTCACTCTCAACTGCAACGCCTAGGAGTTAGGCTGCATCCCCGCTTGAAGCGTGGACGCCGGGTAGAGTCTGTCGAAAATCCAACCGCGGTCCCAGTCGGTGATCCAGTCGTGGATGCCGGTCCAAATCTCGGAAATTTCAGCTGGGGGCGGAAGCCTCTCGAAAATTTGTGCCCACCACAGACCTCCCGTGTATCGCAGCTCGCCGTGTTGGTCGATCACGAGAATCCTCCTCGTATCAAAATAAGCCTGGAACTTGAGGACGCAAGCGTCGAAGAGCCGAGAGTGGTCGACCAAGAGTTCGTCAGGAGGATCCACGGTCAGGTCGAGAGTTTTGTCAGGATACCATCGAACCACAAGCCCCTTCTCTGGCTCGTCATCTGCTTTGCGCGTTGACGGGTCTTCTCGGAAGAACCTCCACCTACGACCCATCTTTGTCGACCCAATCATCCGTCCGCGCTCCACTTTGGGAAAATGCCGTCGGACCGTGGTGACGATCTGATTAGCGAATTCGGTCAGCTCATCGCCGCGTCCGACTAGACCCGCCTCAAGCACGATTCCGTAAGGTGTATTAGTCGTTAGATCTCTGAGGCCTTGGAGTAGAAGACCGGCGAGGAAGTGGTCGTTCTTGTGCCGGACGACGTAATCGCGCGGCCATACAAGCGTTTTCCGCTCAATGACAAGACGGTCGGCGGTATCAGCGTCAATATAATAGAGGGCCTCCGGCTGTGGAGAGTTGCGAAAAACTTGATCAAGGCATGTATCGTGAAGGAAATGCC
>Ga0210377_10005765_pt1 | contig 10131 bp, 8 predicted proteins | sample PLM4_65_b1redo_FD_155480 | JGI IMG/M metagenome (GOLD analysis project Ga0210377, IMG submission 155480) | Groundwater sediment microbial communities from an aquifer in East River, Colorado, USA - PLM4_65_b1 redo | ecosystem: Environmental > Terrestrial > Soil > Riparian zone | place: USA: East...
GGAAATGGGTTCTGTCTCCCTTCTTACCCGTGAAGGCGAAGTTGAAATCGCCAAGCGGATCGAGGAGGGGGAAAAAGAGATGGCGAGCGTTATTTTAAATACCCCGATTACCGTGAAGGAGGTCGTCTCTCTTGGTGAGCGTCTGAAAAAATTCCAGATCAGCGCTGCCGAGATCAGCAAGGAGGTCGAAGAGGAAGAGCTGGAAGAGGATGAGGAAGATGTCCAGAAGACCAGACTACTTGCAGTCATCGCCGAGATTGAGGAGTATGACGCCAGAACGGAAGAGATCAATAAACTTCTTGAAACCGAATCGCTGTCGGCTTCAGCACGCGGCAAGCTGGTCAAGGAGCAGCAGACGGTGAAGGGGAAAATGGCTGAACTCCTCAAATCCCTCCGCCTCAAGGACCGCCATATCGAGAAGATCGCCTATCGGCTCAAGGAACTTTCGTTCAAAGTGGAGAAGCTTCTGCTGGAGATCAATGAGATTGAGGATGAGAGCGGATCTTCCTCAGCTGAACTTTCAGAACTCTTCGAAAGGATGCATAGGAGCCCCGCTGAAGAAAAGAAGGTTCTGAAAAAATTGAACCTGCTCCCTGAGCAGGCCTTAAAATTCGAAAAGAGATTAAAAAGCGCCGAGAAAAAAATGCTGAAAGTGGAACAGGAGTCCGGTTTCAGGGCTACCGGTCTTTCCAAGGCACTTCTGGCCATTGAGGAGGGGGAAAGCAAGGCCAAGGAGGCCAAGTCCGAACTGGTGGAGGCAAACCTGCGGCTGGTGGTTTCAATAGCAAAGAAATACACGAATCGCGGGCTGCAGTTTCTCGACCTCATACAGGAGGGGAACATCGGCCTGATGAAGGCGGTGGATAAATTCGAATACCAGCGCGGTTACAAGTTTTCCACATACGCAACCTGGTGGATTCGCCAGGCCATCACCAGGGCAATTGCCGACCAGGCAAGAACGATCCGCATCCCGGTCCATATGATCGAGACGATCAACAAGCTGATCCGCACCAGCCGCCAACTTGTCCAGGAAGTTGGACGCGAGCCTTCCCCTGAGGAGATCGCCGAACGAATGAGCCTCCCCTTGGACAAGGTGCGAAAGGTGCTGAAGATCGCCAAGGAGCCGATTTCCCTTGAGACCCCCATCGGAGAAGAGGAAGATTCCCATCTTGGTGATTTCATCGAGGACAAGGGGGTTGTTTCTCCCCTGGAAGCAGTGATCAAGGCCAATCTCTCCGAACAGACCTCACGGGTCCTCGCCACCCTGACCCCCCGAGAGGAAAAGGTGTTGCGCATGCGCTTCGGCATCGGTGAAAAGAGCGACCATACCCTTGAGGAAGTGGGCCAGGATTTTGAAGTTACCCGTGAGAGGATACGGCAGATCGAGGCCAAGGCTTTAAGGAAGCTCCGGCATCCAAGCCGCAGCAAAAAGCTGAAGAGCTTTGTAGAGTGAATTGAAAAGGTGATAAGGCCGCTTCCAGTTGGGGCGGCCTTTTTTTATCAGAAAAACTGTCAGACGCAATTGATGTAACCTTGCCGTGCCAACTGGAAATTATCGATTCTCCAATCCCCACGGAAGACGACATAGGAGCATTCATGAACAAAAAGGTCCTCCTGGTTGCTAACTCGAATGTCAGTCTCGAAATCGAACAGGAATTGCTTCGGAAACTGCCGGTAAAGGTGTTTACCGCAGGAAACGGCAGCCAGGTCCTTGAGGTTGCCCGCAAGCTCCGCCCCGACCTGATCTACATGGAACTCGACCTTCCCGGAATGGACGGCGCCGCCTGCTGCCGTGCCATCAAGGAAGACCCTTTACTGGCTATGATTAGGGTTGTGCTTATGGCTCCCCCTATCGAACAGAAGATGGAGTTGTGCCGGGCTGCCGGTTGCGACGCGTTTCTTGAAAAACCGATCGACCGACGTGAATTCATTGCGGTGGGGAGATCCATGCTGGCGCTGATCGACCGGCGAGAGGAACGTATCCCGTGCCGTGCCATTGTGAACTGCCACACCGAAGGGAATGTTTTTTGTGGAACCCTGGAAGATATCGCACTCAAGGGAATCTTTGTCGGGAGCCATTACGAGGTGAAAATCGGTGAACTACTGATGTTGAAGTTTGTTCTGCCGGTGAGCGGCGCCGGGACCATCGAAACCGGAGCGCGGGTGATATGGATCAACGGCGAAAAGGTGCGGCGCAACTGGCAGCTGCCTGCCGGATTTGGCGTGGAGTTCGAAAATCTTGACAAAAAGGTTGCCGAACAAATCTCCGAATTTATCGAACGAAGCATTCTCTGGTCGCAACTGCCGAGCGAATGGTGACAGGGAATGTGCCTGAATCCCTCTCCCGTGGGAGATGGAACCTGTTCAAAAGTTTTTACCTGTCGGCCCTGGTAACGGGCTACGCTCTTTTTCCCCCTTGCCGGGATAGCTGCGGGCAACCCACCGGTGATCAACCAATGTCGCGGATTCCGCATGTTGCCTTGACACGGGGAGATATCAGGTATTATCTGGCAGATTTCAACCGCGCGGCAGACCGATTGGGTAAGGTTAATCTCCTCATCCCTGGCTGTCTTGCTTTTGCGGCACCTTTCGTCCTTTTTCGCCTGAAGAGGTGCGGTTTTTCCAACTGCCGGGTATTAATGACAGGAAACGGATTGCTCCTTACCGCAACAAGGTAGGCCGGCAATTTCATACCAGATGGACTAATCGGTATTATTCGACGCTCTTGATATTGGTTTTGTAGCAGTTTGTCCGTCCAAAACATAGGATCAAAAAGAACGGCCGGATAATCAACCCGGCCGCTCTTTACAACAGTGAATAATAGTCCCATTAATGACTTGGCATACCATCTGTTTTTTCAGACCGAAACAGCTTCTGATCCCAGAAATGGCCCATTACTCGACGTTCCTTTCCGGTCAGGACAACCCCCTTCTTTTCCATCCGTCGCAATACCTGATCCATTTCCTGCTTCTCTTTTATTGCCTCATCGATCAGTTGCCGGTTATGACAGATAAGGCACTTTTCCTCGATTACCCTGGACGCTTCCACTTGCTGTTTTATCCTTCTGGTGTCCACCTGGGCCGGCACTGCAGACGGTAAAAGAATGGCTGTCCAAATAGAAATGATTACGAAATATTTTCCGGCCATCATTATTCCCTTACATAGATGTTCTGGTCGGATTCATGCACCATTTTCATCACATGCCGATACTCTTCCTCGATCATGTCATAATGCTTCTGGGTCTCTTTGATGACCCGATTGAATATCCCCCTTACCAGCGGGTCTATTATATCCTGGACCAGTATTGAGTATTGCTCTATACACGACTTTTCTTCCTTGAGGGCAATCTCCAGGGCCTTCTGCTCATGGGTGTTTTCGTCAATGGCCTTTTCCAACTGATGAAAAGTCGCATTTTTCATGTCCGGAGGGGTTTCCATGTACTTCTTCAGGTCGTTGCCGAAATCTCCACCTTTGTAGAGATCGAAAAACGCTTTCAGATGCCCCACCTCTTCATTTGCTAGCAGATCGAAAACCGTCTTCGCCCGCTTGTTACCGGTTACCGATGCCGCGCGGCGATAGAAATCCATGCTGTCCTTTTCCGCCTGGACAGCCAGCTTCAAAGCTTCCTGTAGCGTATATTCTTTTCCCATGTGAAATCCTCCTATCGTTCCATAAAAGGAATAAATCTGATTTCAATTATAAAGGGTATTTCGCCCAGATCAATCAGCCGATGTTGTTTTGCCTGAAAGCAGATCGTTTACAACTACACCCGCCATTGTCAGCCCGAAGATGGGAGGGATGAAAGATATGCTTCCGAGGATCACCCGCCGGTGTTCGCAGGAAAACCGCTGGTCTTCCCTGTTGGGGCAGATGCAGTTATCCTTGCATCCACCATCCTTCACCTCCTGTTCACGGTATTCCTCGGTCGAGAAGACTACCTTGACACCTTTTTCAATACCCTGCTTCTTCAACAGCTTCCGCACCGAACGTGCCATCCGGCATTTGTGGGTTTCGGAGATATCCGCCACCCCGATCTTTGTGGGATCGAGCTTAGCGGCGGCCCCCATGCTGGAGACAATCTGTATACCCCTCTCACGGCAGCTTTTTATGAGATGGAGTTTGCTGGTGATATGGTCGATAGCGTCAATAACGTAATCATAATCCGTGGAGAGTAGAAAATCGCTGTTTTCGGCGGAATAAAAATCCTTGTAGGGGATGATATGGGCCTGTGGATTGATAAGCCTCATCCTTTCAGCCATTACCATGGCCTTGGACTTGCCGATTGTGCCGTCCATGGCATGGATCTGCCGGTTCACATTGGTAAGGCAGATATCGTCAAAATCAACTATGATGATCCTGCCGATACCTGCGCGGCAGAGGGCCTCGGCTGCGTGGCCGCCGACACCTCCAAGGCCGAACACCGCCACTGTGGCATTTTTCAGCTTCCTGACCCCTTCCGGGCCGATCAGGAGTTCGTTACGGGAAAAGCGGTGCAGCGCGGACATATATCGACTCCATTAGATGGATTGATCTTATAGACGAAGTAGCCGCTCGGCATTCCCGGTTGTGACGGCAGCTACCTCTTCCAAACAGACACCCTTGATCTCCGCCACTTTTTTCGCCGTTTCCACGAGGTACGCCGGTTCGTTGGAATTTCCCCGAAAAGGCTCGGGAGTCATGTCCGGGGCATCGGTCTCCAGGACAAGATGTTCCAGCGGAATGCTCTTGACCAGTTCTAGCGGCCTGACCGCGTTCCGGTAGGTGACAGGTCCGGCGACTGAGATCGCGAATCCCAGACGGATGCATTCCCTGGCAACTTCTGTGCTTCCGGAAAAGGCGTGCATTATCCCGCCCACCTTTTCCGTCTCCTCTTCACGAAGGATCCGAAGTAAGTCCTGGAAGGCGCGGCGGCAATGGATAAGAATCGGTAACCTCATTTTCACAGCCAGCCGCAATTGGCCGCGAAATGCCGTCATTTGCTGCTCGCGGGGGACCTCGGGCAACAGGTAATCGAGTCCGATCTCACCGATTGCCACGGCCTTCTCCGCATGATGCGCAAGACTTGCCAAAATCTCTTCCCCATAAAGATCGGCATGCATCGGATGGAGGCCAAACGCAGAGAATATCTCCTCCTTTGCATCGGCCAGAGCGGCAATCTTCCCCCAGCCGTCAGGTGCTACCCCGGGAACGACAAACCGGTAGATACCTGCCAGTCGTGCATCTTCAATAACATCCGGCAGCCGGTCAAATAGGGTGGGGTCGTCAAGATGGCAATGGGTATCGATTAACATAGGTCATGCATAATTTCAAATTTGATTGACTATTTTTTTAATGTATCATTTCAGCGGGGAAAAAGGGAAGGGTTATGAATCGGAACCGGCTATTTTGCCTGGATTCACCGGTAGTGCCCGGATGATCTTTATTGATGGGGGATGAGCGCAGATTATAGGTTCAGATTCAGTTTGTTAAATTTGGCGTATCAATGCCATTAATATTAATTCCAAGTTTTGCCGCGACCTTGCGGTTTATCCGCATAACAGACTTTCTGGCATCGGCATTGTGTATATCCGAAACGGCAGTCCCGCCCAGAATCATGTTCGCCATTTCCCCCGCTTGTTTCCCCAGATCGAATCCGTCGATCTCAAGGGAAACCATTGCCCCGGTATCAACGTACTTGCCGGCAAATGTGATTACGGGTTTCCTGTTCTGCTGGGAAAAGAGGAGAATGAACTCGACAGTCTCGGGTGTTACGACCGTCGTATCAGGAAGCATCCAGAAGAGGTCGCAGGAGCCTCTCATCTCCGCGAGCTGCTCCGGCACGTCTTTCGAATGACGGACCTCTCTAGCGGTAATTTCTATTTTCCTTGATCTGGCTGTTTGCTGTATCTTTTTAACGATATTGCCACTCTTCGCCGGATCATATAATATCCCGATCTTAAATTTTGAAAGATTCAGCTTTTCAAGCATGCTCAGGTAATTTTCCGGAGGGATATTCATATTTACGCCGGTAAAGTTTTTAGCGCCCCCAATGATCTTCTCCGGATTCAGCACCATGGAATAGATTACCGGTATATCCCTGATATATTTTACCCTGTTGAGGGCTTCGGCGCCAATGGCGAGAATGAGTTCGGGACGCTCCTTGCGGGCCATAGCGACGAAATCGGTTCCTTGCGCATCACCAACCAAAACTGTTTTAGACTCTCCTTTGCAGACGCTTTTAAAACCGCGCAGGGCATCGTCGAACGGTTTCACCCGCATACTCTGGAGAACCAGTATGTCGCCGGCGAAAGCGTTAACAGCCGAGAAAAGTAGGCTGATTAAAAATGTGATGAACAGAATTCTCAAAGGCCCTGCCTTATAACATTAAAAATTAAACCTGATCCCGCCTTCGAACCATCTTGGGGCATTCTGCCGATTCTCATAATTGTACTGGGCGCCGTTGAAGAGGTTATGGGTATTGAAGAAAAGCCCCACCGCCGTTTCATGGCTTGTAAACAAAGTCTTTTCCAGGTTGAGGTCCCAGATAATGGCGCTGTATTTTCCGTTAAGGGCCGCGGATGAGTTCAACCAGCCATAGCGTCCGAGGAGCGAGCCCCTGAACGTATGCCGTTCATCGTCGTAATGAAGCCCCAGCTTTACAAGCTGACGTGGAATATTCCGCAGGGTCGCGCCGGTATCCCTGTCTTTCGATTCGATAAAGGTATATCCGGCTGTAAGGTAGGTATTGAAGAACGGGACCGTCTTCCCCTCCACCTCCACCCCCTGTTTCAGTTGCTTTTTAAGTAGGTACTTCCCCCGGTTAACAGGGTCTCGTTCCTGGATGTCCGAGAGCTGATTCCGGAAAAAAGTGGTCTTGAGCCAGAGCCAGGGGATATGGGTCGTCTCCACCCCTACCTGGAAGGTCGTTACCTGTTGCTGCCTGGGTAAGGGATTGCGAACCGGACAGATAATAGGGAGGCTGTAGCCGTGGGCCCCGTAGGCGCGCAGGGTAAGCTTATCCGTAGGGTTCCAGGCGACACCCAGACTCGGGCTGAAGAAGTCCCCCACCGGTCTCATCTTGTCGTAGCGGATTCCGGGGGTGATGCTGAGATTGCGGATGGCCAGGGTGTCGTTCAGGAAGATCCCGTATTTGTCGCTTAAAAGATGAAAGGAATAGTCCTCGATGTCCAGATGGTCATAATCTACGCCCACGGCAAGGGTGTTTATCCCTTCCCGCCAGGTCAGCTTGGCGCTCCCCCCGTCGCTTGTCTCGTGGATCTTTCCTTCATCCGGGTCGCCGGTGAACGCGAACTCGTGGACCTTTTTGTATGTGGTGCGCAGGGATAGGTCGAGATCTATCCTGTCGGTAAGCGGATAGTTGAAGGCGAGGGTGGAGAGGAAAGAGCGTCTGTGAAATCTCCACAATTGTTCTGGATCGTCGCCTTCTCCGGCGCTTCCCCGGTCGTAAGCGATGGAGAACTGCAGAGCCCCTTTTTCCGGGAGATCCCAACGGAGCTTTGCATAGAGGTTGTCCGGGATATCCCAGAAGAGCTTGTCGGGGAAATTGTCCTGGTTGACACCGCTGTTGGGACGAATACCATCGGATCTGAGGTTTCCGGCATAGAGATAGTAGCCGAGCGGGCCGACCGTTCCCGACAACTCTCCCCTGATGTCCATGGTCCCCCTCTCGCCACCGGAGAAGGAGAACGTCCCCCCCACCTTTTTCCCCTCCAGTGGGGACTTTGTGACTATGTTGACGACTGCGCCGAGGGCAGAACCCCAGGACGAGGAACCGGGCCCCTTGATAATCTCGACCCTTTCAATGTTCTGGAGAGGGAACCCGGAAATATCTACGAAAGGGATACCCATTAAGTTCAGGGTGACCCCGTCCAGCATGACCAGGATATGAAGAACATTGGCGCCCTGAATGGAAAATTCATTGAACAGGCCCGGCCCCCCCATGTCGGAGGCCTGGATGCCGGGAACGGTGGCGAGGACGTCCACCAGGGTGTGGGCGCCCATCATCTCGATTTCGGATGCTGTGATGACGGTGATATTCTCCGCTGACTGGGAGAGGGGTTTTGGGTTCCTGGTGGCGGATACAACCAGATCGTCCGCCTCGTAATACATGTGGAGGGTTTGCAGATCTTCGTCGGATGATGCCATGGCCGGTGAGAGGGAGCAAGCGAGGAGCAGGAACGCGGAAGCAAGACAAATATTTCTGAAACTTCCGCGCATCGTAAGTCCTAAAGCGGCTCTAACCGGTGACAAATATGTTAATAGGGGTTGTATCGAAGAGGCTTTAAAGCAAATTTCAACTTGAAACGTATCAATGCAAAAACTGAGAAATTAGTGTGCTCTAAAATATCCGTGAACCGTCCGCAAGTCAAGCGTAAATTGGAAGTAATGTAAATTGGAAGCAACTCGATTTCCACGCCAACCCTATGCCTCTATCCGCCTTACTATGGCGTCGCCCATCTCTTTCGTATTAACCAGCTTCTCCCCATCCCTCTGTTGATAGATGTCCCGGGTCCGGTACCCCTGGTCGAGAACATTCTCAACCGCATAGTCGATGAGATCTGCCGCCTCCTCCATGGCAAAGGAATAGCGAAGCATCATCGCGGCTGAGAGGATCTGGGCTATCGGGTTGGCGATTCCCTGACCGGCGATGTCCGGCGCCGAGCCGCCTGACGGCTCGTACATGCCAAAAGTCCCCTCGGCAAGCGAGGAAGAAGGGAGCATTCCGAGGGAGCCGGTCAGCATGGCCGCTTCGTCGGACAGTATGTCTCCGAACATATTCTCACAGAGAATCACATCGAACTGCTTCGGCCGGCGGACCAGCTGCATGGCGGCGTTGTCCACATACATGTGGGAGAGCTCGACGTCAGGATATTCCTTGCTTATCCCGGTGACGATCTCGCGCCAGAGGACCGAAGAAGAGAGGACATTGGCCTTGTCTACGGAGCATACCTTTTTGTTCCGCCTGCGGGCCGCGATAAACGCCACGTGGGCGATCCGCTCGATCTCCGGCACGCTGTAGTGGAGGGTGTCTATGCCGATGCGATTTCGCCCTTCCCCTTCAATTCCCTTTGGCTGGGTAAAATAAATCCCGCCGGTCAGCTCGCGGACGACCAGGACATTGAACCCCCCCGCGACAATTTCCTCCTTGAGCGCAGATGCGGAGGTCATGGAGGGGAAGATGATGGCCGGACGGAGATTGGCGTAAAGGCCGAAAATCTGCCGAAGTGGCAGAAGCGCACCCCGTTCCGGTCGCTCATCGGGAGGGAGGCCCTCCCACTTGGGACCGCCGACGGAACCGAACAGGATGGCGTCGGCCGCCTTGCAGATATCCACCGTTCTATCAGGAAGGGCCTTCCCCTCGTTGTCGATGCCGGCTCCACCCACATTTGCATGGGTCCGCTCGAAGCGCACATCGTATTTTTTTTCAATAGCGTCCAAAACCCGGAGCGCTTCGTCCATTACCTCCGGCCCAATACCATCTCCTGGCAGGAGAGCCACCTTGAACATCTTTGCCATACGGAAAAACCTCCATCTAAATAAATTATGCTTGAAACATCTTGAAACAATTGATGATATGATACCATCCCCAAAAAAAACCGTGTAGATGCGACCTGTTTGGACGATTCTTCTATGGATTTACTGACCGGTTTGGGTTGAGATGGAAGGATAGTCAATAGATAACAGCATCCGGGTTTCTTTTATCAGGCAAGTTTATTGTCGACAAAATCTCGGAGCGACCGTACAAGCATGAAAAACATTTCTCGGTCGAATTCGATATCGGTAGGGAGGTCCTCATAACGAAACAGGGTGCCGTATGGAGTCAGGATGTCCAGTTCAATCAGGTCTGGTGGGAAGGGATGCCCTGCATCCGCCAGCAGGTCCATGAGCATGCGCAGGTTGTGAGTTCTGGGATAACATATACCGGCATCGGAAAGCAATGCTTTGAGAAGCTTTTCCGCAGCCTGCTGGTCATGGAACCCGAATATCTCATTGCTCACATGTCTTGATGAAACAATCTCGGCGAGGAGAGACTCATCATCGGCAGCCTTTTTTGACATGAGCAGCGCCTGTTCATGCTGCTTCATACATGACCTTTCCTTCAGTCTTGGCCTGAAAATACACATTGCCCGG
>Ga0210377_10005767_pt1 | contig 10130 bp, 8 predicted proteins | sample PLM4_65_b1redo_FD_155480 | JGI IMG/M metagenome (GOLD analysis project Ga0210377, IMG submission 155480) | Groundwater sediment microbial communities from an aquifer in East River, Colorado, USA - PLM4_65_b1 redo | ecosystem: Environmental > Terrestrial > Soil > Riparian zone | place: USA: East...
TCCCTCTGGACCCAAAGGGCCTAAAGGAGAGGGTGGCTAAAGGCCGGGTGAGGGCCTTCGTCGCCTCAATCCTCGCCGCCTTGATTTCATCCTTGATTTGAAACTGGAATAACATCAGGAGTTGCACATGGATAACCTCGGTATCGCCGGGAAAATAGCCCGCGCGTTTATTGATTCGAAGCTTACTCCGCTTATTGTGGCTGCGTCGCTGTTGTTGGGCGTTTTTGCGGTGAAGGTAACACCCCGCGAAGAGGAGCCCCAGATAGTGGTGCCGATGATCGACATCTACCTGTCGCTCCCCGGCGCCAGCCCCCAGGAGGTGGAAGAGCGGGTAGTCAAGCCGATCGAAGGCAAGATGTGGGAAATCGATGGGGTTGAGTACGTCTATTCAATGAGCCACCAGGGCATGGGAATTATCACGGTCCGTTATCTGGTTGGCCAGGATATGGAAAAGTCGCTCGTCAAGCTCTACAACAAAGTGATGAGCAACAGACCCCTGCTCCCTCCCGGGGCCATGGAGCCACTGATTGTCCCCAAGTCGATTGACGACGTGCCGATTCTCACCGTTACCCTCTGGTCCGATCGTTATGACCACTTTGCCTTGCGCCGGGTAGCCCGCGAGGTCTGCGACGAACTGAAGAAAAGCGAAAATGTTGCCGATACGGAGATGAAGGGAGGGCAATCGCGGCAACTCCGGGTCCTTCTCGATGCCGGTCGTCTGGCGGCGCAGCAGCTTTCTCCCCTGCAGGTGTTGGGGGCGATCCAGAAAGGGAACGCGGCGCTGGCTTCCGGGGCCATGTCAACCGGCAATCGGGAATACCTGGTTGAAACCGGCGCCTTTATCGGCAGTGGCGAGGAACTGAAGCGGCTGGTCGTCAGTGTCCAGAACGGTCGGGCGGTCTACCTGGGGGACGTGGCGCAGGTTATCGACGGCCAGCAGGAACCGCAGGATTATGTATTTTTTGGTGTCGGATCTGCTGCTTCGGCTAAGGGGATAAAGGGGAGCAGCCAGAGCAGTTATCCCGCGGTAACCGTATCGGTTGCCAAGCGTAAGGGCGCTAATGCCACCAAGGTCGCGGAAGATCTGCTGAAAAGAGTGGAGTTCATCAAGGGCAAGGTTATCCCCGCGGACGTCCAGGTGACGGTGACAAGAAACTACGGTGAAACTGCCAGGGACAAGAACAATGAACTCCTCTTCCACATGTTCCTGGCGGCTATTTCCGTCACCATCCTGATTGCAGTCTTCATGGGGTGGCGGGCCGGCGCGGTTGCGGCAATCGCCATACCGGTGACCCTGGCGCTGACCATGGTAATCTTCAACCAGATCGGCTACACCCTCAACCGGATCACCCTCTTTGCCCTGATCTTCTCCATCGGCATCCTCGTGGACGACGCCATCGTCGTGGTGGAGAACATCCATCGTTATTTCACCACCACCAGACTTGCACCTATGGAAGCCGCAATCAGGGCAGTGGACGAAATCGGCAACCCGACGGTCCTGGCCACCTTTGCCGTCATCGCTTCGATACTCCCCATGGGCTTTGTCGGCGGCCTGATGGGCCCCTACATGCGGCCGATTCCGGTCGGGGCGAGCATGGCCATGCTCTTCTCACTGTTCATCGCTCTCAGCGTCACCCCTTACTTTGCCCTCCGCTTCATGAAGGGTGAGTCCCACTTCGGCAAGGAAGCGGAACCGGAAGAGTCACGGCTCACGCTGTTTTATCGCAAGCTGATGGGGGCGCTCCTCCACAGAAAGCCGGTCCGTTACGGCTTTCTTGCCGGGGTCGTCGCCCTGCTCCTCATTTCCTGCTCCCTCGTCTGGTTCAAACTCGTGACGGTCAAGATGCTCCCCTTTGACAACAAGAACGAGCTGCAGGTGATCATCGACGCGCCGGATGGCACTCCCCTGGAAGAGACCACCAGAATGACGGCGGAAATGGGGGATGCGTTGCGCAGGGTGCCGGAGGTGACCGATTTCCAGACCTATGCCGGGGTGAGCTCTCCCTTCAACTTCAACGGCCTGGTACGCCACTATTACCTGCGTAAGGGGTCAAACGTGGCGGATATCCAGGTGAATCTGCTGCCGAAGAGCGAGCGGCACGACCAGTCACACGAGATAGCCAAGCGGATCAGGCCGCTGCTGAAATCGATTGCCGACCGTTACGGCGCACGCCTCAAGGTTGCCGAAATACCTCCGGGGCCGCCGGTTCTCTCCACCCTTGTGGCGGAGGTCTACGGCCCGGACCAGGAAACGAGGCTGCGGATTGCAGCCAGGGTGAAAGAGATCTTCAAAAAAACCGCCGGGGTGGTGGACACCGACTGGTACGTGGAGGATGACCGGGCAAAATACAGCTTTGAGGTGGACAAGGAAAAGGCTGCCCTCTCCGGCATCGCCACCGACGACGTGGTAAAAACATTGCGGATGGCCTTGGGGGGGATGGATGCGGGAATTCTCCACCTGCCGCAGGAGAAGGAGCCGGTGGCCATCAACCTGCGGCTGCCGTTATCCCAGCGGAGTTCCATCAGCTCCCTTTCATCCATCTATGTGCCGGGGCCGGGGGGGAGTGTGCCGTTGTCCCAGCTTGTCCGGGTGAGCCGGGGAAATGAGGGGAAGACCCTCTACCGGAAGAACCTGAAGAACGTGGTGTATGTCACCGGCGATGTGGCAGGCGTAGTGGAGGCGCCGGTCTACGCAATCCTCAAGATGCAGCAGGAGATCGACAGGATAGCGCTGCCCGGCGGTTATAAGGTCGAGCAGCGGGCTGCCAGTCAGCCGTGGAGCGAGGAACGGCCGGGCCTCAAATGGGACGGCGAATGGCACATCACCTACGAGGTGTTCCGCGACCTCGGGCTCGCCTTCGCTGCGGTGATGGTCCTCATCTACGTACTGGTGGTGGCCTGGTTCCGCGATTTTACCACACCCCTCGTCATCATGGCGCCGATACCGCTCACCCTGATCGGCATCCTGCCAGGCCATGCACTGATGGGGGCATTTTTTACCGCCACCAGCATGATCGGTTTCATCGCCCTGGCCGGTATCATCGTCAGGAACTCTATCATCCTCATCGATTTCGCCGAACTGAGGCGGCGGGAGGGGATGCCCCTCGACGCGGCGATCATTGACGCGGGAGCGGTCCGCTTCCGCCCCATGCTCCTGACCGCGGCGGCGGTGGTGGTGGGGAGCTTCGTCATCGTTTTTGACCCGATCTTCCAGGGGCTGGCCCTGGCCATGATGTGCGGGGAAATAGCGTCAACCACGCTCTCGCGGATAACGATACCGATCCTCTATTACATGGTCCAGTCGTGGAAGGAGAAACGCCAGACGGTGAGGAGTGAGGAATAAACTGACAATGTTGGCAATATTCCGGAGGTTGCATGTTCTGGTCGAAACAAAAAGCTGGAGAAGTTGGGGATAATACATCGGAAGGGGTTGCGGAGAAAGTTGCCAACGAGGCGGAAGGGCTGTATCGTTCGGGAAAGATGCACTGCGCCGAGGCGGTCCTGGCCGCGGTGAAGAACAATTTCGCTGCCGCGGTTCCCGACGACGTGGTCCGCCTTGCCGCCGGATTCGGCGGCGGCTCCGGCTCCGGCTGCATCTGCGGTGCGGTTGCCGGTGGGACCATGGCGCTTGGACTTGTGCTGCAGAACGACAAAAAACGGGCCGCCGCGCTCACCCGTGAACTGCACAAATGGTTCAAGGATCAGTACGGCGCAACCTGCTGCAAGATCATCACCCAGAAGGGTAAAGGGGGGTGTGCCGTCCTTACCGGAGCCGTGGCGGGGAAGGTGGCTGAATTACTGTCGTAGGGGCACCCCTGTGTGGGTGCCCGGAATGGGACGACCGGAGAGGACGCCCCTGCCAAAGGAGAAAAATCATGTACATCGACAGAATGCTGAGAATTATCGCCGGGTTTTTTATTTTGATGTCAATTGTCCTGGCCCATTTCCACAATATCAACTGGCTCTGGTTCACCGCCTTTGTCGGCTTGAACCTCTTTCAGTCGGGCTTCACCAATTGGTGCCCGATGATGACCATCCTCGAAAAGGCGGGAGTGCCGAAATTTCCGCAAGGCTGCGGCTGTAAATGAAATTTCGAATAACGGTCCTCTGTGATAACAGCGTCGGTCCCCTCTCCGGCACCCTCGGCGAGCACGGATTTGCCGCCCTGGTGGAATATGAGGGGGGCGCCCTCCTCTTTGATACCGGTCAGGGCAAGACACTCCTCCCCAATGCCCAGCGCATGAATCGAGACCTGCGAGGCGTGGCCGGGGTCGTTCTTTCCCACGGCCATTACGACCATAGCGGCGGCCTGTGGCCCTTGCTGCAAAGCTGCGGCGGCAAGGAGGTTTATGCCCATCCCGGCATCTTCGCCCGCCGTTATGCAGTAAGAAACCGGGAGCGCAGCCTCTCCATCGGCATCCCCTATACGGAGGATTTTCTCCGCGGCCAGGGGGCCCGGTTCAACTTCAGCGAAGAGTTCAGGGAAATCGGCACGGAGATGTTTCTCACAGGAGAAGTGCCGAGAGTGACCTCTTTTGAGCGGGGGGACAGCGGCCTGTTCTGCGATGAGGCGGGCTGTTCCCCGGATTTCATGATCGATGACCAGTCGCTGCTGCTTTGCACCAGTCGGGGGCTGGTACTGGTGCTGGGGTGCTGCCATGCCGGGCTTGTCAACACCATCGAGCTGGCCCGGGAAAAGACCGGTCAGGAGAAAATCCATGCCGTCATCGGGGGGAGCCATCTCGGCTTCTGTTCCCCGGCGCAGCTGGACGAGACGGTCAAGGCCCTGCGCGGCCATGGGATCCGGAAAATCTGCGGCAGCCACTGCACCGGCTTTGCCGCATCGGCAAGATTGGCGCAGGAGTTTCCCGGCCAGTTTCATCCTGCCCATGTGGGCTACACCCTTGAAGTGTGAACCATGAAAAATAAATTAGGGAGATAAATACGCATGAAGAAAGCAGGAGTTGTTATCGCAGCCGTTCTGCTGGCTGCCTCCATGGCAATTGCCGCAGGTTACAGGGATATTGCCTCCACAGAGGCGAGGTCCTTTCTGACGAAACATAAGAACGCCTTTCTCCTCGATGTACGCACCCCCGACGAGTACCGCCAGGCGCACCTCACCGGGGCGGTACTGATCCCCATCAACGAGATGGAGCGCCGTCTGGGGGAGGTCCCGAAAAACAGGCCGATAGTGGTCTATTGTGCCGTCGGTTCCCGTTCCAGTCTGATTGCCGGTTTTCTGGCGGGCAAGGGGTATGGTGAGGTTTACCACATGAGTGACGGGATTGTCGGCTGGTACAGAAACGGCCTGCCGCTTGAGCGATGAGGGATGTCATGCGCAGCATCAGACATAACGAACCCATGGAGAAGTCTTTAGCGGAAACGTCGTTGTTGCTCAGAACGCTCGGCCACCCGGTGCGGCTGAAGATTATTGCCGGGCTTGCCAGGGAATGTTCCTGCGTAAAGGATATCTGGGAATGTCTCCAACTGCCGCAGGCTGTCGTTTCGCAGCATCTGCGGGTAATGAAGGACAATGGCATCCTGGAGGCTAAACGGGATGGAGCAAGGGTCTGCTATTCATTGAAGGATGAGATGCTTGTGGAGCTGGTCAGGGTTCTGCGCATAGAGGATTGCACTGCGTCCGTTTCCGCTGAAACTGCCCGGTCACGGTAGCATCTCATTCTAGCCCCAGAGGACGAGCCCCGGCTCATAAACAGTGCCCATCTCCCTGTGCCTCGGCATGATTCTCAGCATAAAGCCATGCCTGCCGCAAAACCGGCAATCCAGATCGCCGCTGAAACAACTAACCCCCGCTTCTGCAGCGGAAAGCGGCTGCAGCGGAATGATCTCGCCGCCGACAATCGAGCCTCGCGAGTCAAGTACCCCAAAATAGATCTCCACGGCAATATCATCCGGAGGGATTTCGCCGAGGAAGATCTTGGCCGTTACGGGGATCTTCGTCCCTGCCGTGATATCCCGGCCCAGTTCAGCGACCACTTCTTCAATCCTTATCTGGTGCCAGAGCCGATGCATTTTTTCCTTCCACTGCGCCAGGTCTCGTGCCAGGGCCGCTTCCTGCCGGTTAAGCTTCTGCCACTGCTCATAGGCAGGCAGGTAGGAGTGCTCGGCATATTCCTGTACCATCCGGTCGGTGCTGAAGGCCGGGCAGAGCGATTGCAGGGATGCCTTCATGCAGGCGATCCATCCCCGCGGGATGCCGTCGCTGCCGCGATCATAGAAGAGCGGCACGATCTCTTTTTCCAGCAGATCGTAGATGGCCCGGCTTTCCACTTCGTTCTGGTAGCCGAGGTCGTCGTAAACCTCGCCCCTGCCGATGGCCCAGCCGTTATTGCCCCGATATCCTTCACACCACCAGCCGTCGAGGACGCTCAGGTTGAGACCGCCGTTGAAGGCCACCTTCATGCCGCTGGTACCGCTCGCCTCAAGGGGGCGCAGGGGTGTGTTGAGCCAGACGTCAACCCCTTGGACCAGGTGCCGGGCTACCGACATGTCGTAGTCTTCGAGAAAAACAATGCGGTGACGGAACCGTTCCTGATGGGAGAGCTGGACGATTTGCCGGATCAGCTCCTTCCCCTGATGGTCGGCGGGGTGGGCCTTGCCGGCAAAAACGATCTGAACCGGCCGGAGCGGGTCGTTGAGGATGTTGGCCAGCCTTTCCATGTCTTGCAGCAGCAGGGTCCCCCGCTTGTAGGTGGCAAAGCGGCGGGCAAAGCCGATGGTAAGGATATCGGGGTCGAGGACCTCGACTGCCACGGCGATTTCCTTTGCCGTGGCTCCGACCTGGCAGAGCTGCTCCTTGAGCCGCTTTCGTGCGTAGTCGACCAGGTGTTCCCTGCCGTGCTTGTGGGTGCGCCACAGTTCGCCGTCGGGTATCCGTGAAACCCTGCGCCAGACACCGACATCGGTTGGGTCATCCATCCAGCGGGTTCCCAGGTAACGGATGAGGAGCCGTGCCATTTCATGGGAAAGCCAGGTTTTGTTATGGACGCCGTTGGTAATGGAGGTTAGCGGCAGATGTTCTTCGGGCAGGTCGGGCCAGATATCCTTCCACATTTTCCGAGAGACTTCGCCGTGCAGCTCGCTCACGCCGTTGGCATGGCCGGTCAGTTTGAGGGCGAGGACCGCCATGCAAAAAGCCTCATGGGGGTTTTTCGGGTTGTGCCGCCCCAGACCGAGAAACTCTTCGCGGGAGAGCCCCAGGCCACGGTAGTAGCGTCCCATGTACTTTTCGAGCAGATCGGTAGGGAAATGATCGATCCCGGCTTCAACCGGTGTATGGGTGGTGAATACCGTTCCTGCCTTGATTACCTCCCGCGCCTCGCTGAATTTTAACTTGCGTTCCTCCATCATGATCTTGATCTGTTCCAGGGCGAGAAAAGCGGCATGCCCTTCGTTCATGTGGCAGACATTGGGATTTATCCCCATGAGGTGCAGAGCCCTGACCCCGCCGATGGCAAGGAGCATCTCCTGTCTGATGCGCATGTCCTGGTCACCCCCGTAGAGACGGGTTGTTATGTTCCGGTCGTCCAGAGAATTTTCTTCCAGGTTCGTGTCGAGCAGGTAGAGCGGAACGCGTCCCACCTGTGCCCGCCAGATGTGCACTTTTACCCTGCTGCCGGCAACGTCCAGGTCGAAGCTGAGGGGCGCGCCGTCGGCAGCGCGCTCCAGGTGAAGCGGCAGGTTGTAGAAATCGTTTTCAGGGTAGAATTCCTGCTGCCACCCCTCGATGTTCAGGTACTGACGGAAATATCCCTGGCGGTATAACAGGCCAACGCCGACCAGAGGCAGCCCGAGATCGCTGGCCGATTTCAGGTGATCCCCGGCGAGGATGCCGAGGCCTCCCGAATAGATGGGGAGTGATTCGTGGAGTCCGAATTCCATGGAAAAATAAGCGATTTTGAGGTCCTTGTTCCCGTTGTGCAGCTTGTCAAACCAGGTCTTTGCCGAGAGGTATTCCTTGAGCCTGTCGTCGACCATTGCCAGGTGGGAGATGAAACCCTCATCGGCGTTCAACCCTTCAAGGGTCGCCTGCTGAAGGATACCGAGCATTTCAACGGGATTGTGGCGGGTCTCGCGCCACAACTCGGGATCGAGCCTCATGAAAAGCTCGATGGCATCCGGCTCCCAGCTCCACCAAAGGTTGTAGGCAAGCCGATGCAGCCCCTCCAGTTCCTTCGGCAGGGAAGGGGTAACGGTAAATCTATGGAGAATTTTGCTGAAATTCATGGAGACTCCTGTGGTACTATCGCCTGGAAGTTGAACAGCGCGGACAGACAAAGTTTAGATCAATTTCTCAACAACTCAACCGTATCACGGTTTTTCAATGCCGAACTTCTCCAGCCGGTATTGGAGGGTCTTGTAACTCATCCCCAGCAGGGGGGCGGCTTTGCTGATAACCCAGTCGGCCCTTTCCATGGCCTTGAGGATGAGGTCCCGTTCCAGCTCTTCGATGGAAAGACCCTGCGGCGGGAATTCAAAGGGTAATTTGCCGCTGTGGGCCATCTCTTCGTGCAGTTCGGCTGGAAGATCTTCAGGCAGGATGTAATCGCTCTCCGCCATCAGGATACCACGCTCAATGGTTGATTCAAGCTGGCGCACATTGCCCGGCCAGCTGTAGTTCATGAGGATTTTGAGGGCGGGTTTGGCGATTCCCTTCAGCGCTATGCCGGAGGCCGCACTGTATTTTTTCACGAAAAATTCGGCCAGGGCGGCTATGTCGCTCCCCCGCTCCCTGAGCGGCGGCAGGGTGATTCGGATGACGTTGAGCCGGTAAAAGAGGTCCTCGCGGAAATTTCCCTTCCTGATCTCCGTTTCCAGGTCCCTGTTGGTGGCAGAGATAAGCCGCACATCCACCGGGATGTTGGCCTTCCCGCCGACCCGGCGGATCTCTTTTTCCTGGATGGTCCGCAACAGCTTGGCCTGCATGGCGACATTCATCTCACCGATCTCGTCGAGAAATACCGTCCCCCCTTCGGCAGCTTCAAACAAGCCGAGTTCGCGGCTTGCGGCGCCGGTGAAGGAACCTTTCTCGTGGCCGAACAGTTCGCTTTCAATAAGGGTATCGGGGATGGCAGCGCAGTTGATGGCGAAGAACGGCCGGTCCTTGCGCGGGCTCCCCTCGTGGATCGCCCTGGCGACCAGTTCCTTGCCGGTTCCCGATTCGCCGTAGATGAGCACGGTGGAATTTGTCGGTGCGATCTTATTGATGATCCGGGTAACCTCTTTCAGTTTTGGATGGTCACCGATCATGTTGGGAAGGGGCATGGTTTCTTTCAGCTTCTTTTGCAGCAGCGTGTTTTCCCGGAGGAGGCCGATATGCTCGAAGGCCCGCTGCACGGTCAGTAGGAGATCTTCACGTTCCAGCGGCTTTTCCAGGTAATCGAATGCCCCCTTCTTCATCGCCTCCACCGCGGAATCCACCGTGCCGTGGGCGGTCATCATTATCACGCATTGCCGGCTGTTTTCGCCAAGGACCTTTTCCATGAGCTCCATGCCGGACATCCCCTGCATCTTCAGGTCGGTGAGGATAAGGTCGAATTCGGCGTTCTCAAGCTCCCTGAGGGATTCCCGCGCCCCCGGCACGGCTGCGATCCGGTATCCCTCCTTCCGGAGAATGGTGTTGAGAATCTCCCGCTGTCCCTTTTCGTCGTCTACAATTAAGATGCTGCCGGTCATAGAACTTCTCCTGATATCAGGTTGAGGTTGAGGCCTCAGCCTCCCTTTTCAGCGGCAGGATGACGGTAAAGGTCGTTCCGCTGCCGACCCGGCTTTCCACTGTCATCTCACCGCCGTGTTCCTTGATGATGCGCTCGGTTATGGCCAGCCCCAGGCCGATACCTGCTTCTTTCGTGGTGAAATAGGGCTGAAATATTTTTGCCAGGTCATGGGGTTCAATCCCCCTCCCCTGGTCGGTGAAGCTCAGGCTGAACAGCTTGTCGTCGGGGTCAAAGCTCGCCCCGAGAGTTATTTCCCCGCCGTCGGGCATTGCCTGGGCCGCATTGGTAATAAAGTTGAACAGGCAGTTACGCATCAGCTCGGGGTCGACACGCATCGGCGGCAGGTCGGGAGGGATTTCCATTGCCACACTGATCCGCTGTTCGCTCAGCTTG